>Ga0164243_10012708_pt1 | contig 11900 bp, 10 predicted proteins | sample OricompcompostOP_FD_108781 | JGI IMG/M metagenome (GOLD analysis project Ga0164243, IMG submission 108781) | Organic Plus compost microbial communities from Emeryville, California, USA - Original compost - Organic plus compost (OP) | ecosystem: Engineered > Solid waste > Mixed feedstock >...
AAGCGATCCGGTGCAAACAAACGGCGGATTCATCTGGTACGAAGTCACCGGTATCACGCCGGCGCATGATCGCACGCTCGCGGACGTGAAGGACCATGTCGAGGCCCGCTGGCGCGAGGATCAGATCGGCACGCGCCTGAAGGCCAAGGCCGACGAGATCGTGGAAAAGCTCAAAGGCGGGACCTCGTTCGAGGACGCCATCGCCGGGATGAACCTCAAGGCTGAGACCGCGAAAGACATAAAACGCGCCGGCGGCGATAACCTGCCCACGGACATCTCTTCGTCCGTCGTCTCGATGATATTCCATACCGCGAAGGACGGCGCTGGCCAGGCTGACGGCAAGGAAATCAACGAGCGGATCGTGTTCAAGGTCACCGAGATCACCGTGCCGCCGTTCAATGCGGACAGCGCCGACACCAAACGCACGTCCGAAACGCTGAAAGCGGCGATGTCGGATGAGCTGTTGACACAGTATATCGCCAAGGTCGAAAGCACGCTCGGAGTCACCATCAATCAGGCGGCGCTTAGCCAGGCTATCTCCGGCGGCACCGGGAACTGAGTTTCATGCAAGTGTTTCCGCCGGCCGACGCCTTTGCGAAAGTTTACGCGCAGGGCTTGGCGCAAGTCGTGTGGACCTCGCTGGTCGCCGATCTCGAGACACCGGTCTCCGCCTTTCTGAAGATCGCCGGGGGGAAGCCGCTCAGCTTTCTGCTTGAGTCGGTCGAAGGCGGCGCGGTTCGTGGGCGCTATTCAATCATTGGGCTCGATCCGGACGTCGTGTGGCGCACCCGTGGCAAGGCAGCCGAGATTTCGCGCGCGCCGGGCGCATCCTTCACGGCCTGTTCCGAGCCGCCCCTGACCGCCTTGCGCAGTCTGATCGCGGAAAGCCGGATTAACCTGCCGGAAGAACTGCCGCCCATGGCCGCCGGCATCTTCGGCTATCTCGGCTACGACATGGTGCGGCTGATGGAAGACCTGCCAGCGCCCAATCCCGACCCGATCGGCATTCCCGACGCGATGCTGATCCGCCCGACCGTCGTCGTGGTGTTCGACGCGGTGAAGGACACGATCACCGTGGTGACGCCGGTGCGGCCCGCAAGCGATATTACCGCGGCGGCAGCCTACGACCGCGCGATCGACCGGATCACCGCCGTCCTGGACTCACTCGATCAGCCGCTCGGAAAGGACGCCGGCGCGTCGTTCGATGGCCCGCTCACCATTCCGACGCAATCCAACACCACGCCGGACGAATACCGGCAGATGGTGCTGCGCGGAAAGGAGTACATCGCCGCCGGCGACGTATTTCAGGTCGTGCTCGCGCAGCGTTTCGAGGCGCCGTTCACGTTGCCACCGTTCGCGCTCTATCGCGCGGTACGGCGCGTCAACCCCGCGCCGTTCCTGTTCTTCCTCGACTATGGCGACTTCGCCGTCGCGGGCTCCAGCCCGGAAATTCTGGTCCGCGCGCGCGATAACACGGTCACCATCCGTCCTCTCGCCGGCACGCGTCCCCGCGGCGCGACGGCGAAGGACGACAAGGCGCTCGAAGAGGAATTGCTCGCCGATCCCAAGGAACGCGCCGAGCATCTCATGCTGCTCGATCTCGGCCGCAACGATGTCGGCCGCGTCGCCGAGATTGGCACGGTGAAAGTCACCGATCAATTCATGATCGAACGCTTCAGCCAGGTCATGCACATCGTCTCCAATGTCGAAGGCAGGCTCGCGTCAACCGCGGATGCCGTCGATGCGCTGGCGGCGGGTTTTCCGGCCGGCACGGTCTCCGGCGCGCCGAAGGTGCGCGCGATGGAAATCATCGATGAGCTGGAGAAAGAGAAGCGCGGTCTTTACGCCGGCTGCGTCGGCTATTTCTCCGCTGCAGGCGAGATGGATAGCTGCATCGTGCTGCGTACCGCCCTGATCAAGGACGGCAAGATGTACGTACAGGCCGGCGCGGGCATCGTCGCGGATTCCGATCCCGCGGCCGAGCAGCAGGAATGCATCAACAAGGCAAAGGCCTTGTTCCGCGCGGCCGAGGAAGCACGGCGCTTCGCCAGCGGAGCTGCAAAAGGTCAGTAGATGCTTGCGGCGCTTAACGTCTTTGTCTGGTTTCTCATGCAAAGCGTCGTGGTCGGTGGGCTGGGCTTTTTTTGGTTCGGAATCCCATTTGCCTTTGTCGTCGCGGTCCTGATCCGGCTGTTCATCCTTGCCGAGCCTCTCGAATACTGGAAATACGCGTTACTGGCGCTCCTGCCGCTGATGTGGATCGGCATTGGTCTTTGGGGTGGTTACTTTTGGGTGGACCGGCAAGCCACGCCGTTCGTCCCAAACCCTGAACGGGTTTCCTTCCCGGTTGCGTATGATCTGTGGGTGTATCTTGCCATTGCAATCGGGTTGATCGCGTACCTGCGCCACTTCAGGTGGTTTACCGCCATTTTTGCGCTGCTGAACCTCTATTTCATGCTGGCTATGTCGTTTTTGGGGGGCATGGCGATCACGGGGAATTGGCTATGACCGCGTGCCGTGTTGCCCGCCAAACGGCAATCCTCCTATAAGGACGGCCATGATCATCCTGATCGACAATTACGACAGTTTCACCTTCAACCTCGTCCACTATCTCGGCGGACTGGGGGCGGAGGTCGCTGTCCATCGCAACGACAAAATCTCGGTCGAGGAGGTTATCGCCGCGGCGCCGGAAGCGATCGTGCTGTCGCCCGGCCCGTGCACGCCGAACGAAGCCGGTATCTGCCTTAAGTTGATCGAGAAGGCGGCGCCGACCATCCCGATGTTCGGCGTCTGCCTGGGGTTGCAATCGATCGGCCAGGCCTTCGGCGGCAAGGTCGTGCGCGCCCCGGTGCCCGTACACGGCAAACTTTCCGACATCGAGCATGACGGCCGTGGCGTGTTCCGCGGCATCAACGGGCCGTTCAAGGCGACGCGCTATCATTCGCTCGTCGTCGACGCGGCGACGATTCCGCAGGCGCTCACCGTCACGGCGCGCACCGCCGATGGTCTTGTGATGGGTGCGCAGCATACGACGCTGCCGGTGCATGGCGTGCAGTTTCATCCGGAAAGCATCGCATCGGAACATGGCCATCTGATCCTGAAAAACTTTCTCGATCTGGCGGCGGAGTGGAATGCAAAAGCCGGTCGTCGCGCCGTCGCGAAAGAACCGGAACGTCAGGGGGCGTAGATGGTCGAACTCAAGGCGCTCATCGGCCAGGTGGCGACCGGTGCGGAGCTGACGCGCGAGCAGGCAGCGAATGCGTTCGACAGCATGATGTCGGGCGAAGCCACGCCCTCGCAGATGGGCGGCCTGCTGATGGCGCTGCGCGTGCGCGGCGAGACCGTCGACGAGATCACCGGCGCGGTGTCGGCCATGCGCGCCAAAATGCTGGGCGTAACGGCCCCGGCGAATGCAATCGATGTGGTCGGTACCGGCGGCGATGCGTCGGGCTCCTACAACATCTCGACTTGCGCGGCGTTCATAGTCGCAGGCGCAGGCGTGCCGGTCGCGAAGCACGGCAACCGCGCACTGTCCTCGAAATCGGGCTCGGCCGACGTTCTGATGGCGCTTGGCGTAAAGGTCGACCTCGCGCCTGAGGAAATATCGCGCTGCATCGACGAAGCCGGCATTGGCTTCATGTTCGCGCCGTCGCATCATCCGGCGATGAAGCACGTCGGTCCGACCCGCGTCGAACTCGGGACCCGCACGATCTTCAACCTGCTCGGTCCGCTTTCAAATCCGGCCGGCGTGAAGCGGCAGATGGTCGGCGTATTCTCCCGGCAATGGGTGGAGCCGCTGGCGCATGTCTTGAAAAATCTCGGCTCCGAGCGCGCCTATGTGGTGCACGGCTCCGACGGGCTCGACGAGATCACGACGTCGGGGCCGACGACAGTTGCCTCGCTGGAGAACGGCTCCGTTAAAATCTTCGAAATTGCGCCGGAGGATGTCGGGCTTGCGCGGGCCAGGCCGGAGGCGCTGCGCGGCGGCGATGCCGAGACAAATGCGGCAGCCCTCAAACAAGTGCTGCAAAACAAGTCGAGCCCCTACCACGATATCGCCGTACTCAATGCCGCGGCGGCCCTGGTAATCGCAGGCGCAGCGCCCGATCTTAAAAAGGGCGTCGCCTTGGCGCAGAAATCGATCGCATCTGGCGAGGCGGAGGGCCGTCTCGACCGGCTGATCGCTGTTTCGAATGGATGACGATGACAGACATCCTGACCCGGATCGAAGCCTACAAGCGCGAGGAGATCGCGGCAGCCAAGCGTGCGCGGCCGCTGGCCGATGTCGAAGCCGCGGCGAAGACCGTCTCCCCGCCGCGCGGCTTCGCTGCTGCGCTTGAGCAGAAGATCGCGCAGGGCGACTACGCACTCATTGCCGAGATCAAGAAAGCGAGCCCGTCAAAAGGTCTGATCCGTCCCGATTTCGATCCGCCGGCGCTGGCCCGTGCTTACGAGGCCGGCGGGGCGGCATGCTTGTCGGTGCTCACGGACGCACCGTCTTTCCAGGGCGCACCGGCGTTCCTGACCGCCGCCCGCGATGCCTGTACCCTGCCGGTGCTGCGCAAGGATTTCATGTTCGACCCCTATCAGGTCGCGGAAGCGCGCGCCTGGGGCGCCGATTGTATCCTCATCATCATGGCCGCGGTCGACGACGCGGTAGCGTCAGAACTTGAATCTACCGCTATTTACAATGGGGTGGATGTATTGCTTGAAGTTCATCAAGAAGATGAACTTGAGCGGGCACTCCGCCTCAAGTCCCGGCTGATCGGCATCAACAACCGCAACCTCAAGACGTTCGAGACGACGCTCGCCACCAGCGAACGGCTCGCGCCGCTCGTGCCGCGGGACCGCATCATCGTCGGCGAAAGCGGGATTTTCATGCCCGCCGACCTCGCCCGCCTCGCCCGCGTCGGCATTTCGACCTTCCTTGTCGGCGAAAGCCTCATGCGCCAGCCAGACGTCACAGCGGCGACCCGCGCGCTGCTTGCCCGCCACAACAACGCCGCCGCGGAGTAGATTCATGACCGCGCGCCGCCTCAGCCACCTCGGACGCCGCGGCGAGGCGCGCATGGTCGATGTCTCGCAAAAGGCGCCGACCGAGCGCACCGCCGTTGCGGAAGGGCGGGTGGTGATGCAGAAGTCCACGCTCAAGCTGGTGCTCGACGGCGACGCCAAGAAGGGCGATGTCCTCGGCGCTGCGCGCATCGCCGGCATCATGGCGGCGAAGAGGACACACGAACTCATTCCGCTGTGTCATCCCCTGCCGGTATCCAAGGTCGAGGTCGATATCGAGGCTGACAAGAAACTGCCGGGGCTGATCGTCCGCGCCACGGTGAAAGTCACCGGCAAAACCGGCGTCGAGATGGAAGCGCTGACGGCCGTATCGGTCGCATGCCTGACGATCTACGACATGGTGAAAGCAGTCGAACGCGAGATGCGCATCGAGGGCGTGCGGCTGATCGAGAAACGCGGCGGCAAATCGGGCACCTTCCGGGCCCAGGATCAGGCGTAGAGGTGTGACGTGGCCTCCTCGCTCCTGAGCGTCGCCGATGCGCTGACGAAAATTCTCGCCGACGCGACTCCGTTGTCGCCGCTCGATACGTCATTGAAGGAGGCCCATGGCCGCGTCCTGGCGGCGGACCTCGCCGCACGCCGCACGCAGCCGCCGCTGGCGATGTCGGCCATGGACGGCTACGCGGTGCGCAGCGCGGACGTGACGCAGATTCCGGCGGCACTCAAGGTGATCGGTGAAGTGGCCGCCGGGCGGCCGTTCGGGCGCACCATCGGCCCGGGACAGGCTGCACGCATCTTTACCGGCGGCGTAGTGCCGGATGGTGCCGACACCATCGTGATCCAGGAGAACACCGCGCGCGACGGCGACGCGGTTCTCGTCAAATCGCCGTCGCCACCGGAGAAACACATCCGGTCCGCCGGGCTCGATTTCAAGACCGGCGAGGTGCTGCTGCCGCGCGGCCACCGGCTGGTCGCGCGTGACCTCGCCCTGGCGGCCGCGATGAACTACGCGACCGTCCCGGTTTATCGCGCGCCGAAAGTCGCGACCTTCGCGACCGGCGACGAGCTTGTGCCGCCGGGACAGCCGCTCGGGCCGGGCCAGATCGTCTATTCGAACGGTTTCACGCTATGTGCCATGATGGCCGGCGAAGGCGCCGACGTGATCGATCTCGGCATCGTGCCCGACAAGCTCGATGAAACCGTCGCTGCTATCCGCCGGGCGCGCGCCGATGGCGCCGACGTGCTGGTGACCACCGGTGGCGCATCGGTGGGAGAGTACGACCTGGTGCAGCGCGCCCTCGCCGTCGAAGGCATGGATCTGTCGTTCTGGAAGATAGCGATGCGGCCTGGCCGGCCGTTGATGCATGGCCATATCGGCTCGATGCATGTGCTCGGCCTGCCGGGCAATCCGGTATCATCTTATGTCTGTTGCCTGTTGTTCGTTGTGCCGCTGCTGCGCCGACTGTCGGGTCGCCGGGATCTGGCGCTCGCCACCGAACCAGGCGTGCTGGGCCGCGACCTCGGAGCCAATGACGAGCGTGCCGATTACCTGCGCGCGACCTCCGAAAAACGGGCGGATGGTACTTTGGTGGCGACGCCCTTCTCGAATCAGGATAGTTCCGTAATATCCCGCCTGTCCGCGGCGAACTGTCTCGTCATCAGGCCGCCTTTCGCACCCGCGGCAAAAGCGGGCGAGCCGTGCACCGTCGTTAAATTGGCGTTCTGACAACCCGCCGCTTTCTTCACTTCATATTAAGTGGTTGCGGAACACATATGGAACAGATAGTGTTCTGTTCATGATTTGTTTTGACGGTCGCGCATGCGGCCAGCGCGCCGAAGGAACTCCGAACGATGCTCACCCGCAAACAGCTTGAGTTGTTGCGTTTCATCCACGAACGGCTGAAGGAAGCCGGCGTTCCGCCTTCGTTCGATGAGATGAAGGATGCGCTCGATCTGAGATCGAAGTCGGGTATCCATCGCCTGATTACGGCGCTCGAAGAACGTGGCTTCATTCGCAGGCTGCCGAACCGGGCGCGCGCTATCGAGGTTATCAAACTCCCGGAGACCGGCGGCGGGCGTTCCCGCGGCTTCACTCCAAGCGTAATTGAAGGAAATCTAGGCCGCGGCCGCGCTCACGCGGAAGAAGACAACGGACGTCCGGTCGCCGTGCCGATGATGGGACGCATTGCCGCCGGCACGCCGATAGAGGCAATCCAAAGCAAAAGCGCAGTTGTCAGCGTCCCGCCGGATATGCTGTCCGGCGGCGAACATTTTGCGCTGGAGGTGCGGGGTGATTCGATGATCGATGCGGGTATCCTCGATGGCGATACCGCGCTGATCAAGAAGTCGGATACTGCCGACACCGGTGATATCGTTGTCGCGCTCATCGACGAAGAGGAAGCGACGCTCAAGCGCTTCCGCCGTCGTGGCGCATCGATCGCACTGGAGCCCGCCAATGCGGCCTACGAGGTTCGTATCCTGCCGCCGAATCGCGTGCGTATCCAAGGCAAGCTCGTGGGGCTGTTTCGCAAGTACTGAGTGGCGCGCTCAGTCGGCAATGCAGGCTGGCAACATGTCATCCACCTTGAGTTTGCTTGGCGCGCAGTTCGCTTGGCGCGAGAGGCATCGCTCTTGCGCATGCGGCAGCTTCAATCGGGCAAGTTCAATCGGGCAAGTTCAATCGCCCGCCTCCAGATCTTCCGGACGCGGGGTCGCATCCTGCCAAGCGGGACTACCTGATGGCGTCGATGGCACTGCCTCACTGATGCGGCGCCCCCAGGGGCGGTCAAATCCGGCCGGATAACTGCGCTCGACCCTGAAGGTCTTGCCGTCGCGAAAGACCGCTGCCGCACCGCCGGCCCGCAGCCCTCCGCGATCGAGTACCACCGCCCCGCAGCCCGGCGGAGCATCGCGAGACGTCACGATCAGTACGGCGCGGCTGCAATCCTCCGCCAGCGCCGCGGCCGTTCGTGCAGCGGCGATAGCCGCGCCGTCGGCAAATTTTGCAACGCACCCTTCACTATCGCAGGCGAACCCGGATTTCAGAGATACATCGTTCGGTTCACGCGCGTCTCCATCGGCCGCAAGCCAATCGCGTAGCGCAAATGTATCGCTGCCGAACCGAACAGCCGTGAATTTCCCGTCCTTCGCGCGCACGGCCACGGAATCGCCCGCCGGCGACACCAGCGCGTCAGGTGGCACCGTCATTGCCGCCATCAGGCCCGCGACCCCCCACAAGGCAATGCCGCTCCAGCGCAGCCGCGATTTGAGCAGCGACAGCACCACAAGTCCGGCTGTCGCCACGAGCAGGGCGCCGACATCGAACGCCGGCACGCGGCCGACCGCGCCGGGCAGCGCGGCGACCCATTGGGCCACACCGGTCATGCCGTCGATTCCCGCGCCCATCAGCCGCCACAGAGGCGCATCGAAACCGAACGGCATCGCCAGCAAAGCGAGAAGACCGACCGGCATCACCCATACGGACACCAGCGGCATCGCCAGGAGATTTGCGACCGTGCCGTAAGGAGCGAGGCGATGAAAGTGGAACGCCGCGTAAGGCGTCGTGGCAAGACCTGCGACGAGCGACGCGAACACGAGGGCGATCACCTGATGCCCGCCCCATAAAGCGACCCGTGTGTGAAACGCGCTGTCGCGGCTGGCGACGATCCGCGGCGCGGCACGCTCGTACGCCGCGACCAATGCAAGGGTTGCGGCAAACGACATCTGGAAGCTCGGATGAACGACAGCCTCGGGCGCGACCAGCAAAACAGCGAGTGCGGCGACGGACAGCGTGCGCAAGGTCAGCGCCGCCCGATCCGCCATCACGCCGACAAGCACGATCGCGGTCATGATGAACGCGCGCTGGGTCGCAACCTCCGCTCCCGACAAAGCAAGATACGCCGCCGCCGCAATCAACGCGCCGGCCGCGCCCCACTTCTTGATCGGATGACGCGTCGCCATGCCGGGTATAAGCGCCAATACAGCGCGAATTGCGAAGAACACCACGCCCGCAACCAGGGCCATGTGATAACCCGAGATCGACAGCACATGCGCGAGGCTCGAGACATACATCGCTTCGTTGACGGGACTGGATATCGCATCCCGCTTACCCGTGATGAGCGCCGACGCGATCGCGCCTGCATCGCCTGGCACCGCGACACGAATGCGCCGATCGATACCGTCGCGGATCGCGTCGCGCGCCATGACAAAACGGAGCCGCCAGCCGGCGGGCTCTGGCGGCGTCTCGATCTTGATTGCGCCGGTGATGAAGCCGGAAGCGCCGAGGCGCTGGAAATACATGTCGCGCGCAAAGTCATAACCGCCGGGCCGTAGAGGCGCGAGCGGCGGTGTCAGCCGCGCCTTGAACGTTACAAAACTACCGACTGCCGGAGCACGACCGCGCTTGACCGATACGCGCACGCGCTCGGGCACCGGCTGATTGCGGATCCCGTCAAGTTTCTGGATTCGCACAGTGATACGGTCGCTGCGCTCGCGTTCCTCCCGCATCTCGACAAAGCCGGTGATCGCAGCACCGAACACCGCTCGCTCCAGCACCGGATGCGCGATGGTCGCCGTTTTCAACGTGATGACGGCAAAGCCGGTCGCCGCCGCGGCTCCGATCACAACGGCGGGAAACGCGATGGGCCGCATCCGGACCACAAAGGCGATGATGAACCCGGCCGCCGCCAGCAACACGGCTGCAATTGCAGAGGGCTCGTGATCCGCAGTGAAATAGACGGCAATGCCCAGGCCGAATGCGACCGGCACCCAGGGAACGAGCCGTCCAGGTCCGAAATCGATGGCAACCGCGTCGCAAAGCGCGCGGCCAATGTGGGCCGGCCACGCGCCCATGGCGGGCCACGGCAAAGGCGGCGCGGCGACGCGTCCACCGCCGGACGGCCACGTTTCGGCGCGTCCTCGCACGCGCGGTTTTCTGCCCCACTCGATCACCGCGCTGCCCTGACGCGATTTCCCCAGCGGAAGCTTACACTATTTTACCATCCCGCCCAGCGCACATGAAAGTCGCCGCTTCAAACCGTCAGATCAAGCCACAACAACTCGTCGTCAAAGTAGGTCTCACCGATCCGCAGCGCCTTCGGTTCTTTCCCGTAAGTCTTAAACCCAAGATGCTCGTAAAGGGCATGGGCCTCGACATTGTCCGCATTCACGGTCGCCTGCAGCATCAAAACCTTGCCGTGCGCGTGTTCGATAATGTGCTTTACAAGCGTTCGTCCGATGCCGCGCCGCCGCCAGGCTTCGCGCACGTAAACACTCCACAGCCCGCCCTTATGCCGCAATTTTTCCTGCGCGTTGGAGCCAAACCCCGCCATGCCGACGAGTTCGTCCCCGGCGAACGCGCCGAACATGGCCGTCGCCGCCTCGCTCGCAAGGATCGCGGAAAACCAGCCGTCCGGCTTTGCGATTTCGTCGGCGTAGCTCGCGCTGAAAGCTTCCGGCGCGCACGACAACGCCTCGAGGCGAAGCGTGCGGAACGCTTCGGCATCCTCTGTTATAAGGCGCCGAACGGTTACGGAAGCTGCGTCATCCATCATGAAGACAACGCTAAACCCGTTGCGTCCGCGCGCCTACCCCGCCCCTAGCCTTTGGCCATGTCCTTCGCGAATGAATCACGCAAGCCGACGGTGCGATTGAACACCGGCTTACCCGGAGTGGAATCCCGGTCGCGGCAGAAATAGCCCTGCCGTTCGAACTGCACCGCATCCGCGGAATTGTCGGCAATAAGCGCAGGTTCGAGCTTCGCGTTGTTTATCACCTCGAGCGAATTCGGATTGATCTCGGCGGCGAAATTGGCGGCATCCGGTTCCGGTGCCAGAAACAGTGGATTGTAAAGCCGCACTTCCGCGGTCACGGCGTCGGCACCGACCCAGTGCATGGTCGCCTTCACCTTGCGGCCATCGGGGGCGTTGCCGCCCCTGGTCGCCGGGTCGTAGGTGCAGCGCAGTTCGATCACCTCGCCGGCGGCGTTCTTGACGACTTCGCGGCAAGTGATGAAATAGGCGTAGCGCAAACGCACCTCCGCGCCGGGCGACAGCCGGAAGAATTTCTTCGGCGGATTCTCCATGAAATCTTCCTGCTCGATGAAGATTTCACGGCTGAATTTGATCTTGCGCGTGCCCGCCTCAGGCTTGTCGGGATGATTGACGGCGTCGAGTTCCTCGACCTGCCCTTCCGGATAATTTTCGATGACCACCTTGAGGGGGCGCAGCACCGCCATGCGGCGCAGCGCCTTTTCGTTCAGCACTTCGCGAATGGCGAAATCGAACAACCCGACATCGACGGTGCTGTTCGCCTTCGCGACGCCGATGCGCTTCACGAACAGGCGCAACGCTTCCGGCGGCACGCCGCGGCGCTGCAGACCCGCGAGTGTCGGCATGCGCGGATCGTCCCAGCCGTCGACATGCTTGTCGCGGACGAGCGTCGTCAGGACGCGCTTCGACAAAATCGTGTGAGTCAGGTTGAGGCGCGCGAACTCATACTGATGCGGCTTCGAGGGCACCGGCAGGTTCTCGATGAACCAGTCGTAAAGCGGACGGTGATCCTCGAACTCAAGCGTGCAGATCGAATGAGTGATGTGCTCGATCGCGTCGGACTGCCCGTGCGCGAAATCGTAGCTCGGATAGATGTGCCACGTCGTGCCAGTGCGCGGATGTGGCGCATTGAGGATGCGGTAAAGCACCGGATCGCGCAGGTTGATGTTGCCTGACGCCATGTCGATCTTGGCGCGCAGCACGCGCTTGCCGTTGGGATATTCGCCCGCGCGCATACGGCGAAACAGGTCGAGGTTTTCCTCAACGATGATGTTGCGGAACGGGCTGTTCCTGCCGGGTTCGGTCAGCGTGCCGCGATTGAGGCGCATCTCCTTGTGG
>Ga0164243_10012710_pt1 | contig 11899 bp, 10 predicted proteins | sample OricompcompostOP_FD_108781 | JGI IMG/M metagenome (GOLD analysis project Ga0164243, IMG submission 108781) | Organic Plus compost microbial communities from Emeryville, California, USA - Original compost - Organic plus compost (OP) | ecosystem: Engineered > Solid waste > Mixed feedstock >...
GACTGGACGAGGCAGAACATCGCGCGGTTTCGCGATACTTGCCGCACCATCTGTTCCGTGGCGGCAACGCAAGGCCGCGGCGAGGGCGCCTGGATCGAAACGCTCCGGTTCACGAATGTCCGTGAACCGGAAGTTTTCCGTTCGAGCGTCGTAAGCTCTGTCATTCCTTCGATACTGGTGCAACCCGGCATCGTCGGAGTGCATTTTCTGGAGGGCGAAGCGGCCGCCAGCCAGGGTGCCTCGACAGAAAAGACCCTTCGAGGTCAGCCCGACGAGATTGCCGATTGGGTTCTGTTGATCGAGGCGGTCGAGGAAGCAAGCCTCCGTCGAGTTCGCGAAGGGACAGCATCGGACCGTCTATTTCGCGAAGCGGCTAGCACGGTGGATATAGTCCGCGGCTTCTACCGCCTGCAGTTTGCGCTGACGAAATCGGAGCTCGATCGCGGCTCAGTAGCGCCGAAGCGTTGGGTGCAAACTGGATAGCCCATCCAATTTGTTTCTCGGTGCGGCCTTCAGCGTGATGATCGAAGGCACTTCTCGATAGTGCTGGTGTGAGCCAGTGCCGAAATTCCTCGCTGACTTCCGAATATTGAGGATCAAAGACCGTCCTCGCGTGGGCTTGCGCCGAAAGCCGAAAATAGCGGCCAACTTTTCATTCTTGCGGGAAAATGGTGCCCAGGGGCGGAATCGAACCACCGACACCGTGATTTTCAGTCACGTGCTCTACCAACTGAGCTACCTGGGCTTGACTCAGGCATGCCGGCGGGACCGGCTGCGAGGTGGGGGCGTTATAGTTCGTCCCTGTCTGACTGTCCAGCGCCTTGGCCCGGTCGAGCCTCGCCACCACCGGCCTGGCCCAACTCGTCTTCCTCGTCATCTGCCGATTGTGCTGGGATGACATAGGCTCCGCGCAGCCAGCGGGAGAGATCGACGTCAGCACACCTGCGGGAGCAAAATGGCCGGAATTCGGGCTCGGTGGGAGCACCGCAGATGGGGCAGCGGCCGCGCAATGTGCTCTCCTCGTCATTGCGCTCGGTCATGAGGCGATGCGCCTTTCGTCAGTCGATTTCGGTATCAGCGGATTTCACCCAGGCGAAGTGGACAGGGTACCCTTCGCCTGCCAGCAGATTCACAGTTTCGGTCAGCGGCAGCCCGACGACGCTCGTATAGGAGCCGACGATCTTCTGCACGAATGAGCCGGCCAGGCCCTGGATGGCATATCCGCCAGCCTTTCCGCGCCATTCTCTTGATGCGATATAGGCCTCGATCTCCTCTCGTGAAAGGCGCTTGAAGCGCACACGCGTGTCCACGAGCTTCACGCGCTCGCGATCTTCAGGGGTAATGAGGCAGAGCGCCGTCAGCACCCGATGGGCGCGTCCCGACAGAAGCTGCAAGGCCGCAACGGCCTCGTCGACCGTCTCTGGCTTCAACACCGTGCGGCGGCCCACGGCGACCACCGTATCTGCTGCCAGGATGAACGCGTCGGCAAGGTCGCGGTCATTGGCGATCTGCTCGCGTGCAGCCTCGGCCTTGGCACGCGCGAGGCGCATTGCCAGCCGCCTTGGCACCTCGCCCTTATGGGGGGTCTCGTCGAGCGAGGCGGGACGTAAGGCGTCGGGCGTGATGCCGACCTGCGACAGCAGCATCAGCCGGCGGGGTGAAGCGCTGGCCAGAACCAGTTTCGGCCGCTCGAGCCTATTCCGGCTTCCATCCCGCGACTTGGCCATCGCACGCCGCAACGTATTGCGGCCATGCCCCTCAGCGCGACCAAGCCCGGCTAGGTGACCTATCCTGGTTGATATCATCCAGCGACTCATTGGCTGATGGCAGGGACCGTATGGAGCGGATTGGGAAGCATGGAACAGATCAGGCAGCGGCAATCCAGATGACGGTTTCCACGGTCGTTAGAGGGGCTGCCGGATCTCATCAGCTACGACGACAAGAATGCGCGGTCGGCAACGTCAAGACAAGTGTTCGCGCGTGTTTTGCGAAACACCGTTGCCACGAACATTAGCAATGAGCCCTATAGCCTGCGGCTATTGCTCGCAGTCTCGGCCCAAGTCGGTTACTCTGCAGGCAGACCACAGTGGAAGGCCGTTCGGCTTTTTAGGGATACTGCCACGATGTCACAGGCGAGTGTCGCCCAGTTGCTTGGGAGTGCGAAACTATTCGGCAAAGTCGACGAGGATTGCCGACTGGAGATCGCCAGGCAGATGCGCGAGACCTCGTTCAGCGCGGGGCAGTCGATCTTCGCCCGCGGCGATACCGGCAAGGAGGTCTACCTGGTGCTCGAAGGCCGCGTGCGGCTGTCGGTCCTCTCGAGCGAAGGCCGTGAGCTCTCATTTACGCACGCCGAGCGGGGCGACGTGTTCGGCGAGATCGCCGCGCTCGACGGCGGGCCACGTACGGCCGACGCAACAGCTGTTACGGCTGTCAGGGCCATGACACTTTCACATACCGCCCTGAAGCGGCTCGTTGAGACATCGCCGGCGTTTGCCGAGGCAGCCATCTCCTTCCTTTGCTCGCGGATTCGGGAAACGGACCTGCAACTCGAGGGCGTCGCCCTGCACCGCATCGAGGTCAGGCTGGCGCGGTTTCTGCTCGGCATGCTTCGCCAGCGCCAGGGAAACCTCTCCGGGCGGGCCAAGATTGATCTCGGCATGTCGCAGGGGGAGCTCGCGCTGCTGCTGGGAGCGAGCCGGCCGAAGGTCAATGCGGCTCTCATGCTGTTGGAGGACATGGACGCCATTCGGCGCAACGAGAGCATTATCGAGTGCAATGTGGATGAGCTGATGCGCATGGCCGAGCTCGATTGATCGGCGCAGTAACCGACCGCATGCAGGAGACATCCCGTGACACGTGCCGGTGAAGACGGATCGGCATGGCGGGCGAACCTGATGCCGCCCGATACGGGGAAGATGCCCGATGCGCCAAGGAGGAGATGGCAGACCCGAGGCAGAAGGCTCGCCGAGGAATTGTCTCGATATCCGGTGATCGGTTGGCTCGGTTCAGGCGTGAAGTGGCTGGGCGAGCTCGGCACCGCTCCTTATCCCCCCGACATCCGGCGGCGACTGCTGATCGTGAACCTGATCGCATACCTGATCGCCGTCACGACGGCGGGCTATGCGCTTCAGCATGTCCAGCTCGATTACCAGACCTACAAGCCGATTGTTTTCATCAACCTGGCCCTGCTCGCGATGGCGCTGACGGTTCCAGCCATGCACCGCTTCAGCTCGATAGCGGGCGGCATGCTCATCGTCGTCAGCGAATACGTCGCGCTCATGGCGTTCACGATGTATCTCGGTCGGTCCTCCGGTATTCATCTACAGTACATTGTTGCCGCCGCCGCGCCCTTCGTGGTGTTTGGCCTGGAGCGGCTGAAGCTGGTGACCGTCGTCGTCATCCTCGGGCTCGTTCTGCACATCGTCGCCTGGTTCCAGTTCCCGCCCGAGAAGGCGCTGATCCCAGCCGATCAGGAGCTGCTCGATTCGCTCTACACGCAGGCGGCGATCACGACTGTCGGCCTGATCGCAGCGTCGATCTGGTATGCGTTCCGGCTGGTCGAGCGTGCCCGGGCGGAAACCGACGCGCTCTTGCGCAACATCCTGCCGGACAGCGTGGCGGACCGGCTGAAGTCGCGGCCCGGTGAGCTCATTGCTGACACCCATGACGAAGTGAGCGTCCTCTTTGCCGACATCTCCGGGTTCGTCGGCCTGGCGCGCAGTCTCGGAGCGTCGAAGGTCGTCAATCTGCTCAACGAGATCGTGAGCGAGTTCGACAAGCTGGCAGCCAAGCACGGCGTCGAGAAGATCAAGACGATCGGCGACGCCTACATGGCGGTCGCCGGTCTACCGGACCCCACTCATGATCACGCCGAGCGCCTTGCGCGAATGGCGCTCGACATGCTGGCAGTCGTCGAGCGCTTCCGCGCGGAAACGGGGCTCAGCCTGCAGATGCGCATCGGCATGGCTGCCGGGCCCGTCCTCGCCGGGGTCATCGGAACCCGCAAGTTCAGCTATGACGTGTGGGGAGATGCGGTGAACCTCGCGGCGCGGCTTGAAAACCTGGGGGAGCCCGGCCGTATCCACCTGTGCCCGATCTGCCGCGAGCGGCTGGTGCACGCCTTCGAGATCGAGTCGCGCGGACTGACGGAGATCAGGGGCGTCGGCCAGCAGGAGACGTGGTTCCTGGTCGGCATTCGGCGCTGTGATTCCGCATCCGCGGGCCAGGCGTGATGGAGGCGGGGCGCGGGCGAGCGGATTACCCGGATTGCGTTCCCGCCGCAGCCGTTTCCTGCGCAAGCCACTCATCCAGGCGGGCGATCTCGGCGGGGCTCATGCCAAGCCCCAACTTCGAGCGGCGCCAGACGATATCGGCGGCCGATTCAGCCCATTCCTCGCGCACGAGATAGCGCACCTCGGCTTCGTGCAAGCCACCACCAAAATCGGCCCCGAGATCCTCAGGTCTGCGGGCATCACCGAGGATACGTGAGGCGCGGGTGCCGTAGGCACGTGCGAGGCGATCGAGAAGTGGCTCGGTCAGGCCAGAGTATCGAGAGCGCAGCGAGGAGACCAGCTCCCGAAATCCATCGACTGCGAAATTACCACCGGGGAGCGGTGCGGTCCGGGTCCATTCGCGGCCCTTTACCGTCGGCAGGTGCGGACCGATGAGCTCCAGTGCCTCCTCCGCAAGGCGCCGGTACGTCGTGATCTTCCCACCCAACACCGACAGCAGTGGAGCACCGCCATCAGCGTCGAGCTCCAGACGATAGTCACGGGTAGCGGCCTGCGCCGCTCCAGCGGAATCATCGGCGAGAGCACGCACGCCGGCGAAGCTCCAGACCACATCGCCTGGCCGCACCTGGCTCTTGAAGTAGGCGGAAATGGAATCGCAGAGGTAGGAGATTTCCTCGGGCGAGGCTTCAACGCCATCCGGCGTGCCCGAGTGGTCGCAATCGGTGGTGCCGATCAGCGTGAAGCGGCTTTCGTAGGGAATGGCAAAGACGATGCGCTTGTCCGCATTCTGCAGGATGTATGCGCGGTCGTGATCGAATAGTCTCGGTACGACGATATGGGCGCCGCGGACGAGCCGGGTGCGGTGGCGGGCTCTGCCTCGGCGCAGCTGTGCGTCGACGGCATCCACCCAAGGCCCGGCGGCGTTGACGAGCACGCGGGCCGCGACCGCTTCCGTTCGCCCGGTCCGCCGGTCTTTGACCCTGATGGTCCAGCCTTCGGCCGATCGGTCCGCGCTCTCGACGATGCATCTGGTTCGGATGACGGCGCCCCGGTCGGCAGCATCACGGGCATTGAGGACGACGAGCCGGGCATCGTCCACCCAGCAATCGGAGTACTCGAAGGCGCGTGTACGGAAGCCCACCTTCAGCGGCGCGCCCGCAGGATCGGTTGCGAGATCCAACGTCCGCGTTCCGGGCAGCCGTTTCCGTCCACCGAGGTGGTCGTAGATGAACAGGCCAAGCCTCAGGAACCACGCGGGCCGCATCGCCGGATGGTGCGGCAGCACGAAGCGCATCGGCCGGATAATGTGAGGTGCAATCGCCCACAGAACCTCGCGCTCGATCAGCGCCTCGCGCACGAGGCGGAATTCGTAATGCTCCAGATAGCGCAGGCCGCCATGGATCAGCTTGGTCGAGGCGCTCGAGGTCCCGCTCGCCAGATCATCCTTCTCGAACAGGACAACGCGCAAACCCCGCCCCGCCGCGTCTCGGCCGATCCCGCAGCCGTTGATGCCGCCGCCGATGATCGCCAGATCGAAAGGCTGCACTGGGGCTGCAGCATCGGAACTCATGCCCGCGCCTCCAGGAGCAGGTCGGTGAGCTCGGCGAATCCGCGTGCGGATGGCTGCGACGTCACCCAGCGGGGTGCTGCACTCAAGACGTCCTTGAACCTCAGCACATTCGCGACGCCAACGGCGTGCGGAAAGAACCCGAACATCGGTGCATCGTTCGGACTGTCGCCCACGAACACGACACTGTCCGCAGCGGCCTCGACATCGAGATCAAGAACATCCCGCAGGAAGCGGGCGCTTGTGGTCAGCTTGTCGTAGGTGCCGAACCAGCCGTTCACGTGAATGGAGGAGACCTTGGCGGTTGCGCCGAACCGGTGGAAGATCGAGACGATCCTTTGGATGCTTTCGTCCGGTAGCGGCGGGACATCCTCGCAAAAATCGATGGCGAGATCGGCCTCGCGATAGCTCTGGTCGGCGGCCACTGCGGCTCCAGGAACTTCAGCCAGAACAGCCTCGCGTATGGCCTCGAGCTTCCGTCGATCCCGCTCCCGCTCTTCAGCGGTCTTGGCGTAGCGCCGGATCATGATCCGCTGCGCATCATCGTATCGGAAGTAGAATGCGCCGTTCTCCCCGACGACACCATCGACGGGCCATTGCCGCGCGATGAGATCGCACCACCCCGCCGGCCGGCCGGTGACCGGCACCACGGCGAGTCCGGCACGCTTGAGCCGGTCCATCGCCTCGTAGGCGATCGGCGGAAGGCGCCCCTCCTCGGTCAACGTATCATCGATATCGGTGAGGACAGCGCGGATATTGCGGCGCGCATGCCTCGGAAACTCTGCCACCGCGCGCATCTGATGGCGGGTCCCTCGGTCGAGTTGGTTGAAGCTGCGTAGGGTCCGCATCTTGAAGGCGGTCCAAGGGCGAAAGGTCAAGCGCTTTCGACCGCATCGTCGCTGCAGACGGAGAGAATAGCCTTTAGCTGCTCCTCGATTGAGTCGGCACCCGGTTTGAACGTCAGATCGAAAACGGCGGATCCGATCGTGAATGCATTGGCGCCAGCGCTCCGCAACAGGCGGACCTGCTCCGGCGTACTCACCGATCCGGCGACGATCAGAAAGCCTTTTTCGCCTAACCCGCGCCGGGCGGCCGCAACGAGATCGAGCGGGTCGGCTTCCGTTGCGCGGTACGCAAGGACGTCGGCTCCGGCGCACCCCTTCTCCATGAACGAGCGGCACTGCGCCTCGACCTCGATCGGCGTACCGGCGAGTCGGGTTGGGCAGCCGAGTGGTCGACCCGGGAAGGGAAAATAACGGGTGCGGCTACCGCCGAGAATAGAAAGGATCTTACCGACCTGTGTTCCGCCGAGGAGGCAGTCGATCTCCAGATCGCGGGCAAGCCGTGCGGAGCGCAAGCAATCCTCTGCGTCTGTCGAGACGACCTCCATGTACGAGGTGGCACCTGAAGCCTTTATGCCTGCAACGAGGGCTGCCATCTCGGATCGGGACGCGCCGATATCCTTGAAGCCGATGTGGCGCAACCCGAGCGGCCTCACCCGCTCGAGCACCCTGAGCGGCGCCTCGACGGTGCAGTCGTTGCGAGTCAGCATGAAAATGAAGTCCATCGGCTCCGCTCCCGAGCCACTCAGGCCCGATCCGTTCTGACATGGCTACATATGCCTGAACAAAGCCGTAGGCCAGCTACAACTTGGGAGCGAGACTTGGCGCCAACGCACGTAGTTCGTATGCGGATGTAACAGATAGTACCTCTATGCCTCTCGTGAAACGACTGTTGCAGACGGCAAAACTTCGTGATCTAGTCCCGTTATGAGAGTACGTGCCGTCGAGGACCAGCTGCTGTCTGCGTTCGATGGGCTGCCAACGCAGCTCCAGATTGCCGCGCGCTGGCTGCTCGACAATGGCAACGACGTCGCCTTCCTATCTATGCGCGAAGCGGCTCGCCGCGCGAACGTCACGCCGGCAACGATGACACGGCTCGCCCAGCGCCTCGGCTATGACGGTTTCGCCAGCCTGCGCACCCGATTCACCGATGCGGTACGCGCCAGCACCAGGCCCTTTCGGCTGCGCGCCGAAGGCTTACGCGCGCGTCGTGATCTGGACGGAGACGCCGCGCTGATCACGGATACGCTGGCGGTGGTCTCCGGCCATCTGAAGGCGTTGTGCGAGCCCGATACGCTGGCCGCAATGGGCCGGGCCGCTGACATCATCCAAAGCAGCCGTCAGGTATGCTGGGTCGGTGCGCGCTCCGGCTTCGCGCCCGTATACCTCGGCTCCTATCTCATGTCGCTCATCGGAGGGCCCACCCGCCTGCTCGATCAGGCGGGCGGCATAGGGCTCGATGCTCTGGGCGAGCTGACCCCATCCGATGCCCTGATAGCCGTCTCGATTGCCCCGTATACGACTCAGACCGTCGAAGCCGTGGCCTACGCCGCCGAGCGCGGCGTTCAGGTGATCGCGGTCACCGACAGCCGTGCAGCGCCCATCTCACGCCCTGCGAGCGTGTCCATCATCGTTCCGACCGAAACGCCGTCGTTCCTGCAGACCATGACGCCGGCCTTCATCGTGGTCGAATGCCTGGCAGCTCTGGTCGCCGCGCGGCGCGGACAGGCCGCTGTCGATGCCATCGCCCGAGCCGAGGTTCTTTTCGATCGGCTGGGCAGCTATGCCAGTCCAACCCTACCCAAGCGAAGCAGGTAAATGAGCCAACCAACCACTCACATTCTGCACCGGCGGATCCACGCCAGTATCCCTGTCGCCGTCAGAGGTCACGGCATCGAAATCTTCGATAGCAGCGGCAAGTCGTACATCGACGCCTCCGGCGGCGCGGCAGTGTCGTGCCTCGGGCATGGGCACCCGGCGGTCAACGAGGCCATCAAGAACCAGCTCGACAAGCTGGCCTATGCGCACTCGTCCTTCTTCACGACGGAAGTGGCTGAACGGTTGGCGGACAATCTCGTCGAGCACGCTCCGGCAGGCATTTCTCACGTCTATTTCGTCTCGGGCGGATCGGAAGCCATCGAGGCGGCGCTGAAGATGGCCCGCCAGTATTTCGTGGAGCGCGGCGAGCCGCAGCGGCGCCACTTCATCGCACGCCGGCAGAGCTATCACGGCAACACGCTCGGTGCACTGGCCGTCGGCGGCAATGCCTGGCGCCGTCAGCAGTTCGCACCGCTGCTGTTCGAAAGCTATCATGTCTCCCCGCCGTATGCCTACCGCGAGCAGCGCGAGGGCGAAACTCTGGAAGCCTATGGTCAGAGGCTCGCGGACGAGCTCGAGGCGAAAATCCGTGAGCTCGGTCCTGAGACCGTCATCGCATTCGTCGCCGAGACCGTCGGCGGTGCAACACAAGGGTGCACGACACCGCCGCCCGGCTATTTCCGCCGCGTGCGCGAGATCTGCAGCCGCTACGGCATTCTGCTGATCCTCGACGAGGTCATGTCCGGCATGGGCCGCACCGGCACGTTGCACGCCTGTGAGCAGGAAGGCATCGCGCCGGATCTGATGGCGATTGCAAAAGGCCTCGGAGCCGGTTATCAGCCCATCGGGGCCGTCCTCCTCTCGGGCGATGTCTATGCAGCGTTCCGCGATGGCAGCGGCTATTTCCAGCATGGTCACACCTACATGGGCCACCCCGTCGCGTGCGCTGCCGCGCTGGCCGTTCAGGAGACGATCATCAAGGAAAACCTACTCGACAACGTGCGGCAGCAGGGCCAGCATCTCGAGCGCCGCCTTCGTGAGCGGTTCGCCAACCACCACCACGTCGGCGACATCCGGGGGCGCGGGCTGTTCTGGGCTATCGAGTACGTGAAGGACCGATCTACGAAAGCGCCGTTCGATCCATCTCTCGGCCTCAATGCGCGAGTGAAGCGAGAGGCCATGTCTCGTGGACTGGCCTGCTATGCAATGCCCGGGACGATCGATGGCAGGCACGGTGATCATAACATGCTCGCGCCACCTTTCATTGTGACGAGCAGCGACATCGACCGAATCGTCGAGCGTTTCGGCGATGCCGTCGATGCAGCGATCCAATCGCTGCCGAAAATTGACTGATCCGCGTCAAACCAAGGGAGAGCTCGCATGAAACGAGTCAGTCTAGTCGTATCCGCTCTAGCCGCAGTTGGCCTTCTGGCTGGCCCCGCTGCGGCACAGCAGAAGTTCGTGACCATCGGAACCGGTGGCGTCACGGGCGTCTACTACGCCGCCGGCGGCGCGATCTGCCGCCTGCTCAACAAGGATCGCAAGTCGCACGGCATCCGCTGCTCGGTCGAGAGCACCGGCGGCTCGACCTACAACATCAACGCGATCCGCACCGGCGATCTGGACTTCGGCATGGTTCAGTCCGACGTGCACTACAGCGCGCTGAAGGGCGTCGGTGCCTTCGAGAAGGACGGCGCGTTCAAGGAGCTGCGGGCCGTGTTCTCGGTTCATCCCGAGCCGTTTACCGTGCTCGCCAGGAGAGAAGCAAACATCAAGTCGTTCGAGGATTTCAAGGGCAAGCGCTTCAACATCGGCAACCCGGGCTCGGGTACCCGCACTTCGATGGAGCAGCTGCTCGCCGCAATGGGCTGGACTACCAGCGATTTCTCACTCGCTTCAGAGCTGAAGGCTGACGAGCACGGTCCGGCGCTGTGCGACAACAAGATCGATGGGTTCTTCTATGCCGTCGGCCATCCGTCCGCGAACATCCAGGATCCGGTGACGACTTGCGGTGCGCAGCTCGTTCCATTGACGGGCCCTGTCATCGACAAGTTGGTGGAGGAGCACCCGTATTTCGCCAAGGCGACGATCCCCGGTGGCCTCTACGCGGGCAACCCGAACGACATCGAAACCTATGGTGTGCTCGCGACGCTCGTTACATCGACGAACGCATCCGAGGAGACCGTCTACCAGCTCGTGAAGGCGGTGTTCGAGAACTTCGATGAGTTCAAGAGGCTGCATCCGGCGTTTGCCAACCTGGACCCGGCAAAGATGGTCAAGGATGGCCTCTCTGCGCCGCTCCATGATGGCGCGCTCAAGTACTACAAGGAGAAGGGCTGGGTAAAATAAGTCCCGTTTGGGTATGCTGTCCGACCGGAGGCGCACTATCGCGTTTCCGGTCGGATGCTATAAAAGCGTAGGCTGAACATGCGAACGGCACCGGATTCTGCAATGCCTGACGACCAGAAATCTCAAGCAGAGCTGGAAGAGCTCGAAAAGCTGGTTGCAGAATCCGACACGGGCGGCCGGGAACCCTCCGGGTTGGTCGCCAAGCTGCTCGTTGGCGTAGCGATCGCTTGGTCGCTGTTCCAGCTTTGGTACGCGTCGCCGCTGCCGTTCATCTTCGGCGTCGGCATCCTTAATGATACCGAGGCACGCTCTGTCCACCTCGGCTTTGCGCTCTTTCTGGCCTACACCTTCTATCCAGCCCTGAGGTCTTCGCCGCGGCAGCGCATTCCTTATCTTGACTGGGCGTTGGCGCTCGCCGGGGCGTTCGCGGGCTCGTATCTGTTTCTGTTCTACCGCGAGTTGGCCCTCCGGCCTGGCCAGCCGACCACGATCGATCTCATCACGGCGGGAGCGGGCATACTCCTCCTGCTGGAAGCCACGCGCCGCTCTCTTGGCTTCCCAATGGTCGTCGTCGCGATCGTGTTCATCACATACACTTTCGTCGGGCCATACATGCCGGAGGTGCTCCAGCACAAGGGGGCCTCGCTCAGCAAGTTCCTCAATCACCAGTGGCTCGTCACCGAAGGCGTGTACGGCGTTGCGCTTGGAGTCTCGACGAGTTTCGTGTTCCTGTTCGTGCTATTCGGGACGCTGCTCGACAAGGTCGGCGCCGGAAACTGGATGACGCAGATTGCCGTCGCATTGCTCGGCCACTTGCGCGGCGGCCCAGCCAAGGTCGCCGTCGTGTCATCGGCGCTGAATGGCGTTGTATCGGGCTCGTCCGTGTCGAATGTCGTTTCAACCGGGATCTTCACGATTCCGCTGATGAAGCGGACCGGCATCTCCGGCGTCAAAGCCGGCGCTATCGAGGCTGCCTCCTCCGTCAATGGGCAGATCATGCCGCCTGTGATGGGTGCGGCTGCATTTTTGATGGTGGAGTACGTCGGCATCCCGTACTCTCAGATCGTCAAGCACGCGCTGCTGCCCGC
>Ga0164243_10012711_pt1 | contig 11898 bp, 11 predicted proteins | sample OricompcompostOP_FD_108781 | JGI IMG/M metagenome (GOLD analysis project Ga0164243, IMG submission 108781) | Organic Plus compost microbial communities from Emeryville, California, USA - Original compost - Organic plus compost (OP) | ecosystem: Engineered > Solid waste > Mixed feedstock >...
ATGGCGAGGCCACCGAGAGCGAAGGAGCGCGTCACGGTGCGGATCTGGCGTTGCCAGCGGCGATGATCATCGAGTGTGGCGGCGGGGAATTTCTTGGTCAGGTCCGCGCGCAGCGCGTCGATGTCGGGCGGGGCATCGCGATCGATCTCGACGGCGATGAGGCGCGGCACGGGGAGTGCCGCGAGGAGCTCGGACTGGCCGAGCCAGGGCTCCAGGAGCTTGGATGAGGTGTCGAGGCTGAGCGCATTGGCGCGCGTGATACCGCGGCTGGAGCGCAGGAAGCCCTCCACGTCGCGCAGCGTCTTTTCCATGTCGGTGCCGTCGCGCGGCTCGACCTGGACGGTCACCTCGCTGGCGATGTCCTTGAGCCAGGCACTGGCGGACTCGTTGATCATGTAGACGGCGCCGACGGTGAGGCAGGCGAGGAAGCACATGATGGAGATGACGAGGGTGAGCGATCGGCCGGTGACGGAGTCGGGCGGGACCACCGGCGTGCTGGTCGGCTCGGCCTTCGGCTTGCGGCCACGCGGCGGGGCGAACTTGCGCGCGGGCGTGCCGTCGTGAGCGCTCGGCGGCTCGGTGCCATAGCCATAGCGGTCGGAGGGCCCGGAAGGGCCCGTCAGCACGGTGTCGTAGAGATCGAAGTTGCCTTGCGTGGCATGATCCCGACGGCCCGTCGGTCTGTCATACGATCCGGACATGACCGTCGTGCAGCTCCAGACGCGGCGCCTTGAACTGCCGCATGAGTTGATGATCGTGGGTGGCGATCAGCACCGAAGTGCCGAGGCGGTTGAGCTCGATGAAGAGGCGCAGGAGGCGGCGCGCCATCTGCGGGTCGACGTTGCCGGTCGGCTCGTCGGCGAGCAGCAGCTCGGGCTTGCCGATGACGGCGCGGGCGATGGCGGCGCGCTGCTTCTCACCGCCGGAGAGGATGGAAGGATAGGCGTGCATGCGATCGCCGAGGCCGACCCATTGCAATAAATCCGTGACATCCTCGCGGTAGTCCGCGAGTCGCTTGCCGACGACTCGCAAGGGAAGGGCGACATTCTCCCACGTCGTCAGGTGGTCGAGTAGACGGAAGTCCTGGAACACGATGCCGATGCGCCGGCGCAGTTGAGCGCGTTTCGACGTGGAGATGCGACTGACGTCTTGGTTAAACAGGAAAATATGCCCGCGCGTCGGGTGGCGCGACATGAACAGCAGCCGCAGGAGCGACGTCTTGCCGGCGCCCGATGGGCCGGTGAGAAAGTGGAATGATCCCGGGCGCAGATGGAAGTTCACATCAGACAGGACGTCCGGCCCCTGCTCGTAGGCGAGCCCTATGTTTGACAGACGAATCACAAGTGTTCAGCCACCGGTTTGCAGCATGAGGTGCCAAGCTCCCTGGGCACTGGGATGACGCAGGAGGTGGCGATCAATCGGGTAGGAATGTGGCGGGTTCGTGTGCAGAAGGCCGTGCTTGGAGGGGTAAGCACGTTATGGCGGGATTGCCGCAGAGATGCAATGTCCTGCTATCCTCCCTGGATGAGGCCAAGCGATTTGGAACGGTGGTCATGAACGAGGCAACGCGGAAGGCCGACCCCGAGCTCGAGGTGATCTTCGCCCCCGAGGCGATCGCCCGGCGTCTGCACGAGCTCGCCCAGGAGATTGCCGATGCCCGGCTGGAGAACCTGCTCGTTGTTGCCATCCTCAAGGGCAGCTTCGTGTTCGCGGCTGACTTGATCCGCGCCATGCACAACGTGGGGCTCGCCCCCGAGGTCGATTTCATGACCTTGTCGAGCTACAAGAAGGCGCGCATCTCCTCCGGCCAGGTCTCGATCCTGCGCGACATGGACCTCGATGTGCGCGGCCGCAACGTGCTCGTCATCGACGATGTCCTCGATTCCGGCCGCACGCTCGCCTTCGCGAAGGATCTTCTCGCCGCACGGGGCGCAACGACGATCCGCACCTGCGTGCTGCTCGACAAGCAACTGCCGCGCGCCGTCACACTCGAGCCGGACTACTACGCCTTTCTGTGCCCCAACGAGTTCGTTGTCGGCTACGGTATGGACGTGGCGCACCGGTATCGCGAGCTGCCGTTCGTCGGGCGGGTCGTGCGCCCGTAGGCGAGGCCAACAGGGGGACATCGATGGCGCGGATACTGCTTGCCGACGACGACGCGGCGACCCGGGATCTCGTCAAGCGCGCGCTCGAGGCGGACGGTCACAGCGTGCACGTAACCCAGGACGGCAGCGAGGCGCTCGAGTGCGTCGAGGGTGCAGGGGCGCAGAAGTTCGACGTGCTCGTCACCGATGTCGAGATGCCGCTGCTCGATGGCGTTGCGCTGGCGCAGCGTGCATTGAAGCAGCCGAGCGTGCGCGTGTTGCTGATGTCGGGATTTGCCGAGCAGCTCGAGCGCGCCAAGGCATTGAAGAGCACGCAGGTCGCCGTGCTGTCGAAGCCGTTCTCGCTCGAGGACGTGCGCTCCAGCGTGCGCAAGCTATTGGGCTAGGGCGGTTCTGACAGAGAACTCACTACTCAATAAATCTAAGTTGCGGCCAACGCTTTGCCCATTCCTTCGATGCGAGCCGCTTCTCGTAAACGTCCATCTTCCGCGCAAAAGCCGGTCCGGGCCGAACGATCAACGCCACCAAGTCGTCAACGCCCAGAGGGGCAATGACTTGCACGCGGCTGTTGTGCAGTCGAGCAGCAACTGCAGTTGCTGTTTCGGGCCAGTATCGTAGAGCGTCCTCACTATTCTCGTAAGGTGGATCGCCATTGCGCTCATGCATGCGCGCTTGATTGTGTACCGACCAAGGGATTCCAGGATTGTCGCTGGCTAGCCGGCGATGGATTGCCATGTCGCTGCGGGGAGAGGCGTTCGCACGGTCGCAGTAGATGACATCGACATCGGTCCCCACCACAAGCTCGATAGGATTGCCGTGCAGATGGTCCCAGACAGCGTTGCGAACTAGCCCGGCGCCTATCCAACAATCGCCGATATTGAGCGCTGCTACCGACTCTAGCAGCGTTCTGATGTGTGGGACTTCCGCAAGGAAGACCTCGATGTCATGGAGGCTCTGCACTCTACATGATGCAATGGTGAACACGTCAAAATGGCGGGAAGCCGATGAGGGTCAAAAACTATCGGATCACCCAAGCTGGCAAGCTCGTGTTTGGGCGGTGCGCCCCGGCCTAGCCGCCGGTGACGCTCATGTGGCGGGCGAGGGCCGGGCGGCCGACGTGGCGGTCGATGATGAAGTCGTGGCCCTTGGGCTTCAGGAGCATGGCCTCGTCGATGGCGGCGTTGAGGGCCGCATCCGAGGAGCCGGCGCGCAATGGCTCGCGCAGATCGACGGCGTCCTCCTGCCCAAGGCACATGTAGAGCGTGCCGGTGCAAGTGATGCGCACGCGATTGCAGCTCTCACAGAAGTTGTGCGTCATCGGCGTGATGAAGCCGAGGCGGCCGCCGGTCTCGGCCACCCGCACGTAGCGGGCGGGGCCGCCCGTGTTGTGGTCGATATCCTCCAGCGTCCAGCGGTCGAGCAGGCGTGCGCGCACGATGGAGAGCGGCAGGTACTGATCGTGGCGGATGCCGTCGATCTCGCCGAGCGGCATGGTCTCGATGAGCGTCAGGTCATAGCCGCGGCCGTGGGAGAACGTGATCAGGTCGTCGATCTCGTCCTCGTTGGTGCCTTTCAGGGCGACGGCGTTGATCTTCACTTTGAGGCCGGCGGCATCTGCCGCGTCGAGGCCGTGCATCACGGTGGAGAAATCGCCCCAGCGGGTGATGGCGCGGAAGCGATCCGGCCTGAGCGTATCGAGCGACACATTGATGCGCTCGACCCCGGCGCGCTTCAGGTCGTGGGCGAAGCGCTTCAACTGGCTGCCGTTGGTGGTGAGCGTCAGCTCGTCGAGCTGGCCGGACTGCAGGTGACGCGAGAGAGCTTCGAACAGCCAGACGATGTTCTTGCGGACCAGGGGCTCGCCGCCGGTGATGCGCAGCTTGCGCACGCCGCGGGCGACAAACGCGGTGCACAGCCGGTCGAGCTCCTCCAGCGTCAGCAGCTCGCGCCGCGGCAGGAAGCTCATGTTTTCCGACATGCAATAGACGCACCGGAAGTCGCAGCGGTCGGTGACCGACACCCTGAGGTAGGTGATGGCGCGCCCGAAACGGTCGACGAGCGCCTGCGGATCGGGATTTTGAAGGGCGCCCACGAGTTGCGACGTGCTCCTTGAGGTCCATCTTTAAGGGGTGTCGGCAGACAGCCCATGGATGGTATTGGCGTTGTCGCTAAGCTAGCGAGCACGGCGGGGTGTTCAAGGGGGTAGACGCGTTCGGCCCTGCTTTTGATGCGGGTCGCAGCCATCGGCGCTGGGCTGAGGGCACCCGCATCGGCCGTAACGCGTTGCTCCCCGAGGAGCACACGAGATGGCGATGAACCTGCTTTTGCGCGTCTTGGAATGGCTTGCCATTCGGGCTGGCGCAGACCTTGGCGCCGATGCCCGACCCTGGGATGCGCCGAGTACCGCGGATCGCGCCGGCCAGCTTGTTGCAGTGCCGCAAGACGGGCTGGAGCCTGAGGTCACGCGCTCGTTCGGGCATTGGGCGTTGTGGCTGGCGGTGGGGGTCGTCCTGCTCGCTCTCGCCCTCGGCTATGTGCGGCGGCGGCTGCGGGCCAAGGGTGAGGCGTGGCCGGCATGGCTGAGGCTCACTTGGCGAGGGCCGCGATGAAGGCGGCGATGCCTTGCGCATCGTCGAGCCTGAAGGACGGCAGCTCGCCCGCGTCCGCTTCGTGGTCGGCGGCAATGGCGATGACGCGTGCATCGCGCTGAGCAAGGGGCTCGTGCGCCTCGGCGGCGGAGCGCCGTACCTCGATCTTGGGGATCGGGGCGTCCTTGAAGCCCTCGACGATGACGATGTCGGCACGGGCGACGTGTGGACTGAGCTCGGCAAGTGCAGGCGCGGGGCCGACCTGCCGGCAGCCGGAGATCTCCCAGGCGTCGGGAGCGAGGACGAAGGTCTCGAGCGCACCGGCGCGCGCATGGCGCTCGCCATCCGTCGAGCCGTCGAGCGGGCCAAGGTCGTGATGGGTATGCTTCACGGTCATGACCTTGAGGCCGCGGTGCGCGAGGAGCGGAATCAGCCGCTCGATGAGCGTCGTCTTGCCGGAGTTCTTCCAGCCGACGATGCCGACAAAGACCGGTGGCCTAACCACGGGCGGCCTCTGCAACGAACAGCGCGCGTGCCTTCTCGAGGTCGGCGGGCGCGTTGACGTTGAAGAACGGATCGACCTTGGCGCCGCCAATGTCGACGGGTCCGAAATCGGCGACGGCGCAGCCTTGTGCGTCGGCGAAGCGGTGCAGCGCGCGGATATTCTGCTTCAAGGATTGGGCAATCGCGCCGGCGAGGTCGACGCGCCACAGCCCCGCGACCGGATGGCGCTCGCCCGCCGATGCCGCGATCGCGCACGAGGCATGCTTGGCGTTGAGCGCGGCCTTGAGGCGAGGCACGAGGTCGAGCGGCAGGAAGGGGCTATCGGCCGGAACGCTGGCAATGAACTTGGCTTCCGGCGTTTCGGCTAGTGCCCAGTCGATGCCGGCGGCGAGACCGGCGAGGGGACCGGCATAGCCTTCGACCTTGTCGGCCACGACCGGCAGGCAATAGCCCGAGAAGCGCGCAGGATCGCCGTTGGCGTTGATGACGATGCGTCCGACCTGGGGGCGCAGGCGCATCAGCACGTGCAGCAGCATGGGTTTGGCGCCGATGTCGAGCAGCGCCTTCTCGCGACCGCCCATGCGCGAGGACCGTCCGCCGGCCAGCAGCACGCCCGTCACGTCACTGTCGAGTTCGCTCGTTCGCATGGCAGCGATTTAGGGGGAGGCGGACGCGAGGGCAAGCAGCCGCTGAGCACGTCATTGTGACCGGCGGTGCTGGCGCGATATAACAGCGGAAAAACCGGGATGGAGACGCTTTCGTGACGGTCAAAGTCAATCGCCGCCGATTCCTGACCACTGCAGCAGCCGGTGCCGGGGCAGGCGTGGCGGCGCCGGCCATCGCGCAGACCAGGCCGGCGATCGAATGGCGGCTCGTATCCAGCTTCCCAAAATCGCTCGACACCATCCACGGGGCCGCGGAGACGTTCGCCAAGGCCCTATTCGAAATGTCGGATGGGAACTTCCGCGTGCGCGTCTTTGCGCCGGGTGAAATCGTCCCAGGTCTCAATGCAGCCGACGCGGTGACCAACGGCAGCGTCGAGGCTGCACATACAGCTTCCTACTACTACGTCGGGAAAGACCCGACGTTCGCCATCGCTACCGGCATCCCGTTCGGGCTCAACTACCGCATGCAAAATGCCTGGATGTATCAGGCCGGCGGCATCGACCTCTTCAACGCGTTCTACGCGCGCTACAAGATCATCGCCTTTCCGGGCGGAAATACCGGCACGCAGATGGGCGGCTGGTATCGGCGCGAGATCAATGCGCCGGAGGACTGGCGTGGGCTCAAGATGCGCATCGCCGGTATCGCTGGCGCCGTCATCGCGCGTCTTGGCGGCGTGCCGCAGCAGATCGCCGGCGGCGACATCTATCCGTCCCTGGAGAAGGGCACGATCGACGCCGCCGAGTGGGTCGGTCCTTACGATGACGAGAAGCTCGGCTTCTCCAAGGTCGCCCGCTACTACTACTATCCCGGCTGGTGGGAAGGGCAGGCCATGCTGCACTTCTTCATCAACCTCGATAAGTGGAACGAGCTGCCGAAGAACTATCAGGCGATGATCCGCGCTGCCGCGTCAGTCGCCGATATCGGCATGATGACGCGCTATGATCTGCAAAATCCGGCAGCCGTGCGCCGGCTCGCCATCGGCGGAGCGGAGTTGCGGCCGTTCTCCGAGGCGGTGCTCGATGCTTGCTTCAAAGCATCGAACGAGGTGTTCGCCGAGCTCTGCGCCAAGAACGCAGCTTTCAAGAAGGCGTACGAGGCGACGCTCGCCATTCGTGGCGAGGACTATCTGTGGTTCCAGCTCGCCGAGCACACCTACGATACGTTCATGATGATCCAGCAGCGCAAGGGGCTGGTGTAGCGGCCCTGCGCGGGTGGCCGAAGAGGCTGGCAAGGTACCGGCGCGGAGAGGCCGTTCGCCGCGCCGGCAGAGGCTAGCGCTTGGCGCCCTTGACGTTGCGCTCGATCCACTGCAGCAGAATGTCGACGATCTTGTCGCTGTTATCCTCCCACATCATCATGTGGCCGTTGCCCCAGATGCCGCGGTCGTGGATGAGATCGAGGTAGGTGGCGTTGCCGCCCCGGCCGTTGATCTCGGCATACTTGCTGCGGCAGTCGGGGGTGTTCGGGCGCCCGATCTGGTTGATGCCGTGGATGCTGAGCGTCGGAACCCTGACGATGCCTCTGACCTCCGCGTTCGTCGCTATGTTGCAGTTCTGGGCGGGCTCGATGCCGATCACGGCCTTGAACAGGTCAGGACGGCTGTTGGCCACCTCGCCGCCGAAACTTCCGCCGGCCGAGTGGCCGATGTAGATGGCCGGCCCGATCTTCTCGAGCAGCTCCACAAGGCTCGTTGTCGGAGCGTTCGTGGGGAAAGGCCCGATCGGCATGTGCGCCGCCTGGAAGTGCTTCAGCGAGTCCTCGTCCTTCGGGAAGCGGTCGCCATGGCAGGTGACCGGCGGATCGCCGCGGCCGTCATTGCCGATGCAGCGCGGGTCGTGTCGACCGTGCACGCCGAAGGTCGGCCCCTGGTTCCATTCGCGCCATGCGTCCGTGTCCCACTGGTTGAGCAGCGGCTGCGACGAGGGCGGATCGATACCCTGTTGCACGCGATTGTACTGGTCGACAGACCAGCCAGCCCGGCCACGTCCCGGCGGATCGACGATGTAGACCGAGAAGCCACGCCGCACGAAATAGTCAGCCCATCCCTCGCGGCCGTCCGGCGTGTTGTTGAACTGAACGCCTATGAGGTCGCCGCCGGGATAGAGCACGATCGGCGGTGCGTTGCGCCGCTTCTCGGCGGGGATCGTGTACTCGACGTATTGCTGACCGACGAGAACCTTGAAGTTCTCCTTGCCCGGCTGGGTGCGTTGCACGAAGTTGCCGCCGGTCCAGAACACGCCCCGCTCCTCTATGACCAGAGGGTCTTTCTTCTGCGGTTTCGGCTTGGGAAAGCGAGGACGGTGATCGTTGTCGCCCCAGTTCGAATGTTGGTTCGAGTGGGCGAGCGCGGGTGCCATATACGCTGCACTCAGACTGGCTGCGCAGGCCATGGCAATGACCGGTACCTTCCACCGGCACGCCGCGCCATGCGCGATCAATGACTTCGACATATCTAGTTCTTCTCCGACGTTTTATCGTTGTTATTGACGGGAGCAGTCACTGGCGCCGGTCCTGTTTTCAGCGCCGAACGCCCTTCGTCGCTCAGGCCGTGTGCCTTCGCCGCGAGAAGCTACAGGGACCCCCGGGAGGTCTCTTGGTCGTGAGAGAACTCGCTTGGCGCTGAGGGCAGTGGCCGCGCCCCGCGGGTCATCCCCATGCCGAGGCCTCGAAACGCTCCCCTCGCGCGTTTGCGGCGTAGCGATGTCGGCCAATCGGCCCCCGGGAGGGGATGCCTCTGTTGTGCGTACGTCATAATAGGCTTCGATGGTGCGGCGCCCGCCGCTGCGAAATCACCCATGGAAAGCAGGGGAGGGGGACTGCAGCCCCTTGAAGATTGTCAGAAACGGCCGGAAAAAGGCTTGGCAATTGGAGAACGGGCCGATTCAAGCCTTGTCAGGCTGTATACATGGGAATATAACGTGACGGCGGCGCTCGAAAGCGGGCGCCGGCCAGATGGAGCTTGCCGGAGAGCAGATCGTGGCGGTGCAACCAACGATGCAAAACGCGAAGCCGCTCGCCGTCGTGCTCGGCCTCAACGAGATCGCCTCGGCGGTGGCCGTGAAGCTGCACAACAAGGGCTATGCGGTCATGATGGCGGATGATCCTGCCCGCCCTGTGATCCGCCGCGGGATGGCATTCTTTGACGCCCTCTATGATGGCCGGGCGATGCTCGGGGGTGTCCCAGCCGTGAGCGTCGACAGCATTCTCGGGGCGCGGTTCCAGGTGCGCGCCCATGAGTGCATCTCAGTCACCCGCCTCGACATTTCCGAGTTGCTGATCGTCGGCAATATCGATGTCTTGATCGACGCGCGCATGCATGCGGATGCGGTGACCCCGCAACTACGCAGGCTGGCGCGTTTTGCCATCGGCGTCGGGCGTGGCTTCGTTCAGGGTGTGGACTGCGACGCGACGATCCCGGCGGACTGTCCCGACGCAGTCCCTGCGCGCAGTATGCGAAAGCAAGCCTTGGTCATGCGCTCGCCGGTCGCCGGCCACTGGCACACGCCGCTCGATATAGGTGTGCGCATCTACAAGGGTTTCCCGCTTGGCTACCTCGGGTCGACGGTCATCAGGTCGCCGGTGGACGGGATCTTGCGCGGTATTCCGCGTGACGACACCAAAGTGCCCTTTGGCGCCGAACTGATCGAGATTTCTACGGGGGCTGGCGGTGGGCGCTGGTGGGGGCTCGATGCGCAGGGGGTGCGTATCGGCGAAAAGGTCCACCGGGCGCTGCAGAGCCTTGGCGCCGAAGCTGCGGTCCCGTCCGCAAAAAGGCTGCGCCTCGTTCACTCCCGCTAAGTCGCCAAACGCCGAGTTTTCGCACCTAGATCATTTTCCTATCGGCTGGCATCGCACTCCCCTGATCCCCTCCGGAAGGGGTCAGGGGTGGGGGGGAATCGAGCTTGGAGAAACCTACGCAGGCTATGCTCCCGGCCCTTCACCCCACCCGGCCTCTCGCTGCCGCGATGCCACCCTCCCCATCAAGGGGAGGGTGGAGTGAAGCGCGCCCGTCTGATCGGAAAATGCGTTAGGGTCCGACGATGGCGGGCGGCACCGACATGTCGAGTGTTGGAGCGCCGGGCCCGGTCGTGCGCGGCGGTGGCGCTCCGGGAATCGCGGGCGGGTAAGGTGGGAGCGAGAAGCCCTCGCTCCGGAATGCCGGCGCCGCCTGTCCTGAGGGTGCGATCGGTCGCAGCCCTGGCGTGGGGGGCAGGTCGTGCCCGACGAGACCGGGGAAGGCGATGAGCAGCGCCACCATGATGAGCTGGATGATCACGAACGGCACCGCGCCCCAGTAGATCTGGCCCGAGGCGACGGGCGGCATCGTGCGCCCGGTGACCTTGTCGACGTACGGTGTGCGGGGAGCGACCGAGCGCAGGTAGAACAGCGCGAACCCGAACGGCGGGTGCATGAAGCTCGTCTGCATGTTGACGGCGAGGATGACACCGAACCAGACGAGGTCGATGCCGAGGTTCTGCGCCGCCGGCGCAAGCAATGGCACGATGATGAAGGCGAGCTCGAAGAAATCGAGGAAGAAGGCGAGGAAGAACACCAGCACGTTGACGAAGATGAGGAAGCCGATCTTGCCGCCCGGCAGAGAGACGAGCAGGTGCTCGACCCAGAGGTGGCCGTTCACGCCATAGAAGGTGAGCGAGAAGATGCGCGCGCCGATGAGAATGAACATCACGAAGGCGGAGAGCTTTGCCGTCGCCTGCGCCGCGGAGCGCACGATGTCGAGGCTGAAGCGTGCCGGGTTGCCCTCGCTCAGCCGCTTGCCGAGGGCGAGCAGCATAGCGCCGACAGCGCCCATGGCGCCGCCTTCGGTCGGGGTTGCGACGCCGATGAATATGGTTCCGAGTACGAGGAAGATCAGCAGCAGTGGTGGCACCATAACGAACACCACCTGCTCGGCGAGCTTGGACAACAGTTGCGGGCCGCCGCACCGCTTCAAGATCCAGCTCGCACCCGCGCCGGCGATGGCGAGGCTTACCGCAAGGGTGAGCGTCAGGATGATGCGATCGGTGCCTGTGTAAGAGGTGCCGCGCATCATGAGCCAGGCGATGGTGCCGCAAAGCAGCGCGAGCACGATGAGCGAGGCAAAGCCGCGCGAGCCATCGGGTTCGCGATGCACGATGGCCTGCGGCGGCAGTCCAGGTGCCGCCTCCTTCCAGATCAGCGACACGACGAAGACGAACAGCGCGTAGAGTGCGGCCAGCATCAGCCCCGGCACCAGGGCGCCGGTATACATGTCCCCCACCGAGCGGCCGAGCTGGTCGGCGAGCACGATGAGGACCAGCGAGGGCGGGATGATCTGCGCCAGCGTGCCGGAGGCGGCGATGGTGCCGGTGGCGAAGCGCGCGTCGTAGCCGTAGCGCAGCATGATGGGCAGCGAGATGAGGCCCATCGAGATCACGGAGGCGGCGACGACACCCGTGGTGGCAGCGAGCAGGGCGCCGACGAAGATCACCGCATAGGCGAGGCCGCCGCGCACGCCGCCGAAGAGCTGGCCGACGGTCTCGAGCAGGTCCTCGGCCATGCCGGAGCGCTCGAGGATCAGCCCCATGAAGGCGAAGAAGGGTATCGCAAGCAGCGTGTCGTTGGTCATCACGCCGTAGATGCGTTCCGGCAGCGTGCCGAGCAGGGGCCACGACAGGTTGACGGCGCCGCCCGAGTAGGGCGCCAGCTCCACGCCGACGACGAAGAACATGAGGCCGACGGCGGCGAGCGAGAAGGCGACGGGATAGCCGAGCAGCAGGAAGACAATGAGCGCCGCGAACATGATGGGCGCAAGGTTCTGTGCGATGAGCTCCAGCATCCCCTCTCCGCGCCCTAGCTCTTGGTTTCTGCGGATGAGCCGTTGCGTGGCAGCTCGAGGTGTCCGGCATCTCTTCCGGCGGCAGGGTGGCCGGCGTCGGATTTGTCGTCAGGAAGATCGCCGCTGATGATGGCGAGGCGCTTGATGAGCTCGGAGAGGCCTTGCGCGAACAGGAGCGCGAACGCGAGAGGAATGAGGAACTTCACCGGCCACTGCGGAA
>Ga0164243_10012712_pt1 | contig 11898 bp, 12 predicted proteins | sample OricompcompostOP_FD_108781 | JGI IMG/M metagenome (GOLD analysis project Ga0164243, IMG submission 108781) | Organic Plus compost microbial communities from Emeryville, California, USA - Original compost - Organic plus compost (OP) | ecosystem: Engineered > Solid waste > Mixed feedstock >...
GCAGATGCCGGTTTGGAAGAAGGCGTATCCGGGCGTGGAGGAAATGAACGTGGCGGTGATGGGTTGCATCGTCAACGGCCCGGGCGAATCGAAGCACGCGAACATCGGCATCAGCCTGCCCGGCACTGGCGAGTCGCCGGCCGCGCCGGTGTTCGTCGACGGCGAGAAAAAGGTCACGCTGCGCGGCGAGCGCATCGCCGAAGAGTTCCAGGCCATCGTGCTGGACTACGTGAAAACGCGTTACGGAAAACAGGCGGCCTGAGCCGCCGCAACGAGCATGTCAGAAAACAAGAAGGCGGAAAGAATTTCCGGCGTCAAGGGAATGAACGACATCCTGCCGGCCGACGCGCCGCTGTGGGAGTTGTTCGAGAACACCGTGCAGTCGGTGTTGAAGAGTTACGGCTACCAGCAGATCCGCACGCCGATCGTCGAGCCGACTGCGCTGTTCGCGCGCGGCCTGGGCGAGGTGACCGACATCGTGGAGAAGGAGATGTACTCCTTCGTCGATACGATGAACGGCGATCACCTGACGCTGCGCCCGGAGAGCACGGCCGGCGTCGTGCGGGCGGCGATCGAGCACAACCTGACCTACGACGGGCCGAAGCGCCTGTGGTACTCCGGTCCGATGTTTCGCCACGAGCGTCCGCAGCGCGGGCGTTACCGCCAGTTTCATCAGGTCGGCGTCGAGGCGCTCGGCTTTGCCGGCCCGGACATCGACGCCGAACTGATCCTGCTGTGCCAGCGCCTGTGGGACGACCTCGGGCTGTCCGGCATCCGGCTGGAGCTGAATTCGATCGGCGATGCGGCCGAGCGTAATCGCCATCGTGCAGACCTGATCGCCTATTTCGAGCAGCATGCCGATCTGCTGGACGAAGATGCGCGCCGGCGCCTTCACAGCAATCCGCTGCGCATTCTCGACACCAAGAATCCGGCGATGCAGGAGATGGTGAACAACGCACCGAAACTGCTCGATTATCTGGGCGCGGAATCGCTGGCCCACTTCGAAGGCGTGCAGAAAATCCTGCGTCACTACGCCGTTCCGTTCACCGTGAACCCGCGCCTGGTGCGGGGCATGGATTACTACAACCGCACCGTGTTCGAGTGGGTGACCGACCAGCTCGGCGCCCAGGGCACGGTGTGCGGAGGCGGCCGCTACGACCCGCTGGTCGAGATGTGCGGCGGCAAGCCGACCCCGGCAGCCGGGTTCGCGATGGGCGTCGAGCGCCTGTTGGAGTTGATGAAGGCAGCCGGCGAGCAGTTCGCTCCGAATCAGTGCGACGCGTACGTGGTGCATCAGGGGGAGGCGGCGCAGTTGCAAGCCTTCGTGGTCGCCGAACGCCTGCGCGACGCCGGTCTGGACGTGATTCTGCATTGCGCCGCGGCCGGCGCCGGTTCCAGCTTCAAGTCGCAGATGAAGCGGGCCGATGCCAGCGGCGCGGCGTATGCCGTGATCCTGGGCGAAGACGAACTGGCGCGCGGCGAGGCGACGGTCAAGGACCTGCGTGCCGCCCAGCAGTGCGCGGTGGCGCTGGAAGGCGTGGTGGACTATCTGGTCGACCAGATCAGCGGCGCGCACGACGAGCACCATGCCCATGACTGCAACAACCCTCACCATCATCACTGACTACGGAACACCATGGCATACGATCTGGAAGAACAGGAACAGCTCGCCACGCTCAAGGCATGGTGGGCGCAATACGGCAACCTGGTGACCTGGGTGCTGATCGTCGCGCTGGCCGCCTATGCCGGCTGGAACGGCTGGCAGTACTACCAGCGCAACCAGGCCGCGCAGGCCGCGCAGTTGTACGACGAATTGCAGAAGGCGCGCGCGGCCGGGGATCAGGAGCGGGTGCAGCGCGCGGCGACCGATATCCTCGAGCGTTTCGGGGGCACCGCCTATGCGCGCATGGCCGCGCTGGCTGCGGCCGACGCGGCGTTCGAGGCAAACGACCTGAAGGCAGCCAAGAGCCGGCTGCAGTGGATCGTCGACAACGGCGACAACGAAGCGGATCAGGCCGTTGCGCGCCTGCGCCTGGCCGGCATCCTGCTCGATGAAAAGGCATACGACCAGGCGTTGAAGGTGCTGGAGGCGAACACATCCGAACAGTTCGCCGGACTGGTGGCCGACCGCCGGGGCGATATCCTCGCGGCCCAGAACCGCATTGAAGATGCTCGCGCGGCCTATCAGCTTGCGCTGGAGCGGATCGGCCCGGCCAATCCGGGGCGGGAACTGATCCGCCTGAAGCTCGACGCCATCGGCGGCGCGCCGGAAAAAGCCGCAGCCTGAGCGGAACAACGGGAGAAAAGGGGACTTCATGCATAGTGCCGTAAAGCTGACCTGCGTCGGAATGCTCGCCTTGCTGGCGGGCTGTTCTTCGCTGAACCCGTTCGCTTCCAAGCCGCCGCCGCGCAATCCGCCGGCGGCGCTGCAGGATTTCGACGCCAAATTGCAGGTACGCACCGCATGGAGCATGCAGATCGGTGCCGCCAAGAGCTTCACCTTCACCCCGGCGCCGGCGGGAGACAGCCTGTATGTGGCGGCGGCCGACGGCAGCGTGGCGCGCCTCGACGCCGGCACCGGCCGGACGCTGTGGCGCATCGACGCCGGTGCGCCGCTGACGGCCGGCGTCGGCGCGGACACGCATACGGTCGCCGTGGTGGCCGATCAGGGCGTGGTGATGGCGTTCGACACCGACGGCAAGCAGCGCTGGACCGCACAGGCATCCAGCGAGGTGCTGTCGGCGCCGGCCGTGGGGCAGGGCGTGGTCGTGGTGCGCAGCATAGACAACCGGATCGCCGCCTATGACGCCGAGACCGGCGAGCGGCGCTGGATCGTGCAGCGCACGGCGCCGTCGCTGACCCTGCGCAGTGCGCCCGGCATCGAAATCGCCGATCAGACTGCGTTCGTCGCGCTGCCCGGTGGTCGGCTTTCGGCGCTGGCGCTGGCCAACGGCGCACCGCGTTGGGAAGCGGCGGTCGGAGACGCGCGCGGCACGACGGAGCTGGAACGCATTGCCGACATGTCCGGCGCCCCCGTCATTGCCGGCAACGATGTATGCGCGGTGGCCTATCAGGGCCGGGTCGCCTGCTTCGACTTGGTCAGCGGCACGCCCCGCTGGGCACGCGAGATGGCAAGCGAGGTCGGCGTGGGCGTCGACGCGCGTTTCGTTTATGTGGTCGACCGCAACAGCGCGGTAAACGCCTTCACCCGTGCTGCCGGCGTGAGCGTCTGGCGCAACGATCGCCTGGCCAATCGCCGTTTGTCCACCCCGGCGCCGCTCGATCGCGCCGTGGCCGTCGGCGACTATCAGGGTTACATCCATTTCCTGTCGCGCGACGACGGTGCGCTGGTTGCGCGCGTGTCGACCGACGGCAGCCTGGTCAAGGCGGCGATGCCGGTGGCCGACCGCATGGCCGTGTTCCAGACGCAGGATGGTACGGTTGCTGCGCTGGTAATCGAATAAGGTACAGATGAAGCCGGTAATTGCACTGGTAGGCCGCCCGAATGTCGGCAAGTCCACGTTGTTCAACCGGCTCACCCGGTCGCGCGACGCGCTGGTCGCCGACCTTCCCGGCCTGACCCGCGATCGTCACTACGGCGAGGGCCGCGTCGGGCAGCGCCCCTTCCTGGTCATCGATACCGGCGGATTCGAGCCGGTGGCCAAGGAGGGCATCATGGTCGAGATGGCCAGACAGACCAAGCAGGCGGTCGCCGAAGCGGATGTCGTCGTGTTCATCGTCGACGGCCGCCAGGGGCTGACCCCGCACGACAAGACGATCACCGATTTTCTGCGCAAGTCGGGCCGCCCGGTCATGCTGGTCGTGAACAAGGCCGAAGGCATGAAGTACACCGCGGTGACGGCCGACTTCTACGAACTCGGGCTCGGCGACCCTTACGTGATATCGGCCGCCCACGGCGACGGCGTGGCCGACCTCGTCAACGAGGCGCTCGACGCGGCGGCTGCGACGCGGTCGGCGGTCGAAGACGAACCGGAGCCGCAGGAGCGCGGCATCCGGCTGGCCATCGTCGGGCGGCCGAACGTCGGCAAGTCGACGCTTATCAATACGCTGTTGGGCGAAGAGCGCGTGATCGCGTTCGACATGCCCGGTACCACGCGCGACTCGATCGAAATTCCGTTCGAGCGCGAGGGCAAGCTGTACACGTTGATCGATACCGCCGGCATCCGCCGTCGCGGCAAGGTGTTCCAGGCGGTGGAGAAATTCTCGGTCGTGAAGACCCTGCAGTCGATTTCGGAAGCCAATGTGGTGCTGCTGCTGCTCGACGCGCAGCAAGACATTTCGGAGCAGGACGCCCACATCGCCGGCTTCGTGCTCGAATCCGGGCGCGCGCTGGTGGTCGGGGTCAACAAGTGGGACGGCCTGGACGCCGACCGGCGCGACGCGATCAAGCGCGACATCGAGCGCAAGCTCGGCTTCCTGTTCTTTGCCAAGTTCCATTTCATTTCCGCGCTGAAGGGAAGCGGCATCGGCCCGCTGCTGCGCTCGGTGGACGCCGCCTACGCTTCGGCGACCGCCAAGCTGTCGACTCCGCGCCTGACGCGAGCGCTGGAAGAGGCGGTCGAGCGGCAGCAGCCGCGGCGCAAGGGATCGATCCGGCCCAAGATGCGCTACGCCCATCAGGGCGGACAGAATCCGCCGGTGGTGGTCATCCACGGTAACGCCCTCGAAGCGATCGACGACAATTACAAACGTTACCTGGAGAAGCACTTCCGCGAAACTTTTTCCCTGGTCGGGACTCCATTACGTATCGAGCTGCGTTCCAGCAAGAATCCGTTCGCCCGGCGCGAGGACTAGGTTTCTGGCGGTCGACGCAAAAATCGATTACATTCGATATCCATCGATTCGGCGCCCTTGAAAAGCGCCGAGCCGCCTCCAACTCCACCTACAACATAACAACGGAGCCGCCATGAGCAATAAAGGGCAACTTCTACAAGACCCCTTCCTCAACGCCTTGCGCAAAGAACACGTCCCGGTATCGATCTACCTCGTCAACGGCATCAAGTTGCAGGGACATATCGAGTCCTTCGACCAATACGTGGTCCTGCTGCGCAATACCGTCACCCAGATGGTGTACAAGCATGCGATCTCGACCGTGGTTCCGGCGCGGGCCGTCAACATCAATGTCGAAACCTCTGCGGAATAACCGGACATTGCGCGATCTTTCTTTCCCATGCGCGCTGCATTAGTCGGCGTCGATTTCGGCAAGGGCGACTTTGCCGCCAGCCTCGAAGAGCTGTCCCTGTTGTCGCGTTCGGCCGGCGCCGAGCCGGTGTCGGTCATCACTGGCCGGCGGGCGGCGCCGGATGCGGCGCTGTTCGTCGGGGCCGGCAAGGCGGACGAGATCTCGAACGCGATCGCCGTCGAACATCTGGAACTCGTAATCTTCAACCATGCGCTGTCGCCAGCCCAGCAGCGCAACCTCGAACGCCACCTGAAGGTGCGCGTGATCGATCGCACCAGCCTGATCCTCGATATCTTCGCCCAGCGCGCCCACAGCCATGAGGGCAAGGTGCAGGTCGAACTGGCGCAGTTGCAGCATCTGGCCACGCGCCTGATCCGCGGCTGGACCCACCTGGAGCGGCAGAAGGGCGGCATCGGCCTGCGCGGCCCGGGCGAAACCCAGCTCGAAACCGACCGCCGCTTGCTCGGCGAGCGGGTGAAGGCACTGCGCGCCAAGCTGGACAAGCTGCATCGCCAGCGCATCACGCAGCGCCGCGCGCGCGGGCGCAACCAGGCATTTTCGGTGTCCCTCGTCGGATACACGAATGCCGGCAAGTCGACGCTGTTCAACGCGCTGACCAAGGCCCAGGCCTACGCCGCCAACCAGTTGTTCGCCACGCTCGACACGACGTCGCGTCGCATCTACCTGGGCGATGCCGGCAATGTCGTGATCTCCGACACGGTCGGTTTCATTCGCGAACTGCCGCACCAGTTGGTGGCGGCCTTCCGCGCCACGCTGGAGGAGACGGTGCATGCCGACCTGCTGCTGCATGTGGTGGATGCGGCCAGTCCGGTGCGCATGGAGCAGATCGAGCAGGTCAACAATGTGCTGAGCGAAATCGGGGCCGACCATATCCCGCAGATCCTGGTATGGAACAAGATCGACGCCGCCGGACTGGAGCCTGGGGTGGAGCGGGACGAATATGGTAGAATCCGCCGGGTTTTTATTAGCGCCCAGACAGGAAGCGGCCTTGACCTGCTGCGGGAGGCAGTCGGCGAATATGCCAAGGCAAGCGTCGTGGCGCCTCCAGATCGCCTGCCCGAGCATCCCGGGCACAACGCGCATCCTCACTGACTCCGAAATCCGCCGTAGCCGGGCTTCGGCACGCCCATACAGCCAATCAGACAAAGCGAGAGAATGCCCATTCCTCTGTTGAAAAGAATCGGCCTCAGGTTTTCCCTGAACGATCCCCGCTGGGGTCGCGGTTCGCAAGATAGTGAACCGAACAATCAGGACGGTAAACGCCCGAACGACGGCCCCCCCGATCTCGATCAACTGTGGCGCGACTTCAATCGGCGGCTCAACCGCATGCTCGGCAACAAGGGGGGCGGCCGCAACGGGGGCGACGGCGGCGGCGACGGCTTCAACTCCGACATGAAAGGGGCCGGCATCGGCATCACCCTGCTGCTTGCGATCGCGGTATTCCTGTGGCTGGTGTCGGGGTTCTTCATCGTCCAGGAAGGACAGACCGCCGTGGTCAAGACCTTCGGCCGTTACAGTCACTCGACGCCGCCCGGTTTCAACTGGCGCTGGCCGTATCCGATCCAGAGCCACGAAACCGTCAACATGGACACGGTGCGCACGGTCGAGATCGGCTACCGCAACAATGTGCGCAACAAGCAGTTGCGCGAATCCCTGATGCTGACCGACGACGAGAACATCGTCGACATCCAGTTCGCGGTGCAGTACCGCCTGAAGGATGCCGCTGCCTGGCTGTTCAACAACCGCGAACAGGAAGAGATGGTCAAGCAGGTGGCGGAAACGGCGGTGCGCGAGATCGTCGGCAAGAGCAAGATGGACTTCGTGCTGTACGAAGGACGCGAGCAGGTGGCGTTCGACGTCAACAAGCTGATGCAGGAAATCCTCGATCGTTACAGCTCGGGCGTGCTGATCACTGACGTAAACATGCAGAACGTGCAACCGCCGGAGCAGGTGCAGGCCGCGTTCGACGACGCCGTCAAGGCCGGACAGGACCGCGAGCGCCAGAAGAACGAGGGGCAGGCTTACGCCAACGACGTGATTCCGCGCGCGCGCGGCGCCGCATCGCGCCTGCTGCAGGAAGCCGAAGCCTACCGTTCGCGCGTCGTCGCTGCCGCCGAGGGCGACGCCGCGCGCTTCCGCCAGGTGCTTGCCGAGTACCAGAAGGCGCCGGGGGTCACGCGCGATCGCATGTACCTGGAAACCATGCAGGAAATCTTTGCCAATACTACCAAACTGATGGTCGACACCCGCAACAACAGCAACCTGTTGTACCTGCCGTTGGACAAGTTGATCGAGCAGAGCGCGCGCCAGGACGGCGGCAATTCGTCGCAGCCGTCCGCGGCTGCCCGTGCCCCGGATCCGATGCAGCAGCTCGATGCGCAGACGCAGCGTGATGCGCGCAGCCGCGAAGGCCGTGATTCCCGTGACCGGGAGGTGCGCTGATGAACCGCCTGTTTGGATATGCGATCGCGGTCCTGATCCTGGTCGCAGCTGCGATGTCGACGCTGTTCGTCGTGGACCAGCGGCAGTACGCGATCGTGTTTGCGTTGGGCGAGGTGCGCAAGGTGGTCGACGAGCCGGGCCTGCATTTCAAGCTGCCGCCGCCGTTCCAGAACGTGGTGTTTCTCGATAAGCGCATCCTGACTCTGGATACACCGGATGCAGACCGCTTCATCACGGCCGAGAAGAAGAACATTCTGGTCGATGCTTTCGTCAAGTGGCGCATCCTCGACCCGCGCCTGTACTACGTGAGCTTCACCGGCGGCGAGAACGGCGCGCAGGTGCGCCTGTCGCAGATCGTCAAGGCGGCGCTGAACGAAGAGATCACCAAGCGCACGGTCGGCGAGGTGATTTCCGGTGAGCGTGCCGAGGTCATGAACGCGATCCACAGGAAGGTCAGCGAGGAAGCCAAGCGCGTCGGCATCGGCATCGTCGACGTGCGCCTGAAGCGCGTCGATTACGTCGAGCAGATCAGTAATTCGGTATTCGACCGCATGCGTGCCGAGCGTGTACGTGTAGCAAACGAACTGCGTTCGACCGGTGCCGCCGAGTCCGAAATGATCCGTGCCGATGCCGATCGCCAGCGCACCGTGATCCTGGCCGAAGCCTATCGCGACGCGCAGAAGATTCGCGGCGACGGCGATGCCAAGGCGACCCAGATCTATGCGCAGGCGTTCGGCCAGAATCCGGAATTCGCACGCTTCTACCGCAGCCTGGAAGCGTACCGCCAGAGCTTCAAGGATCGTCGCGACATGCTGGTGGTCGACCCGAGCTCCGAGTTCTTCCGGTACTTCAAAAGCACCCCTGCGCCCAGTGGCGCAAGCCGCTGATGCGAATGTGCCGTGAACGCTTCGTGGACCATTGCGCTGGGAATGATGCTGCTGCTCGAAGGCGTCATTCCATTCCTGTTTCCGAAGCAGTGGCGCGCCGCGTTTAGCAGGATCATGGAGTTGTCCGACGGACAGCTCCGTTTCCTCGGCCTGATTGCACTCGTATGCGGACTGGTCCTGATCGGGCTGGTCCGCCTTCTTTCCTGATTTCCTATGCCAGCCTGGCTCCTTCCCGAGAACATTGCCGACGTCCTGCCGTCCGAGGCGCGCAAGATCGAAGATCTGCGGCGTGTGCTGCTGGATAATTTCCGCCTGTACGGCTACGAGCTGGTGATGCCGCCGATGCTCGAATACCTGGAGTCGCTGCTGACCGGCGCCGGCCAGGACATGGACTTGCGGCTGTTCAAGCTGGTCGACCAGTTGTCCGGCCGCACGATGGGTGTGCGCGCCGACATGACGACCCAGGTCGCACGCATCGACGCCCACCTGCTCAACCGCGATTCCGTCACCCGCCTGTGCTATGCCGGCAGCGTGCTGCATACCCGGCCTTCGGGCTTGCATGCCACGCGCGAGCCGTTCCAGATCGGCGCGGAAATCTACGGACACGCAGGACTGGAAGCGGATGCCGAAATCCAGGCGTTGGCTCTTGAGTCGCTCGCGCTGGCCGGCATCTCGCAGGTACGCCTGGATTTGTGCCACGTCGGCGTGCTGCGCGCAATCGTTGCCGCCGACGCGCGCGCCCAAAGCCAGGAGGCGCGGCTGTTCGAATTGCTCGAAGCCAAGGACGTGCCCGGCCTGCGCGAACTGACGCGGGGGTTCGAGCCGGCCACCCGCGAAGCCTTGCTTGCGTTGCCCGCGCTCTACGGCGATGTTTCCATCCTGGAGGGCGCCCGCGCGGCGCTCGGCGCCATTCCGGGCGTCGGCGCAGCGCTGGAAGAACTCGAACAACTGGCCGGGCAGCTTGCGGGTGCGCAGGTGACCGTCGATCTGGCCGATCTGCGCGGCTATCACTATCACAGCGGCGTCATGTTCGCCGCCTACGTGCCGGGGCTGCCGAATGCGCTGGCGCGCGGCGGCCGTTATGATCAGGTCGGGGAGGCCTTCGGCCGCGCACGCCCGGCGACCGGATTCTCGATGGATCTGCGCGAACTGGCGCGCCTGATGCCGGCGGCTGCACGCCGGCCGGCGGTGCGCGCGCCTTGGAGCACGGATGCCGCGTTGCGTGCAAAGATTGCCGGGCTGCGCGCAGCCGGGGAGATCGTGATCCAGACCTTGCCGGGACACGAAAACGATCACGACGAATTCGATTGCGACCGCGCGCTCGTCAACGAAAATGGAAACTGGATTCTTAAAACACTAGGCTGAACAGCATGGCAAAGAACGTTGTTGTCATCGGCACCCAATGGGGCGATGAAGGAAAAGGGAAGGTCGTCGACTGGCTGACCGATCATGCGCAGGGAGTAGTGCGCTTCCAGGGCGGTCACAATGCGGGGCATACGCTGGTGATCGGCGGGCAGAAGACCGCATTGCAACTGATTCCTTCCGGAATCATGCGCGCCGGCGTGGCCTGCTACATCGGGAACGGCGTTGTGCTGTCGGTGCCGGATCTGCTGCGCGAGATCGATAAGCTGCAGGCCAACGGCGTCGAAGTCGCGTCCCGCCTGAAGGTGTCGGAAGCCTGCCCGGTGATTCTGCCTTACCACGCGGCACTGGACACCGCCCGCGAAGCGGCGCGCGGCGACGCCAAGATCGGTACGACCGGCAAGGGCATCGGCCCGGCCTATGAAGACAAGGTCGCGCGCCGCGCGATTCGCGTGGCCGACCTGCTCAACGAAACGCGCTTCGCCGAGAAGCTGCGCGAGAACCTCGACTACCACAACTTCGTGTTGACCCATTATCTGAAGGCCGAAGCCGTCGACTACCGGAAGACGCTGGACGATACGCTGGCAATGGTGCCGCGCATCCGCCCGATGGTGGAGGACGTGTCCAGCGCGCTGTATGCGGCGCACAAGGCGGGCGCCAACCTGCTGTTCGAAGGCGCGCAGGGCAGCATGCTCGACGTCGACCACGGCACCTATCCGTACGTCACCTCCAGCAACTGCGTGGCCGGCAATGCGGCCGGCGGCGCGGGCGTCGGCCCCAACATGCTGCACTACGTGCTCGGCATCACCAAGGCCTATACGACGCGCGTCGGTTCCGGCCCGTTCCCGTCGGAGCTGCCTACCGATCAAGGCATCGGCAAGCATCTGGCTACCGTCGGCCACGAATTCGGCACCGTCACCGGCCGCGCGCGCCGCTGCGGCTGGTTCGATGCAGCGCTGTTGCGCCGTTCGGTCCAGATCAACGGCGTGTCCGGCATGTGCCTGACCAAGCTCGACGTGCTCGACGGACTGGAGAAGCTGCAGATCTGCACCGGCTACAAGCTCGACGGACGCGACGTCGATGTGTTTCCGGTCGGCGCCGAGGATGCGGCGCGCTGCGTGCCGGTGTACGAGGAAATGCCGGGCTGGAGCGAATCGACGGTCGGCGCCAAGTCGCTGGCGGCGTTGCCGGGCAATGCGCGCGCCTATGTCAAGCGTATCGAGGAACTGGTTGGCGTGCCGGTCGACATGGTTTCCACCGGCCCGGACCGCGAAGAGACGATCGTGCTGCGCCATCCGTTTGCCTGAAAGCCGAGCACATGGAAAGCTCCAACATGAAGGTTTCCAGCGAGCGCGACCTGTGGGTGTCGTGGCAGGAGTACGACCATGCGGTAGTCGAGCTCGCCCGGATGGTGCATGAATCCGGCTGGGCGTTCGACCAGGTATTGTGTCTGGCGCGCGGCGGCCTGCGGCCGGGCGACATTTTCTCGCGCATCTTCGACGTGCCGCTGGCCATCCTGTCGACCAGTTCCTATCGGGAGGAGGCGGGAAAGGTGCAGGGTTCGCTCGATATCGGCAGGCACATTACGATGACGCAAGGCAGTCTCGGCGGGAAGGTGCTGCTGCTCGACGACCTCGTCGACTCGGGCGTGACACTGCAAAAGGTGCAGCAGCATCTGAAGGACCATTTTCCCGCGGTGACCGAAGTACGCAGCGCAGTCATCTGGTGCAAGGCCTGTTCGGCCGTGCGTCCCGATTACTATGTGCAGTATCTGGCAAGCAATCCCTGGATTCACCAGCCGTTTGAGGAGTACGACAGCCTGCGCCCGCATCAACTGGCGGCCTGGCTGAAGAAAGGGGAGCGCAATTCCGATGTCGCTCCGGCGAAAGCCGGAGCTTAGCGACGTAAACCGTGCATTAAGCGACGCGCTGGGCCCCGACTTCGTCGGGGCCACGAAGCGCTCAGGCGCTTAACCGAGCGGCA
>Ga0164243_10012715_pt1 | contig 11896 bp, 9 predicted proteins | sample OricompcompostOP_FD_108781 | JGI IMG/M metagenome (GOLD analysis project Ga0164243, IMG submission 108781) | Organic Plus compost microbial communities from Emeryville, California, USA - Original compost - Organic plus compost (OP) | ecosystem: Engineered > Solid waste > Mixed feedstock >...
AGCAGGTTGGCGATGAAGCGGTTTAGCCGTTCTGCCTCGTCGATGATGGTCGCGAGCAGCTCGGACTTCTCAGCATCGCTGAGACGGCCCGACCAGTCACGCAGCGCTCCCGCAGAACCAAGCACGGCGGCGAGTGGTGTCCTCAGATCATGGGAGATGGACGTAAGCAGCGCGGAACGCAACCGTTCCGTCTCCATAGTTCGCCGCACGTGCTCCATGTCTTCCACCAGATGCACGCCCTCGATGGCAAGCGCCGCCTGATCGATAAGCGCGTCGAGTAGGCGCCGCTGGTCCGGCGTCAGGATCGGCCCGGGCTTGTCGCTGTCGATCCCGAAGACGCCCACTGGTCCGCGACCCGTGCGCATGGGCAGGAAAAGCCGTTTAGCGCCGGGCAGCGTGTCGGAGCCCCGTCCAGCCGGATGGTCGTTTTCCCATGCCCATTTCGCGGCCGCGACATCGGCCTCAGCCAGGACATCCTCCGGCGGATAGCCCGCCTTCACCACGATGGTGCCCCTCTCCGGCAGCAGCAGCACAACGCGCACCTTCAGCATGAGCGCGGCCTGATAGGCGATGGCCCACAGCACATCGTCCAGCGTGCCCACGCCCGCGAGCTTGCGGCTGAACACATAGAGCGACTCGGTCGTCCGTGCCCGCGCCATAGCTGCCACCGCCTGAATGCGAGCCCGCGCGCCAACATTGGAGACGATGATCGCGACGGCGGCGAAAAACACCACGGCCAGGATATGACCAGGCAGCGAAATCAGGAATGTGTGGTAGGGTGCGGTGAAGAAAAAGTTGTAGCTCAGCGCCGAAAGCACGCTGGTAAAAAGCGACAGCCACAAGCCGAAGCGTACGGCGATGCCGACCACCGTCGTGAGGAATATCAGGTCGACGCTTTCCAGTCCTAGCCATGGCCAGAGCAGTTGGCCCATGCAGACGGATATCGCCACCGCCGCCGTCGCCCAGGCGTATGGCCGCGTATCGCGGGCCCGCGGCCCTTCCGCCGCCTTCACCGTCTTTTTCGGGATGGCGTCGCCCGCGAGTTGCTCGCCTGCGATGACGTGAACGCTGATGTTGCCGGACTCGCGTACGAGTTCGTGCACGACGGAACCGTGCAGCATCTCGAACCACCGCGGTCGAGCCGATTTGCCGATGATGATATGCGTGATGTTGTTCGACTGCGCGTAGGAGATCACATCATCGGCGACACGGCGCTCGCTCCCCGGAATCGTGATTGGTTCCCCTCCGAGTTCTTGAACCAGACGCAACGTATCAGCGATGCGGTCTCGCTCATCCTCGTTGAGATTCGTGCTTCTGCGGGTCTCCACATAGAGCGCCGCCCAGGGCGCATGCAGGCGATCCGCCAGCCGCTTGGCATAACGCACGAGACCTGCTGCGCGCGGATCCTCGCTCACACAGACGAGCACGCGCTCGCCGGCCGCCCATGGTCCTGTAATGGCGCGCGCCCGCATCTGCGTGAGAAGCTGCTCGTCCACCTGTTCGGCGGTCCGGCGTAAGGCAAGCTCGCGCAGCGCGGTCAGGTTGGCGGGAGAGAAAAAGTGCTCCAGCGCCCGCTGTGCCTGACGCGGCACATAGACCTTGCCTTCCTTTAGACGCGTGATCAGGTCCTCGGGCGCGAGGTCAACCAGCTCGACGGTATCTGCGCGGTCGAAGATCGAGTCCGGTACGGTTTCTCGGACCCGGATCCGCGTGATCTGCGCCACGACGTCGTTGAGGCTCTCTATGTGCTGGATATTGACGGACGTATAGACGTCGATGCCAGCGTTCAGCAGTTCCTCGACATCGAGATACCGCTTGGGATGGCGGCTGCCGGGTGCATTGGTATGGGCAAGTTCGTCGACGAGCACGATTTGAGGACGCCTGGCCAGCACACCATCGATATCCATCTCCCGAAGGCGGTGACCTTTGTATTCAACCAGGCGACGGGGAAGGACCTCCAGGCCTTCGAGCAGAGCCTCGGTTTCCTTCCGGCCATGGGTTTCCACCACGCCGACAACGACGTCATATCCATCCTTGCGACGGGCGCGCGCCGTCTGCAGCATTTCGTAGGTCTTGCCCACACCCGGTGCGGCACCCACAAAGATACGGAGCTTCCCGGCCCTGCCTTCCTCCCGCCGGGCTGCCTCTAAAAGAGCCTCGGGCGAAGGGCGCTTGTCGGGATCGCGTCGCTCTTCAGCCATCATGCTTATACACTCGGCATTTCCGCGACCGGCGATCCGCCTCCGGTTTCGAGCCGAATAGATCGCCTAGCAAGGGATTATTGCTCCTCTGCTGGCTGGTCAAGCAAGAGAACTCCAACACGCGCACAAACGTGGCAGCGGGTTTTCGGCGCACCACCACAGCTGTGGCCACCGTCCACAGATCACTGCAGTCGCCATGGCATTGGCCCGCAGGCGGCGACAAGTATCCCGCAGCGTGTATGTTTTCGAGTAGGGCGAAAGGGCGTTTTTATAGGAATCTTATAAAGATCAACGCGGAAACCTCGCCTCCCGTGCGCCGCATCAAGGTAAACAAGGGATTCAATCTTTTTTGGTAATTTGTCGTTAGTAATTCCCCTCGGGGTTCGATTTGTCGGGCTTTGCCGTCGATCTGTCTTGTTCTGCGTACAGGTGTCATGCGTTCTTCAGGCGTATCTGCAATTCTCCTCGCCTGCTTGGTCCTGGTCGGCTGCTCGTCCAGAGGGCCAAGTGTGGAAGAGCTCCTTGCGCAACCATCGCAGGAGATGACCGGCTCGATCAGGCCGGCAAGCCTGGTGCCACCGGCTGAAATCGGTTCAGCAGCGGCTCAGGGGAACGAACCGCTGGAAGTGATGGCGATGGGGCCCTCGAACCCGATGCCGGATGCGTTGGAACCGGTGGTCGCACAGGCCGGGATGCCCCTCCCCTCCGCCAGGCCCGTCGCCTTTGTAGCGCCGCCTGCACCGCCCGTGCGGGGGCAGATCTATCGGCATCGTTTTCGTGATGCCAAGCCCGTGAATTTCGGCCGGGCTTCGCCTCAGTCCCTCGCCGTCCACGGCGTGGATGTCTCCCGATGGCAAGGCGAGATCGACTGGGCGAAGCTGCGCACGCAAGGCGCCAACTTCGCCTATATCAAGGCGACGGATGGGGGCGACCACCTGGACCCCATGTTCAAGAAGAACTGGCGCGGGGCCGCCGAGGCCGGATTGAAGCGGGGAGCCTATCACTTCTTCTATTGGTGCCGGACCGCCGGAGAGCAGGCCGACTGGTTCATCCGGAACGTTCCCAAGGTGGAGGGTGCCCTGCCTCCCGTCCTCGACGTCGAATGGAACGGCGAATCGAGCTGCAAGAAACGTCCCTCGCGCAAGCTGGTCCTGGAGAAGATGAAAGTGTTCCTGGACAAGCTGGAAAGGCACTACGGACAGCGCCCCATCATCTACACCGCGCCTGACTTCTATCGCGATAATTTGAAAGGCGAGTTGCTGGACTATCCATTCTGGCTTCGCTCGGTGGCCGCGCACCCGTCCGAGGTCTATCCGGGCCGAAAGTGGGTCTTCTGGCAATATTCGGGCTCCGGCCTCTCGCACGGCGTGGATGGCAGGATAGACCTCAACGTATTCCATGGCAGCGAGGAAGAGTGGCACCGATGGCTGGTAACCAATACGGCTCGAACCTCGTAAGCTGCTGAAAGACAAGGACGACGGCCTGCAGCAATTCCAGCCATCCCTCTCGTGACAAAGCGCGTTTCCGCGCCGGCAAGCTAGATTTCCGGTGCGTTTCCCGTAGGGAAATCGATGGATGTCCGCTCAGGTGCGGTTGACGCGTGCGCTGCGGTAATAGAAAACAAGGGCTCTGCCATTGCGCTCATCATTTTTTGCAGGCCCCAGTAAATGGAAAGTTCCTCCAGTCTCGTTCAGGATACAGACTTAGGCCGCGTGCCCATCAGCTTCGCACCTGACGACGGAAACGAAGACAGGGAGCGGAAGAGTCCCGCAAATGAAAGCGGAGAAATCGAGCACGAGGAGCTCCCCTATAAGGTGGAACTCTGGGATGCCGATAGACAAAGCGTGGTTCAGGTGCTCGCTGTGACGGCCAACGCGAGCATCGGCTACGCCGCGTATTTTGCAGCTACACGAGAATATCCCGACCGCTACATTACCTTGCGTCACAAGAACAGGGTTGTTTCAAGCTGGAACACTCCCACACATTAGGCAGAGGCGGAAAGATGTCTCCGACCGCCTATCAGTCCCATATCCCCGAAGAGCTCCCGTACCGGGTGGAGCTCTGGCATGCGGAAAGTCTCGACGAAGTCGAGCGGGTGCTTGCGCGCGCCCTCAGCGCACAGCTTGCCCATGCCATTTTCCAGGCGGCCAGGGTGGAGTATCCGGAACGTCGGATCACGCTGACCAACGGCGACAAGATTGTCGCCGACACGCGAGCTCAAGGCTGACCTCAGCGGTTCGCGTTTGGGCGGCAACCTGCATCAGCACCAGCAGAGCCTATACAGATTCGCTCCCGCAGCATGAGCGCTGTCAGCTTCCGCTGCCGCTCACCCCATCTCGGCAAGGATCCAGGCACGGAACGCGGCGATCTTCGGCACGTTGCGCCGCGCTTCGGGATAGACCAGCCAATAGGCTTTGCCGTCGCTGCATACGAGATCGAAAGGTTGGATGAGCTGGCCTGCAGCAAGCTCCGCCTGGAAGAAGGCAGGCGTGAGTATTGCCACGCCCTGCCCGGCGATGGCCGCGCCCCCTTCCACCGTCTGCGAGCCCATGCGATTCTGTGGCCGTCCCTTGAGCGCGTCTGGCGGGAGGCCGGCTTCGGTCAACCATTGCGCCCACCATGGATCGTCCGGCCCGATCACAGGCAGCTTGAGCAGATCCGCCGGCTCCTTTACTCCGCCGATGCTAGCGGCAAGCCGCGGGCTAAGCATCGGGGTGAATTCGGTGCGCATCAAAAAGTGCTTGGTAAGCCCCGGCCAATTGCCATCGCCGGCGCGGATCGCAAGATCGATCTCCTCGCGCGCGAAATCGACAAAGCCCGGCGACATGTCAAGCCGCACAGCGAGCGACGGATGGGCGACCTGAAACGAGCCCAGATGCTGGGCCAGCCAATTGGTGGCGAAGGTGGCGACCGTGCTGATGGACAAGGTGCCCTGCGCACCGCTCCGAGCGGAGGAGAAGGCCTGGCCGATCAGTTCGAATGCCTCCGTGACCGCCGGCGCCAGGCGCTGCCCGGCCTCGGTGAGACTCACCTGGCGTGGCCGCCGCAGGAAGAGCGGCGTGCCAACGCGGTCTTCTAGCACCTTGATCTGATAGCTCACCGCTGCTTGGGTCATGCCGAGCTCGGCCGCCGCCTTGGTAAAGCTGAGATGCCGCGCCGCAGCTTCGAAAACCTTCACGGCCGTAAGCGGCGGAAGCTGCCTGTGCATAAATTCTCCTTATGCATCCCCATCGACATTCGATTGGAATCTACGGCAATTCCGGACCAGATTGAATGCCGAAGCATCAAGACAGATAAATGGAAAGGCGGCCGTCATGTCTATGGCGCATACGACCTCGCATACCCGTTTTTCCCGGGATCTTTTTTCCAGGCTTGCGGCATTCCTGATACGCGGGCCGCGCCCCCGCCTAGACCCGCGCATCCTCCCGGATCATCTCCAGCGCGACATCGGCTTCTCGGATGGGCGGGCCACCGCAGGCAGGGTCCAATGGCATACGGACGGCGATTTTTGCCCGTAAAGGGCGGCAGCCGCCGGGTGGCGGCCGCACTTCACCGATCGGCGCGACGTCAATCCAGGTCGCCGTCCGTCGGTGCCGAATGGTCGCGGTTGCCGATCAGGATTTCGCGCTTGCCGACGTGATTGGCGGGACCGACGAGCCCCTCCTTCTCCATGCGCTCGATGAGCGACGCGGCGCGGTTGTAGCCAATGCCTAGCCGTCTCTGGATGTAGGAGGTGGAGCAGCGCTTGTCGCGCATGATGATCTTGATGGCCTGTTCGTAGAGATCGTCACCCTCCTCGGAGGAGGCGATCGCTCCCTTGTCGAAGACCGCGCCATCATCCTCCGGACTCGCGTCCTCCTCCTCATCCGCCGTGACAGTCTCCAGATACTCGGGACGTCCCTGCTCCTTCAGGTGAGCGACCACCTGCTCCACCTCCTCGTCGGAGACGAATGGGCCGTGGACGCGGGATATCCGCCCGCCGCCGGCCATATGGAGCATATCGCCTTGGCCGAGGAGTTGCTCGGCACCCTGCTCGCCCAGGATCGTGCGGCTATCGATTTTGGACGTGACCTGGAAGGAGATTCGAGTCGGGAAATTGGCCTTGATCGTGCCAGTGATCACGTCCACGGACGGACGCTGCGTCGCCATGATCAAGTGGATGCCGGCGGCGCGGGCCATCTGCGCCAGACGCTGGATGGCCCCCTCGATCTCCTTGCCCGCGACCATCATCAGGTCGGCCATCTCGTCGACGATGACGACGATGTAGGGCATCGGCTCGAGGTCCATTTCCTGTTCTTCAAAGATCGGCTCGCCAGTTCCCTTGTCAAAGCCGGTCTGCACAGAAATCAGGATGGGCTCGCCCTTATCGCGCGCCGCGGCCGCGCGCTGGTTGTAGCCGTCGATGTTGCGCACGCCCAGCCGCGCCATCTTGCGATAGCGGTCCTCCATCTCGCGCACAGCCCACTTGAGCGCCGTCACCGCCTTCTTCGGGTCGGTCACGACGGGCGTCAGGAGATGCGGGATGCCATCATAGATGGAGAGCTCCAGCATCTTGGGATCGACCATGATCAGGCGGCATTCCTCCGGCTTGAGCCGATAGAGGAGCGACAGGATCATGGTGTTGATGGCCACAGACTTACCCGAGCCCGTCGTGCCCGCGACCAGCAAGTGCGGCATCTTGGCGAGTTCGGCGATCACCGGCTCGCCGCCGATGGTTTTGCCGAGGCAGAGCGCAAGCTTCCAACCCGGCTTGCGGAAATCGCCCGTCTCGATCAACTCCCTCAGATAGACGGTCTCGCGGGTCGTATTCGGAAGCTCGATGCCGATGACGTTCCGCCCCGGAACCACGGCCACGCGGGCCGAGACCGCCGACATGGATCGCGCGATGTCGTCGGCAAGATTGATGACCCGCGAGGATTTGACGCCCGGCGCCGGCTCGAACTCATAAAGCGTCACGACCGGGCCGGGACGAACATTGATGATTTCGCCCCGCACCCCGAAATCCTCGAGCACGCTCTCCAGAAGCCCGGCATTCTGCTCCAGTTGCTCCTGGGCCATGTAGAAGCCCTGCCCTTGTGGAGGCTCCTGGAGCAGCTCTTCGGAGGGAAACTCGTAAGCACCATGCGAAAGAGGCCGTGCGGCGGGAGAAGCTGCCGCCCGCGGCACTCGCAACTCCCGGACGAGTGCAGATGTAGCCTCCACCCGCACCGCCGGTGCGTCCGCCGTGCTGGCCGGCTGAGGTGCCGCAGTGACCGGCGCAACGCTTTCCGCCGGCGCCTCAGATTCAGGCTGCACCGGCTGTGGGTGAGCCGGAGCTTGGGGGATTTCCTGCCGGACAGAGTTTGATCCCTCCGCCGGACGGCATTCGATGACACGATACAAGGACGTGACATCCGCGGCGGACAGTGATCCGAACCGCATCGGCTGCGCCGGATGAGCGGGCGCGCGCGGAGGTATCGTCGCAGCAGCTCTCACCGATCTGGCCGCCGGTGCCCGGAAAGGCTTTTCAATCGCCTCGAAGGGCATGAACTCGAAGAAAGCGTGGTCCGACAGGTGGGACCAGAGCGCGTCTGCCTCCTCTTCGCCGTCCCTCTGGCCGCCGGCGTCCTGTCGGGAACACCCGGCCTTCGAATCCGCCGCCGCCTCTACCTTCTGCGGCGGGATATCAGACTGGACTGCGGGCCGCCGCTCTCTCGTCTCGACCGGGGCAGCGATTGCTCGGTTCTGAAGCGGCTGCCCCGCGGCGGGACCGAAAGAAAACTGGCTTGCGACGATCTGCATCAGCTCCGCGGGGCCGGCGGGCAGCGTCTCGAACACGATCCCAGCCTTCGTCTCCTGTTGCGAATCGGTCCCTTTCCCATCGCTTCCTTCTTCCTGATCCGGCGAGGAACGCCGTTTCATGAATTCGCTATCGGGCGTCCGGGTGAAACGGACGTTGGGCGCAAGATAGAAATGGCTCTGCAGGGGATCGCCGCTGAGATATTCGCTGGCCGGAAGAGGCGGCGTTCCGGTCACGGAGCGCTTTGTGGAAACGACGCCGACATTGCTGAACGCCTTGGCGCCGGTGACCCTCCCGCCCGTGTTGTGCGCTGCCTGCTCCTGCGGATGCTTTGGGCTGGGATTGTCCCGATGAGGCTCTCCGTCCTGGCGATCGAATCGATCAGCCTGACGCGATTGGTGCAAGGGTGCCTTCGAGAGATTTGTGCGGGAAAAACGCATGATGCTGGAGGCTCAAGATTCGCATTGAAGACCTCCGGGTAATAGAAAATGAAGGTTAACAGCTTTCCCAAGATGGGCGATTTTGCACCGGCAATCCGCGCCGGCAGCTAAACCTGATGTTCCTGGAGGCTGGTGATGACCGGAACGGGCGATCCCCGCCATTCGAGCCGCCAGATGCCGCCCTGCCTGAGGTTCTGGACAAGATCGGCATAGAAGGCGGCAAGGCACGTACCCCCTTGGTGCCGCACCGAGGGGTAGACGATGCCGATGCTGCCTTCTTCCCGGCGAAGCCTTTTCGCAAGCGCCTGACCGGTTGGGTAAGCCTCGGCCGGGTCCGGGCCGAGAACCACATCACCCCGGAAATCGGGATCGCGCAGATCATGAAATGATCCGACGAAATCGGCCACCAGTTCGGCATAGTCGGTGACGTTCTCGAATCTCTCAACCGCCTCGAGCTCTCGCGTGAGATGAAAGGACACCTCGTTCAAGGCGGTTTCAGCAGCGAAGGCGCAGTACCAAGCGCCCCGATCCTCGTCGTTGAACCGGTTTCCGCCCGGACGCGTGTAGGCAAACGCGGCATTGATGAAGGTGTATCCCGGGCGCCCGAAAACGAGTTCCCGGGGATCGAGGTCCGGAAGCCCGCCTTCCTGGGCCTGCAAACGGCCGCTTGTGGCGCCCTCGAGTTCGGCAAGATCCTGCAGCGCCTCTTCAGTCTCGGCCAAAGGGAGCAGAACGGGCTCCTTTAGACGGCCCGTGGAAATCAGCCGGATCGTGCCGCGCTGCGCGATTTCGGTGCGGGACGGGACGTTCATTCATAACCCGCCGCGCAGCGCGTCGATGTGACGGCGCACCTGCAGCATCTTCGGGATCCCGCCCTCGATCATGACATCCAGGGGGCGGCGCCCGCCATAGAGCGGCCCCTTGTTGGGGAGGCGGACCCATTCGTCAGCCAGCGGTTCCGAGAAGAGCAGGCGGAGTCCCTTGAAGATGCCGATCAGCGCGCTGATGCGGGTGAGGGTATCCTGGGACAAGACCCCGTCCCAATCCCCCTTTTTCACCCGGAACCAGGTGCGCTCCGAAACATCTCCCATAAGCGCGCAAATCTCCGCGCTCGTGAGGCGCCAGAGCTCCGCCAATCGGACGACGCCCGCGACAGCAGCAGGGGTGAGGCGCTTTCGCGAAGCAGCATCGGCGAGATTGGCGGGCGGCGCGAAAGCATCGGCCTCGCGCAACCCATGGGGAATAGGCATCGGCGTCTCCTACATCTGGCAGATAATATACTGCCAAATGGCAGAAATTCAAGACGCCCTCGGCTCAGCCGCTTGCCGCGAGCTCCGGCATTAGCTCCTCTATGCGGACCAACCGGCCAGTCTGAGCGCTTTCCAGCGCCGCCACGCCGCACAAGACGGACATGGCGCCTGCCCGCGAGTTCGCCCGCTGCTTCAGCGCATCCACCATGCCTGGCCTGAATATCATGTTGCGCATGCGGTCATCCCCGCCATAGTGGCCGCCCGGCTGGTGCGGAATAACGATGCGCTCCACGCCTTCGCCGAAATTGCGGACGAGCAGGATCTCGTCGCTCGGCGGCGTCTCCCATGGCTGGGCTTCATATTGGCGCAGTTCCAGGCGCCCCATTGTCCCGTTGAACGCGATATAGTGGCCTTCGATGGGCATGAACGTGTTGACCGAGTAGGAGGCGGTCACGCCGTTGCGATAGCGGATCGCTGCAACCATCGTGTCCGGGATGTCGATATCCTCGCGATAGACGCATGCGTCGCGGAAATAGGCATCATATTCCGACGGCTCCTCATAAAGCGCGTCGAGGAACGGGTCGGCGCCCAGATCGAAATAGTAGTTGCATTCCGCCTTGTAAGGACACGTCTTGCATCGACTCCAGCGGAAGGGACCGGCTCTGCCGAAGTTCCTAAGCTCGCCAAAAGCGCTGACCGCCTCCGGCTCTGTATCGAGATACCAATTCAGGAGGTCGAAGTGATGCGTCGACTTGTGGACGAAAAGGCTGCCTGAATTCTTCCGGTAGGCGTGCCAGCGGCGGAAATAGTCCGCGCCGTGGCGCGTATCAAGGTACCAGTGAAAATCGACCGAAGAGACGGTACCGATCGCGCCCTCACTCAGCAGCTCCTTGATCCTGGCCGCCGTCGGCGCAAAGCGATAATTGAAGGAAACGTCGATCCTTCTGCCGGACCTGTGTTCCGCCTCAAGTATCCGGTGGATCTTCTCCGGCGTGGTGGTCATCGGTTTTTCGGCGATGACATCGCATCCAAAATCGAGCGCTTGGACGATGATGTCATCATGGGTATGGTCCGGCGTGCAGACGATCACCAGCTCAGGCTTGGTCTCGGCGAGCATTTGCCCCAAATCAGGGTAGATCGGCACGTGCGTCCCGATCATCGCCCTGGCCCGCTCCCCGCGCAGCGGATTAATCTCGCAGATTGCGACCAGTTCCACGAATTCCGACCAGCCCTTCAGAAGGCCCCTGCCCCACATGGTGGTGCCCCGGTTGCCCGTTCCGATCAATGCATAGCGAAGCCGGCGTTTGCCTTCAGCCATATTGCCCCTCCCGTTGGCTCGGCCGCGAACAGCTCTCCTCCCGCGCCGAAGCGTTGGACGAAACCGACAACCACTCCCTGGAAGCGGAATGCTCGTCGAGCCGCAGCCGCGGCATCTAATCGCGCCTCGGCTTCAAAGACAACGGCTCGTTCGCGGTGCGTTCAGGATGGCTGGACACCTTTCGCACCGGTGTGGATGATGCGCTGCCCACACTCCCCGAGGAAGAGATGGTAAACTCCTACTTCGTGATCGTCTGCAATTCGGCCGACAACACTCTGGGTCTCTACGACCTCGACCACTCCGGTCAACTCGCGCATTTGCGCGACCTGCCGCTCGCCGAGGTAGGCGCGGCAGGAAGCGGCTATCCCATGGCCACAAGCAACGACCGGAAACGGCTTTACGTCGCCTATCGCGGCGTGGCGCCGGCGGTGCTGACCTACGCGGTCGATGCAGAGAAGAGGGAACTCACCTATCTTGGCAAGAACCCGCTCGCCGACAATATGGCCTATATCACGACCGACAGCAGCGGCCGTTTTCTGCTCTCGGCGTCCTACAGCGGTGGCAAGGTCAGCGTAAACCCGATTGCCCCGGATGGCATCGCAAACGGTTTCAGCGATACTGTCGATGCCCTTCCGAACATGCATTGCTGTATCCCAGTCCCAGGCACCGACACTTTCCTCGCCACAAGCCTCGGCAGCGACCTGATCCTGAAATTCCGTGTCGATCCGGCCGGAAAACTGACATGGTTGCCGGAGCGCTCCTCCTCGGCCCAGGGAAGCGGCCCAAGGCATTTCGTTTTCCACCCCTCTTTGCGTTTCGGCTATCTCTTGACGGAAAAGACGTCGAGCGTTGACGTGTTCGCGTTCGATGGCGAAATGCTGGCGGCCGAGCCGATGCAGACGCTCTCG
>Ga0164243_10012716_pt1 | contig 11896 bp, 12 predicted proteins | sample OricompcompostOP_FD_108781 | JGI IMG/M metagenome (GOLD analysis project Ga0164243, IMG submission 108781) | Organic Plus compost microbial communities from Emeryville, California, USA - Original compost - Organic plus compost (OP) | ecosystem: Engineered > Solid waste > Mixed feedstock >...
CCCCCCTCGAAGGCCGCTCCCCCCCCCCTCCCCGCCCCCCTCCCCCCCCTCGAACTCCGTCCCTCCCGCCTCCCCCCTCCCAGCCCCCGACTCCTCACCCGAAGTCGGTCTCTCCCACCTCCCAGCCCCCGACTCCTCACTCTCTTGTTGCCTTTCGACAGAAGCCACCCTATCCTCTGTCGAAACTCGACAGAAGGAAACCGTGGCCGACCAGGACGTCCTCCGAGGCACTCTCGACCTCCTCATCCTCAAGACCCTGACCCTCACCCCCATGCGCGGCTGGGGGATCAGCGTCCGCATTCAGCAGACGTCGCGCGGCGTTCTGGACGTCAATCAGGGCTCGCTCTATCCGGCCCTCCAGCGCCTCGAGCAGCGCGGGTGGATCGAGAGCGAATGGCGCCAGTCCGAGAACAACCGCCGCGCGAAGTACTACCAGCTCACCTCCGCCGGGCGCCGCGCGGTCGGCGAGGAGACCGCGAACTGGCGGCAGTACGTCCAGGCCGTCGAGTGCATCCTCGACCTCGCCTAGGAGACGCTCATGAGCATGCTCAAAGCCCTCCGCGCGCGGCTGCGCGGACTCGTCTTCCGCCGCGACGGTGACGCCGAACTGGCCGAGGAGATCCGGTTCCATATCGAGCAGGAGGCGGCGGCGAACGAACGCCGCGGCATGTCGCCGGCCGAGGCGCGCCGCCGGGCCCTGGCGCACTTCGGTGGCGTCCAAAACGTGCGCGAGGAGCATCGCGACGTCCGCCGCGCGCGGTGGATCGAGGATTTTGCCGGCGACGTTCGCTTCGCGTTCCGTGCCCTGCGCCGCACGCCGGGCCTCGCCATCGCGGCGATCGTCACGCTCGCCGTCGGCATCGGCGCGAACGTCGCGATCTTCTCCGCCGTCAACGCGGTGGTGCTCCAACCGCTGCCGTTCGCCGATCCGCAACGGCTGGTCATGCTCTCCGAGGACAATCCGGAGAAGAACTGGGTGCGGAACTTCGTCGCGCCGGCGAACTACCTCGATTGGCGCGCGCGCGTCGACGCATTCTCCGACGTTGCCGCGTACTCGTCGTTCAACTCCACCGGTGCGCTCGTCGGCTTCGGCGAACCGCGCCTGCTCGAGATGGCGCGCGTCACCGGCAACTACTTCTCCACGCTCGGTGTCCGACCCATCCTCGGGCGCACGCTCACCGACGAGGAGACGTGGGCGAGCGGCTCGCGCAGCGCGGTGTTGAGCCATCGCACCTGGCGCGACGCATTCGCCTCGGATTCATCCATCGTCGGACGCACGATTTCCGTGGGCGGGCGGCCCTTTCAGGTCGTCGGCGTCATGTCGCCGGATTTCGCCTTTCCCTCGGAGTCCGTCGATCTCTGGACGTCGCTCGCCTTCGATCGCGGCAACGTTGCCAACGCGGAGTTCCGGCGCGCGCACTGGCTGCGTGTCATTGCGCGGCTCAAACCTGGTGTGACGGTCGCGCGCGCCGACGCACAGTTCCAGACGGTGGTGCGGCAGCTTCAGGTCGAGTATCCCGAGACGAATCGGGTGATGGGCGCGGACATCGTCCCGCTCCACGAGTTTCTCGTCGGCGACACGCGCCTGCCGCTGCTCGTGCTGCTCGGCTCCGTTGCGCTGCTGCTGTTGATCGCGTGTGCGAACGTCGGCAGTCTGTTATTGGTGCAGGCCGCGGGGCGGGAGCGCGAATCGGCCGTGCGTCTGGCGATTGGCGCCGGGAGCGGCCGTCTGGTGCGCCAGTCGATCGCCGAAGGGCTCGTGCTGTCGTCGATCGGCGGGGTGTTCGGGCTCGCCCTCGGCTGGGCGGGCACGCATGTGCTCGAGAGGATGCAGCCGCCGGAGATGCTCCGCGTCCACCATTTCGCGATGGACGCTTCGGTGCTCGCCTACGTGACCCTCATCTCGTGCGCCAGCGGCGTGCTCTTCTCGATTGCGCCGGCGCTCCGGCTTCGCGGACGCGATCCCGCGGAGGCGCTCAGGAGCGGAACGACGCGCGGGGGAACCGCGTCGAAGCGCGCGAGGCGCTGGGGCGACATGCTGGTCGTCGGCGAAGTGGCGCTCGCACTGTTGCTCACGGTGGGCGCGGGGTTGGTGGCGCAGAGCTTCTGGCGGCTCCGCCAGGTGAACGGCGGCTTCGACGCGAACGGCGTGCTCGTCGCGAAGGTCGCGCTCAGCCAGCGATACGACAGCCTGTCGTCGGTGGTCGGGTTCTGGAATCGGGTGATGGATCGGAGCCGCGCGCTGCCCGGGGTCACCGCGGCCGCCCACGCGAGCAGCCTGCCGCTGCTCGGCTACTCGTACACGAGCGACTTCACCGCGGAAGGGCGGTCCGCTGACGGATACGGGGTGGAGGTCGCGCATCGATCGGTCTCGCGCGACTACTTCCGTGCGCTGCGCGTGCCGATCATTCGCGGCCGGGCGTTCACCGAGCAGGATCGCCCGGGCAGCGAGCCCGTCGTGATCATCAACGAGCGATTGGCGAAACAGTACTTTCCGAATGAGGATCCTATCGGGAAGCGCGTCACGTTCGACCGCGTGGCGACCCCGCAATCGCAGTGGCGGCGAATCGTCGGCGTCGCGGGCGACGAGCGCCAGGCGTCGCTGAGCGCGGCGCCACAGATCGAGTTCCTCCATCCGATCGATCAACAGCCGTGGGGCGCCGACTTCGTGGTGTTACGCACGGCCGGCGATCCGGCGGCGCTCGCGCCGCTCCTGCGCGGCGTCGTGCGCGACATCGATCCGTCGCTCGTGGTGCAGGCGGCGAGGCCGATGCGTCAGATCCGCGACGCGTCGCTTGCCCGTGCGCGGTTCCTCACCACGCTGCTCTTCGCGTTCGCCGTCGTCGGTCTGACGTTGTCGATCGTCGGCGTCTACGGGATGCTCGCACAGCTCGCGCGCAACCGTACGCGCGAGATGGGGATCCGGCTCGCCCTCGGCGCTCCCCGCTCCGGTGTTCGCTGGCTGGTGGTCCGGCACGGTCTCGCGATCACCGCGACCGGCCTGGCGATCGGCGCGGTGGTGTCGCTCGTGTCGACGCGGGCGATGACCGCGCTGCTCTTCGAGACGCCGCCGAACGATCCACTCACGCTCGCCGCTGTGGCGCTGTTGCTGACGCTCACGAGCGTGGTGGCGTCGTGGGTGCCCGCGCGCCGGGCGAGTCTCGCGGATCCGGCCGCGGCGCTACGGGAGGGATGATCCCGGTCAGCTGACCGGAGGCACCCGGTCGTCGGGGGGCACGAAGTTCGACAGGAACAGCCGCTCCTGCGCCGTGAGGCTGGCGATTCCCGTCGCGCTGATCTTGTCGAGAATCCGATTCACCTCGTCGCGATTGACCTCGTGCACCTTCGACGCGTCGACGCGCTTCCAGTTGAGCAGCTCCTGCCTGGCGACGGGCGCGACCGTCTGCGCGCGGAACCGGCGCGTGCCGGCGCGGCGGTCGAGGTACACGAGATAGAACCACGCGCCGACGAAACCGCCGAGGTGGCAGAAGTTCGCCACGCCGCCGCCGAGGCCGTAGATGCCGGAGTAGAGCTGCATGGCCGCCATGATCATCACGGCGAAGCGCGCCTGAAGCGGCAGAAAGAAGAAGAACAGGATCTGCGCGTTCGGCCAGAAGCGCGCGAAGGCGAGCATGATGCCGAAAATCGCGCCCGACGCGCCGATCACCGCCGAGCGCGGCGCGAGGAGGATCGAGAGGAGTGCGCCGGCGAGGCCGCTGACGAAATACAGGGTGAGGAACCGGCTGCCCCCCATCCGCTCCTCGACGCGCGACCCGAACATGTACAGGGCGAACATGTTGAAGAGGATGTGTGAGATCCCCCGCGGGTCGTGCAGGAACATGTAGGTCACCAGCGTCCACGGCTCCGTGACGACGAAGCGCGGCTGCAGGGCCAGCGCGTTGATGATGCCGGGCGCCGTCATCTCGACGAAGAACATCAAGACGTTCGCGATGATCAGCCGTTGAACCCACGGGGTCACGCCGGTGCCTCCTCGATGGACCTGTGGTCCATTAGCTTATGTGGTGATGTCCGAGGGCCAATCCTGCGGGGTTCGGCCCTCGTTTTCGTTTCTGAGAGACTGCCGACCGGGTCACTCCGGCCAGAGGTGCGACGCGCCGGCGGGGTGAGCAGTCACTCAGTACTACCGCCCAGAATCTAGGTTGGTCCGTTGTCCGTCGAATCCGCCAGCTTGCAACGCCTCGCCGACGCCGTGCAGACGCGGCGTACCTTCGCGATCATCAGCCACCCGGACGCCGGTAAGACGACGCTGACGGAGAAGCTGCTGCTCTACGGCGGCGCCATCCATCTCGCGGGCTCGGTCAAATCGCGGCGCGCCGCGCGCCACGCGACCTCGGACTGGATGAAGCTCGAGCAGGAGCGCGGCATCTCGGTCACGTCGAGCGTCATGCAGTTCCAGTACGCCGGCTACAACATCAACCTGCTCGACACGCCCGGCCACGAAGACTTCTCGGAAGATACCTATCGCACGCTCGTGGCGGCGGACAGCGCGGTCATGCTGCTCGACAACCGCCGCGGTGTCGAGGATCGTACGCGCCAGCTCTTCAACGTGTGCAAGCGCCGCCGCACGCCGATCTTCACCTTCGTCAACAAGTGCGACCGCGTCGGCGAGGATCCGCTCAAGCTGATCAGCGACGTCGAGGCGGACCTCGAGATCCAGTGTCATCCGATCACGTGGCCCATCCACAAGGACGACGTGTTCGTCGGCGTCTACGACCGGCGCCTCAAGCAGGTCTACCTCTTCGAGCGCGCCGAGGATCACGGCGCATCGCGCGCGCTCACCCAGGCCGGCTCGCTCGACCAGCCGGAGCTCCGCGAGATCCTCGGCGACGAGACTCTCGACCGGCTCGCGCAGGACATCACGCTGCTCGATGAGGCGGGGCATCCGTTCGACGAGGCGGCGGTGCTGGCCGGTGAGCTCTCGCCGGTGTTCTTCGGCAGCGCGCTGACGAACTTTGGGGTGGAGCCGTTCCTCCGTGAATTCCTCGAGCTGGCGCCTCCGCCGGCGCCGCGCGAATCGACCGAGGGGATCATCGAGCCGATGAATCCGGAGTTCACCGGGTTCGTCTTCAAGATCCAGGCGAACATGGACGCCAAGCATCGCGACCGCGTCGCGTTCGTGCGCGTCGCGTCGGGGCGGTTCGAGGCCGGCATGCAGGTGAAGCAGGTCCGCACGGGGAAGCTCACACGGCTCGCCGCGCCGCAGCAGTTCATGGCGCGCGAGCGGATGGCCGTCGAGGAAGCCTGGCCGGGCGACGTGATCGGCGTGATGGATCGCGGCTCGCTGCGCATCGGCGACACGCTCACCGAAGGGTCGAACCTCGAGTTCAGCGGGATCCCCCGCTTTGCGCCGGAGCACTTCGCGCGCATCGTGCTCGCCGATCCGATGAAGCGCAAGCAGCTCGACACGGGGCTGCGGCAACTCACCGAGGAGGGCGCGGCGCAGGTCTTCTTCACGTCGGGCACCGAAACCACGAGTCCGACGCCGATCGTGGGCGCCGTCGGCGAGCTGCAGTTCGACGTCATGCTGCATCGCCTCGAGCACGAGTACGGTGCGGTCGGCCGCCTGGAGCGGATCTCGGCGCGCTACCCCCGGTGGGTCACCGGCCCACAGGACGAGATCGAGCGGATCGCCCGCGACCGCGGTCGCATGCTCCTCTACGACGCCAAGGGCAACCCGCTCATTCTCTTCGAGGATTCGTGGGGGCTGCGGTGGGCGTTGGATCGCGAGAAGGGCGTGACCTTCCACGAGATCGCACCATAAGAGGGAGCGCTCGGCCAGAGCGGGTCGGGGCGGGGTGGGCGGGAAGCGACGATTGGAACGAAATGAGCCAGGCCGATAGTCGCGCCCGCTCATGGCGCGATTCTTCCAGTCGGTTTGCCGCTAACTCTCTCTTCCTGTGCCCGGGACCATGGCGGCCAAGAACACCACTGTCCTGCTTGTCGAAGACAACGAGGACAATCTGCTCATTTATTCCACCATCCTCCGGCATTCCGGCTACACGGTGGTGGAGGCGCGCGACGGCCAGGCGGGGATCGACGCCGCGAGGAAGGAACACCCCGGCCTGATTCTGATGGACGTCTCGATCCCCATCATCGACGGGCTCGAGGCCACCCGCCGCCTCAAGGCGGCCGACGACACGAAGGACATCCCGATCATCGCGCTCACCGCGCACGCCCTGGCGAGCGATCAGCAGAAGGCGCTCGAAGCCGGGTGCGACGCGTACATCGCCAAGCCCGCCGAGCCGCGCGCCGTGGTCGCCGCCGTCCGCGAGTATCTGGGCGAAGCCGCGGCCTGACGGCCGTTTCGCCCATCCCGCCGCGACGCAACCGTGTCGCGGCGCTTCCATCCGATCGCGTGTCTGCCCATCGTTCGGAGACGCGCCGCGGCCACGATGGTCGCGCCGGCGCCCGAGCGCGCCGGTGAGCGCCTCGCCAAGCCCTCCTCATCAGTCTTCTCGCATGACGTCTCGCCTCTCCCAGCTCGCGCAGAACCTGCGCGGGTCCGTGATTCTGCAGATCGCCGGCGACGTCCGCGCGCTCATCGACGCCGGACAGCCCGTCGCCAACCTCACGATCGGCGACTTCGACCCGAAGCAGTTCCCGATTCCGCGCGAGCTCGAGAACGAGATCGTGGATGCGCTGCGCGCCGGCGAGACGAACTATCCGCCCGGGATCGGCGTGGAGTCACTGCGGAAGGCGATCCGTGCGTTCTATCGCGAACGGGCGGGGCGCGAGGTTCCGCTCGAGTCGATCCTCACGGCGTCGGGAACGCGGCCGGTGATCTACGCGGTGTATCGCGCGCTGGTCGACCGGGGCGACCGCGTGGTCTTCGGCGTGCCGCAATGGAACAACAACTATTACGTCGACATGGTCGGCGGCGAGATCGTCACCGTCGAGACCGACGCGTCGACGAACTTCCTTCCGACCGCCGAGCTGCTGCGCCCCGTGCTCCGCGGCGCGCGACTGCTCGCCCTCAACTCGCCGCTCAATCCCACCGGTACGACGTTCACCGCGGAGCAGCTCGCGGCAATCTGTGATCTCGTATTAGAGGAGAATGAGCGCCGGGCCGGGCGGGAGCGTCCGCTGTTCGTGATGTACGATCAGGTGTACTGGCTTCTCACGGCGCCGGGAGTCGCGCACGTCGATCCGGTCACGCTCCGGCCCGAGATGGAGCAGTACACCGTGTTCGTCGACGGCATCTCGAAGTGCTTCGGCGCGACCGGGCTCCGGGTGGGCTGGGCCGTCGCGCCGCGCGACGTGGTGAAGCCGATGCACGACGTGATCAACCACGCCGGCGCGCTCGCGCCGCGCGCCGAGCAGATCGCGACCGCCGCGGTGTTGAACGACGCGCCGGCGGTGGAGCGCTACATGGCGACCATGCGCGAGGCGTGCACGTCTCGTCTCGACGCGATCCATCGCGGGATGGTCGCGCTCCGCGACGACGGCTTCCCGGTGGACGTGATCCGTCCCCAGGGGGCGATCTACATCTCGACGCGCTTCGCCCTGCGCGGCGCCGTGACGCCCGACGGCCGCACGCTCGAGACGGATGAGGATGTGCGCTTCTATCTCCTCAGCGCGGCCGGGCTGGGGATGGTGCCGTTCAGCGCCTTCGGGGCCCCGGCGGATCAGGGTTGGTTCCGTCTGTCGGTCGGCGTGATCTCGGTCGAGGAAATCGAGGCGTTGATGCCGAGATTGCGGGGCGCGATGGAGGCGTTGGAGTTGAGTCCGGTCGTGGCTGGCTGACGGGCTCGGGAACGGCATTTCACCGCAGAGGGCGCAGAGGAACAGCACGCAGAGGTGCGCGGAGAACTGCGCTGGAAGCGATTCTGAAAATCGCCCGAGTGCGGTAAGTCGATGCGCGTCCCACACCATCCCGGAAGGACAAGCAGGGACCAGGGCCAGGGGCAATAGCCAGGGTCACGGGCACGAAGCGGGAAGGAAAGAACTGCTGAATCATTCTGTTCTGCAGTCCTCTGTGCTTCTCTGCGTCTCGGCGCCTCTGCGGTTAATCCGTCGTGCTTCTCAGCGTCTCAGCGTCTCGGCGCCTCTGCGGTGAATCCGTCGTGCTTCTCAGCGTCTCAGCGTCCCGCCGCCTCTGCGGTGAATGAGTCGTTACGTAGTCCTCTGCGTTCGTCCTTCCACTAGAACTGGAACGACCAGCTCAACTGCGCCCCCCCGGGCCCGAAGTTCACCTGCGGACTCTTCATCGTCCCGAGGAAGATCCGGTCGACGCGCGTCGTCGGATGGTGGTGGGAGTACCGCACCACGCGCCGCCCGTAGAAATCTCCGAGGAACGCTCCGGCGAAGATATCGCTTGCCCAGTGCTGCCCCAGGTACATGCGCGACAGGCCGGGCGTCGCGGCCAGCATGTACATCGGCACACCGAGCCACCAGCGGGCGCCCGGGTTCCGGATGTTCACCTCCTCGACGATCGCCGAGGCCGCCGCGAAGCCGGAGCTCGAGTGAATGGAAGGGAAGGATCGCTGCTGGAAGCGTGAGAATCCCTTCATGAAGTGGAACTCGTACTGGTCCTCGTAAGGCGGCGACGTGTCGCGCGGGCGCGTGCGGCCGAGCGGCCCGCGGATCACCTGCGCCGAGAGGCTGGCCGCGGCGACCGACTCGGCAACGTGAAAGGCCACGTCGGCGACCGTCCGCTGCCGGGTCAGGCGGCCGATCGCGTAGACCGCGAGTCCGCCGACCGTGAGCGTCGTCTCGTTGATGTGCGTGAAGACGTCGTCGAGACGGTCGCCGATCCGCACGTGGAGGTACGTCGTGTCGCGAAAGTTGCGTGCAATCTTGTCGTCGAAGAGGCTGATCCCCGCGCTCGCCGCGAGGAACACGCCTGCGACAGCCGCGTCGCGCCCGGTGAAGAACGTCTTGGGCGACGTCGTGTCGGCCTGCGCCGCCGCGAGGCGTGACGCAAGCACCAGCACGACGCCGGCCCGGGTGCCTAGCTTGATCACGCCGGTCCAGGGAAGAGGTCAGCGGAGTCCGTTGCAGCCGTCGTGCCGTTGAGCGCGGTTTGGGGCACGGCGGGCGCGCGACCGGTGTACGATGGAGCTCTTGGCACCGACCGTGCGGGGCAGTACCATCGGTTCCAAGGCCGGGGCTGCCAGCCTGCCGGCACGTTATGAAGGAGGTCCACATGGCGCTTCGCACATTCACCGATTCGACCGGCCGCGAGTGGGAGGTCTACGACGTCATCCCCCGCAGCGAGGAGCGTCGCCACTACGACCGGCGTTCGCTTGCAGCCGACGACGATGCAATGGCGGCGGCGGAGAGCGCGGACCGTCGCGACGCGGATCGTCGTCTGACCGTCGGCGGTGCGGAGCACATCTCGGCGCGCACAGGGTGGCTGTGCTTCGACAGCCAGGAGGAGCGGCGCCGGCTCATGCCGATCCCCGAGGGCTGGGAGCGGAGCGACGAAGGCACCCTCGAGGGCTACCTGCGCGAGGCGCGTCCGGCCCGCCTCAGCGCCGAATTCCGCTCCGCCAAGTAAAAAGCGCTGCCGTTACTCGGCAGCGCTCAGCAACATCGCGATCCGTTCGCGGATCGTGCGGCGTGTCGGCCGCACGACTTCCGCGGTGAAGATCGGTGTCTGGCGGATCTGGCGTGCATCGTCCGCCGAATTGAGCAGCAGCGCCCGCAGTTGCCGCCGACGACTCTCGGCGCCCTGTCCGTGGGTTTCTGCGTTGCGATCCGAGATGTGCTCCGACATGTGCGCCTCTGCCAGTCCGGCTTTAGCGGTGCGTTCACACGACCCAAAGGCAAGCGGAGTGCCTGGTTCGAGTATCGGCGATCGACCGCAATCGCTTTAACTTTTTTGCCATGCACTCCTCCGAAGCCGCATCCCAGCCGGTTGCGCACCCCCCAGAGACGCTCGAGGGCTGGTACGCCCTGCATCAGATCTTTTCCGTTCTCCCTGGCGAGACTCCGCCACGCGTCGAAGCGACACAGGCACTCGCGTCCGACGAGGAAGATGGTTGGACCCGAGTCGTTCGACTGATCGGATCAAGGTCTGACTATCTGGTGATGCACTTCCGGAGTTCTCTGGACGGGATCGGTGAAGCGCAGGCCCGTCTCGCCGCGCAGCCCGTGATGCGGCAATTGCGGCTCGACTACTCCTTCGTGAGTGTAACCGAGGCAGGGCTCTATCACGTCACGGCGAAACTCGCGCGCGAGGCCGTCGAACGCGGCGGTTCCGTCGGCGACGAGATCTACACGAAGGCCCTCGCCGAGCGTGCCGCGGCCGAGCGGGAGAGCGCGCACGTGCGGCGGCGGCTGTATCCGCCGGTGCCGGAGGGCATGCCGTACGTCTCGTTCTATCCCATGTCGAAGCGACGCGAGCCGGGACAGAACTGGTACACGCTCTCTCTCGACGAGCGCAGCCGGCTGATGTACGCGCACGGGCTCACCGGGCGGCGCTACGCCGGCCGCGTCGTGCAGGTGATCAGCGGTGCCATCGGGCTCGACGCGTGGGAATGGGGGGTTACCCTCTTTGCCCGCGATCCGCTGGACTTCAAGCGCCTCGTGACGGAGATGCGCTTCGACGAGGCGAGCGCGAAGTATGCGGAGTTCGGGGACTTCTACGTCGGGAAGCTCGTCTAGCGGCGGTTAGCGCGCGGCCAGCGGCAACCGGAGGTAGGGGGAGGGGAACGAAACTTCGACGACCAACCGACGTACGGTCGTCGTCCCGACAACGAGGCGCGCACATGTTGGCGTTCATCAGCCGGCTGGTCCTGCAGCTCGCGGCCGTCCGCTGGCTCTTCAAGCTCGGCGGGCTTGCGCTGTTTCTGCCGATCGCTTTGCTGCTCAAGGCGATCGGTCTCCCGCTGCTCATCGTGATGATGATCGTCGGCGCGCCGGTGCTGATCCTTCTGCTGCTGTTCGGGCTGCCGATCTTCGCGGTCGTCGCACTCGGCGGCGTGTTGATCGGGCTGATGGCGACCGTGCTGATGGTCGGCCTGGCGGCGCTGAAGTTCGCCGTCGTCGTCGTGCTTCCGGTGTGGTTGATGTGGAAGATCGGCTGCTGGCTGTGGCGCGCGACGTTCGGCCGCGACCGCGGTGGCGACCGCGGTGGCGACGGCGGTGGCGACGGGGGTAGTCCGCCGGCGACGACGGTCGAGCCGGTCGAGCCGATCGACCCCGGCACTCCGCCCGACGTGAGCGCCGATCCCGCGATCTGACCTCGAGCGCCCGCGTCGCGCTTGCCCGTGGCTCGCATCTTTCGATCGGCCGTCTCCCGAGGAGACGGCCGATTTCGTTTTCCGGATTGCGACCATGACCGATGGGGAGAAGGGATGCCGACGTTGCAGGTGATCACCGCGAGCACGCGGGAGGGCCGTCAGGGACCGAAGGTGGCGGCCTGGTTTCTCGAGCAGGCGCGCAAGCATGGGAAGTTCGACATCGAGGCGATCGACCTCGCGGAGGTGAATCTCCCGCTGTTCGATGAGCCGAAGCATCCGCGCTTTCGCGAGTACACCCACGAGCACACCAGGGCGTGGAGCGCGACGATCGCGCGCGGCGATGCGTACGTCGTGGTCACGCCGGAGTACGACTACAGTGCGCCCGCGTCGCTGATCAACGCCTTCCAGTATCTCGTGCAGGAGTGGGCGTACAAGGCGATCGCGTTCGTGAGCTATGGCGGCGTGTCGGGCGGCACGCGCGGCGTGCAGATGTCGAAGCTGACGGCGACGTCGCTCAAGATGGTCGCGCTGTCGGATGCAGTGTCGATTCCGTTCTTCGCGCAGCACATCGACAAGGAGACTGGCGTCTTCGATCCGGGGAAGGTGCAGGCGGATGCGGCGGCGGTGATGCTGGACGAGCTGTGGAAGTGGGAATCGGCGCTGGTGACGCTGCGGAAGCGGTGATCGGG
>Ga0164243_10012717_pt1 | contig 11895 bp, 13 predicted proteins | sample OricompcompostOP_FD_108781 | JGI IMG/M metagenome (GOLD analysis project Ga0164243, IMG submission 108781) | Organic Plus compost microbial communities from Emeryville, California, USA - Original compost - Organic plus compost (OP) | ecosystem: Engineered > Solid waste > Mixed feedstock >...
AGGGCTGATGTCCACCGCCGCGCTGTTCCCGGCGGTGATTCTGGGCGTGCACGGTGCGGCGCACGGGGTCCGGTGGCTGGCTCGTCGTGTCAGGCGGGGCCGCTGAGCGGAGGCGGCGATCCCGGCTTATCAAGGGTGCGGGCCGTCCGGCGACGGCATCGCGGTGCGGATGGCTCGGCGGTTGACCTCAACCTTGGTTCAGCTTCTACCGTGCCTTTCGGGTCGCCGAACAGGTCGGCGGCGTCGGAAAGGAGGATCGTTGTGGCCGAGGGCGTGGTGGATGACGTGGTGCCGGAGCGTTACCGGTACGCGGTGGTGCCGCACATCATGGTCGAGGACGCCGATGCGGCGATCGATTTCTACGCGCGGGCGTTCGGCGCGCGCGAGGACTTCAGGATCGAGGGGCCGGACGGGGGCGTCCTGCACGCGGAGATCATCATCGGACGGTCGGTTCTGATGCTGGGCGACGGCGGTGGGGAGGGGGACGGGCCGTTCGTCGCGCCAAGCAGGCTGGGCGGAGGGACGTCCGCGGGGCTGCACGTGTACGTGCCGGAGGTGGACGATCTGGCGAAGCGTGCCGAGGCCGCCGGCGCCGAGGTTCTGCAGCCGCCCAAGGACATGTTCCACGGCGACCGTACCGTCATCCTCAAGGACCCATTCGGGCACGTATGGGTGTTCCTCGCGCACTTTGAGGACGTTTCGGTGGAGGAGGTCCAGCGGCGCGCGACCGTCGTGGGCTGACGGGTTTCGTGCGGGTACGGCGGTGTCCGTGCCGCAGCGGGCCGGCGTTGCAGGACGACGTCCAGCGGCCGCGTTGCGGCGCTGATGCCCCGGCGAGCGAACGGCCGGATTCGCGTTCCGGATGTTGCCGGGGGAGACGCTGGCCGGGCTGCTGGCGGAGTACGCGGAGGTGGCCCGGCGTACCGACGAGCTGGTGGCGAGCCTGCCCGATCTCGACGCGAGCCACCCGCTGCCGAAGGCGCCGTGGCATGAGGACACGTCGTGGTCGGCGCGGCGGGTGCTGATCCACATCATCGCGGAGACGGCGCAGCACGCCGGGCACGCCGACATCATCCGGGAGGCGCTGGACGGGGCGAAGAGCATGGGCTGATCGGGGCATTTGGGTAATCCGTGGCTTTTGGTCGTGCGTGAACCTATGTGGGGGGTTTCTGGCGTATCCACGGGAGTGGGCGTTCGCGCCTGAGGCGTCCCGGCCTGCGGGGAGGCGCGTCGGGCCCGGCCTCGCGGGGGAAGGTGCAGCATGGACGAGCAGGTCCTCATCCGGCCGATGACCGCCGCCGACGTGCCCGGGATCGTCGAGGTGTTCACGGCGGCGCGGGCGGAGATGGACTACCTGCCCGAACCGCCCGCCGAGGAGGAGCGCTCCTTCCTCGTCTCCGACGTGATGGCGCCGGAGCACGAGGTGTGGGTGGCGGTTCTCGGCGGCCGGGTGGCCGGGTTCGCGGCGTTGTCGGACACCTGGCTGGGGCACCTTTACGTGGCGCCCGCCGTACAGGGGCGGGGGATCGGCTCGCGGCTGCTGGACACGGCGAAACGGCGGCGGCCGGACGGGCTGCACCTGTACGTCTTCCAGCCGAACGCCGGCGCCCGGCGGTTCTACGAGCGGCACGGCTTCGTGCCGGTCGCGTACGGCGACGGCGGCGACAACGACGAAGGGGTGCCGGACGCCGAGTACGCGTGGCCGGGCGCGTCGTGACCGGCGGTCACCTGGCGGCGGGGCGGGCGCGCAGGTGGGCGCGTTCCCCCTGCGGGCCGAAGAGGGCGAGCACCTCGGCGTCCTCGGGGGAGGCGCAGTCGAACCAATGGGGGACGCGGGTGTCGAACTCGGCCGCCTCACCGGGTGAGAGCACGATGTCGTTGTCGCCGAGGATGAGACGCAGCCGGCCGTTGAGGATGTACAGCCACTCGTACCCCTCGTGCACGCGCGGGTCGGGCTCGCCTCCGGGCCTCGCCGGGATGATCATCTTGTACGCCTGGATGCCCCCGGCCCGCCGGGTCAGCGGGATCAGCGTCATGCCGTTCCTGACGACGGGCCGCATGTGCACGCGCGGGTCGCCGGTGAGCGGCGCGTCCACCAGCTCGTCGAGGGTGACCGCGTACGCCTTGGCCAGCGGGAGCAGCAGTTCGAGGGTGGGGCGGCGTTCGCCGGACTCCAGCCGGGAGAGCGTGCTGATCGAGATGCCGGTGGTCGCGGACAGGTCCGCCAGCGTGATGTCCCGGCGGCGGCGCAGCGCGCGGAGGCGGGGGCCGACCGAGGCCAGCGCCCGGCTCAGCTCGTCGTGCACGGCGGCCGGCCTGCCGGAACGGCCTCGGCCATGCGCTCGACGGCGAGGCGCATGATCGGGCGCGAGGTGGCGAAGTTGAAGCGGGCGAAGCCGGCGCACACGTCGCCGCAGGCCAGGCCCTCGGTCATGACCACGTCGGCGTGGTCGGCGAAGAACCGCCCGGGCGGCTCGCCGAGGTCGAGGTCGCGGAAGTCGAGCCAGGCGAGGTAGGTGCCCTCCGGGGGCTCGTAGCGCACCCGGGGGAGGTGCTCGGCCAGCAGTTCGCCCAGGTACGCGCGGTTGCCGTCGAGGTAGCCGAGCACCTCGTCGAGCCAGGCGCGGCCGCGGGTGTACGCGGCGATCGTGGCGGTCAGGCCCAGGTTGGCCGCGGCGTGCTCGATGAAGCCGCCCACCTGGGTCCACTTCTCCAGGTCGGCCTCGTCGGTGAAGATGATCTGGGCGCACTTCAGGCCGGGCAGGTTCCACGCCTTCGACGCGGACGTCGCGGTGATCGTGTGGGCGGCGGCGACCGGGGAGATCGACGCGTACGGCACGTGCCGGTGGCCGGGATAGATCAGCGGGCCGTGGATCTCGTCGGCGAAGACGCGGCCGTTGTGCCGCCGTACCACCTCGCTGATCTCGGTCAGCTCGGCGCGGGTGAGCACGCGGCCGATCGGGTTGTGCGGGTTGCACAGCACGAGCAGGTGGGCCCCGGAGGCGAAGGCCGCGTCGAGCGCGTCCAGGTCGTAGCGCCACCGGCCGTCGTACGCCATCGGCACCTGGATGATCTTCCGGTCCAGCTCCGCGGGCACGGTCAGGAACGGCATGTACGCCGGCGTCGGCACGATCACCGGCGAGCCCGGGCGGGTGAAGTGCCTGATCGTGGCGGTGAACGCGGCGACCACGTCCGGCACCGGGCGGATCGCGGCGGGGGGAACGGTCCAGCCGTACCGGGCACGGGACCAGTCCGCGCACGCCTCCGCCATGCGCTCGATCAGCGGCGGGGGCAGGTAGCCGAACACGGCCTCGTCCACCGCGGCGTGCAGCGCCTCGATGATCGGTGGCGCGGCGCCGAAGTCCATCTCGGCGATGAACGCGCCGATCTTGCCCGGGTGGGACCACTTGATGGTGCCGCCCGCGCGGAGCGCGTCGATCGAGATGTCGTCGAAGCGCGACGTCGCCGTCATGATCGAAAGCCCTTCGTCGTGGCCGGGAGGCGCGCCCCCTCACCGGCCTTTGGCGCGTTCCTCGCGGAAGGAGCGCATCGGCTCGTCGAGGTCCATCGTCGCGAACTCGTGCGGCCAGTCGGCCGGGCCGTACCCGATGTCCAGGTCGGTGTGGTGCAGCACGAGCTCGGTCAGCCGGCGGGCGAGCAGCTGCGCGGCCGGGAACTCGGGGCCGGCGAGCGCGCGTACGGGGAACGACCAGCGTTCCTCGGGGAGCGCGTCGACCGCGGCCCGGAACGCCGCCGCCGACTCGGACACGTCGGCGACGAGCTCGGCCGCCGGGCGTCCCGCGCCCGCCTCGATGTCCGCCTCGCGTGCCTCCTGGCTGCGGTAGGCGGGGGTCTCCACGCCGGTGCGCGCCCAGGTGAGCAGGTTGGTGAGGGCGTTGCCGCCGCGGGCGAGGTGGGTGAGCACGTGGCCGCGGGTCCAGCCGGGGAGCAGCGACGGGGCGCGCATGTCGGCGTCGCCGAGCCGGGCGGCGGCCGTCAGCAGGCGCTCGGTCGTGTCATCGATTTGGCGGACGAGGTCGGTCTGATCAGACATCACACCAGAAATCTAGACGATTCGCCCCGGGAAGGCCCGGGCCCGGCGGCGTCGCGCCATCGCCTTGTCGGCCGCGTGCCCCGGACTTTACTCGCGGGATGATCTATCGGTGAAGGTCGTCCGTGGTGTATACCTCAGGATGCCGGGCGTGAGATCGTTCCACGGCACCGGCCGCATCCCGCGTGCGTCAAACCGCACACGTGTGCTCGAGGGACAGGAGAGGCGTATTGGCGCTGCCTGATTGGATGCGTCCCGTCCGGATTCCTCCGGCGTGGCCCGTCGACCGGTACAAGGTGCGATGCGAGCTTCCCGCGCCCGACTTCGTCACCGTCTGCTGCTACCACTTCGCGGAGCACGCGCGGGAGGCGGCGCTGCGGCTGCGGCGGGAAGGGCTCGCCCTCGGCATCCAGGTGGTACGTCTCGCCGACAACGCGGTGCTCTTCGATCTGGCGGCCGGGATCGAGGTCGCGCCGGAGGAGTGGTGAACGCGCGGATGACGGCCCCTTGACGCGGGGGCCGCGCCGGGCGGCGCGAAAGAATCTACCGACGTGGCGCACGTCACATTTTCGGGGTATTCGATCTCAATCCCGAGAGGAATGGTAGATCCGTTAATGGGCGCGATTCGCCGACGGCGGCGGTGTTATCGATTCGTAATCTACCTTCGGCGGCTTCTCTTGTCCTTTCCGTGACGCCCGCCGAGGCCGCCCCAAGCCCGTCCCACCCCGCTTGACCTGGGCTTGCCTCTGTTGTTAGCTGTACACATCGCGGTTAAACCGCAGGCCAACGCCGCCGCGTCCACGCCAAGTCAATGTCTTTCGGATGTCCCGCGTGGACCAGCCCCATCGCCTACTGAAGCGGCTCGGATCGGCCCGCCGTACGGCGGCACGGCACCTCTCTCATACGGCCCCGAGCGACGCATCCATTTACTTATGTCTAATCACACCGACGCTTTGCTTCGAGTTGCCGAATCCCAGCTTGGCTACGGGGAGGGCCCTGGCGGACTGACCAAGTTCGGCCAGTGGTACCAGCAGGCCCACGCCAAGGAGCCCGGCTACAGCAACGCCGCCTGGTGCGACATGTTCGTCTCATGGGCCGCCACCCAGGTCGGCCAGCAGCACGACGTGGGCCAGCACGCCTGGACCGTCGACCACGCCAAGTGGTTCAAGAACCAGGGCGCGTGGGGCACCAAGCCCAAGCCGGGCGCGATCGTGTTCTTCGATTGGGACGGCTCCGACGACATCGACGCCATCGACCACGTCGGCCTGGTCAAGAGCGTCATCAACGACAGCACGATCAAGACGATCGAGGGGAACATCTCCAACGCGGTCGTCTCCAAGACGCGCAGCGACGCCACCATCGTCGGCTACGGCTACCCCGACGTGGTGCGCGAGAAGAACCAGCGCAAGGTCATCCTCGCGCATCAGAAGAACGGCGCGAAGACCGAGACCGACACGTCGACCGGCGCCTCCACCGGCACCTCCACCGGCACCTCGACCGGCACCGCCGTCGAGCACGGCGAGCAGGGCGGCGTGGAGCCGCTGGCGCTGGGCAGCCTGCTGCTGCCCGTGGTCCTCGTCGCGGCGCTGGTCAAGCGGCCCGAGCTGCGGAAGCGGCTGGCCGGGTGGATTCCGGCCCTCGCGCCGATCCGCCGCGACGACTCCGACTGAGGCCGGACTCCTCCCCCGTGGAACGGGGTCGGTCGGGCGCTTCCCCCGAGTGCCCGACCGGTCCGCCGGACATGTCCGGCACGCCCGCCGGTACGGCTCGCCGTACCGGCGGTTTCGCGTCCGCGGGTCGTTGCGCGTACTGCTTTACTCGTACGGCTCGGTCGGCTGCGGCACCTCGACCACGCTGACCGATTCGATCTCCGGCGGGACCGTGCCGTTCGGCAGTTTGTCGGACTTGGGGGGAATCCAGGTGCCGGTGACCTCGACCCAGGTGTTCTCCGCCGGGGCGGGCGCGCCCTTCACCGCCACCTTCAGCGCGAGCGCGTCCGCCGCGCAGCAGTTCAACTGCATGCGCGCGACGTACCAGGTGTCCTTCTTCTTCCCCTTGACCACGAAACCGGTGAGCCGTACCCGCTTGCCGGTGAGACTGCGCTTGGGATCGCCCCAGGCCCGCCCGACGAACTCGCCGATCGGCATCGCGACCGCCTGGCCGTCCGGCAGCGGCGCGTACCCCTCGACGACCTCGCGCGCCGGCGGGGGAGGGGCGACGTCGTCCCGCGCCGCCGCGTAGGAGCCCAGCGCGGGCGGCGCGATGAGGAAGATCGCGAACACCGGCAGCGTCATCAGCCACGCCACCCGCGGGCCGTGCGCATGGTCGTGCCCGTGCCCGTCGTCGTGGTGCGCGTGCTCCTCCCCATGCTCCTCGTCCGGACCCTCTTTCGCCGGTTTCCGCCACTCCTGCACGAGAATGATCGCGCCGAGGATGAACACCACCGCCCCGGCCGCGATCAGGAACGGCCGGAACCCGGGCTTCACGTAGTTCAGGTACGACGTCGAGAAGGCCGAGATCCGCAGCACCGCCCCGCCGAGCAGCAGCAGCACCAGCCCTTGCGACATGCGGTTCACAGCAGCACCCACCCGGTGACGACGCTGACGCCCACCGCCAGCGCGAAGGTCAACGGCACGAACCGGACCGCGAACGACCGCCCGAACGTGCCCGCCTGCAACGCGATCAGCTTCAGGTCGACCATCGGCCCGACGACGAGGAACGCCAGCTTGGCCGTCGGGGAGAAGGCGGTCAGCGACGCGGCCACGAACGCGTCCGCCTCCGAGCAGATCGACAGCACCACCGCGAGCAGGGCCAGCGCCAGCACCGACAGCCACGGGTTCTCCGCGATCGCGGTCAGCCAGGACCGCGGCACCACCACGTTCAGCGTCGCCGCGGCGACCCCGCCCACCACGAGGAACCCGCCCGCGTGCAGCAGATCGTGCCGCATCGCGTCCTGGAACGCCCCCCACCCGCGCCCGGTCGCCCGGCGCGGCACCCGCAGCCACTCGGCCCGCCCGAACCGCAGCCACAGCCACCCGGCGAGCACGGCCACCACGAGCGAGGCCGCGAACCGCGCCGCCACCATCTCCGGCCGCCCGGGGAACGCGACCGCCGTCGACACGAGCACCACCGGGTTGATCGCCGGGGAGGCGAGCAGGAACGCCAGCGCCGCCGCCGGCGTCACCCCCCGCGCCATCAGGCCCGACGCGACCGGCACCGACGCGCACTCACACCCGGGCAGCACCGCCCCGGCCGCCCCCGCGACGGGCACGGCCGCGTACGGCCGGCGGGGCAGCGCCCGCGTCCAGAACGACGCCGGGACGAACGCGGTGATCGCCGCCGAGAGCAGCACCCCGAACACCAGGAACGGCAGCGCCTGCACGCAGATCGCCACGAAGATCGTCGCCCAGGTCTGCAGCGCCGGCGAGGTGAGGTAGGGCGCGAGCAGGAACCGCCCCGCGATGAGCGCCCCCACGAGCGCCACGAACGCCCACGGCAGCACCGGGGCCGTGGGCGACCTGCGACCCCACGACGAGGGCGGAACGGGACTGTCGGCGTCGGTCGACCAGTCGAGCATGGCCCTGTCGGACATGACGCCATCTTGTCAGAGCGTCGATCTTCATCTCGGCGGTACGGCGGAATTCGTACACCGGTAATCATTGTCATCACAGGTCGGCCGCCCGCCCGGCCCGCGCCCGGTGAGGGGTTTCACACCTGGGAGAGCAGCCACTTCGGCCCGGTCACGGCCGCGCCGAGCGCGCTCACCCGCTCCCGCAGCCCCCGGTCCGCCGTCACCACCACGACCCGCTCGTACGGCCGGGCCTCCCGCACCGCCGCCACGATCGCGTCGTCGCCGCTGCCCGGCGCGGCCACCACGTCCACCCCCGCCACCGGCTCGACGTCGCGCGCCGCCCCCTCGACCACCATCGTCACCCGCGGGAACCACCGGGCCAGCTCCGGCGTGCCGTCCACCGGCCGCCGCAGCCCCTCCCGCGCCAGCCGCCCCACCTCGTCGAGCAGCCGGCGCGCCGCCCCGGCCCGGTCCCGCCACCAGCCGTGCTCGGCCCGCGCGCCCACGATGTTCGCCGCGTCGAGCACGACGACGACCGGCGTCAACGCCTGCCGTACCAGGGGCCAGGTCTCGGCGAACCCCGGATGCAGCGGCCGGTCCGCGACCTCCGCCACCGGCACCCAGCGCAACTCGACGCTCTCCGCGTTCGGCGTCGCCTCCAGCAGCCGCGCCGCCTCCGCCAGCACCGTCTGGAACGCCCAGCCGCCGTGGTCGTCGACGTACACGCCGAACACCCGCAGCCCGTCCCCGTTCAGCGCGGCCTCCTCGCGCGCCTCCCGCAACGCCCCGCTGATCGCGTCCTCGTGGCTGTCGGTCGCCCCGCCGGGCAGCCCCCACGTCCCGCCGTGATGACTCCACGACGCCCGCTTCTGCATCAGCACCTGCGGCGTGCCCTCGTCATCGTGATGTACGGCCAGCAGCCCGGACGCCCCGTGCACCCCCCAGTGCCGATGCCCCCGCTCGCAGAGCGCCCACCCGTCGCCGTCCCTGACCGCCATGCATCCATCCTGCCTGTTCGCGGCCCTGCCGGCGGCGCGGGGACCGGGCACCCGCCGAAGCGGTCAGCCGCCGCCCTTGCTGAAGTGCTGATAGTCCTTGGCGCCGGACCAGTAGCCGCCCCACTCCCAGCCCTCGGCGGCGAACGTCTTCACCACGCGGTCGCCGGGGTTGATCACGCCGGGCTTCTTCAGCGGGCGGGTGACGTACGCGTCGGCGTTGCGGTGGGAGTTGCTGCCGTCGGCGTTGACCCACGGGTTCTCGCGCGGGTTGAGGTCGATGGCCTTGCCGTACGCGTGCTTGGACCAGTTGCCGGAGCCGGTCGCCGGGCGGCAGTTGAAGGCCGAGGTGTTGTCGGCGTCGATGGAGCGGTAGTCGTCGCCGTCGTACTTGTCGACGGGCTCCATGCGGCGGATCGGGTAGCGCTGGGCGTACAGCTTCTTGAAGATCGAGACGACCTCGTCGGCGACGTCCTCGTGCACGACCAGGCGGCCGGTGTGCACCTTGTCGTCGAAGCCCCAGTGGGACATGACGATCATGCGGAGTCGCGCGGGCGGGACGGGGCAGCCGGGGCGCCAGGATTTCGGCAGGTCGGCGCGGGTCACCTTTTGAATCTCAGCGGTGAACGGCGGCGGGCCGGTGGGCTCGGGCTTGGCCGTCTCGCTCGGCGTCTCGGCGGGGGTGGCCGCGTCGGTCGGGGTGGGCGGCACCGCGCTCGGCGAGGCCGCGCCGCCGGGTGTCGCGCCCCCGGGCGCCGCGCCGCCCGGCGTCGCGCCGTCGGCTCCCGCCGAGGTGGCGCCGCCGCAGGCGGTGATCCCGGCCAGTGCGAGAAACCCCAGGTAGGAGAGGATCCGTATGCGGGCCATACGTCAGCGTAAGCCGTGCCGGGGACCGCGGCGGCGCGGTGCGCGGACCTTGCCGAATTGTTTGGAGTCTTTGCCGAGCCGCTGCCCGGGTGTGCCCGTGGTGCCCGCATCGGGCCGTATGACATGTGCGGCCGGGGCGGTCCGCCGGGCGCCCCGGCGAGGTGAGCGGCACGTCGGCCGGGCCGGTGCCGTGGGGTCAGGCCGAGGAGTGATCGGTCGCGCCGGGCCCAACGGCGGTCGCGCCGCGGCGGCGACGGGGCCCTGGGGAGATCGAGCGGACGATCGGCCCGGTCAGGGACGGATCGGGGCATAAGGGTGGCCCCGCTCGGGATCCTAGGCGCCTTGACCGACATTTTTCGTCGAAAGGCCTCGCGCACATGTTCGATCAGGCGCTAGAGTCATGCCATCGAATCGAACGCAGGTTCGGTCGCAAGCGTGGGGATTCGTACGCTTGTGCAAGGGGTCGAAACGAAGTCGCAGGTGAAGGGGTGAGTGCGATGGCCGTGCCGATGGCATCGGTGGCGGCGCCGGCCATGTCGGCGGCGTCCGTCGCGCCGTGCGGTGTGCCGCCCGCGAGGCGTCCGGTCGAGCCGTCGCGCCCCCCGCGCCGCGCGACACGCCGTAGCACTTTCTACGGAAATCTACGGCGTCCACTAGAACCCGTCATAAAGTCCGAGAGCGTGGACCCCGTGCGCAACCCCTACGCCCCCGGTGCCGGCCAGCGTCCGCCCGAGCTCGCCGGTCGCGATCGCGAGCTGCGGCAGTTCGAGGTGGTGCTGGAGCGGGTGGCCCGGGGCCGTCCCGAGCGCAGCATGGTGCTCACCGGCCTGCGCGGCGTCGGCAAGACGGTGCTGCTCAACACCTTCAAGTCGATGGCGATCCAGCGGCTGTGGGGCACCGGCAAGATCGAGGCGCGGCCCGACCAGTCGATCCGCCGCCCGGTCGCCGCCGCGCTGCACATGGCGGTGCGCGAGCTCGCCCCCCGGCACCGCGCCCCCGAGCGCATCGAGACGTTCCTCGGCGTGCTGAAGGCGTTCGCGATGCGCGACCCGTCGGCCGCGAAGGGCACCTCGCACTGGTCGCCCGGCATCGACGTGCCCGCCGCCCGCGGCCGCGCCGACTCCGGCGACCTGGAGATCGACCTCACCGAGCTGTTCGTGGACGCCGCGTCCGTGGCGACCGACCTCGGCGTCGGCATCGCCCTGTTCATCGACGAGATGCAGGACGTGAAGCCCGCCGACGTCTCGGCGCTCTGCGCGGCCTGCCACGAGCTGTCCCAGTCCGGCGGCCCGCTCATCGTCGTCGGCGCCGGCCTGCCGCACCTGCCGAGCGTGCTCTCGGCGAGCAAGAGCTACTCCGAGCGGCTGTTCCGGTACGCCCGGATCGACCGGCTCGACCGCGAGGCGGCCGACCAGGCGCTGATCGCCCCGGCCGCGCGCGAGGACGTCGAGTTCACCCCCGAGGCGCTCGACGCCCTCTACGAGGCGGCCGACGGCTACCCGTACTTCGTCCAGGCGTACGGCAAGGTCGCCTGGGACGCGGCCCCGCGCAGCCCGATCACGGCGGACGACGTCAAGGTGGCCGCCCCCGAGGCCGAGCAGGAGCTCGCCGTCGGCTTCTTCGGCAGCCGGTACGAGCGGGCCACCCCGGCCGAGCGCGACTACATGCACGCGATGGCCACGATCGGCGCCGCGACCGGCGACGACCCGGTGCCCACCGCCGAGGTGGCCGAGGTGCTCGGGCGCAAGCCGTCCAGCCTCTCCCCGGCGCGGGACAGCCTGATCAAGAAAGGACTCATCTACAGCGCGGAGCGCGGCCTGATCGGCTTCACCGTCCCGCACTTCGGGAAGTTCTTACGCTCCCAGCCTGTTTAAGCAGGTGAGAGCCCCATAGACCTCTCTACGGCTTTCTAGAGGGGAAGCTAGAGAGCCGTAGAGAGCTGAATTCCGCACGACGACGATCGGAGAATATCGACCTCTCTAGTCTCAGGCCGATACGGCGATAGATTCCGGCAGAGACTCCAGAGAGGTGCCGTCGGCGGCGATGAGCACGCTGCGGACGGGGGCATGGCGACCGCCGCTCAGATAGACGGCGAAGACCACGTCGACATCGTCCCCGTCCGCCGTGCGTCCCGGGAACGCGAAGAACCGCCAGCACAGCTCGCGCCAGGTGTCCTCCGGCGTGGTGGACGTGAGCAGCGACCGCCGGGCCCGCCACGCCGCGCTCGTGGTCAGCCGGGCCAGCGCGTCCTCCACCGGCAGCTCCCGCCGCTCGCACGGGGCCTTGTACCGCATGCGGGCGATCGTCTCGCCGAGCTCGGGCGACAGCGCCAGCACGAGCGCCGTACCGCCCGCCATCCAGGCCAGCACCGTCCAGGACAGCCCCGACACCAGATCGGCCCCGGTCACCGG
>Ga0164243_10012718_pt1 | contig 11895 bp, 10 predicted proteins | sample OricompcompostOP_FD_108781 | JGI IMG/M metagenome (GOLD analysis project Ga0164243, IMG submission 108781) | Organic Plus compost microbial communities from Emeryville, California, USA - Original compost - Organic plus compost (OP) | ecosystem: Engineered > Solid waste > Mixed feedstock >...
GTTCCCAGCATCGAAAAGCTCAAAGTACTGGTATCGTAGCTTGCGCTCGCCGGTGATAAAGCGCTTAATGTTGTCGAGTTCCCCTAGTCTCCAAGAGAACTCGACATGACCCTTGTCGTCCAGACCAGTATTGCGAAAGATACAGAAGCCATACTGGAGACAAGAGCCTATCGTCAGCAAGGAACGAAGAAAAATAAAAATAAAAAAATAAAAAGAGCGAAAGAAAGAAGAGTCCAGGGCACGATGAGCTTTACCTTGTTACAAGCGTTGCTGATCTCTCGGACAGCATCATCATCGAGATTATTCCAGTCCGGGACCTGGATCTCAGCCCCAAAGGTAGGGTGAACAGGCTTCACCGTGATCTTGGTGAAGGAAGTATCGATATAGAGAACACCAGCCATCGTGATGGGGCAGATGGGGGGCACAGTCGGTAAGAGAGAACGTGTCTAAATACAATCTGAAGGCGCGAATCGATTTTCAATGAGCTCGTGTGTGACGGTGGAGGAAATTGGATAGAACTGCTCTCAGATCAAATCTTCAAAGATGCCTTGTGTCTTTAAAATATTCAATTCTCGTTTTCCTAGGGAGAGTGATGTAAATACATATTCGCATGTTTATGTATATTTCCGAGGGAACCCAAGGTTTTAATGGTTGGTATAGGCCACATCGGACGGGTCCGCCTCCCATGTTTTGAGGGGAAGTAGTGTAGCGACTAGTCACGCTTCAACCCCTCGTCCCCCACACTTGTCTAGTCGCCTTTGGGTCTTCTGCATATCAAGTGCCGCTTCGCGGAAAGACGGGGACGAGAGAGGACGCAAGAGCGGGGGTGGGGTAAACGAGGGAGGGATCGGCTCTCCCCTGTCGGCTCTTCACTTTTGAGGTTTTTAAACTCAAGGTCCTTCCGTCGATGCCGTCGAGGCGCCGGACTAGACCCTCTAGAGCCGGGTTTGGGTTAAGAGAAAGATTTCCCCGTCACGTCCGAACCAAAATTTAGCAATGTCCCCCATCAGCTCGGTTCTGCCGTAATAACACATCGATGGGTGACTGTCCATTTACCACATTTAGCATCATCCCCTCACTAGGAACGTTTCCCGTTGTCGAACTTAATACCATCCAGTACACTGTCCGGCATCACAAAGGGCTGGATTCTTGTCGGAAAAGGCCGGCAGGGGCACGCCACTTGATGAAAGGGCTATCGACAATTTTTTCAACGTCACTCACATGTTAAGATGAGCCAAGGGATTTGCGTGGTACGACTCCTACCTAGACTAGAGAGGGTGTAACTAATTGGAGATATGGAAGCCGTGATGCTATTAGGACAATTTATATATATATTATCACATACAGGGAGTCGTTGATACGCAATGGCTTTTGTGACGCGAACCGCGCGGTAGTAATAAGAAAATACGGCATTATACTTAGGAAAGTATCTGTACAGACTCTTGTCTCAAAAGTAAGGGAAATAAGGCCTTCTACCTGTTGTTTCGCCTCATTGATAATCTGGCTTTTCTTGCGCCCCCTCTTGGGACTCGTAGCCAGGATCAGAAGTCTGCCGACCTCGAGAATTAGACGGACCAGCACACATATCATTCCATTCCCACCCATCACCGACATTGCCATCCATTATTGACGCCAACGGATTTAAAAACTGGAGCTCCAGATCATCATACGCCAGCTGGAGGTCTTGCGGCTCGAATGCAGGCAAGGGCAACGACTGGACGTCCTCGCTCCGCGTGACCACCACAGCATCATGGGGCATAGTTGCCGGCCTCGCTTGGTTCTGCGGCTCTCTCTGATGTGACGGCCCCGGCGCCCACTTCCGGAATTCGTCCAGTATCTCCAACTGTACGTCTATTACAAGCTCGATGGCCTTCTTCTTCATTCCCGATTCGAAAATGCGGAGATCCGTTTCGAATTGGTGCTCAAGTCTGTTTATGAGGCGGGGAACGAGGTACTTCTCGTACTCAGCCAAGTACTCGGATCGTTCCTTGCCCCCTGAGTACTTTTCATGCGAATTCTCGTATTCGTAGACTAATATGCCCAACTGTTAACGCCCGGTAATTGTCAGCATACATATTATAGAACTTACACGGAGAGGGTATATCTTCCTCTGCCACGTCGGGAAAGATGATGTTGTACATTGTCCTCCACTTTTCGATTTCGCTAAGCCCCAGACACGCCTTTTTGCGACTCCGAAGTACCTTCTCTTGGGCTTCGCCGATTCCATCCACAGGTGTGGGGGGCTGAAGCTCACAAGGCGTTGTGGACCTCTGATGTTCTCTCAAGGACTCGTTATCGTCAAACGGGATACAGCAGCGGTTGCACCTGTACTTAGGTTGGCGATGCTTTCGGTAAACATGTTCCCTTCGTGCCAATAGACAACATTAGTAGAAGCCAAAGAGAGAGCTTCCGAGGAGTTGTTACGTACTTGATGCGATGAACTGTACCCCACCCTGGTCCACAGCAGGCTCTATGTGCTTTGTACTTCGCTGTGTCGTGCTTGAAGAATGGACATGCGAGTAGCCCGCCAGAATCCGATTCCATCAGTCCTTTAGAGTTTCTCTCTTCCAGCGTATTATCTTCGTCGTCTCCTGCGTTGCCACCAGCCTGCCCAACTTTCCTCTTTCTTTCTCGCTGCTTTCCTTTGGATGTTTGGCACGCACCAGCTCCTGTATCCCCAACGGGATTAAACGAGGCGCTAGTTCCACCATCGCGTTGCATCGATACAAACTTCCTTTCCAGACAGCAGAGGGTATTTTCAACGACATATTTGATCAGCCGAGTCTTGCAAGCATCCAATCGTTGCCTCAGGGTTAAAATTTCGTCACTCGACTGCAAGCTCTCCTGGTCACCGTCTTGTGAGGAACTTTGATCGCTGGAGGAACTACGCATGGATGGAGCCAGCTCTTCCGTTCGGTTGCCTTGGCCATGCTATGTTATGTTGTTAGCACACATATCTCGGTCAAGATTTGTAGCCACCTCCGGGACTCGTGTCTCACCGTTTCCACTTCTTCAGAATCCGGGTCCATTTCTACTGTCGGGAGGGGGGCATTGTGGGTAAGAGTATCTGGTCGACCAGAAGTCGACACTTCAATTTCGTCCGGAACCCTTCGACGGATAGGAGCTCGTTCATTGCTGTGGGCCGCGCCATCGTAATAAGCACTCTCAGCGTCGTCCTGAGCATGAGCAAGTATAGGATGTTTCTGTGTCGGTATTTCTCTTGTCGCCTCGTTTTTTGCGCCGGGGCGGTGAGCGACAGAACGTATATACTCCGAATCTACCAAAGTTAGTTCCTTCCTCAAGTCACGGAGTTATAGAAAAGTGAGGAAGCGGAATGGTAGGAATGGCCATCGGTATCGAGGCCGAGTGACACACCGCAAATTCCACATATAGCATGTCCATTCTCGTCGAGCCTCCATACACGTGATTTCATACGTTTACAGTAATGGCAGGCTCGAGGTTTGCCATCGTCCCCGCAGAACGGTTTCAGTCGCGCCCTTAGACGAGGGCATGCCACTTTGAGCACTGACCCCGGAGCAAAATTGCCTTTTCTACGACGTGCGAGGATGAGTTTTGCTTCTTCAAGCAATGTCTCTAGATGACCATATCTCTAAAAATTCGTCAGGATATCAAGTGGAATTCATGGTTCATGAGATCATTCATCGTTTATACCTCGGCGCGATCTAGACTTGAAATGTCCTTGCCCCAATAAGAGCATGGACTATCATAATCATCCGTCTCGAGTGGCAGCATGGAGTGCGGGTGAGGAGGAGGCGAGGTTTTCAACCCAGCATCAGGCGTTGGGCCGACTGAATTTATGTCATGGTCGAGCTGAGAAACCCCGTTAGCCTATGGTACCTTGATGCGTGAGCCTCGCTCCTTTTCTATCTTCCCAAGGTAAGATAATGGAAGAAAACTTACCCACTCCGTGTCAGGGACCAACTCGTCTTCAGACTCAGTCACGACACACCCGTCATTGCTCGAGGCAGGTATGGGACCCCCGTGTATTACATTGTCTCGAGTATCGGATTCCGTGGCTAGCGAAGGAGTAGAGCCGCACGGGACATTTGAACCGCCTCCTTGACCCTCACTAGGCCGTTGAGGGCTTGAAATATCAGCATCCATTTACTGCCAGAGCTCCTTCAGTTTAGCCAATACTTTGGGGATAGCAACTTCCGACGAATCTTCGGAGCTGGGAATGATGAGTCGAATTCGAAGAGGACCGCCTTTATAGATAAAAGGTCTAGTCTACGCTGGAGGATACTTGACGACTAGAGGTGATGCTGTCGGGCAAAATCCAATGTCAGATGCGGTGGGAAGGGCGAAGTGCTGATCTTAATTCGTAACCAGCCTGTTGGGGCGGTGGCTGGGATTAGTTTTGCGCGGCTGCGCAGAACTTCGTTTTCCAATTAGCGCAAGCCGCAATGCGGCGTTGCCATGTCCTTCAAGCCTCATTTCGATGCGTCAGACGATGCAGGGGTGGACAACATGTCTGGCTAGGGCCAAGACTTTAAGTAAAAAGATTGATGCTATATATATGACTATCTATTCCAGCTATAGATTCAGAAGTGAATCTGGTTTGTGATTTGGACTTTCTGAGAACCGATTTGTCTCTGCTTAGCTCGGAGGATCTTCTCCAATCCGTCGTCCGCATGGGAGGTGGGATAGCCTCTCATCCGCAGGAGTATTCAAGTACCAGACAGACCACCGAACCGCATTTTTATAAGTGCAGACAGGCAAAGTAAACACACGTACGGCGTCCTAGGGTTAAAATCCTAGAGGTTGCCGAGCAGCTCGTCCTAATCAGCCTTTGACTCCTTGAGGCTCCACGGTTCGGAACCGCCCACGTTTTTATTGCCGTTAGCTTTATACGTCGCCAGTGAGCTGGAGAGCAATTGTCAATTTATCTTGAGAAGAGGCACGTCTTTTAATCAAGGGAAACTTACCCCATGACGATGTCCTCCTTGGTGATCCCCAGACACATCCCAGTTCGTCCGTGCCGGGCAGCATCTCGAACTCGCGACATCCGATAGCGTCAATCCGTCCGGACCTCGAAAAGCAGTTATTTTTCGGATCCTCTGAAGCGACGAGATAGTAGCCCCGGTCGTTCTTTTTATCTCAGATGAAGGAAGATTCCGCAGCTCTGGATCCACTGGTCCTTGGTTGCTACATCGTAGCGCAACTCAGTATCAAAGAGACTAGTCAAATACATGTTAGAATTCTCCTTCCATCGCAAATTTTTTTTTTTTTAATTCTCCCTTCTTTTTGCGTTGAACTTACAATAGATTCAAGTCCCGAGGCGAGATCTTCCACGCCACCGGGATCAGGGTCCAGTAGATCGATTGCTCACTACTAGTTTCGAGCTCGTCGGCACTGGCTATTTGAATCCTCGCCGACATCACTTTACTGTGGCGATCATCTTTCCAAGCATCTTGGCGGCTTCGTCACGACCACTGAAAATTCACTCAGCGAAGTTGGAGATGGACTTCTTCCACAGCCTGATAATAAGCGCCATGCGGTATTCTAATTCGCTCTTCGCCTCTATCTCGTCGCGACTCAGAGAGATCAGATCCATGGCCAAAGTGATGCCTTGATATGTCAAGTGTTGGTAAAATCCTTGGCTGTGTCGTAATGGCCCGGGCGCTTCTTTGAAAAGTCCCGGTTCTTGATCACTTTGTTCCATATCGAAGCGGCAAGACTAGCGTATCCAACGCTAATAATGTCGAGAGCGATGAGGATATCCAGCTTGGGCTCTTTTTTTCGACACGAAAAGCTCGGCGAACTTGCCCATGCGACTGCCGATATTTCCCTGCACATCATTGAGAGCACTGCAAAAGTTGAGCAGCAACTATTTCAGAACATCAAGTCATAAGACCGAACAACAGACGAGACTGCATAATCTAGTCAGGGGTAACTCATACTTTCCAGCCGAATGAAGGAGCTTAGAATGAAGTATTCCGCAGGCGCTGAGGCGTCCTAGCTATCCTTACATTCTCAAGGCGAAGTGTGCAGCCGTTTGCGCCGACTAATTTTCACATTTTATATTCTCTACGCGATGGAAGAAGTTAGGAATTGACCGGACAAATTAGAACTCGTAGTCGAGATCGGTTTTGTCCAGGTTCCATTCCGGACAACATCCCTCCAAACAACATCGGTATGAACTTCCTTCCACCGCGACGCGGCGTCATCGTTGGCGTTAATCATACCTAAATCGGATCATGGGTCCGGTTACGTCCTCTACACCAGGTGCGATGGTGCCAAGATCCTCCCAGTTGTTGTCGCGGCCCTCGCCGACAGCGTTGCGCCACATACCTACGGCGCCACCGTCCCAAACGACGACGACGTAGTCTGCGTACCCGTCGCCATCCACGTCCTCAATAATTACCTTAACGCGCGGCGCCAGACCCGTTGCCCACTTAGCATCGAGCGATTCGAACTTGCGACCATTGTCCACATTCTTCCACACGCGCGCGGCGCCATCCTCATACAGAACAGTGATATCAGCCCTACCGTCGCTGTCAACGTCTGCGAGGCGGGCCATTTCACCTGCGAATTTCATCGACTTCCAGTGGGGGTTGATCTTGCCAAGACTTGTCTAGGAGCCGTCGCCGCCGTTGATCGAAGCCCGCACGGTTCCGTCGCCGTCGGCGATAATTTAATGGGCCCTCCCGTCGTCGTTGAGGTCGGCAAGCCCCACCTTATCGCGACGTCCGTCCTCAACCGCTCCCCAGATGGTGCCGACTCCCATGCCAAAAATCCAGCCCTCCTTCTCCCAGACTCTTCCTTTCGGTTCTGGCGAATCTGACATGCGTGAATCCTCCTTGTCCGAGTGGATGCCGATCCCCGTACCTGGTGCCTCTCGCCTGGTACGTTTCACAGGCTCCTTCAACCAGCCTCGAAGGTTGGCCTCGAGAATAGACTGGAGCCAGGCATCCACCATTTTGTTGTAGCCCTTGTCGTTGGGGTGTTTGTTGTCCTTTAGATCGCTGACGTTGATGCCAATATGCACTGAGAGGATATGCTTGCCCTGCTTTTGTCTCGATTCATTCAAGGTCTCCTGCATCTGGGGATTGAAATAATCGGTGTTGGCTTGCATCCTTGGGTTGTTCGCCGAGATAACGGGGGCAACTAGCACACCGGCGTCAGGCGCGTTAAGAACCGTTTCGAACTCTTTCATGTATATCAACCATGGCTACAACGGGACTTCAAAGGCTTTATGATTAAACTCAGCCCCAAACATATGCCCCACGGCGACACGTAGTGCCTGCTGTTAAATGTTGTCAGGTCCAAACGCCTTCCCACCAGCCTCTGGATCCGCCTACTCACCCACCCCTATTTTATGAAATGTGGAAACAAGAGCGTCCACAATTGGGATACCCACCCTACCAGCCCAATTATTTAAATAGCTTCGACCAGCTCAGAACAGCCCTAGTTAACTTCAGCCGTGTCCCAGTTCAGCTCGGCACGGTTGGCCCAAGACAACCTGTCGGACGCCACCATTCTGGCCTTACCAAACCTTCACATCTTCTGTCAGAGAGGTGGTTCAAGGTTTCGGTAAGGTTTGTAGTAAAAGGCCGAATAATTCTAGTTTATCGAGACACTGCGCAAAGCTACGAACTAACAGTACATGCATTAATAAGGTATTGGACTAATTGGCTGTTGCAAGAATCCTACACCGTCCCAGAGAAAGAGTAGCTGCACGCTCACAGCCCATTAGAAAACGCCGAGCCCATAAAAATTAATTTCTTGCCAAGTCCGTAACAAACAAGAGCAAACCTTCCCCAATCCTAAACTCTAACAGTAGGTCTCGATGGTTCTCCGCCGTGTTCCGGGTGAGCCATCTCCCGAATCACTTATCGAGAACTGATCCCAAGATTCAGTGTGATTCGCCTCCTAAATGCCTCCACTTTAGCCCTGAATCTCTTGATCCTCGAGGGCCTCTCGGTTGCGATTTTATTATAACCATCCAGTGGGTCATGAATGTCGTTTCTGGAGGTTTTTGTAATCGAACTTCTCAGGGACTGATTCGCGGCGGCAGGTGGAGCAAGCGCATTGTCGAGATTGGGTTGCGCGGCTCGCAGCGACGATGTCAAAGGTGTACTCTCCAACTCAACACCGCCAGATCGTTCTACTGCCTCGTGCGTATCTGGAGAATTTTCCTTCTTAGCGGCTTGTCCCAAGATATCCATTGGGTTGTCGGACTGCGACCGCGAAAGAATGCGGTTGCTCGCGCCGGGCTCTCGTGGACCAAGATCTTTGTCAAGATCTTCCTCCTCGAGATCGGGCTGTCGTTGCAGCCATGGATGGCCCCGGCGAAGAGATGACATTAATTGAGGTGATAATTTTATCTCTCGTGACACTAAAAGTGATAGATCTGTAGCCTTCCGGGAAGGGGGTTCCTTTGAGCGGCTGAGACAGTAGTCGGACCTGTTTTCACAAGCTTTGTAAAACATCTCAAATTGAGCGTAGATCTCGTCGCATTCCGCCCGTTTATCTGGTTCCAGCCGAAGAAGGCGTTCCTTTATGTACATCAGCAGTTCGTCTGTAAAGTCAGATCCATCCGGGTGTTCGCACAGAGCTTCGAACTCCTAAAGGACTTTCGTTAGATATGTGGCGATGCGATGAATATACGGTTGTGCGCTTACCTTGGCGACGGACCTCTTAGCTCTCGCACAAATACCGGTGTCTGGTCTTCTTAGATCGCTGAAAAACGTGTCTCCTGGTATTATATTGTGATTTTCCTCGTCTGCCCTTGCGAGTCTGAACCGGCTAACTCCCTCCCAACCATCGAGGTACCAAGTTACGAACTCAAGAAAAACGCAACCGAGCGACCAAATGTCAGACTTCGCAGAGACTTTTCTGAAAACGTCGTATTCTGGGGGACGATAAGTCGGCGTTATTCCCACAGTCTCGGCGTTAATCCAAAGTCTCGAGTAGCTGCTGTTAAATCTCATGAACCCAAAGTCTGAAATCTGGAGCGCACCAGGATTGTAGCCGCCTTCTTGCGCCTGCGAGTCGGGGTCCTGAAACCAGAGGATGTTCTCCGGTTTCAAGTCTCCATGTCGGCCATATTTCTTACGGCCCGTTTCGCCTGGTCCATTGCGGTCATCGGTATGAATCATGCTAAGGCCTTCAACAATGCCTAAACACTGTCGAGCAACCCAAAGCGCCCCAGCACGGCGGTCAACGTCAGTTTTGCCTTTGACCGGGGAGTCATGCTTCTCCCAAAAGTTCAACAGGTTTCCGTCAGCACACGGAAACACAAGGTGGAAATCGTCGCCTTGCTTGTAGGTCCAGAGAAGCTTAATCAGGTGAGGGTGGTCGCTGTCGGCAAACCGACCGAGGTTCGACACTTCCTTGTTGATATCAGTGATATTAACCTCCTGGCTCAACGAGCTTATCTTCTTGACTGCGTAATACAGCTTTTTATCCTGAGATATATTGTCAGTTGTCCCGTTATATTAATAGTCTCTTCCGACAAAGCAGGAAGCCAAGATTAGGAAGTGAGCCTCTCCTACTTACTGGTTCGCATGGCTGGTTGTGGTGCCTGGGATGTATTTCGACTTTGTGAACAGCACCAGAATACCCCCTGCCCGCCTTCACCACGTCCAGGAAAGGCAAAATAGCTCTGTCACTGAGAGTGTGGAGGGGTTCCTTAGAATTCCTTTTCTCGTCGACGTGGAAAACGGGGATATTGACCTTCCATTGCTGATGGTGAAATGATTCCATGTCAACATCACGCCATCTCAGAAACAGTTCGATTGTCTGTTTCTTTCCTTCGACCATGCGGCTGAGTGTTCGGATGCTGTCTCCTTCCCTTTCATCCTTGCCGAGAATAAAAGGGAGATCGCTATCATATATACCTTCATTAATGAAATCGCTGATGGTGTCGACCTTGTCTACCAATAGGAGGATAGCAAATAGTTGTCTCCTTGTTCTTAGATGCAGGGGTCGTTCCGCATCTGTGTCCTCGACTGGTCACACAACGCTCCGTGCGATCCTTGCATACGTAGGTGGCTTTCCGCTGGCGGGGAGCGTATCAGCAAGAGCGCAAGAGACTTGCTCCTCTGTGACAATTTCCTCTAGCCTATCAAGTGGTAGAAATTCGGTCTCACCGCCATCGAGTTTTTTTGCTGGAACCAGTGAGTCTCTGATCAAGCGAGCCGACGATTGCACAACCTTCGTCGTCTCTTCCCATGGTAATCCTAGAGCCCGATCCGGATCACGGTGGTTGTTCTGCCGGTTGGAGCGACGTGTTGGCGCTAATGGTTTCTGGAAGGCCATTCGATAAGGTCAATTTATCGTCGCGAGCTCCTTGGGCATTGATGCTTTTGATGGAAGACGCCAGGAGGTCTTCTTGGGCCATTACGCTGAGGGACTCCAATTTCGTTGATCCGATCCGACCCGCCATGGCTACCGTCTCTGATTCGTCGTCCATATCTCTGTGGAGTCATGCGAAGGATCGTTCGGGACTGAATGGCTTCTGCCAGGCTGCCAGGTCCAAGTCCAGGTCAGCTCTGACGCCTGATACCGGGCACTCTTGACCAGTACGATGATGTTCAAGGAAAATGTTGATCGTTTTCATCTTCCCATGAGTCGACGGTGAGCAAATGGAGGATTGAGGAGGGGTCATTTGATACCCCCATTTATCTCTCGCCTCATGTTTGAGTGTTTTTGCGATGATGTGCCCGAACCCCGGTCAGGCTCTGGATACTGCAGATGGTTTAGCCTGCCTGAGAAGTGCCTGTCGCTGTGTAGCCTGGACTTCTTCCTCTTCTCTTCGATGTGCATTAAAAATTGCTATGTATCTTCGGCAGCATTCTGTCGTGGCGTCGATCTGTTGACATGGATACAGGTAAACTACTGGCTGGGATCGTCTCAGGTAGCGTCCTTGCAGCGGCGAAGCATTAATACGCCCAGGCCGGCTTGGCCACCCGGGCTCGTAAATCGGGATGTCTGCTCGTAAAGGACTTTGGCGGTGGCGCTGCGCAATGCTCAGACACCCTCCCTTGCCTAGCCTGGCCACCCCCCCAACTCCCCCTCCTCGACCTGAGTCCTACGTAGATGGGTGAGAGGTCTGTTTCTCTGTCTCTCATTTGTTAGGTCTTGGTGACTGACTCCAGAAGCTACAAGTTTGGCAGATCATTCTGAGTGGTTAAGCCCTATTAATCACTCCGCTCCTCGCCCTGACAGTATTTCCACTTCGCCTCTCGCCCCTTGAAAGTGAGGAGTGATTGGTTCGGCTTGCGCGTGAAGGGTGTCACCGATGTCAAGCGTCAGCTGGAAAAGGTGGGCGCATGGAACTACATTGCAGTGGGACAGCTATAAATATACCTACGTGGTGTTTCGCGAAGGGATACCCAGAAATCTGCAAGGTCGCGTCTCCGCTCTATTCTCACATCATTATTCGGTGGCAGGAGCACCGAATCCACCGCTTTAATCTTCAAACCTCAATAATCTTTTCAAGTCTCTCGAATTATTCGAGAAACTTCCGGTTCGTCTCCGTCACATCACCTCAGCCCGTGGAAAATGACTGTCTGCACGCAATTCCACACTCATCATGCCACACCGCATCGGCTGCTGCAGGAGCTGAAGGGGCTACTTGGCCAGAATGCCTCTTTCAACGTTAAGGTATCCTTTGGCTTCCAAGAAGAATCGATCTAGGTTAGTATGCTAGAACTAACAGTAAAGATGCTCCACAACGTTTACTATATCGAGACGGAAGAGGAGTTCGACATGGTCAGTACCATCTAGGATTGCCACCGACTGTTCTTTGCACTTACTTACTTTTATTTTCTCCTCGCATAGGAAGCTTTATATCAGCGATGTCGACAGCCGCAACGGAAGGGTCTCAGTACACATAGTCAACCACTAGTCTTGTGCAAAATATGATGA
>Ga0164243_10012719_pt1 | contig 11894 bp, 10 predicted proteins | sample OricompcompostOP_FD_108781 | JGI IMG/M metagenome (GOLD analysis project Ga0164243, IMG submission 108781) | Organic Plus compost microbial communities from Emeryville, California, USA - Original compost - Organic plus compost (OP) | ecosystem: Engineered > Solid waste > Mixed feedstock >...
GCGATGGACCTGGCGCTCAAACTCGCATCGTCCGTCGGCGCCGACATCATCGTCGCCAACGACCCCGACGCCGACCGGTGCGCCGTGGGTGTCCGAGACGGCGAGGCGTACCGGATGCTGACCGGCGATCAGGTCGGTGTGCTGCTGGGCGATCTGTGGTTGCGACGCGGCGTTGCGGGCACGTACGCGGCGTCGATCGTGTCATCGGACATGCTGGGCCGACTGGCGGCGGCGCACGACCGGTCGTGGCAGCAGACGCTGACGGGTTTCAAGTGGATCGGCAAGATCGCGGACCTGGCGTTCGGTTACGAGGAGGCGCTCGGGTACTGCGTCTCGCCGCACCTGACGCGGGACAAGGACGGCATCACCGCGATCCTGGCGATCCTGGAACTGACGGCTGCACTCAAGGCCGAGGGCCGGACGTTGTTGGACCGGCTCGACGACCTGTATCGCGAGCACGGCCTGCACCACACGGGCCAGTTGTCGGTCAGGGTCGACGATCCGGCGGTCATCGCCGAAGCGATGCGCACGTTGCGCACGACTCCCCCGACCGAACTCGGCGGCCTGGCCGTCACGACGGTCGACGATCTTGAGTTGGGCTATCGAGGTCTGCCCCCGACCGATGGCATTCGCCTCGGCCTGGAGCAGAACACCCGGATCATCTGTCGCCCGTCCGGGACCGAACCGAAACTGAAGTGCTACATCGAGGTCGTCGTTCCGGTCGACGCATCGATATCGGTCGCCGGTGACGTCGCGACGGCACGCCTGGAGGCGATCAGGACGGACCTCGCCACATCGCTCAGGCTCCCCTGACGATCGTCAGAGGAGCCTGAGCGAGGCAGGCCAGGATCGGTCGCGACACCGTCGACGACCAGGGCGGATGCCGCACTCTGCTGGCGAAGCGCGCCAGGACGGTGCCATGATCGGTTCATGGACTCCAAGTGGATCATCCGGGTCGCACTCGCCGTGGTCGCCAACGGTGTGCTCATCGCGGTTGCCGCCCTCATCTTCGACAAGTTCGCCATGACGTTCGGGGGCTGGATCCTGGCCACCGCCGTCATGTCGATCTTCACGATCGGTCTGAAGGGCGTCGCGACCAGACTGGCATCGCAGTACGCCTCACAGACGACCTGGGTCGGCGGTCTGGTGCTGGTGTTCCTCGCGCTGCTCCTCACCGATGCACTGTTCGACGAGGTCTACCTCGAGGGTGGCCTGACCTGGATCCTGTCGACCCTGATCATCTGGGCCGGCACGGTGCTGTACGACCGGGTCGACGACAAGCTCGCCGACGAGGTCGGCAAGGCGCTCGGCCGCTGAGGTCACGCGGCCCCTGGAATCAGAGCTTCTCGACGGGGGCGTAGCGGAGCAGGAGTCGTTTGACGCCGTGACTGCCGAAGTCGACCGACGCCTGGGCGCGGTCGCCCTCGCCGTCGATGGCCACGACCGTGCCCAGGCCGAAACTGTCGTGGTTGACGCGGTCGCCGGGCTCCAACGAGACGACCGGCCGGGTGCCCTTGGTGGACTTCGCGGCCACATTGGACGACCGGAACGTCTGCTGCGCCCGCGCGGTCGCCGACGGCTGCGACGGTGTCCAGCGGGTCGGTTGGGGCGCGACCCGTTTCCAGTCGACCAGCGTGGTGGGCACTTCGTCGAGGAACCGTGACGCGGGGTTGTAGCTGGGCGCACCCCAGGCCGAGCGCGTCATGGCCCGCGTCAGATAGAGCCGCTCGCGGGCGCGGGTGATGCCGACGTAGGCGAGCCGGCGCTCCTCCTGGAGTTCGGCCGGGTCGCTCATCGACCGCATGTGCGGGAAGACGCCCTCCTCCAGTCCGGTGAGGAACACGACGGGGAACTCCAACCCCTTGGCGGTATGCAGCGTCATGAGCGTGACGACGCCGTCGCCCTCGTCGGGCAGTTGATCGGCATCGGCCACCAGTGCGACACGCTCCAGGAACGCTGCCAGCGATCCCGGCCGCAGATCGCCGTCCTCGACGGCCGCCGAAGCCTGCTCCTCATCGATCGTGCTGGCCTCGACCACGAACTCACGCGCCACCGCGACGAGTTCGGCCAGGTTCTCGACCCGCGTCTCGTCCTGCGGGTCGTTGCTCTCCTCGAGGACCTTCAGGTACCCCGATTTCGTCAGCGCCGCCTCGAGCACCGCATCGGCCGGTGCACCGGAGTCGGCCAGTTGCATCAGCTCGGTCATCGGCTCGACGAATCCGTTGATGGCGTTGAGCGAGCGGGATGCCAGGTCGGGCGCTTCATCGGCGCGCGTCAACGCCTCCCAGAACGACACGTCGAGGCGCTGCGCGAGCACCGAGATGGAGGCTTCTGCACGGTCGCCGATGCCTCGTTTGGGTTCGTTGAGGATGCGGCGCAACGAGACGTCATCGCGCGGATTGATCAGCACACGCAGATACGCCAAGGCATCCTTGATCTCCTTGCGCTCGTAGAAGCGCACGCCGCCCACGACTCGATACGGCAGCCCGACGCGGATGAACACCTCCTCGAACACACGTGACTGCGCATTGGTGCGGTAGAACACCGCCATGTCCTTGGGGGCGGCGTCGCCGGAGTCGGAGAGCCGGTCGATCTCGTCGCAGATGAACTGCGCCTCGTCGCGTTCGTCGTCGGCGACGTAGCCGACGATCTGTTCGCCGTCGCCCTCGGCCGACCACAGATTCTTGTCCTTGCGGCCCTCGTTGCGGCTGATGACGGCATTGGCGGCCGACAAGATGGTCTGGGTCGATCGGTAGTTCTGCTCCAGCAGGATCGTGTCGGCATTGGGGAAGTCGTCCTCGAACTCCAAGATGTTGCGGATGCTGGCGCCGCGGAACGCGTAGATGGACTGATCGGAGTCGCCCACGACCAGCAGATCGGAGTGGTCATCGGTCAGCTCCTTGATGAGCTGGTACTGCGCGTGGTTGGTGTCCTGGTACTCGTCGACCAGCAGGTGCCGGAAACGCTTGCGGTACGCCTCGGCGACATCGGGCCAGCCCTGCAGCAGGTGGACCGTGTTCATGATCAGGTCGTCGAAGTCCATCGCATTGGCCGCGCGCAGCCGCGCCTGATACGTCTTGTAGGCCTCGACGTACAGCTCCTCGGTGGGATTGGCGGCCTTGGAGGCCGCTGCCTCGTGATCGATGAGTTCGTTCTTGAGGTTGGAGATCCAGTTGAGCACCGCGCGTGGGTTGACGCGCTTGGGGTCGTAGTCCAGATCGCGGCACACCAGCGTCATCAGGCGGCGGGAGTCGGCGGCGTCATAGATGGTGAACGACGACGTGAACCCGAGCTTGTCGTACTCGCGCCGCAGGATGCGCACGCACGCGGAGTGGAACGTGGACACCCACATCGCGCGGGCCGCGGCGCCGACCAGATCGGCGACCCGCTCGCGCATCTCGGCGGCCGCCTTGTTGGTGAACGTGATGGCCAGGATGGACCCCGGATGAGCACCACGGGCCGCGATGAGCCAGGCGATACGCCGCGTCAGCACCCGGGTCTTGCCCGAACCGGCACCGGCCACCACGAGCAACTTGCCCACGTCATGCGACACGGCATCGCGCTGGGCGTCGTTGAGGCCCTCGAGCAGCAGATCCGAACGCGCCTGACGACGAAGCGGCTTCTTCCCGCTCGATTCATGGATGGCCGGATCGGTGGTGGTGTGAGGCACGGGGAACGGCAGCGTCATCGTGTCGTCCACCCTACGCGCGCGGACCGACACCGAGCCCGTCGGCTCGTGGGGTTACCGTGGCAGTGTGCCGTTCCATATCGCGCTGTTGATCCTGTTCGCCGCGGGCATCGGGCTGATCGTGCTGTCCCTGTCCGGCTACGGGAGTTCGGACCGCTCGAACCAACAGCATCCTCGCCTACCCGGCCACGACACCCAGGAACGGCTCGAGCAGTGGGAGCGTGACCACCGGACCGAGTGAACGGTCCTATTCGGCCGTCGTGTTCGGCTTGCGCCAGGTGCGTTCGAACGGCAGCCGCCAGGCCTTCGGGGCGATGAGTTGGTGGATCGCGTTGGGCCCCCACGTGCCCGGTTGATAAGCGCGGACCGGCGGCGGATCGGTGAGCAACGGCTCGCTGATCTCCCACAGCCGTTCGATGCCTTCGGCGGTCGTGAACAGGGTCCGTTCTCCGCGCATCGCATCGTAGATCAGCCGCTCGTAGGCCTCCAGCACCTCGCCGGCGCGTTCGGTCTCGTGCATCGCGAACTGCATGCTCAGTTTGTCCAGTTTCATGCCAGGGCCGGGCCGCTTGCCGTAGAACGACAGCGACATGCGTGATGAGTCGGCCAGATCGAATGTCAGATGATCGGGCCCGGACAGCCCGACGCCCGAGCCGGTGGGGAACATGCTCTGCGGCGGTTCGCGGAAGGCGATCGAGATGATCCGAGCCCCTTCGGCCAGCTTCTTTCCGGTCCGTAGGTAGAACGGCACGCCGGCCCAGCGCCAGTTGTCGATCTCGGCCTTCAGCGCGACGAAGGTGTCGGTGTCGGAGTCCTGGGCGACACCTGGTTCGTCCCGGTAACCCTGGTACTGACCGCGCACCACCTCGCGCGGGTCCAGGGGGCGCATCGACCGGAAGACCTTGTTCTTCTCCTCCGAGATCGAATCGGAGTCCAATGCCGTCGGTGGTTCCATCGCCATGAACGCCAGCACCTGGAACAGGTGCGTCACGACCATGTCCTTGAACGCACCTGTGCCCTCGTAGAACCCGGCACGGCCCTCCAGCGACAGCGTCTCGGGAACGTCGATCTGGACGTGATCGATGAAGTTGCGGTTCCAGATCGGCTCGAACAGGCCGTTGGCGAACCGGAACGCCAAGATGTTGAGCGCCGCCTCCTTGCCCAGGAAGTGATCGATGCGGAAGATCTGGTCCTCGGCGAACACCTCGTGGATCGACGCGTTCAGCGACCTGGCGCTGGCCAGATCGGTGCCGAACGGCTTCTCCATGATGATGCGCGACCGATCGACCAAGCCGGCCTCATCGAGCGTCCTCACGACGTCGAGCGCGGCCTTGGGCGGCACGCTCAGGTAGTGCAGTCGATCAGGTTCACCGCCGAGCACGGCCTCCTGCTCGGCCGCCTTCTTCGCCAGTGCGGCGGCCCCGTCAGCGACGTTGACGTAACTGAGCCTGGCCGCGAAGTCCTCCCACACCTCGCTGCGCATCGGCCTGCTGCTGTGCTCACGGCAGGCGTCGTGGACGAACGCGCGGAACCGGTCGTCGTCGAAGTCATCCATCGAGACGCCGATGATGCGCGAGTCGGCGACCATCCTGGACTGCATCAGATGCAGGATCCCGGGCAACAACTTGCGCCGCGCCAGGTCCCCTGTGGCGCCGAACAGCACGATCAGGTGCTTCTCACTCATGACCGCCAGGCTAGACCCGATTCGGGGGCGGGACGTGAACCGCGCAGCTCAGTTGAGGGCGTCGACAGCCAGCTCGGCCCGGTCGACACGGTCGAGCATCGTGGTGAGCGCTTCGGAGTCGTACCGGTGCAGCGAGCGCATCTCCACCAGGGCGTCACGCTGGTCCGACAGCACGGCCCGGCGCAGCGCCTGCAGATCAGCCAGCCGGCGATCGCGGTCCTCGCCCTCCGGACCGGCCCATCTGGTGTCTCGATCGAGGCGGTTGTAGCGACGCGCGTGAGCCAGTGCGTCGGCATCGACCTCGCGTCCGTCGAGTCCGGACTCCTCGACCTCGGCACACCGGTCATCGGCGATCTCGGTGAGGGTGTCGGCGATCGTGGCCAGCTGCTGGCGCACCTCGGCGTCTCGGCGCGCCTCGGTGCCGAGCAGCCGGACGATCCAGGCCAGGGTGCCACCCTGGACGACCAGCGACGTCACCGCGACCGTGAACGCGGCCAGGACCAACAGCGCCCGTTGGTCGGTGTCGACCGGAAGGGTCTGGGCCGCCGCCAACGTGACGACGCCACGCATACCGGCCCACGTCAGGACGGCGCCGTCACGGCGACCGAGTTGTTGGTCACGGTAGAACGTCAGATCGGCCTCGTGGCGCACGATCTCCTGGCGTATCCGCTCGCGGCGTCGTTCGGACATCCGCTGGGCCGCGGGTGAGTCCAGCAGGCCCTTCATCCTGGCCATGTGCGGAAGCCATCGGCGCATATGCCTGAGGTCGTTCCCCAGCCCCTTGATCAGCAGGGCGATGTAGCCCGCCCGGACGATCAGCAGGATGCCCAGACAGGTCCCGACCACGGTCAGCAGCCGCAGGACCGAGCCGCCGTCGTCGGTGAAGTCATCGATCAGCGGACGGACCTCCAGGCCCATCAGCAGGAAGACGCCGCTCTCGAGCAGGAACGCGATCGTGCGCCACGTGGCCGCCTCGGACAGCCGGTCCTGCGGCCGCAGTTCGATCGTGCCCCGATAACCGGTGATCAGGCCCGCCGTGACGACCGCGACGAGGCCCGACGCGCCGACGTGTTCGGCGGGCACGTACGCGATGAACGGCACGACGAACGAGATCGCCGTCTGCAGGGTCGCATCACGCACGACCGCTCGCAACGCAAGACTGGCGCCACCCACGACGACGCCCACGACGACCGCCAGCGCAACTGCGACGACGAAGTCCCACAGGACGCCGCCGACCGAGATCGACCCGGCCGCGACGCCCATCGCGGCGACCGCGGACCGCAGCAGCACCAGCGCCGACGCATCGTTGAGCATGCTCTCGCCTTCGAGCACCGTCACCAGGCGCGGAGCGACGCCGGTCTTCTTCACGATGCCGGTCGCCACCGCGTCGGTGGGACTGACGATCGCGCCGAGGGCGAACCCCTCCGCGAAGCCGATGCCCGGCACGATGTGGTTCAGCACGAAGCCGATGACGCCCGCCGACACGACCACGACGACGAACGACAGGCCGCCGATGGACTTCAGGTCACGCCGGAAGTCCATCGTGGGCATGTTGACCGCGGCCGAATACAGCAATGGCGGAAGGACGCCCGCCAGGATCAACTCGGGGTCGACCTCGAACTCCGGAATCCCGGGTAGGAACGACAGCGCCACGCCTGCGGCGACCAGGCCCAGTGGTGCGGCGATGCCGATCCTGGGCGCCAGCGCGGTGACGGCCACGATCAGCAGGACGGCGATGATGGCCAGATTGGTCAAGTCCATGCAGCCATGATCGCAGCGATCACTGTCGGACCGCTGTCAGACGCTGGTAGGTCGGCGGATCAGCCGCCTGCGTCGTCGCAGGTGACCTCGCCGTCAGGGAATTCCAGCACGACCGTGCGGCCGGCCAGATCGTCCTTGGCGATGGCATCCGCCGGCACGCACGCATCCTCGGTCTGCGCCGATCCCTCGTCGAGCGTGATCGTCAGCGTGTCGTCGGTGATGTCGTAATCGGTGAGACCTTGATTGGTGAACACGCCCTTGACGGCCTGCTCCAGGGCCGCACTGTCGGATCCTCCGCCCGAACCCGAACCAGTGCCGTCATCGCCCGTGTCGTCGCCGCCGCACGCCGTCAGCATCAGCGCAGCCGCGACACCTGCCAGCACCACCCCGAATCGCTTCATGGCAGCAGCGTAGACGGTGCCGACCGGCGGGGCCACTATGCAAAGAATCATTTGCAAAGTATTCTTTGCAAATGTCCATGTCCCGACACGTCGTCAACGACGTCGAAACGCTCAAGGCGATGACGCATCCGCTCCGCCTGAAACTTCTGGGCCTGCTGCGCGCCGAAGGGCCAGCCACGGCGTCGGAACTGGCCAGGAAGGTCGACGAGTCCAGCGGCTCCACGTCCTATCATCTGCGGCAGCTCGAACGCTTCGGATTCGTCGGCGACGACGTCGAGCAACCATCCGGCCGTGAGCGTCGTTGGCGGGCCCTCCACGACCTGACGAGCCTTCCGGACAGCCTCTTCTCCCTTCCAGGGGGGCGCGCGGCGCTCGAACAATTGCAGAACCGCCAGTTGCAACAGCTCCTGGACGGCGTCACTGCGTGGAAGGAGCTCGCCGATCCGGACGGCTTCGGCCACAGCGACTATCTCCTGCAGCTCGATCCCGAGGATATGCAAGAACTGAGCGAAGAGCTCACGGCTCTGGTCGAGCGCTACCGTTCACGGTCCGGAACCATCCCGGTCAAACTGCATGCCCTGCTGTTGCCGAGGACGACGTGAGTCTGCGTGGCCGGTTCTGGCTGCTGACCTCGCTGCGCTGGCTTCCGACAGGGCTCATCGTTCCGGTCATCGCGCTGCTGCCCCTGCACCGCGGGATGAGCGTGGCCCAACTCGGCGCGGCGTTGGCGGTCCAGGGCATCGTCGTGCTCTGCCTGGAGCTGCCGACCGGGGGTCTGACCGACACCCTCGGTCGTCGTCCGGTGTTCGTGACGTCCGCGGTCTTCGCGCTGGTCGCCTACCTGGCGTTCTCCATGGCCACGACGCCGGTGCTGCTCGGACTGGCCGCCGCCCTGGCGGGGGTCTTCCGAGCGCTCGACAGCGGCCCGTTGAACGCCTGGTACGTCGACCGGGTGCACGCAACGACCGATCCGGCCGACCGCCAGCAGGCCGTGGCCACCGGGCTGTCGGGCGGCAGCAGCGTGCTCGGCGGATCGATCGCCGTCGGCGCCCTCGTGTCGGCCGGTCTGGTCGCATGGGCACCGTTCGGCCGGACGTCGGCACTCGTCACCCCCTATGTCCTCGCAGCTGTACTCGCGGCGCTGCAGATCGCGGCGACACTGGTACTGATGCGTGACGTCAGGACCGCGCCCTCCGGTCCGCTGACGTCGTCGTTGGCCACCGTGCCGAGGGCCATCGCCGACGGTGCGCGCCTGCTCGGTCGGTCGCGTGTCCTGCGCGCCCTCGTGGCGGTCGAACTGTTCTGGGGCTTCGGCATGGTCGCGTTCGAGACCCTGATGCCGATCCGTCTGTCCGAGTTGCTCGACGACCGCGACGCGGCGGCGACCGCAATGGGGCCGATCGCGGCTCTCGCCTGGGGATTATCAGCCGTCGGTGTCGCATTCCTGCCTCGCCTGCTGCGTCGCTGGAATCTGGTGCACCTCTCGGTCGCACTGCGCCTGCTGCAGGGCGCGACCGTCATCGCGATGGGCCTGACCTGGGGGCCCGTGGGGCTGATCGTGGCCTATCTGGCGACGTATGCGATCCACATCGCCTCCGGGGTCGCGTACGAGACCCTGATGCACGAGCAGGTCGGCAACGAGCGCCGGGCCACGGTGCTGTCGCTGGCATCGATGGCCGCACAGCCCGCCGGGTCGCTCGGCTCGGTCATCCTCGGTGCGATCGCGACCGGCGCATCGACCCCCACCGCGATGATCGTCGGCGGGATCGTGCTCGCCGTCGCGGCTCCTTTGTTCCTGGTCCGCGAACAGCCCGCGCCAGTGCACTGACAGCGCCGTGACAGTGCGACCGACGAGAGTCGGTGGCATGACAGAAGCGAACCAGCCGTACGCGATTCGGGCCGAGGGGCTCGTCAAGCGATTCGGCGACACCACCGCCCTCGACGGGGTCGACCTGGAGGTTCCCACCGGAACCGTGCTGGGTGTCCTCGGACCCAATGGCGCCGGCAAGACCACCGCCGTGCGCATCCTGGCGACCCTGCTGCAGCCCGATGCTGGCACGGCGACGATCGCCGGCCATGACGTCCAGCGCGAGCCCGAGGCCGTGCGCCGCTCGGTCGGCCTCACCGGCCAGTACGCCGCGGTCGACGCGATGCTGACCGGTCGGGAGAACCTCGTCCTGGTCGCCCGCCTGCTCGACTTCACCCGCGCCGCCGCGAACCAACGAGCCACCGAACTGCTGGAGCAGTTCGGGCTGACCGAGGCAGCCGATCGGCGCGCCAGCACGTATTCGGGCGGCATGCGCCGGCGCCTCGATCTGGCCGCCAGCCTCGTCGGCCGCCCGCAGGTCATCTACCTCGACGAGCCGACCACGGGCCTGGACCCGAGCAAGCGCGAAGACATGTGGGACGTGGTGCGCGGGCTCGTCGCCGACGGGACGACCGTTCTACTGACGACCCAGTACCTCGAGGAGGCCGACGCCCTCGCCGATGCGATCAGCGTGATCGACCACGGTCGCGTCATCGCGGCAGGTACCCCGGCGGAACTGAAGTCGATCGTCGGCGGACGCTCCCTTCAGGTCCGGCCCGTCGATGCGACCGATCTCGGCGATGTCGCCACGCTCCTGACCCGCATCACCGGCCGCACGCCCGAGGAGCCCACCAAGGGCCTGCTCTCGGTATCGGTCGAGGATGCCGGGGCCCTGACCGAGACGGTTGCGGCCCTCGCCGAGCGCGGCATCGACGTCACCGAGCTCGCGCTCAAGCTGCCCGATCTGGACGAGGTGTTCTTCACCCTGACCAGTGACAAGCGCGGCATCACCCACCAGAACGAGAAGGAAAGCGAGTTCGCCCGATGAGCGCCATCACGTCCACCGCGACCGCGACACCGTCGGTCGACGACTACGAACGCGAGACCTGGCTGCCGTGGCTGCGCCACGCCCTGGTCCTGGCGGGCCGGTCGGTCCTCAAGCTGCGCCGGCACCCCGAGCAGTTCTTCGACGTCACGCTGCAGCCGGCGATGTTCCTGGTGATCTTCGTGTACGTCCTGGGCGGAGCGATCAGCGGCTCGACCCACGACTACCTGCAGTTCGTGCTGCCCGGGATCATGGTGCAGACGGTTCTGTTCAGTACCGTCTCCATCGGCGTCAACCTGCACACCGATATCAAGGAAGGCGTGTTCGACCGATTCCGGTCACTGCCGATCCCGCGGTCGGCACCGCTCGTCGGAGCCACGATCGCCGAAGGCCTGCGCTACTCGTTGACGATCGTCATCACCTTGGCGATGGGCTTCGTCATGGGCTTCCGCACCAGCACGTCGCTGACGTCGATCATCGGTGCCGCGCTGCTGGTCCTGGTGTTCGCCTGGTGCATGTGCTGGATCTCGATCTGGTTGGGCATGATCGCCCGCGAAGCCGGAGCGGTCCAGGGCATCGGTTTCCTGGCGATGTTCCCGCTGACGTTCGGCTCGAGCATGTTCGCCAGCGCCGACACGATGCCGGGCTGGCTGCAGGGATGGGTCAAGGTCAACCCGGTGACGCATCTGACCGATGCCGTCCGATCCATGCTGACCGGCGGATCGGTCAACCACGACGCGCTCCTCGCGCTCGGCACGTCGGGCCTGATCCTGGTCGTGTTCGCCCCGCTCGCGGTCCGCGCCTACCGCCTCAAGGCCTGAGCACCCAGGGCCGGACGGGTTGGGCGGTGAGTGAGCGTCCGTTTCGACCGTCAGATCGGCGTGGGCGGTGAGTGAGCGTCCGTTTCGGGCACAAGATCAGGTCCAAACGGACGCTCACTCACCTGCGCGCTTCGCGACGCGCACCAAACGGACGCAGACTCACCGCCCACCCAGGGTCACGTCCAGGCGGTGGCCAGTTCGTCCTGGTACGCCGCGTAGGTCGAGCGCAGTTGTTCCCCGGGCCAGTCCGCGGGGAGCAGCTGCGCCGGTAGCAGCGGATCGTCGAGTAGGTGACGCACGAGGTCGGCCGCGACCGAAAGGCGAAGCGCCGGCTCGGCGGTCGCGGCCAGTTCGTCGAGCAGTGTCGCGCCACGTGCGGACCACCCGTCCAGGTCCCACAGCCGCCGCGCGACCACCGCAGGATCCGGTACGTCCGTCACGCACAGCGTCATGACTGCGGGGTCGTCGGCTGGAGGGCGATCGCCCAGATTCGCCGGACGCATCCACACTCCCTCGCGCAGTTCGGCCAGGCGCCGTCCGGCCAACACCGCTCGCAACGTGGCGCGGTCGCCGGCGGCGCGTCCGGCCTCGACGACCACGACCTGCTCCCATGATCCGTCCCACGGGCGCGCCGCGTGCTCGACCGACTCGTCCTGGCGCTGCTGTCGCTCCACGAGCCGGTCGCCC
>Ga0164243_10012720_pt1 | contig 11894 bp, 10 predicted proteins | sample OricompcompostOP_FD_108781 | JGI IMG/M metagenome (GOLD analysis project Ga0164243, IMG submission 108781) | Organic Plus compost microbial communities from Emeryville, California, USA - Original compost - Organic plus compost (OP) | ecosystem: Engineered > Solid waste > Mixed feedstock >...
CAGGCTAGGTGGGGCGACGTGGTCTTGGTAGGGACGACTGGGAAGTTTTTTTTGGGGGGGGGGACCAGAAGTGAGGATTGAGGGCCTGGGAGGCGAGCAGGTATTAGTGTACGATCAATGTGGTAGGTGGGGTCCGCCTAGGACAACCGAGACTGGAGGGTCAACCTGAGGAAGCTTCAGCCAGACCCAATACACGTGCGTTGTATTTCGTAACTCGAGAGCGAGGAACTGTTTCCTCTCCTCGACGAATGCATCCATGATCTACAAGTAGTGTAGTTTAGACTGAGAAATGTTCATGCGACCTCAGCCACCTGCTCTCGAGTGATGAACTCTCCTTCGTCATGCTACTTCTCACTCTTTGCAAGTTTCAGTGTGACGGTACCAACTGGCCAGGGGCAGAAACCAGGTAGGGAGTGTGTCAAGGAGGGCAACAGTTGATATCATTGATGTAGTCACTCAAGCTGTTGGCTCCTTGTAGTGGGCAAAAGCTAGTTACTTCGTAATTTACAAGGTGCAGTTCGCCAGCCTTAATCAGTTTCCAAGGAGATGTAATAATTTGATGACTTACAGTAGCGCAGCATCGCCCCGTACCAGCCTGCCAGGGCCTGATTGTGTGAGCTTCACTGTTACACTGGTACCGTGGTATCGCTAAACAACGAACTAGGGTCGACGAAACACTCTCCACCAAACCTGTGTCGTCTCCCTCTCGGTGAAGCTCTTCGGGATAGCTACCAATATATGGCGCAGGTACAGAATAACGTTTAATAGTGCCTCAAAACTTTATATACTTCGTATTTGTCCTAGTAAGGAGGAAAGTCGAAAAAGCAATGTTTCAATTGACATTGACGCAAGCTTAGGTCGTAACAGGGGAAAACGAAATGGATCAATGATGTTGAGCGAGACGAGTGTGGGACTCAGGAGGTCTCTGTCACTGGTCTAGATTGCAACTTTGAACGAACTAAGCCGTTGCTGGCTGGAGGCGTATTGGTGTGCCTACCTGGACATTGAGCTAAGCAGCTTTGAACTCGGGAGACTCTCCTGGCACAGTCGTGTAGGCGATGTTGTATCAAATTGATGTACGAAGCTATCGATGAACTTGAGATTGATGGCCCCCTACCTTCCCATTTTACGGAGTATTAGTTAGTCCTTGCAGCTTAGCTTGCATCCTCCCTCGTCCTACCCATCCCAGAAGTGATATCGATCATTGATACCTTCCGTCGTTCCGTCATCCCTGCAACTGATAAAATATATACGTGCACTAGAACCGGCCGGTCTGCCTTCTTCCGGCAGGTGCGCCAGAAAAAAAGCGCTGTCCCTGTCCAACCCGGCAAGAGGAAGGGTGTGTGGTGTTTGACTTCGTACCTCGTAACTACGGCTGGACTTGCGTGTGTGCGCCTTAATGTATGAAGGCAGCGACTTGGGTCAACTGCGTCAACTGCGCCATCCAAATTATGCCTTCGAGAAGCCCGCATGAGACCACATGTGCAGTCTGACCTGTCTGACACAACGCGAGGCATAATCACTATGAAGGACGGCGGCCAGGAGGTACTTTGTATTATCTCGACATCTCGATCAAGTACGAAGTACTTCGTAGTTGGTACCATAATTTGACGCCCACGTCCAAGACCTTCTCAAACAAGGCTCCCGACCTGTAGGTTGAAATTGCTGCCCACGCCATCTGCATACAAACTGCCCTGTGCTTCCAGAACGCCTGGACCAGCGTGGCCGACGATCCCATACCTATTCGATAAACATGTCCAGATAGAGTAAGAGGGCACGAGTGAAGGAATATCGAGGGCGGCCAAGGGAAAATGCCCAAATCTCAACCTGGGTTATTTTCGACGATTCAAGATTAGCTGAAAGAGGGGGGGAGGATCCACCGTCCTAAAATCGTCTACTACGGAGCTTTACTTGGTGCATGCCTTGTCGTCAGGGCCGACTGGTTGAAGCGAGGGGCGAGCAAGGCGAGAAAACAGGGATTGTCAACACAACAGCCCAGCCGGCGAGGTGAGCTATTCTTCCGAGTTCCTGGCTTTCTGTCGGGTGAATAATCGGCCTTCGAAATACGCACGCAGTCCCTTTACACTCCCCAGAAACTTTGTTGATATTCGAGAGCAAATTGAAGGATCAACTCTTCTCCTCATTCCCTCGGGATGTTGTGCTCCTCGGCAGGCCCGCCGGTAACTACTCTACCCAAGCTTCGGATCCCACATGCAGGAATCTCTCCACCACTATGTAAATTAATGCGTTGACAACCTGACAGCTCTGCCCGTGCACCTTCGTGAATGCGCAAGGACGGCACCGAGGAACGGGGTTCCATAACAATCTGCGTAAATACTCACGGACGTGTACCGCGCGATCGTGTAATCTGATGCGAAATGAGACTGGAAACGTTCAACGATGCGCTCAGAATCTTGGCCCTGTTTACGATACGAACAAGGGAAAGTGCGCAACCTTAGGCGCACTTGTATAACTTAGCGCCCCTACTTCGTACACTACGCTGGAACTAACCTACTGCTCTTTGTTTCCGAGTCGATTCGATGGGAGTGATGCGAGCGATGGTCTGTCTCCACCCCAATGCCCAATGCTTCAGAGCTTCAATGGATTGCACGATAAAGTACAAAGTATATGTTGATGTCTCGTTGCCCCTGAATTAATGCCAAGAACGGTATTCAAATCCATGAATCCAGCATCCTGATAGGTAGCGTACAAGGAATGGTCGTGTAGCGTATGTAGTAGTATAGTATAGAGCCATTCAAATTATCAGGAATCGTTCGTCTGCACTCTCCTCTCACCTTCCTGTTTGGATTTCACTCCTGCTTTCGGGATGCGACATCAAGCTAATCCCCGCATCGCGCCAAACCCCATATGTCAGTTCTCATTGTTCTAGCGGCATATGCATCCGGTGGACTTGTGAAAGAAAGGATATCGCCATCGCACACTCGTACGAAACGAAGGTTTTATCAAGTGTCTTTGGGGGGGGTTCCGCGTACCTGGGAGATAAGAGTGCGACCGGCCTCAATGGTTCCAGCCATGCCTTGCTGTCGTTGCCAGAACCTAGACGGCACCAATGATGTTAGTCCCGACGCCACAATCCACCGAAGAAGAGTCCCCCCTTCCCTCTTACAAGGGCGAACAAGGGGCATGTTTGACAATAGTCTGCGGCAACCACTCACATATCCTCGACGGATCCCTGTTCCGCCCGTCGAGCTTCCTCTCGAAGCGCAGACTGCGTTAGCTTCTCACTCATCTCGATCCCAGGAGCAACCGACGCCGCGAGAGCAGCATTCTCGCCAAGGTTCTCCTCGAGTATTCGCTTCTTCATGTTGAAACGCTCCTTCCTCTCTCGTTGTAGCCCGGGGCTATCGATCTTGTCCATCAGGAAACGCACGGCTATCTGTACGACTAGATAGAAGTGCTCCGCCAGTAGAATCGTCAGGAGAAGACCCCAGGCCTGCACGTTGGACGCGGCGCCCCTCGAACCGTCGGCCCCATCCCGGCACAGAAAGACAATGGCCGAGCTGGTCAAGCTTCCGAGCCAAGACAGGAAGCCTAGTGCGTTGAGCCAAGGACCAATCGAGTCGGCCCTCCACGGGATTGGACGCCTAGATCCAGACGCAATCTTGAAGGCGTCTGAACGTAGCTCGACCCAGTTGTTAATGAGGAAACTACATCCAGCAAGAGGCCAGGCTACTGAGTAGAGTGACAGGTAACCTACGGCAGCCGAGGTGTTCTAGTCAGTCACGTGTAATAATAATGATGATGTCGTTCGGGAGAAACGATTCGACGTTCGGCTACATCACTCATTTTAAACTTACCGAACTGAATAACCATCTCTCGGTAGTCAGTTGTGACATCGTAAATCTCGAGCTCAGTCTCCCGTCGGACTCTCCGAAGGAACGCAGCCTCCTCCTTTGCATCACTGGCGCCAACTTTTGCCGCCTTACCCAAAATGCCCTGCTCCTTGGCTTGGGTCATCACCTTGTGCTTGACATACGGCACAATAGCCTCGGTGGCGAAGTTGACAATTTGCGCAGTCACAGTGCAGTAAAACATCTGACCTGTGATGCGGGCGGGGTTGATTTGGAACTCCTGGACGCTCAGCTCTTTCTGGCCGAATGTAAGGCCCTGGGCTAGTTTTCCCCAGATGTGCAAGTAGGGCGTAAGTAGATGTCCGAAGGGGAGATAGACAAAGGCGGTAAAGGCGAGAGGCATATATGATGTGATGAAGTTAAGGACAAATTCCTTCTGCACCAGCGCGGCATGGTGAGCTATGGAAGCTTTCTGTTAGCTAGCTCTTCGATCCTCAAGCAAGATATGAAACGATGGGGCTCGTACTATCGATATTTGCATAGTTTTCCATTTCAGTCAGTTTCTTAGCGAAGTTTGTCAGAGCAGAAGAGAACGCGGGCAGCACAGTAACAAGAAGGATCGTAGGCAAGTACGGCTATAAGACAGCATCGACATTAGCAAATATTCCTTAACTCGCCTCGGAATTGTCATGGCCTGGAGGTAAGGGAAGAGGGTGCGGTGTTCGGCTACTGACAAGGTAGGTCTTAAAAGGTCCGCTGTACACCTCGTTGATGAAGATCTCGAGAGAATTGCACATGACAATAAACCCTCCGAGAACAACGATACAGGCAATCGTGAATGGGACCTGCAGCAGCTGTGTCCTGAGTCGCTTAAACGGCGAGTAGACCTTAATCGGCTCTCCCGTAACAACGTCCTCCGTCTCATGATCAAACTTGAACTGCGGTCGTGGGTGTTGAATCTTGGACACTCCCCGAACACCCCACTGCACGGCGAGATCAACCTCCTTCTTCTTCCAGAACTCAAAGAAAACCACGGACCACAGACAGCTCGCAAGAGCGTAGAGGAACGAGAACCGCCCGAGGAGAAGCCAAGCACCGAATCCGAACGCCGCGGGGAACACCAAGAACCGGAAATAGCTCTGGACGAAGGCGAAATAGAGAGCGACGCTCTCGCCGAACTTGTTGCGAATCTCGTCGAGGTCATCCTGGTTGAGGAGATACTTCGTGCTCAGCCTCTTCATCCACTCGCGGTTGAAGTGTCGATCGTGAAGCGGGAACACCGAGTCGACGTATTTCCACTGCCCGCTCTTAGGCGTAATTCCCGCACCCCCCTCGTTCTTCGGTTTCGTTATCGCCAGGTATATGAGCCTCAGCCGCTCCGCCTCGCTCACCGGCTCCTCCATCAGCGCTCCGGACAAGTCGGCACCGGGTCCCGCCGTCCGCACGCCTTGAAGCCAGTCTTGTAGTCGGGCCCGGAAAACCTGCTGCCGGAGGAGCGTCTCCGACGCCATCTTGACGAAAACTAGTATCGACGAGTCGTCTCCCGGTCGGACTTCGGAGGCGAGGCCGACGGTCGTAAGGGCCTCGATGAGCTGTACATATCCCGCTTCGGCTTCGATTCTTTCTAAAACACACCATAACTGAAATCAGAATCCCATGTCAAAGAGTAAAGGAGCAGGCATATGTGGATAGGGCAGGTAGAAGGGGTTTATGCAAGCGAGTACATGTGGTAGAGAGGGTGGCCAGACCGAAAGCCAGGCCACACCGAGTATCGTGGACGCACCATTCTTAGGAACCTTGTAATGAATTATGTAGTCGACACTTTTCAAACACAGAAGTTAGCCCGAAAAGGATCTCGGAAAGAGAGCGAGTTGTGTCCTCGCATACTTGAAGTTCGAATTTGACAGTTGCTCATCATCCTCTCTCGCATTCGCACCCTTTGGGCTCGCCATGGTGTGACGCTGAAGAGCCAAGGGAATCTCCGTCTACCAAGGTATTGTCTTCCGACGTCTAAGGGACTCTTTCAAGAGTAATTATTCTGTCGTTTAACTATCAACCCTGTGGGCTTTGTTGGAGTGCAGATGAGAGCATGAAAACACTCTGCGGAAAATTGGTGATACTGGCAATGGAGGAAAGGGTGGAGAGAATGGGAGGAGCTGAGTGGTGCTATCCAAACCTGAGGAAGCTCTTAAAGCCTACAAAGACGTACGACTTGTCCTAAAAACGTCACCAACACCTAGCTTCAGCAGTGAGCTGCAGATCTTCAGCTCAGATGGTTGCAATCTTGGTCCGTGCCACACCCTACCTTGCAGCTTCAGCTTTTAGCTCTCAGCCTGAACAAGGACAGGCAAAAGTAAAAACAACAACCTGTGCCTAAGCAAGAAAAAGAAAGGAAACAAAATGATGAAGATCAGGATATTGTGGTGAGTTGAAGCCACAACAAACAGCACCATCTTGTCGTTGATTGACATACCCTTTATATTATTGTCCTTTTGTTCGTGCTAGCCACTATCTAGTTTTCCCTGTACGGATGTCGTAAAATAAGGACCAGGGAAAGACATGTTTGAGCTCCGCGCTCCCCTCTCCTGGTTGACATGTTAAGAAATAAATGAATCTAGAAACTTGCAGGTCCCCCAGTGATAAAAAGAAGAAAAATAATAAAAAGAAAGAAAAAGAAAAGAAAACAGAAAAACAGAAACGAAACGATATTGCAGTCCGTAATCTTGCCTTGCGAAAAGTTCGAAATGAAAACGAATACCGGAATACGATGAATCATACGCCATAACTCCCATCTCGATCTAAACCGCCGTTTTGTCTATCACCGGAATATCTCCCAAGCAGAAGACTCATTCGATGGCCGGCCGCACCCATTGCTTGACGAGTGAATCCCACTCAAATATCTTCTTTCTTGACCGAGGGGGAAGGCGAAGTGCTTGCCTCAGAAATAGATTGGTCATCGTCTGCTTCTTTGACCTCGTCGCTAGTCTTCGGCGACGGACAATCGGCGATAGGAGCTTTTCGTTCCGACCTAGGCAACATCATTAGTAGTCAGAGCCAGTTGCCGGCATGAAGAAAGTGTGTGCCATACTGGTGTCCAGCCTGGCCGGATCCTCGCTCGCTTCGATAAGTAACCCCATTGTTAACTCCGACATAAGCACGAGGAGTTCCCCTGAAAGCACGAGGTTAGCAGCAGGGATACTATGAGATGCACAGACAACATACGGGATAGTGGCCGGGTAGGGTCGACGATAAGAGGTCGGAATTCCGTATGCCTGGACAGGCATGCCGACATGGGCGGTGCCATAGGCGCCGATGTTGTACTCGTTGGTGCGGAATTGGCGTCGCTCCGCGGTCACTCGTTTCAATTCCTTCTGGGCGGGAGTATCAGCATATCGGATATTCATAACCATCGGCGAGTTGTTGCCTTCAGTCGCAATGGGAAGGCCGTTGAAACTCTTGATGATCTGGTCACAGATTTCACGGCTCTCGAACCTGCGTACTAGTTAGTTCAGTCAAATTGGACTAATAGAAACAGGGGCACCTACCGCGCAAAACCGACGCCTCGGCTGTTTCCCATACTGTCCCGAAGAATTTTGCTGGACATGATGGTGTATCCAGCGAAGATGGCAGCGAGTTCCTGGGGCACTTCAAGTATCAGCTCCACTCTCCTAGGGACTTAGCATCAATCGGTCATACTCACCACCTCAGTCATATGCTTGGGAAGATTCGAGATGTATAGGTTGGTCGAGGTGTCATCGCCTTCAGCCTTGAGGCGAGAATTGAACGACTCCTTTTAATCATAATTAGCTCACCATGCCTATTGGCGAGTAAAAGTCGAGGGTTCACCATACCCTTGCAAAACCAACTTCATAGCCGAGGCGATGGAAGCCTCGAATGCACTTCTCCGAATCTCGGACGTCATAGAACTTAGCGAAACCGAAACTAAATTCTTCGGGTTAGTGCCTTGGGCAATGGAAGAAACGCTTGTTGTGAGCCAGCACATACCCCTTGCATGCTCCGCTTCCGGTGTCGATGATGGCCTTAGAGGTCTCAACATCACCAAACCTCTGGGTATATCTGAGCAAGAGCTCATCGTCAGTGGTGGGGTGAAGGCCGCGAATATACACATTGCGGTTTCCGGGGATCCTATTCTCGAGGCTCTGCTCAAGGGTCTTGATCTGGCTCGCGGGGGTGAAGACCGCAGGAACTGCCTTGGGAATGGCTGGGCTCTGCTTAAGCAGCTCATCAATGTTCTGATCAATTGCTGTTGGGATCTGCTTAGCGATGACAGAATGATCAGCATTGAGTGACAAAAGAGCACCTTGCTGCGGCGACGGAGTCGTGTAAGTGGACCGGTCCAGTCCAACGATGGACACTCTGCCATGGTCCCGGTTCGCCATGCCAGGGTAGTAGGGTGTAGCGGGAGTGGACTCGTTCGTCGAGTACGAGCCACGACGGCCGCTATCAAGGGGAGGGGGTCCCTCTCCGTGAGCACGGTCCGAACGGGCGTTTGAACCAGTAGGTCTGGCTGGAGTGAAAGGGACGACAGGGGGGTAGGTGACGACTGTATGAGGGAACTGGCCCGGGTGGTGAGCCGCGATGTACGCAGGTCCTCCGAAGGAAGGGTCCATCATGCCGACTGGCTGCTGGCCATTGGCAACCGGGGCCAAGATGTACTGGCCGTCTGAGAAGACGTAAGCCGGACCAATGGGTCCCGGGTATCCAGCTCCAACGGGGCTGGCAAGGGACATAGCATTCATTTGGCCCATAACACCTCCGATTGTTGCATCGCCTGGAGCCATGGGCATATGAAGAGGATACTGCTGGCCGCCGGATAGGGCAGGATTGGGACCATGCTGAGCGTCGGCCAAAATTGACCCGGCACCGTGATACGCAGGCATCGTCGGGTTCATGGGAGCTAGAAGTAAAATGCGGCGTCGGATTAGTTGAGAACTAGATAGATCTTCAAACACGGGGTAGGGTAGAGTGTGTGTATATATAACAAACTAGCAGACGTAATGTGATTGAACTTACACCGCGGTGCTGCCATTTTACACGTTCTAATAGTTGGATCAAAACTGGTGTTGAAACTGCAATCAAGAAACTGTGAGCTTGAAACCCAAACAACGGGTTAAACGAGGGACTGGACAGAATTGTAAAGAACACCATAGGAAATCGAATGGAGGGTCCTGTGTATGAAGGAGTACAACCGGGAGTGCATAGGCTGCGGGCTTAGGAGTGTCTGAAGCCGACGACCGAACCACCCGCAAAGGATAGCTAAGGCGTTGGGGAGGAGAGGGAGAGATTAAGGAGAGGGCGTGGTTTTGAAGATGCAGTGCAGAGTAGGGAGAGCGTGTATAGAGGGCAAATTGGTGATGGTAACGAGGAGTCACAAGAGATACCTACCTTGGCTGGTGTTTTCGCGAGAGATACCGAAAAGATTCTTCCAGTGATCGAGAGGTCGTAGAGGCAAGAGTAGTTGTGTGTCTGTTATCAAGCGAGTGAGTAATACAGTAAACTGAAGAAGAAGAAGTTGGATGAGAAGTTATGGAACGAGAGAAATGGAGAAAAAGAATTGATGGGAGTGCGGTTGGTGATGGTGATGCTTGGAGAGGAAAGGGAAAAAAGGAAAAGAGGCGGAGGGAGAACGAGGACGATGGTCTCGGGAAAGGCGATGAAAATCGCCCAAGGGGTATCAATTGTAGAGAGGGAAGGAAAGGAGGCGCGTGGAGAAGTGGCAATCAAGGGAAGGACCAGATGGGCAGCTTCAACCTCTGGCGCATCGATATCTCCAGGCCACGCGCTACTGCAGGCGCTCTCTGACCGTCTTAGCCAATGCATGGGGGGGAAGTGCAGACGGGGAGTCACGATGAAGTCAGGGGCAGGGGCCGCGCTGGGGAGCAGTTACCTCTTCTATGGCTACAGCCCAAAGTATGCCACTATTTGGAAAGTGCTGCAGGTTCTGAGATAGCTCTGCTGGTTTTTCGAGATTCGCGGATTCAAAGGTGAAGGAGGTCGAGAACCGAATAGAACGAAAGAAACGAACTGACGTAGAGGGCGGTCGAGGGGCCGCGAGTCGAGGCAGCTTTGAATTGAGGGAAGGGGAGGCCAAATATATCGACGCTAAAGAAGGATCGACAGCTACTAGATAGATGCGTATAGATAAGTAGAAGAATGGGTTTGTTCGGAGCAGTGACGAAAGGAAAGATAAAAAGAACGAGATGGGAAAGACACGATGTGTTGAAGTTAGAGGGATCAATACAGAAGAAAGAATTATGATGATTCAGAGGAAGCTCCCACCAAGTCCAAGGACTGCTTGGATAAGCTTTGGAAGGGATTTCAAGAGGGCAACTTCCTCGTGGGAAAGCTGTCACATGGGGGTGAGGGCAAGAAGCAACGAGGGCTCTACCTTCCTAACCAGCTCAAACTTTTAGCTTCTCACGCAACACTCGCCTCAAATGTTGAGGTCAACGTGTCTGCCTTGTCGTAAGGATAAACGGCAGGTGTGTTTCGAGACCTCCTGGTGAGCTCAATGCACTTGGGGAGATTGATAAGTCTTTTCGTGTTAGTGGCGTTGACAATGGACACCGGTCTGGCCCTTCTCACAAGGTAAGAGGCAGAAACGATCTATGTCTGCGATTTGTATCTCGAAAATAACGATGGAATAAAGTGTAGGAAAGTTCAATAAAAATACCAGCTTGTAGTTTGCCCAGAGTTAGACCACCATCATATAATGATCCGATAGGCGTGAGAGAAGACTTGTGAACTTAGGCATACTTACCGATGCAACTGAGGAGCTCCTGTCAGACGGGATGTCGCGTGTGAAGGCTAAGATGGCCTCCTGGCTTGTGTTGTTCAAGTTCGTGACGTCTCTCGGTCCTTATGACAGACCGAAAACGATTCCGGGAGTTAAGAAGGACAACAAATGTAACACTTCACCTACTGGCTTGTCTTAAACTTAGCCAAGCCGGCTCCATTCAATAATAAAACAAGAACTGAATATAAGACTCAGGATATCAGGGTCGGATTATCCTGACGGAACGGGGAACAGTATAACCTGCTATGAGTCTATCGCATGAGGCGGGGCCCCATGTTGCAAATGCCAATGGTGTTGAGGAATCACGCCGTTATAGCAAAAGGCGATCCGTCCTGCCCATTTGTTTCTGGCCCCCTTCAAACTAAAGCGGCATGCTCCCGTGCTAGTGACCAAATGCATGGATGGAGGATAACACCAGTGGCGGCTCGCGTACCCTCCACCTCCATAAACAAGCGGGCGGCTAAGCGTGGGTAGCCGCTGGTCGTCGCCTGTTAGGGAACGCAAGGCGCACATCGAGGACCGCTGAGTCTCGACCCATTGCATTCGCCATAAGCAAGGCATAGGACGCCATGATGCAGTGCGGAGTGACTGGAAGCCCGATCCTGCGGATCTGCGGTATGTGCAAGCACAAACAGAGGAAGCAAGTGAGGTACCATGTTGTACTGGGCTCTCAGGAAACTTATTAACTTCCTGTCCATCTGAGAGAGGGCATCTTCCTCCTGATGACGTCCAACCTCTGACTCGCTGAGTGACAATCGGCGGTTTCTTCACGTCCTGGCGGGAATTCACGTCGAATACACGTAGCATCTCAACTAGGCTTCCGCAGATGATAAGCCACATTAGGTTGTGGTTACAAATCATACAAAGCACATTGATCACCGATGCCTGTTCTCTACATCTTTTAAGGTTCCCCCATACTATCGATGACACCTGAAGAACTATTCTAGAATAGTTGTCTAACCAACACCGGGAAAGACTCACCTGAGGTACATCTTGAGTACGATCCGAGACTCCAGCTCAGGAATTACTGTCGTTTCCAAAACCCTCAATTGATCCATAGCGGAATGAACAGACTTACACAGGAATGAACAGGTGACGATGAGCGCTGAAAAACCGATGGACAGGTGCACAATGCGACCTGATCCTTGCGTGCGTCAAACGTATTCCTCTACTACAATGTGACAAAATTCCTCAATGAGTTGTACCGTTTGAGGATGATTGTTGTCCTGCATCGAAGAGACGCGAGGCGGGTTCCGGATCTTCAC
>Ga0164243_10012721_pt1 | contig 11893 bp, 9 predicted proteins | sample OricompcompostOP_FD_108781 | JGI IMG/M metagenome (GOLD analysis project Ga0164243, IMG submission 108781) | Organic Plus compost microbial communities from Emeryville, California, USA - Original compost - Organic plus compost (OP) | ecosystem: Engineered > Solid waste > Mixed feedstock >...
CGGAGTCGCGGATCGCGTGATGCAGCGCGGCGATCAGCAGCATCAGGGTCGTGATGCGCTGCTGCCCGTCGATGAGGATCAGGTCCGAGCCGTCCCCGGATGCTGGAGCCGACAGGATGGATCCGATGAAGTGCATCGTCGACTCGTCCGCATCCGCCACCGCGCGCACGTCCGCGAGCAGTTGCTCACACCCGCCGATGTCCCATCGGTACTGCCGCTGGTACACCGGGACCACGATCGCCGTCTCAGGCTGCGAGAGCCAGGCGATCGTGTTGACCGCGGTGGCATCGACGTTCGTGGCACTGCCCATCGCTGTTCTCACTCTTCCCTTCGTCGCGGGGCGCACACGCGCCCGATCTACTCTAGGCGGGGCGGTGCCGCGCTTCCGGCGGACCCGCGGTCCGCACCGCGATGACCGGGGACACGCCCGTGGCGGCGGCGGACCCGGAGGTAGGCTTGCCTAAGTCGGGCCTGTAAAAACTTCGCTGGCCCCCTACGAAAGGTCATGATTCGCATCATGGGTTACATCAAGTGCGAGGCACTGGAAGAGACCGGTTACGTCGTCCTCGACAGCTACAACCAGGAGATCGATCCCAAGGAGTGGCTCGACGTCGAATACGTCGACTGGAAGTCCTCGGGCGACACTCGTTTCGCACCGTTGGCGAGCGCGTTCGGTGAGATCGAGTGCAACGGGTTCTGGAACCACAAGCCGCCGCGCACCGATAAGGACGGCGTCTGGATCGAGTCACAGGTCGCGAAGGCGCCGACTCTCACCCGCCGTGCTCAGGAGCCGGGTGCGAACGTGGGACGGTGCCGCATCATCGAGCTGCAGCCCAACACGTACGGCGACTGCCTGTACAACCTGCACCAGGACGACAACAACCGCCTCAACCCGGACGGCACGGGATGGGTCGTGCGCGGCTTCTTCAACCTGACCGACGACAAGGACAGCTTCTTCGTCCTGCGCGAGAACCGCACCGACCCGCAGGGCGAGGTGCGGATCGCCCTGCCGGCGGGCGCGCAGCTGATCATCGACACGCAGCGTCTGTGGCACGCCACGACCCACGTGGGCAACGAGCCGCGCTACAACCTGATCACGTCATGGACGAGCGGTCCCGAGCTGGATGCGTACATCGAGAAGTACCACGGTCGCAACCATGTCGAGAGCGTCCCGGTCGATCAGGCGATCCTGGACGCAGGCTACGCCGAGCAGGCGCGAAAGGATGCCGCACGCGCGGCGTACTACGCGGCCAAGGGCCAGGCCGAAGTGAAGGCGATGAGCGAGGCGTGAGGCTTTCCTGACGAAACGGGGCCCCGGATCCGCGGATCGGGGCCCCGTTTCGTTCGCACGGTGGCGTCGCCGGCCAGGGCCGCAGGGAATGACACCCTTGTGATTCGGCGCGCTTCGGGCGATAATGAGCGGAGAACAGAACAGCACGCCATCGCGTGGAGCCGTTCAGGTCGTAGGGGAAGACGCACCTGAAGGAAACGGAGACACCATGGCGACGACTCAGGCGCGTGGAGTGATCCTCATCCACTCCGCGCCACGCGCGTTGTGCCCCCACCTCGAGTGGGCGGTCGGACGCGCTCTCGGGCGTGCCGTCAGCATCGAGTGGACCGACCAGCCCGTGCTCGCGGGCAGTCGTCGCGGCGAGCTGTACTGGGAAGGCCCCGCCGGCACCGGTGCGGCTCTGGCGACCGCGATCCGCGGTTGGGAGCACCTGCGCTTCGAGGTGACGGAGGATCCATCTGCGCGCAGCGACGGCGGGCGCTGGATGCATACGCCGGGTCTGGGCATCCATTACGCACAGACGGACGCGGCCGGCAACGTCGTGATCGGCGAGGACCGCCTTCGCTACGCGATCGAGGTCGCGGCGGGGGACGCGTTCGAGCTCGAGCGAGAGCTCCAGGTGGCGCTCGGAGCGGCGTGGGACGAGGAGCTCGAACCGTTCCGTCACGCCTCCGACGACGCCACGGTCGTCTGGCTGCACAAGGTCGGGTAGCCGCGATATCGGTCTCGGGCGGGGAGAGGCGCCACTAACGGCCGTCGGATGTCACGATCCCGGAGGCTGCGACCGCGAATCGCCCGCCCGACAAGCAAAGGGCGCTGCGCCGATGACTCGGCGCAGCGCCCTTCTTGCGTCACAGTGGGCGGCGCAGACCCATCAGGGCGACGCGAACGCGACGACCGCGTTGTGGCCGCCGAACCCGAACGAGTTGCTGAGAGCCAGCTGGGGTCCGTCGCCGAGAGGCATGGGGGAGCCGGAGATGCGGAACGGCACCTCGGGGTCCTGGGTCGTGATGTTGATCGTGGGCGGGGCGGTGCGCGCACCGATCGCCTGGATCGTGAAGACCGCCTCCAGGGCGCCGGTCCCGCCGAGGAGGTGCCCGGTGGATGCCTTCGTGGCCGACACCGGGATCTCGTCGACGCGTGCTCCGAACACCTGCTTGAGCGCCTGGTACTCGTTGGGGTCGCCCACCGGGGTCGACGTCGCGTGGGCGTTGATGTGCGTGATGTCGTCCGGCGACGCATCCGCGGCCGCCAGCGCCATCCGCACCGCTCGCGCCGCCCCATGACCTTCGGGGTCGTTCGCGGTGATGTGGTACGAGTCGGCCGTGACGCCACCGGCGGCGACGACGGCGTAGATCTTGGCGCCGCGAGCCTTCGCGTGCTCCTCGGTCTCCAGGATGAGAGCCGCGGCACCTTCACCCATGACGAATCCGTCGCGGTCGACGCTGGCCGGGCGCGACGCATGCGCCGGATCGTCGTTGCGTCGAGACAGCGCCTGCATCGAGGCGAAGGCGGCGACAGTGATCGGGTGGATGGCCGATTCGGTGCCACCCGCGATCACGACATCCGCCAGCCCGTCCTGCAAGTGCTCCATCGCGTTCACGATGGACTCCGTGCTCGACGCGCAGGCACTGGCGACGGTGCGGGCGAAGGCTCGGGCACCGAAGTGCAACGACAGGTTCCCTGCCGCGGCATTGGGCATGAGCATCGGCACCGTCATCGGCATGACACGGCGCGGTCCCTTCTCGCGAAGAGCGTCCCACGCGTCCAGGAGCGTCCACACTCCGCCGATGCCGGTCGCGAAATCGACGCCGAGGCGCTCGGGCTCCACGTCCGGGCTGCCGGCGTCGGCCCACGCTTCCATCGCGGCGACGAGGGCGAACTGCGACGCGGGATCCAATCGCTTGGCGACCGGCCGTTCGAGGACCGTGTCGGGACGGACAAGAGCCTCAGCCGCGAAAGTGACGGGCAGCTGGTACTGCTCGACCCAGTCGTGCTCGAGAGTGCGGGCGCCGCTTGCGCCGCTCAGCAGGGCGGACCAGCTGTCGGGTGCGGTCCCACCCAGGGGGGAGGATGCACCGATGCCGGTGACGACGATGCGGGGGGTGCTCATGTGGGATTCCTCGGGTGTGTTGTGCCGGTGGGGGCGGGCGCCCCCACCGGAAGCGGTCACGCCTGGTGAGAGGTGATGTAGCCGACGGCGTCGCCGACGGTCTTGAGGTTCTTCACCTCGTCATCCGGGATCGTCACGCCGAACTTCTCCTCGGCGTTGACGACGATGGTCATCATCGAGATCGAGTCGATGTCGAGGTCGTCGGTGAAGGACTTCTCCAGCGCGACTTCGTCGGCCGAGATGCCGGTCTCGTCGGTGATCAGCTCGGCAAGGCCGGCCAGGACCTCATCGTTCGTGAATGCCATTTCTGCTCCTTCTGTGGTCGGGTTCGAGGCCCCGTCGGGCCGTGGACAAGTCTAGGGTCGGCGACGTGCTGGTCAGGGGAGGACGACCACCTGGGCGGCGAAGACGAGTCCTGCGCCGAACCCGATCTGCAATGCGAGCCCGCCGGACAGCTCGGGGTGCTCCTCGAGCAGGCGATGCGCCGCCAGCGGGATGGACGCCGCCGACGTGTTGCCAGTGGTCTCGATGTCGTGGGCGATCACGACCGAGTCGGGGAGCTTGAGCTGCTTGGCGAACTCGTCGATGATGCGCAGGTTCGCCTGGTGCGGGACGAACGCGGCGAGGTCGTCCGGCTCCACGCCAGCGGCGTCCAGGGCCTCACGGGCGACCTTGACCATGTCCCAGACCGCCCAGCGGAAGACGCTCGGTCCCTCCTGCCGCAGTGTGGGCCACGGGGCGGTGCCGTCGCGGAACTCGGTCATGGTGGCGTTCATGCCGACCAGATCGGCTTTCGAGCCGTCTGAGCCCCACACGGTCGGGCCTATGCCCGGCGTGTCGCTGGGACCGATCACGGCCGCTCCCGCGCCATCGCCGAGCAGGAACGAGATGCTGCGGTCCGTCGGGTCGATGATGTCGCTGAGCTTCTCGGCGCCGACGACGACGGCGTAGTGGGCGATTCCGCCGCGGATCAGCGCATCCGCCTGAGCGACGCCGTACGCGAACCCTGCGCATGCCGCATTCAGGTCATACGCGGCAGCGGGGTTCGCTCCGATCCGGTCGGCCACGATCGCGGAGACGGAGGGTGTCTGCTTCGGGTTGCTGATCGTGGCGACGATCACAGCGTCGATCTTCTCGGGCGGGATGCCAGAGCGCGAGACCGCCTCGGCGGCGGCGTCGGTGGCGAGGTCGATCGCATTCGTGGAGGCGCCCGCGCGGGTTCGCGTGATGATGCCGGTGCGCTGGCGGATCCATTCGTCGCTGGAGTCGATGGGTCCCACGATGTCGTCGTTGGGCACGACGTTCTCGCCTCGGGCCGCGCCGTACGCGAGGATGCGGGTGTGGGCCGGGCCTGCCGGCTGGATCATGGTCGTACTCATGCGGATTCTCCGGTCAGCAGGGCGGTGGCGGCGGGCACGTCGTCGGGCGTCTTCACGGCGACGCTCGGCACGCCGCGCAGAGCCCGCTTGGCCAGTCCGGTGAGCGTTCCGGCGGGGCTCAGCTCGATCAGACCGGTGACGCCGTGCTCGGCGAAGGACGCCATGCACAGGTCCCACCGGACGGGCGAGGCGACCTGCGCGACCATCAGATCGACGGCGGCCCGGCCTGAGTTCACCGTGGACCCGTCACTGTTGGTCCACAGCGTCAGAGCGGGATCGGACGCCGTCACTCCCGCGGCGGCGGTGCGCAGCGCGTCCACGGCGGAGGCCATGTATCCGGTGTGGAAGGCACCGGCCACCTGCAACGGGATGACCCGGGCTCCCCGCGGGGGGTCGGCGGCCAGTTCGGCGAGGTCGCCGAGCGTGCCGGCCGCCACGATCTGTCCCGCGCCGTTGTGGTTGGCCGGTGTCAGGTTGAGGCTCTTGAGCCTGTCCAGGACGCCCTGCTCGTCCCCGCCGACGACAGCGCTCATCCCCGTGCGCTCGACGGCGGCGGCCTCCGCCATCGCCCGGCCGCGGATGCCGACCAGCCGGAGCGCTTCGGCGGCGCTCAGGACGCCCGCCGCGGCCAGCGCCGCCAGCTCGCCGACGGAGTGGCCGGCGACGCCGCTCGGGCGCGCCCCGCCCGCCGTCAGAGCTGAGTACGAGAGGAGGCTGGCCGCCACGATGAGCGGCTGGGCCACCTTCGTGTCGCGGATGCGGTCGGCATCCCATTCGGTGCCTGCGGCGATGAGGTCGATGCCCGCGGCGTCCGAGTACTCCTCGAGCCGATCGCGGGCCCCGTCGAGGGCGAGCCACGGGGCGAGGAAGCCGGGCGTCTGTGAGCCCTGACCGGGGAAGACGGCGATGATCACCATCCCATCCTGCCAAACGCGAGGACGTCCAACTGGCCGAGACCGCACAAGAATGCCGGGATCGTTTGTGCGCGCCGTACAGCCGTCAGTGACGTCGCGGCGAGGTCGGACGCCGGCGCGTGGCATCCGTGCCGATCGCCCCGAGGATGAGCGCCGTCTGCAGGATCAGGGCCTCCCGGGGACCGGTCGCATCCCACCCGATGACGTCGGACACGCGCTTCAGGCGATACCGGACGGTGTTGGGGTGCACGAACAGCTCACGTGCGGTCGCCTCCAGTGAGCGTCCGTTGTCCAGGTAGCTCCACAGCGTGGTGACAAGATCCGTGCTGTGGGACTGCAGTGGACGGTAGATCCGCTCGACGAGCGTGTTCTTCGCGAGGGGATCGCCCGCCAAGGCGCGCTCGGGCAGCAGATCATCGGCTTCGACCGGCCGCGGCGCATGACGCCACGAGCTGGCGACTGCGAACCCCGCCAGTGCGGCGCGCGCGCTCTGCCCGGCGTCCACGAGTGCGGGAACGGTCGGGCCGAGCACGAGGTGGCCCGAACCGAAACCGGGTTCCAGATGCCGTGCGATCTGCAGGAACGGCAGCGTGGCCGCATCGTCCTGTCCGCGCAACTGCGCGCGTCCGATGACGAGCACCAGGCGCGAGCCCTGCACCCCGATCAGGACGTCGACGCCGAGCTTGCGCGCGGTGCGCCGCAGCTGGTCGACATCGAACTGCGGCGGTGTGGTGCCGACCAGGACTGCGACTTCACCGTGGCCATGCCATCCGAGCGCGGCGATACGGCTGGGCAGCTCCTCGTCGGCCTCGCCGGTGAGGATCGAGTCCACCACGAGCGCCTCCAGGCGCGCATCCCACAATCCGCGGGCCTCGGCAGCCCGGGCATACACGTCTGCGGCGGCGAAGGCGACTTCCCGCGAGTACAGCAGGATCGCTTCACGGAGGTGCTCGCCGCGACCGGCGACCTTCTCCTCCGTGACCTCCACCGTCACGCGGATGAGCTGCAGGGTCTGCGTCAGGCTGACGCTGCGCAGCAGCTCACGCGGAGCGGCCGCGAAGATGTCGGACGCGATCCAGGGTGTCGAGTTCGGATCCTCGTACCATTGGATGAAAGAGGTGATGCCGGCCTGCGCCACGAGCCCCACGGCGGAGCGACGCGCAGGCGGCATCTCCGCATACCAGGGGAGAGACTGCTCCAGACGGTTCGTCGTCGCCGTGGCGAGATCCCCGGAGATCCGGCGGAGCCAGACGAGAGTCTCAGCCTTGTCCGTCGGGGCGTTCTCGCTGATCATGGCCGGGTCAGCTCTCCCCGCCTGCGTTGCCGCTGGTCCCGGCGTTCACATCGAGCAGGCGGTACTTCTGGATCGCCTGGCCGGCCAGCTCACGGCCGACGGCGCCGTCCTCGGCGAGTGCCTCGAGCGTGCGCACGACCAGGGACGGGCCGTCGATCTTGAAGAACCGGCGCGCCGCCGGGCGCGTGTCGCTGAAGCCGAAGCCATCGGCGCCGAGTGTCGCGAACCGGTTCTCGACCCAGGGCCGGATCTGGTCCTGCACGGCGTGCATGAAGTCGCTGACGGCCACGACCGGCCCTTCGGCTCCCCGGAGCTTCGCGGTCAGATAGGCGGTACGCGGCGTCTCGTCCGGGTGCAGGAAGTTGTATTCGTCCGTCGCCAGACCGTCGCGGCGCAGCTCCGACCAGCTCGTCACGCTCCAGACATCCGCCGAGACGCCCCAGTCCTCTCGCAGCAGCTGCTGCGCCTCGAGCGCCCACGGCACGCCGACGCCCGACGCCAGAAGCTGGGCGCGCGGACCGTCGCCCGACCCGGTGGCTATGCGGTGGATGCCGCGGATGATGCCGTCCACGTCGACATCCTCGGGCTCGGCCGGCTGCACCATCGGCTCGTTGTACACCGTGAGGTAGTACATGACGTTCGGGTCGGGGTGGTGGCCGCCGTACATGCGATCCAGGCCCGCGCGGACGATGTGCGCGATCTCGTACCCGAAGGCCGGGTCGTACGAGATGGTGGCAGGGTTCGTCGAGGCCAGCAGGGGCGAGTGCCCGTCGGCGTGCTGAAGTCCCTCGCCGGTCAGGGTCGTCCGGCCCGCCGTCGCCCCGATCACGAATCCGCGCGCCATCTGATCGCCCGCCGCCCAGTTCGCGTCGCCGGTGCGCTGGAACCCGAACATCGAGTAGAAGATGTAGACGGGGATCAGCGGTTCGCCGTGGGTCGAATACGACGTGCCGGTCGCGGTGAACGCCGCCATGGCGCCGGCCTCGTTGATGCCGACGTGCATGATCTGGCCCTGAGGGCTCTCCTTGTAGGCCAGCAGCAGGTCCCGGTCGACCGACGTGTAGTTCTGTCCGTTCGGGTTGTAGATCTTCGCCGTCGGGAAGAACGCATCGATGCCGAACGTCCGCGCCTCGTCCGGAATGATGGGCACGATACGGTGCCCGAAGTCCTGGGACCGCAGCAGATCCTTGAGCAGACGCACGAACGCCATCGTGCTGGCGACCTCCTGCGTTCCCGAGCCCTTCTTCGGCTGGGCGTAGGCCGAGTCGTCGGGCAGGGAGAGCGGTATGTGCGTGGCGCGGCGCTCGGGAAGGAACCCGCCCAGCTCGCGGCGCCGTTCCAGCATGTACTGGATGGTCTCGTCCTGCGGGCCCGGGTTGTAGTACGGCGGCAGGTAGGGGTTCTCCTCGAGCTGAGCGTCCGTGACGGGGATGTGCATCGCGTCCCGGAAGGTCTTGAGGTTCTCGAGGGTCATCTTCTTCATCTGGTGCGTGGCATTGCGGCCCTCGAAATGCGGACCCAGCCCGTAGCCCTTGATCGTCTTGGCGAGGATCACGGTCGGCTGGCCCTTGTGCCGCACCGCCGCGTCGAAGGCCGCGTACACCTTGCGGTAATCATGGCCGCCCCGACGCAGATTCCAGATCTGATCGTCCGTGTAGTCCTTGACGAGGGCGAGGGCGCGCTCGTCCTTGCCGAAGAAGTGCTCACGCACGTACGCGCCGTTCTCAGCCTTGTACGTCTGGTAATCCCCGTCCGGGGTCGCGTTCATGATGTTCAGCAACGCGCCGTCGACATCACGCGCCAGCAGATCGTCCCACTCACGGCCCCAGATGACCTTGATGACGTTCCAGCCGGCCCCGCGGAAGAAGCTCTCCAGCTCCTGGATGATCTTGCCGTTGCCGCGCACGGGGCCGTCCAGGCGCTGCAGGTTGCAGTTGACGACGAACGTCAGATTGTCCAGGCCTTCGTTCGCCGCGACCTGGAGCTGCCCCCGGCTCTCGACCTCGTCCAGCTCACCGTCACCGAGGAAGGCCCAGACATGCGCGTCGGACAGGTCCTTGATGCCGCGATTGGTCAGGTACTTGTTGGTCATCGCCTGATAGATCGCGTTGATCGGGCCGAGACCCATCGAGACGGTGGGGAACTGCCAGAACTCCGGCATGAGGCGCGGGTGCGGGTAGGAGGGGATCCCGTGCGGCCACTGCGACTTCTCTTGACGGAACCCGTCGAGCTGGGCCTCGTCGAGCCGGCCCTCCAGGAAGGCCCGGGCGTACATGCCGGGCGATGCGTGGCCCTGGAAGAAGACCTGGTCGCCGCCGGAAGGGTGGTCCTGCCCCCGGAAGAAGTGGTTGAAACCGACCTCGTACAGCGACGCCGAGGACGCGTAGGTCGAGATGTGCCCGCCGACGCCGATGCCGGGACGCTGCGCACGGTGGACCGTGATGGCCGCGTTCCAGCGGATCCACGAACGATAGCGGCGTTCGATGTCCTCGTCGCCCGGGAAGGGCGCCTCGTTCTCCGGGGCGATCGTGTTGATGTAGTCGGTCGTAGGCACGATCGGGACGCCCAGGTGCAGTTCCTTCGAGGCCTTCAGCAGACTGAGCATGATCTCACGTCCGCGTCCCGCGCCCTTCGCGTGGACCAGCTGCTCGAGGGACTCCCGCCACTCGTTCGTCTCGTCCGGGTCGCTGTCGAGGGGGCCCTGCGAATACGGATCCTGGTCGTGGACAGTCACGGATCACCTTTCGTCGTCTGACGGGTCGCGTCAGCTGTGGCTTCGTGGTGGAGCGCCGCGCCGGGTCGGGCGCGCGGGACACACCGCGCTCAAGCCTAGCGACAGTTCGGCCCGCGATCGCGGCAGCGTGGTGCGGCCGTCGCCACGCCGTCGCAGCCCTCTCGTAGACTGGGCGGACACGGGCCTTTAGCTCAGCTGGTAGAGCGCCACGTTTACACCGTGGATGTCGTCGGTTCGATCCCGGCAGGGCCCACGTGAACGCACCGCCCGCGCAGCAGCGCCGCCTTCTCGACCTCGCCGCGCTCGACACAGTGATCCGCCAGAGCGAGCATGCCCGCAGTCACCCGGCTCAGGCCGACCGTGTTCGAGAGCTCATCGCGCAGCGACAGGAGCTGACCCGTGAGCTCACACTCCGTCAAGGGGTCCGCGACGACCTGAAGGCCGAGCTCGGTCGCATCGAATCGGATGTCGCGGTCGTCGACGCGCGGCGCGAGCGCGACCAGGAGCGCCTCGCGGCCGCCACGAGCCCGAAGGACGCCCAAGGGCTGGAAAGCGAGCTTGTCTCGCTCGCCCGGCGCAAGAGCGACCTGGAGGACGCGCAGCTCGAGGTGATGGAACGACTGGAGACGGCGGAAGCGGCGGTGACCGAGCAGGAGGACCTCCTGGCGGCCGTCAACGAGGAGGGCGCGCGTTTGAGCGCCGAGGCGAAGGCGGCCGTCGCCGACGCCACCGCACGACTCGAGCAAGCGGGCCGGGATCGCGCCGCCGTGGCATCCGAACTCCCGGCGGACCTGCTCGCCGCGTATGACCGGGCAGCCGAGCGCAGCGCCGGCGCTGCCCTGTTGCTGCGGCAGACGTGCGAAGGCTGCCGCATGGTGCTCTCCGGGACGGATCTGAACGCCGTGCGCCAGGCGGCGGCGGACGCCGTCGTCCTGTGCCCCGAGTGCGGGTGCATCCTGGTTCGCACAGAGGAATCGGGGCTCTGACCGTGTCGCGGCTCACCGCGTCGGTGCGGTGATCCACGACGGAGCATCCTGGGTCGTGGTCGGTCGTCGACCCGATGACGACATAGACCTCATCCAGCTCGGTGCGGATGGGGACGAGCTGTCGGCGACACGGGTGACCGCCGAGCAGCTCGCTGAGGAAGCGCGGTCTTCGACCGGTGCCCGGGTGCGCTGGGTGTGGTCGGACACGCCGCACTGGTATCCGCTCCTGCTGGCGCGGGGCGTCCGGATCTCGCGGTGCCGGGATCTCCGGCTGTGTCATGCGATTCTGCGCGGCAGCGCCCTGGTCCCGGATGCGTCCGCGCTGAGGGCTGCCGGCGAGTGGGATGCCGGAGCGGCGCCGGTCGCCGACCAGACCCCCGCGCTGTTCGCATGGGATTCCGGCGATGCACCGTCCGGTCCGCCCGGCGATGCGGCGGCGGCGCTGGCGGAGCTGTCCCGGCAGCGCGCCGCGGTGTCTTCCGCGCCGGAGGGCGCACGTCTCGAGCTCCTGTGCGCCGCCGAGTCGGCCGGTGCGCTCGCTGCCGAGGAGATGCGGGCGGCGGGGCTTCCCTGGGATGCCGCCGAGCACACGCGGATCCTCGAACACGTCTTGGGCGCCCGCCCTGTCGGTGGCGGCACACCCGAGCGGATGGCGGCGCTCGCGGCACGGATCCGCGAGCATCTCGGCGATCCGCATGCGCAATTGGACTCGCCGGCCAAGCTGCTGCGCAGCCTGCACCGGATCGGCGTGCCGGCGCGCTCCACCGCGAAATGGGAGCTCGGTCGCTTCGAGCATCCCGTCATCGCCCCGTTGCTGGAATACAAGCGCATGACCCGGCTGCTGTCGGCGAACGGATGGACGTGGCTCGAGGAATGGGTGCGCGATGGGCGATTCCGCCCCGTCTACGTCCCCGGCGGAGTCGTCACAGGGCGCTGGGCGTCGTCGGGAGGAGGCGCGCTGCAGTTCCCCCGGCTCCTGCGACGTGCCGTGCGCGCGGATCCGGGGTGGACGTTCGTGGTCGCCGATGTGGCACAGCTCGAGCCTCGTGTCCTGGCGGGGATGTCCCGCGACACCGCTCTCGCGCGCGCGGCCCGCGGCCGGGACCTGTACGTCGGGATCGTCGACAGCGGCGCGGTCGCGACCCGCTCGGAAGCCAAGGTCGCGATGCTCGGCGCGATGTA
>Ga0164243_10012722_pt1 | contig 11893 bp, 11 predicted proteins | sample OricompcompostOP_FD_108781 | JGI IMG/M metagenome (GOLD analysis project Ga0164243, IMG submission 108781) | Organic Plus compost microbial communities from Emeryville, California, USA - Original compost - Organic plus compost (OP) | ecosystem: Engineered > Solid waste > Mixed feedstock >...
CAATTCACATTGGCGACGACCTGCAAGCAATCGTCGCAATTCACTTTGGCAACGACCTGCAAGCAATCGTCGCAATTCACTTTGGCAACGACCTGCAAGCAGTCGTCGCGCACTAAGCGCTTGCTTAGCATGTCGTCGTTAGTCCAGACTGTCAACGATCAAGACGCCGACCCAGGGGTGAACATGACCATCATCACAGCGCGGGAGCGATTGCTGAGCGCTGCGGTGGAGGCATTCGCCGAGAAGGGGTTCGCCGCGACGACCACCCGGGACATCGCTTCGCGTGCCGGAATGAGCCCCGCGGCGGTGTATGTGCACCACGACAGCAAGGAGAGCCTGCTGTTCACGGTGAGCCTGGACGGACACCGCCATGCGCTGGACATCATCGAGACGGCGGCCGCGTCCAGCGACGATCCGGTCGAGCGGCTGCGCACCATGGTGCACTCGTTCACGCTGTGGCACGCCGACCACAGTCGGGTGGGACGCATCGTGCAGTACGAGTACCAGGCGCTGACGCCCGAGCATCGCGCCGAGGTGGCCGTCTACCGTCGCAAGATCGAGCAGGCGATGCAGGAGGCCTTGCGCGACGGTGTCGAGCGCGGCGCGTTCGTGGTCGACGACATCCCCGGGACGGCGTTCGCCCTACTGTCCTTGGGCATCGATCTGGTGCGCTGGTTCGAGCCGGGTGGCTCACAGAGCGGCGAGGCCCTGGCCGCGCTGCACGCCGAACTGGCGGTCAAGATGACACGAGCCTGACGAACACCACCGGTCGCCAGCCGAGAGGCCGCCCGCGGCCGACCGGCGGGAAGGCGCGAGCGACGTGACAGGCTCGCCCGGCCACTACTCAGGCGAGCCTGTCACGTCACCGCGCTTCGTGGTCAGCGGCTGCGCCGCAGGGCGCTCCCGGTCGCTCCGCTCCCTAGCGTCCCGCCGGTCTCCTCGCTGCGTTCGTCGCTCAGCGTGATCAGGCCTGCTGCAGAACGTATTCGGCGTTGATGGTGATGGCGATCTTGTCGCCGATCATGACCTTGTCACCCTCGAGCGGGACGTTGAAGTCGATACCGAAGGCTTTGCGGCTGATCTCACCGGTGGCCTCGATGCCCAGACGGGTGCCGCCCCACGGGTCGCCACCCTCGCCGAGCACCTCGACGGTGAGCTCGAGGGGCTTGGTGACGTCCTTGATGGTCAGGTCGCCGTTGACGACCAGTTCGTTGTCGCCCTTGACGAGCACGGCGGTGCTGCGGAACGACATCTTCGGCGTGCTCTCGACGTTGAAGAAGTCACCGGAGCGCAGGTGGGTGTCGCGGTCGGGGGTACCGGTGTTGACCGAGCTGAGGTCGACCTCGACGTCGACCGAGGAGCCCGAGAGGTCCTCGGTCGTGGTCAGCGTGGACTCGAAGGTCTCGAACTTGCCGCGCACCTTGCTCATGATGTGGCGGACCGAGAATCCGATCTCGGTGTGCGTCGGGTCGGCGGTCCAGGTGCCGGGGGTGATGGTGGTCATGTGTGCGTCTCCTGAAGCAGATTTGTTGACTGTTCAACTAGAATGAACGTATCACGTAGTTCAACCTTCAACAACACGATTCGCGACGTAGGATGGATCACATGGACACGACCACTGAGACGCCTTGGCTCACCAGCGACCAGCAGGTGGCCTGGCGGGCGTTCCTTGGAGCCACGACACTGCTGACCGATCGGCTGGATCGCGATCTGCGCGCGGCGCACGACCTGTCGATGCCCGAGTACGAGGTCCTGGTCCGCTTGTCCGAGGCACCGGACCGCTCGATCCGCATGGCCGAACTCGCCGCCGCGCTCGCACATTCGCGCAGCCGCGTGACCCACACCATCTCCCGGCTCGAGAAGGATGGTCTGGTCCGACGGGGCCAGTGTGCGACCGACGGCCGCGGCGTCTCGGCGATCCTGACCGACAAGGGCTTCGCGGCACTCGAGCAGGCCGCCCACACCCACGTCCGCGGCGTCCACTCCTACCTGATCGAGAACGCCTCCGACGAGGAACTCACGGTCATCGGCGACGTCATGCAACGCGTCGTGACCCAGCTCGACGAGAACAACACCTGCACCACCTGATCCGTTCCCCGGCGGGGCTTCGATCGCGCCGCGGGTCCGGCAAGCGCTCACCGGACGTTAGCCAAGATCTGCGCCACAGTTGTTGCTTCGCATCACCTCGAACGAACGACTACGGCGCAAACCTCGTGGATGGGTTAGTCGCGGGTGAGGCGGCGGTGGGTGACGCGGTGGGGGCGGGCGGCCTCAGGACCGAGTCGCTCGATCTTGTTGTCCTCATAGCTGGCGAAGTTGCCCTCGAACCAGAACCACGCGCCCTCGTCGTCCTCGGTACCCTCCCAGGCCAGGATGTGCGTCGCAATGCGGTCCAGGAACCAGCGGTCGTGCGACGTCACCACGGCACAGCCGGGGAAGTCCAGCAGAGCGTCCTCCAATGACGACAGGGTCTCGACGTCCAGGTCGTTGGTGGGCTCGTCGAGCAGCAGCATGTTGCCGCCCTGCTTGAGCGTCAGCGCCAGGTTGAGACGGTTGCGCTCGCCGCCGGACAGCACACCGGCCTTCTTCTGCTGATCGGACCCCTTGAAACCGAACGACGCGACGTAAGCGCGCGAGTTCATCTCGAAGTTCGCGACCTTGATGAAGTCCAGACCGTCCGAGACGACCTCCCAGACGTTCTTGTCCGGATCGATGCCGCCGCGACTCTGGTCGACGTAGCTGATCTTGACCGTCTGGCCGATCTCCAACTCGCCGGAATCGGGCTGCTCCGAACCGGTGATCATGCGGAACAACGTCGTCTTGCCGACACCGTTGGGGCCGACGATGCCGACGATGCCGGCACGCGGCAGCGTGAAACTGATGTCGTTCCACAGGACGCGGCCCTCGAAGCCCTTGGTCAGATTCTTCGCGTTCAGCACGACATCGCCCAGGCGCGGACCGGCAGGAATGTTGATGTCGGTGGTGTCGATCTTGCGGGCCTTCTCGGCCTCGGCCGCGAGTTCCTCGTAGCGGGCCAGACGCGACTTGCTCTTGGTCTGGCGCCCCTTCGCGTTCGAGCGCACCCACTCCAGCTCGCGCTCGAGCATCTTGGCGCGCTTGGCGTCCTTCTGACCCTCGATCTTGAGGCGATCCTTCTTGGTCTCCAGGTACGTCGAGTAGTTGCCTTCGTACCCGTGGATCGCACCCCGGTCGACCTCGGCGATCCACTCGGCGACATTGTCCAGGAAGTAGCGGTCGTGGGTCACGGCCAGCACAGCGCCGGGGTAACTCTTGAGGTGGCCTTCGAGCCACTGCACCGATTCGGCGTCCAGGTGGTTGGTGGGCTCATCGAGCAGCAGCAGATCGGGCTGCTGCAGCAGCAACTTGCACAGCGCGACGCGACGGCGCTCACCACCGGACAGGTGATCGACGAGTTCGTCCGGCGGCGGGCAGCGCAGGGCATCCATGGCCTGGTCCAGACGCGAGTCGATGTCCCACGCGTTGACCGAATCCAGGTAGGTCTGCAGTTCGCCGGTCTCGGCCATCAGGGCGTCCTGATCGGCGTCGGGCTCGCCCATCTCCATGTAGGCGTCCTCGAGGCGCTTCATCTTGGTCTTGATCTCGCCGACAGCCTCTTCGACGTTCTCCAGGACCGTCCTGCCCTCACTCAGGGGCGGCTCCTGCTGAAGCATGCCGACCGTCGCGTCGGGGTCGCGCATGACGTCGCCGTTGTTGGCGTGTTCGAGCCCGGCCATCAACTTCAGCAGCGTCGACTTGCCCATGCCGTTGGGGCCGACGACACCGATCTTGGCGCCGTGCAGGAACGACAACGACACGTTGTCGAGCACGACCTTGTCGCCGTGGGCCTTGCGGACATTGCGGAGCGTGAGGACGTAATCAGCCATGATGCGACCAGCCTATCGGCGCGCTGATCACGCTGATCGCGCAGGACGAGCGGAGGTCTGCCCCGTACCGGTCAACCGAGTGCTACGAGCACGCTGTCCCGGTAGCGGCCGTACTGTTCCAGTTCAGCCGTGACCGGTTGCGTCACCTGCGACCCGGTGACCGAGGCGATGACCTCGCGAGCTGCGCTGTCGACGCGTTCGGAGCGTCGCCGCGCACTGCCGCGGGCGACGATCCGTGACACCAGGTCCAGCATGATGCCCGCGACGACCGCTCCCCCGGCGACCCATGCCGCGAGTGGCACACCGAGCGGCTCGGGCAGGTCAGGTGCGTGCGTGTCGACGTCGGTCCAACGCTCCAGGGCGAGCGCGCCCAGACCCGCCAGTCCCGCGACCAGAGCCAGGACCAGGAGCCATTGCGCGATCTGCACGAAACGGCTCCAGGCCGGTGGGCGTTCGGCCTGCAGACCGGCGTCATCCTTCAGCGCTTGCGACAACGTCGTGGCCGTGGTGTCGGCTGCGACGGATCGATGCACACTGGATCGCCACGGAAGACTCAATCCACGCGCTGCGTCGTCGACGAAATCTCGCACCGCGACGTTGACGGCCGATTCGGACACCGACGGGACGTCGACCGGGCCCAGGCCGGCCTTCGAACGAGCGAACGGGGCCACGAGCGGCCACCGTGTGCGACGCACGATACGGCGTCGGGCCGCCGAACGTACTGCGTCGATCGTGTGGTGCAGGCCCAACTGATCGGCCAGACCCTCCTCGAGTCGCCGAACCGCCATCGGTGCCACGAGCGGAGCCGGATCGGTGCCACCGGCGTCGGCGACCGCCCTGGCGGCCTCGCCCACATCGGCGGCCAGACGTGCCTTGGCGGCGCTCTTGGCACGGATGCGTTCGGCCAACTGGCGGCGCAACTCTTCGAGTCCGTCGCCACGCGCGGCCGAAACACCCAGCACGTCGACCTCGGGCAGTCCGTCGGCCTGGATCAGACGTTTGACGTCGGCGATGGTCTCGCTGCGGCTCTCGGCCGGGATGCGATCGATCTGGTTCAGCACGACCAATGTCACGGCGCCGTGCGCGGCCATGGGCCTGATGTAGCGCTCGTGGATCGCGGCATCGGCGTACTTCTGCGGATCCAGGACCCAGACCAGCAGGTCGGAGTAGGTGACCAGGCGGTCCATCTCGAGATGGTGCGAGACCTCGGTCGAGTCGTGATCGGGCAGATCGAGCAGGATCAGACCCTCCAGAGAGGTGTCCTCGTCCTTCTCCAGCAGGCCCATGCGCGACACCTGGTGGCGCGGTGGAATGCCCATCCACGTCAACAACTCGCCGGCGCCGTCAGGGCCCCAGGCGCAGGCCAGTGCCCATGACGTGGTGGGACGTCGGACGCCGACACCGGCCAGTTCCATGTCCGACAGAGCGTTGAACAGCGACGACTTGCCCGATCCGGTGGCACCGGCCAGGGCGACGATGGTGTGCTCGCCGGACAGCTTGAGCCGTTCCGATGCCCGTTCGGCCAGAGCGTCGGCTGCCGCGAGAGCGTCGTCGTCGAGCCGTCCACGGGCTGCCGCTGCGGCGTCGGCGAGGGCGTCCAGGCGGCGCCCCAGCGCATCGCGCAGGCCGACAGGAGCGGCCAGTGCGGGATCCGGGGCGGTCATGGGGCGATCTCTCCATTGATGAAGTCGGTGTGGCGAGCGTATTCGGCCGCACGCGCTGCGTCGCGCAGGACCGTCTGCTGTCCCAGGATCGTGTCGACGCTGGGCGCCAGCGCCTCGACCCGGGACCGGTCGAGGGCGATCAGGGTCGCGGCGCGTTGTTCGACGTCGGCGACGGCGTCGGTCACCAGGCGTGACGCCGCATCGGCACCGAGTGTCTGATCGAGCAGTCGGCGCGCCAGTTGCGGCTCCGCGGACGGCTGTCGTGCCACGAGCACCGCGATCGATGCGCACGCGGCGAGCGAGTTCCGGTCGACGTCGAGTCCGTCGGCGACCGAGGCGATCTGCTCGACCAGCGACACCGCCCATGCATCGCCGAGTTCATCGGCGCGAACCCGGGCGTCGGTCGAGATGCGGTCGGCGCCCGGCGCACCTTCCAGCAGGCGCCGGCCGTGAGCGGTGGACGCCCATGCCTGACCTATGCCGTGCGCGGCACGATCGATCTCGCTGACGACCAGATTCTTGACCGCCGACGCCACCGATTCGACCAGGTCCAGCGTTCCCGGGACGGCTCGACCGGTGCCGTCCTCTGTCGTCAGGCTCGCTGCGAGTCCGTCATCGACCAGCGACTGCCATCGAGAGGCGACCTCGCCGGCGATCAACGACCCATCGGTCAGTCGCTGTCCGATGGACTGCTGTGCGGCATCGAAACCGTTCACGACCGGGGCACCGAGATCGCGTCCGACCGTCAACTGGTCCTCGACGGCATCGGCCACGTCGTGCGCGCGGAACACCAGGTGCCGGACGGCTCCGTCGAGGGTGCGGCCGACGACGCGACGGCGTGCGGACGGGTCGGCGGCCAGATCGCGCAACCAGTTGGCGATCGGCGAGATGCTGCTCGGAGGCAGCAGTCCGGTGTGGGTCAGTGAGCCTTCGGGGATCGTGAACAGCGGAGAATCGGCCAGCCCTCGTGAGGTCATCATCCGAGCGAGGTGTCCACGCACCTCCTCGACCGCATCCGGCGCGGTACGGTCCAGTACGACGGCCAGCGAGGTGGACCGGTCGGCGGCGCGCTTGAGGTACGACCACGGCACCTGGTCGGCATACCGGGCCGCGGACGTGACGAACAGCCACAGATCGGCGGCGGCCAGCAGTTGCGTGGCCAGTTCGCGGTTGACCTGGTCGACCGAGTCGACGTCAGGTGCGTCCAGGATCGCCAGACCCGCCGGAACCGCTGTCGAGGCGACCAGGCGCAGTCCGTATCCGGCCGAGGCGTCCTGCTCCCCCACACGCGGAAGGTCCGGCAGGATGCGGTCGCGCGAGAACCACTGCTCGTCGAGCGGGTGATGGACGAGTACCGGTGAACGCGTCGTCGGGCGCAGGACACCTGCCTCGGTGACCGCCGAGCCGACGATCGAGTTCACGAGCGTCGACTTGCCGGCACCCGTGGACCCGCCGACGACGGTCAACAGCGGTGCGTCCAATTGCACGAGTCGGGGCAGGATGTAGTCCGACAACTGATCGGCGACCTCATCACGCGTGGTGCGCGCCTGCTCCACGCCCGGCGTGTCGAAGTCGAGCGAAACACCGCGGACGCTGGACAGAAGGTCACCCATCGCCGCAAGGAGCTCGGCAGACACGTGTGTCTTCGTCATGCCATCCTTCCGCCGGAGCACCCTGTTGTTACCGGTCACCAGCGTAGTGGACCAAGTCGCTCCGGTCCGCCGGGTGTGCGGGTTTCAGACGTATGACGTCGCCAGGGCCGGTGGGAGCCGCACCCCGGGACGCAACGCATACATCTGGTCCAACAGCGCGTAGGTCCGTTCGACGCCGTTGGGGACGTTCTGGCCCCGCATGACGCGGTCGTGCAGGAATGCCATCTCGGTCGCGGTCCGCTGATACCGGCGAACGACGTTTCCGGCCACCTTGCCGTACGTGCGGGTGGCGTACTTGCGAGCTGCCTTGCGATGGCCGAACCGCGACAGGTACGGGATCTCCGCGGGATGGATCCAGCCGCGTTGCGATACGTAGAGCAGCGATTGTTCGAGAGTGCGCACCTGACGCAGGCGCACGATGATCGCGATCGTCGCGATGATGGCCAGCACGATCGCCAGCCCGAGGTAGACCAGCACGAATCCGATTCCGCCGCCATAACTCAACGAGCCGTTCCACAACCCGTGCAATGCCATGCTGCACGCCAACCCGAACACGACGAGCGGGACCTTGACCCACCACGATCGCCGCGTGACGGCGATGCCGACCGCGATGCCGAAGGCCGAGGTGAACAGCGGGTGGGCGAACGGACTGAACACGCCCCGCACGACGAAGGTCGCCGTGGCGCCCTCGGCGCCGTCGAGCACGACCTCACCGGGCGCACCCACATAACTGAAGGCGTAATAGCCGATGTTCTCGACGAACGCGAAACCGATGCCGACGAGACCGGCGATGATGAGTCCGTCGAGCATGCCGTCGATGATGCGGCGCCGTCTGATGAACACCAGCAGCAGGAACAGGCACTTGGCGGGTTCCTCGGCGACCGGTGCGATGAAGGTGGCGAGTTCGCTCTCGGTGAGGTCGGTCGCGTGCCCGACCCAGCGCTCGATCACCAGGGCGATGGCGACAGCCACCACCCCACCCCAGATGAACGCCGCCAGTTTGTAGCGACGGGGTTCGGGTTCGTACCGGTCCAGCCACCAGTACACGAACCAGAGCAACGGCAGCGGCAGGAGCGCGTAGACGATCGAGAGGCTGGCGCCCTTGGCATCGTCGGCGGTCAGTGAGATGTAGATGCCGAACCCCACACCGACGACGCCCACGACCGCGACCAGGACGATCCACACGAGGCGTCCCCGCTGCCGGAACGGCTCTGTGTTCGCGGGCGGCACGAAGTCGTAGGCCGCCGGGAGTGCGGGTGCGGTGGGCACAGTCACGCAGGTCAGCGTAGGCGATGGTACGGACCGTGTCGGCCCCATCGGCCGATACGCTTGTCTCGGTGCAGGTGCCGGCCGTCGGCGCCCGAGCCCCCGTAGCTCAGCTGGATAGAGCAAGAGCCTTCTAATCTCTAGGTCGCAGGTTCGAGTCCTGCCGGGGGCGCCCATCCCATGCGCGTAGCGCCCAGCATGGGCGCCACCTGACCGACTCGGGAGGATCTGTCGCGCCGCAGGCGCCGATCATGACGGATCCTGCCCGGGGCGCCGTCCGGTCAGGTCAATGCTGACGCTGCGGCTCGACCGATCGCCGCGGCCGCGGCGTCCAGCGCGTCGGTCCGCAAAGACCACTGCTGCCAGTACAGGTCGACGTCGACATGGTGTTGTTCGTCGAGCAGGACCAGGTCCCCCGAGGCCAGATGGTTCGCGGTCTGCAGATCAGGCAGCATCCCCCATCCCATGCCGAGCAGGACGGCATCGAGGAACGACCGCGAGGCTGGAACGTGGTGCCGCCGTGGGGCACCCTGAGCGCCCCGAAGCCGGAGATAGTCGTCCTGGAGCTCATCGCGGCGGTCGAAGACCACGACGGGAGCGCGTTCGAGCCGCTCGGCATCCACCCCGCGCACGAACCAGCGATCGACGAACTCAGGTGCGGCTGCCGGCCGGTACCGCATCGTGCCGAGCCGGCTGACGCGGCAGCCCTGGACCGCGGTGGCATCGGAGGTGATCGCGGCCATCACGGTCCCGTCGCGCAGCAGGTCAGCGGTGACGGATTGATCCGCCCGCCGCAGGTCGAACGACACTCCCGGCACCTCCGCCAGCGCTGGCAGTACCCACGTGTCGAGCGAATCGGCGTTGACCGCGATCGGGACGGTCGCCACGTCGGGGCCGCCGGTCGCGGTGCTCGCCTGGTCGATCAGCGCCGTGACTTCTCGGGCCAGCCGCAGGTACACACGTCCGGCGTCGGTGACCTCGACGGGACGCGCTCGCCGCACCACGACCTGACCCACTGCCTGCTCGAGGGCCTTGATGCGCTGGCTCACGGCCGACGGCGTCAGGTGCAGACGTGCGGCCGCGGCATCGAACGACCCGGCATCCACGACCGCTGACAATGCTTGGAGTTGGGACAGATCCGGAGTCACATCAACAATGCTAATGCTTCTGAAGAAACATGATCTGGACTTCAGGTACCGTCGGACCTAGCGTCATGCCGTGCCCCTTTCGACCCTCCTCGCCGGCCTGGGCTTCGGGCTCTCGCTGATCATCGTGATCGGGGCGCAGAACGCATTCGTCCTGCGCCAGGGGTTGCGCCGTGAACACGTGGTTCCGGTCGTCGCCGTCTGCTCGATCTCCGACGCGATCTTGATCGCGGCCGGTGTCGGAGGCCTCGGCGCCCTCGTCGACGCGGCACCTCGCGCTCTCGACGTGTTGTCCGTGGTGGGCGCGATGTTCCTGCTGGTCTACGCCGCCGTTGCGGTCCGGCGGGCGATCCGCCCCGAGGCGCTGCGGGCCGACACCGCCGGGCGCGCCGTTTCGGCACGACGCGTTGTCGTCACCGCGATGGCTCTGACCTGGCTGAATCCCCACGTCTACCTCGACACGCTCCTGCTGTTGGGCTCCGTCGCCAGGTCCCACGGTGACGGCCGGTGGTGGTTCGCCGTCGGCGCGATACTGGGCAGCCTCGTGTGGTTCTCGGCGCTCGGGTTCGGCGCCAGGATGCTGCGTCCGGTGTTCGCCCGCCCGACCGCGTGGCGGGTGCTCGACACGTTGATCGCCATACTGATGATCGTGATCGCCGTCGAGTTGTTGCGTGGGGTCCACGGATGACCCGCCGACTCCTTCTCGTCGCGATCGGTGGCGCTGTCGGGACGCTCGGCCGGTACGGCATCGCCGAACTGATGGATTCGGGCAGTAGTTGGCCATCGGCGACGTTCGCGGTCAACATCGTCGGTTCGTTCCTTCTGGGCGTTCTGGCAGCACGTGTCACGGACGCGTCCGATCCCCGGCGACTACTCCTCGGGACCGGCGTCCTGGGCGGGTTCACGACGTACAGTGCCTTCGCGGTCGAGACCGATCTGCTGCTGCGCGACGGTGACCAGATGATCGGCCTGCTGTATCCGGTCGCATCGGTCGCCCTCGGTTTCGTCGCCGCGGTCGTCGGCCTGATCGTCGGGAGGCGACCGGCGTGATGGTTCTCCTGGTGGCCCTTGCCGGTGGGGTCGGTGCCGCGACGCGGTCGACGGTCGACCTGCTCGTCGAGGCCCGCACGACGTCACGGCTGCCCTGGGCGACGTTCGGCATCAACGTGTCCGGATCGTTCGCGCTCGGGCTGCTGGTGGGCTCAGGCTCCGGCCATGATCCGCTCCTCGTCGTCGGGACCGGATTCCTCGGCGGCTACACGACGTTCAGTTCAGCAGCGCTCGAGGTCGCGAAGGCAGCCCTGGACCATCGCCGATCCGATGCGCTCGGCATCGCGATGGCGATGGTCGTCAGCTGTGTGGCGGCTGCGTCGTTGGGCGTGTGGTTGGCGTCCTGATCAGGACTTCTTGGCGGCGTCGATCGCCTTCTTCAGTCCCGCGGGAGTCGGCGACGAGACGTCCTTGCCGTCGATGACGACCCACGGGGTGCCCTCGAAACCGGCGTCGAGTGCGGCCTTGTAGGCGTCTTCGATCCACGGTCCGTACGTCTTCTGGGTGATGCACTTCTCGGATCCTGAGTATCCGGCCTGCTTCGCCGTGGCAACCAGTTCCTTGTCCTCGGGGCCGGCGGTCTGCTCAGCAGGCTGGTTCGCATACAGCAGATCGTGCATCTTCTTGTAGCCCTCGACACCGTCGGCATCCAGGACGCACAGTGCTGCGTTGAGCGAGCGGCTCGAGTACTCGTTCAGGCTGGCCTTGTCCAAGAACGCGATCGGACGGTATTCGATCACGATCTCGCCCTTCTTGACCAGATCGTTCAGGAACGCACCGCTCTGCTGCTCGAAGGCCTGACACGCCGGGCACTGGAAGTCCTCGTGGAGGATGACCTTGACCGGGTCCTTGCCTTCTTCACCTCCGGCGTTGGCCGCGGTGTACTCGAAGCCGTAATCGTCGTTGACGCCGGCCGGAGCCACCAGGTCGGTGTTCTTCTTGTGATCGTCCGAGACCTTCTTGATCGCGAATCCGGCCACGACGATCAGGGCGACGACCACGCCGACGATCGCCACGGTGATGATGTTGCGCTGGCGGCGCTCAGCCTTCTCGCGCTCCTTGCGCATCTGTTCGGCGCGAGCGGCTCGCTGCTGGCGGTCGTTGGCCACGGGGGTCTTCTCTCCTGTGTCGGGGGACGTCCACGGGTCCCAACGGTCGAGGACCGTCGAAGGTTCCGGACATCGGATACCGGGATGAACCCTACCGTCGCC
>Ga0164243_10012723_pt1 | contig 11892 bp, 11 predicted proteins | sample OricompcompostOP_FD_108781 | JGI IMG/M metagenome (GOLD analysis project Ga0164243, IMG submission 108781) | Organic Plus compost microbial communities from Emeryville, California, USA - Original compost - Organic plus compost (OP) | ecosystem: Engineered > Solid waste > Mixed feedstock >...
ACCCTTAGCCATTCACCGAGTATGGTGTGATCCTCTTGGCCAACACCCCCCCATGCGTACGACATATCAGCATAAATTCCTGTCGCTTTCGATCGACGACTATATGTCGCCACCTCTGCCAGGCCCTGTTAAGAACGAAAGGAAAGAAGAAGAAAAACGACAGAACATAACGTGGAGAACTGCCCGCCTCCCCACTGTGGTCCGCAAACATAGACACACACCCACGTCCGTGACAAGCAGAGCATGTAAAATATCAACTCAAGTGATAAGCGTGACGTGGGGGTTTGCAATCCATGCCATCACGTACTATACGCGTGCCTTGATTTCGCCCCAAGAGTCAGGTAGGCCATCCACAGTCTATCCACAGAACCAAGAAGAAAAAGAGCCAAAAGATCTCCAACCTAGCAAGTTGTCGCCCAAGTTAGATCCGGCATCTTCAAACTCCCTGACTCGATCACGGCATCTGAGGAGGTGTGGCTTTCAAAACTGGAACACATCAATGTTCCAAGGTCAGCTTCTCAGTATCTAGACTATTTACATCAAGTGGGATTCCGCGGTTAACCCCAGAGGGGCCTCTTCGCTTCAGATTGACTGAGCAGAGACTCTTGTCACCTTGACTTGAGTGTGAATTGTTCTTGAGGACTAAAAGCGTCTCTGCTCTGGAAAAGAGGGTTTAACTGACGGGAATATAAACACTGGGCCCGAAAGCCTCGTATCCACTTTGAATAACATACTATTAAATAGGAGTGGATACAATCGTGACCTTCATATACGCCCGTCGCGATCACTCACGTTCGGTTTAAGCTCTATAGCTCCCCAACAATACTCAACAATATGGCGCTTCTTCCATCACTCCTCTCCCCCCCACAAACTCTCTCCCTCTCTCTCTCTAGTGCTGAGAACTCCATCCCACCCAACTCCTCGGCATCACCCTCCATATCTTCACTTCGCCGGATCGCAAGTCATCAAGCTTAAAGCTCTCCAACTTGACCTTCTTGCTCTCGCGCCCTTGGCCCCAAGCTCTCACCTTCTTTTTGGTACCATCCCATTCTGCGACGACTGCAACATGATCCGGCTTGCCAACCTCGGCCGAGTATTTCGCATGCATCGGACCGTGCTTCCCTTGAAAGCGCGCGTTGCGGAATGAAATAATATCACCGGGCCGAATTTCGTCGTTCTGAAGCGTAGAAGCGTTGGCCATATTCGCATAGACAAGGGCCCCGTATGCCCGCATCCCCACAGGATGTAAGGCTTCCTTGAACGGCCGAAGAAGGTCCAAGACCAGGCCTTGTGGCGTGCCGTCCCCAACCACGGAGTCCTTCTTAGATGTTACCATATCGGCAATGGCACGGCCGAAGCGCTCATGTGACTGCTCCAACTGATCCTGGCGGAGAGTCCGGGGAGGTCCTTCATGGTGCTGATCGACCTCCACATCCGCAGGGTTATAGGGATCGTACTGCACAATGAGCGTTGTTTGGGAGTAATCGATGAAAAGGATCCGAACAGTCCTTGTGATGACCGTCTTGGCACCACGGTTTGTTGAAGTAGATTCCTCGCTCTCAAAGAGAATATCCTTCCTTTCCTGGAGTGATGGCGGGACTTGGTTAGATTGCTTCCACCAACCGCTTTGTAGAGCGGGATCCAGCTCCTCGGCTATGAAACCCGTGTCCAGAGAGGGTCGCCCAACGTCAGCAGAGGGTCTGCCAGCCGAACGTTGAACGTCAAACGATTGTCTCGGGCCAGGTCGGATTGGAAGAGCGGTCGCCGGCGGCATCCTCCGATCCAGTGGTGGAGAGGATGGAATTGATGGACCAGCAAGACCCGATTCCTCGTTATATTGATAGCCTCCAATTTTCGGACTAGTATAGCTGTGAGGTTGGAATGCTGGGTTCACGTCCAGATCCCTTGGCGGCGGCGGCGGCGGAGGTGGCGGCGGGGCAGATCGCGGCGCATCTACCGACGCCCGGGAGCCCGGAAGCGGCTGGCCTGGGATGGGAGGTGGGATAGCCCTCGGAGCAGCCGTGCTCGGGATGGGCGGCGGTGAAGTAGGGGGCGCACTAGCAACGGGTGATCCTACTGGCGTCCGTTCGTCCTCAAAACTGGATTCACGGGCCGTCGATTTCAAAGCATCTTTGTGAGGTACTGAAGACGCAATGTCTGTATCATAATCGCCTTCGTATTCTGTAACCTCCTCGTCATCGTCCTTCGAGTGTCGAGGAGGCCGGGCCGTGGGGACAATATATTCATCTGCAGTAGAACTCTGACTTAAGCTCGGTGGTAATGGCGGTGGGGGTCTAGTGTGGGATGCCGGAAGTGTCGGAGCTGACCCTGGAATTGGTGGCGGAGGCCGGCTATTCCTCTTGCTATGAGCTGCCGTGGTAGGGCTGGTAGGCGAGGTGAGTTCCTTGTTCTCCATCCCGCTAGACGTAGGTGGAACTATAGGGATTGAGGGAATCCGGGGCGAGGTCGGTAGGGTAGGTGACGGGAGAGAAGGAGGCGGCGGCGGCGGTGAACGCATGGCAACTGGCGGGGCCGTTTCGCTGTTCTGCTCCTCATCTTTAGTCGGCCGTCGGGGGTGTTCTGAGAGTTCGTCATCAGACTCCGACCCTGTACTAGGCGATATTACGGTTGAGTGAGGGGGAAGCGGCGCGCCGGCTACGAGAACGTTAATTATGGAACGAACAGTACTCTTCTCGGTCCACTTACCATCTGCGGACTCCGGAGGCGGTGCAGGCCGGCCTCCAGGAATTGGAGGTGGGCTAGCTGGGGCTCGAGCTTCACCTCTCTAAGTAAGCAAACGGGAAAGAATGAAGTGGGAAGAGAGTCAATGGTGACTTACGAGTCTGGTCATAGTCTGGGTATTCCTCAGAATCATCACTAATGGGATGCGGCGGCAATTTGGGAGCGCTTTCCTCCTCGGAGATATCTACACGTGGATGGTCCACCGACTGCCTGGTCGACATACCTGGCAAAGCCATCAATGTTGGAACTGGGGGTGCGACTCGCGAGACCGGGGATGACTCGTCGATGTTATCGGTGTAGCTTTGGTCCTTTGGTACGATGGAACGCCGCTTCTTCTTTGGTAATGTAGGACCAGCCACTGGCATGAACATGCCAGGCATTCCCATGCCGCCACTCATCTTCGCCATACGCGCCCGAAGTTCCTCCTTTCGACGGATTTCTGGATCGATGTCGTCATCCTCTTCCTGATCATCATCTTCTTCGTCCATTTCATCGTCTTGGTTAGGGTGAGAAACGGGTCTTGGCTTGTCATCGGCTTCCTCCCTTTCCGTGAGATCCTCTGCGCCTTCGGTTGTATCGCCGGCGCCTGACATGTCTGCTTCATTGCCATCATTTGGGTTGAGGGATAAGGCATCCCTGGTTGACCTGCGCCTGGCGGCAGGGATAGCATGGTGTTCATCTAATGAAACTCTGCCTTCAATATTGTCCAGTTCGCCGTGATCCAAGGCGGGAGTATGTTCCGACGTTTCAGAAATATCCGCACGCTTCTTCTGCGGACGTTTTGGCTTTTCTTTCTTGGCTAGGGCTTCGGCATGCCGTTGGGCTGCTTCAGCCTGTTGCTTCTGCAGGAGTGCTATGCGTTCTTGAAGACTAGTAGGTTTCGGCTGATCTTCCTCGCGGTCGTCGACGTTCTGGGAGATGGAAACCGAGCCCGTCCCGGCTGGTTCCGCAAGCTCTTTGCTTGAGGGCTCCTCTTTCCTGATATTGGGATCTTCCTCGCGGATGTACATCCGCGGAGGGAGCTCAGCGCGCGGCGGTGGGACGTATGCATCTCTGCTTGGAGGCGGGGGAACAAACGGTTTCTTGACGTAATTAAGAGAGCTCGGCTTGAACGGGGTAATTGGACCCCCCCCCGATTTATTGAAGGCAGCAATGCGGTCCCTGATTGAACTGCTTGCGGGCTTTTCCGCAATGGGAGGGGGATTATTCCGGTGCACCGTACCCGTGGGCGGACTTGGTTTGGGTTCGGGAGCCCTGACTTGCTGAGGAATCGGCACCGTCGGCGGAGGCGGTTCAAGAGTGGCGGGCGATGGGACAGTGGCCTTTTCTTCTTGCTCGGTTTCGAAAGGTAGAGGCGGCGGTAGCTGTCTCTCGGTGATTGGAGAGGTTAATACCGGCGGTGCCGAAGGGGGCGGCGCTACATCTTCTTGAGGGGGAGGAGGCGGAGGGGGTACCGAGTCTCTCTTCACCCGCCTTGTTGGTCGTGGAGGAGCTGTTGGTTCATACCTCTCCACGAAGTTGCGGGGGAAGATACCTTCCTGCTTCCCACCAGTCTCATCAACATATTCACCAGTATACCACTCATCATCATCTTGGTCAGTTACTGTGATGATTTGGCCCGCATTGAATTGTAAATCATCCTCATGAGGTGAGGAGTATTCAAAGAGGGCCTTCACAAAGAAAAGCCCAGTGGACATTTTCTATTATGTGAATATGTAATTTTGAGTGCAGGTGGATGGATGAGGATGCAGTTTTGGTTGCCTAGAGGTGATGTTGTGAGTGGTGATGCTAGATCTTTGTCTTTGGTTGGGCGTATTCGTAGTCTGCGGAGGCTTGGGGTTGGTTGGTGGGTGGCGTGCTTGTCTGATAATTGGTGTTCGTTGACAAGTTGACAATCGTTGACAATGATTTGACAGCAATGATATGTTTCAGGGTCGAGATCTTGAGGAAGGAGCGGCAAACGCTTCCCTCGACATGGGGGAGAGAATCACGAATCTCAAACAAGTCGTAGCATCGAAGGAGGCTGTGATCTGCAGCTCGAGGCAACGACGTCAGCGCATGAATAAGAAAATAAAACGGAGGTAAGTTTAGTGCTGGCGAGGTCGTCGAGGTGAAGATAAGGTGATGGACGTACTTCTGATACCAATAAACCTTGCCACTGAAGGAAAGCCAGAGGCGAGGCCAGAACCAGCTTGTCTTGAGGGATCGTTGAAAACAACGGGGCCTTAGAGCATCGATTTCCCCTCACTTATTCCTCGGGTGCTCTAGAAAGATTGACGTGGAGGAGGGTATTCTGCACTTGATGGAAATTAAACTGGGGCCATTTCCTACCGTTGGACCGTTCGTCGTTGCTGTGAGGAGGGAAGAAAGGAGCAGAGCTAAGGCGGTGACTATCTCGGTCCCGTGTGATTACGAAGCCCACAACGTCTTCGAAACTAAGACTTGATTTGTTGGCCTTGACTTGGACTTGGTTAAAACGTTGGTTTCAAATCATGGCAGCGTCTTACTGATTACGTAATAAAACCGCCTTCTACTCTCACCGTTTTATAATGGAGTGGCGTTGCAATTGTGGGATCTCAATCTCGTCTGATGACGTTCTTCTTTGAACCTACCTCGTACAGTTCCAGCCAAAGGGGGGAAGGAAGGAAGAACACGAAACCCCGAGGAAGTTAGGACAGTTCCGTCTCGCCAATCTACCATCATGGCCTCTCCCTTTAATTCCGTGAAGGGGATGAACAACCGCCTGCCTGCAAACTCGAAGTCTCAGACCGAGGCCCACAACCCAGGTCAATGCTCAGAAAACTCGGAAAATAATTCGCTACGATCACCTCGCGACCCGAAAGAAATTGCCCTTCAGCACGCTCGCATCCTCCAGCAACGCAAGGAAATTGAGGCCATAATTCTGCGAAACCTGATAACGCTTTCAGAATACCCACGCATTCGAACACCTCCGCATTCGTCAGCGTCTCCTGCGCCCTCCGACGTTGCAGACTTCAAGCAGCTTATTCGCCTCTTCCAACCATCAGACTATGACGATCTCATTGCCGAGAGAAACGCCAACGGCTTGTGCGGGTACGTCCTGTGCGCCAAGCCGAAGCTGAAGGCAACATCCGGAGGCCCTTGGAAACTGGTTAATAACGGCGGGAAGAGTATCGATATTGTCCACCGCAGAGAACATGAGCAATGGTGCTCGCAATCCTGTGCACGGCATGCCTTCTACGTCAAGGTCCAACTAAATGAAACTGCGGCCTGGGAGCGAGTCGGTATTCCAGACATAGACATCGAAATTTTAAATGAAGGGAGGACGAGTATGAACGGGCAATCAACATCAGGGAGCAAAGGCAAGGCGGAGGGACAGTCTCAAGCCAAGGCTGCTAGGGATGCCACATTACTCGCTACCGAGCGGGGGGATACCGGAGGCGGCACCACACTATCGGTCACATTGAGACCGAAGGAGATTACCGGGCCGCCCAAGGACATGGATTTAGCGAGCGCCGAGGATGATGAGGAAGCACATCTTAGGCTAGAGGGATACACACCGAAGTCAAGGCCTGGGATCTGAGAATGTGCTTGCAAGCATACCTACTAGGGTAGATCATTGAAGCCACTCGACGTCAGCTAAGCCTGCGGCTGGATTTTAGATGGCACCAATTGCAACAGCACGCCATATCTCTGAGGGTTCGGGAGTATGCACGGAGCAATAGCGTTGCCACCGGCGCATGTTATAGCATGTACATGCTAGTCCAAGCCCCAGTACGAGTCCCGGCTCGCCAGGCTGAGCGAGTTAATGCGTCACGGTCACTGCACGCTGGGAAGAAAGGGTATTGCTCTTGGCGATCAAGCGTCATCTCAGGCGTTGGGCCCAGAGAGTCGGCGACACCTTGCAGGGGAAACGATAAATTTTCCGATGTAATGCAATGCGAACTCACACTAGAGTCCTTCAAGACGCCGTATAGCACTAATCCGATCCCAGTATCTTTTGTAAACCATTCCCATCGCCCACTTCCTGTTCCTTTAATCTCGTCGTCGGTCGCCGAATCTGCGGCCACCGCGGTCCTGTGCCTGGGTCTGGGTGACGGGAATGACATTGACGGGGATCGAATCAAACTATGAAAAGAGACCTAGAGCATTAGCGAGGGATCATGCTACAGAGACGAGCAGAGAAGAGGACAGGGGAGCGAGCGGCACGTACGCCGAGAGACTTGAGAAGGTCCTTAGTCTCTACATCGACATCAAGTTGGCCGCTCTCAGAGTTCTGAGTGAAGTCAAGGGCGGACACCTCGGGAACGTATTGATCCTTGCGCTCACGCTCCTCCTCCTGGAGCTTGAAAGAAATGCCTCGGACAGGACCCCGCTGAATGCGCTTCATCAAGTGCGTGGTAAAACCAGCGATCTGTGAAAATAAAACATTTTGTTAGTTACGTTAGCCATACTACCAACTGTTTCTTCCCGGCTGACCTTGTTGCGAAGACGCTTGGAGGAGATGATGGCGATTTCATCGCAGATCCTCTTGTTGGTCTCGAAGTCGAGCGTAAGCTTGGGGTAGTACCGCTCAATGATGACCTTGGCGGACTTCTTGACAGTCTTCGTTCGAACACGACCCATTGTGACGGTGGCTGGTTTTAACTCGGTGTTGAGAGGAGAAAGGAATCGGTGTTGAGGTTGTCGATGGAGGACTTGAAATTCTTTGTGAGATGTGGGGGAGTTTGGAGACTGAGCTGAGAAACTTCAAATTGTGCCCTACCACCGACGCCCACGCAAATGATGTGGAATCACGTGATTCGACACCCGCAAATATCCGGTAACAGCTGGCAGCCCTCATCTCAACCAAGACCCATTTTTACTCCCACTTTTTTTCTTCCCACGTCAATGTTGAAGGGTTCCCGTGTTGAAAGATCAGCGACGAGACAACACCATCCAACGTCTTGCAGAATAAGAAGCTGTCGTCCTTCGGAGAAGGGAATCAATATGCAGTTGGTCCATTAAGGTGGTGGCAGAAGAGCAGATGCTCCTGAAGCAAAAAGTACCTACTTATATTCTACAATATTTGACGCAAATCTGTGTGAGCACAAGGGAGGTGCTTGACTCATATTGCCACTGGGAGAAGCATATTCACATTCATACTTCGCGCCGTGTAACCGAGGACCAGCTAGGCTCTAATTAGAACCCAATCAGTCATTCTCGTAGAGAATTTTGAAAACGAAGCGCTGCACGATACGGTAATCTAGAGAAGGCTGGTTGACAAGCTAACTTAATAGTACATTTATATCATCTAACTTTACAATTACTCTCCCATGATTGAGACCTCAAGGTCTCAAGCCATAACTCTTGGAGCTCCCCAAGACGCTTCGATCACCAAAGTACGGCCGTTTATTAGCTTGCCTTGGCTCGAGAAGGCGTTGGACGCGATTATCCCTCCCCTTTGAAGGCTCGTGGGAGGCAGGTGCTCGGCGGGGCTCCATGTATATCTCTGCATTCCCGGAGAGCTCCTTCTTGACCAATTGTGTTTCTGCTGTCGCCTCATCAACCTTGATAACCACGCTACCATTCCAGAGGACTCTCGCGGCCTGAGGAATCAGATAAACCGAGGCGCCACCTGGAATTGACGGGTCAAAGACGGAAAGACCCTGGACCTTGTTACGAGCATCATAATCTCGGAAACGGTGGATGAACGACGTCGATCCCGGTGGTACGTTCGCGACAAAACCACCGATGCCCAGCTTAGGACCTTCGGGACCTCTCTGGGGGGTAAGAATTCGGGAAAGGACAGGGCTATGCTGTTTCTGTGGTCCATAGAGTGCGTGGTTTTCGACAAATGCTGATGTTCGCAAATATGATATTCCCGCAGAAGGGTGGCAAACAGGGGGTCCTTCCTGGGCGTAGGGGTTAACCGGATGAAGCGATCCATTGACGCCATTAGCCCAGACATTGGTTGAGCTCTGTGGTGGGGCAATGGGGGCTAGATCAAGGAACTGGCTGACTAGCCAGTAGAGAGTCGACCGGTCAGCGCGAAGAGATCGTATGTAATCGGTCAGATCCGAATCGCTGATATCGCTGGAAGATGTGCGAGGTGGGGGCGCTTCTCCCTGGTCCAGGGCCTTCTGAGATGCGGCGTGCGATAACTCGTCTGCTCGACGCTGGCGCAGAAACTCCCGGAACTCCGCCCTTCTCGACCTCACCCTCTTCTTGATATAATTATTGAACTGTTCCTCGGACATGCTCGCTAGCCATGGCCCAGCGAATTTCCATCGCTTTGAATTGGCATTGCCATCCGCGGTCGACTGTGGTGTGGTCTGGTCGCTGGCGTCTTCAAAAACCGACCTTTTCCCTTCCTTTTGCTTCTCGTGTCTCAAGACCGGGGTAGATACGGCGATGTTCATTTCGTGAAACTTCTCGACCGTCAAAGCATGATCGGAGGCGGAGGCGTAGTCTGTGACAGATTCGATTGAGTCCACTTGCTTGACACGAACAACGGGAGTCGATGATTTGGTCGTTTGTCGCAGAGGAAGTGGCCTCTTGAGGCCCCAATCTCCTACAATTCGAGAAGTTTCCGGAGTTGTGATCGAAAGATGGAGCGGAAATGGAGTGGTCGCGCTGTCCGAGAGTTTATGCAAACCCAATCCAGAATCAGGAACCCGTAGGGGTTGGGGCATAGAAAACATACGTGAGGTCCTCAGGAGAGAGGCCCCTCGTGAAGGTCTCGCCGCCATCTTCACGTTCGAAGAGTCAGGCGTTGTTGGCTCAACCAGCAGCTAGAAAACGGGTTGGACAGCTGAGTGGTTCGTTACCATGTTGCAAATTTTTAGACGCGAGGATCCCTCGTTTCGTCGGTGCTGGACGGAGCATTGCTGAATAAGATGTCACTTAGCTGCCAGGTGTAACCATGTGACAAACAAATTAGATTTTTTTTTCGCATGTCCCCGACAGCGTCCCATCACTATCGCCAACATTGTTGACTACGTCGCTTGAAAGTGCAGTGAGATACTACATAAATCATCGGTGGCAGGTTTCCATGCTCTTCTCTAATCCTGACGCCGGAAACCCCCCCCGCCCAGACATTTCCCCCGACGATAACCATACTGTGTGCTGTATATAAGGTCTTTGCCCACTGTAGCACGTAAGCTAGGGGAATGTCGCTTGTTAGACGCATGGCGTCCCTTTCAGCAAGCGTCGCCTCGTCGGGGGCACTCACATTTGAGCTAGTTGCTCGTTGTTCGGTCAGATTCTATTAGTTCTCTTCGTTTGGTTCTCGATGGATATTGTTTTAGATAGCGGACTGACGGTCTCAACAGACAACGAGAGCTCGCGCATCTCTTTTGACCCTGCCTCATGGTCCGGTCCAGCTGCCCATCTTCATGCCCGTGGCTACTCAAGCATCACTCAAAGGCTTAACGCCAGAGCAGCTAGAAGAGACAGGTTGTCGCCTGTGTCTCAACAACACCTATCATCTCGGCCTAAAACCTGGGCAAGGGGCACTTGCCGCCATCGGCGGTGCTCACAAACTCCAAGGCTGGGAGCACAATATCCTAACGGACAGCGGCGGGTACGAAACATCTTTTCTGCTAACCTTTACCGTTTCGGAGGGTGCTATGCGGTTCCACTGACTCTCCTTAGGTTTCAAATGGTCAGTTTACTTAAACTTGCGAAAGTCACCGAGGAGGGTGTAGAGTTTTTGAGCCCCCACGATGGCACCCCAATGCTTCTCACCCCCGAACACTCTATCAGCCTGCAGAACACTATCGGGAGTGATATAATAATGCAGTTGGACGATGTGATTGTGACAACATCTCCAGATAAAGAACGAATGCGGGAAGCTATGGAACGGAGCGTTCGGTGGCTTGATCGTTGTATTGCGGCACACAAGAACCCTTCCACACAGAATCTCTTTTGCATCATACAAGGAGGCCTGGATCTAGACATGAGGCGAGAATGCTGCCATGAGATGCTTGCGCGCAACACCCCCGGTATCGCCATTGGAGGATTGAGCGGCGGCGAGGCGAAACACGACTATTGCAGAGTAGTCGAAACCTGCACCGCCCTCCTCCCCGAGTTGAAGCCCCGCTACGTGATGGGGATTGGGTATCCAGAAGATCTAGTTGTCAGCGTCGCATTAGGAGCTGATATGTTCGATTGTGTTTGGCCGACGAGAACGGCGCGCTTCGGCAACGCCATCACGAAACAAGGCATGCTTAAGCTACGGCAGGCAAGCTTCGCCACGGACTTTTCGCCCATTGAAGAAGGTTGCGGCTGCATTTGCTGTAGAACGGATGGGGATGGACTAGGCGTCACAAGGGCTTTTGTTCACCACAATGTTGGTAAGGAAACAGTTTCGGCTCATCTCTTAACGATCCATAATGTGTACTACCAATTGAACCTGATGAGGGAGGTAAGAGAGGCCATCATCGCGGACAGGTTCCCCGAATATGTTAAGGATTTCTTCAGCCGGTTGTATCCGAATAAGACGTCCTACCCGGACTGGGCGGTGGCCGCACTTAAAATGGTTGGCGTTGATCTGCTGGATCGATAATTCCTTGCTCCTTGGCAGGATCCCAGCACACAAGAGACGGCTTCGGTAACAGTCTGTGTCCATCTTTGACACAAAGTAATAGATCCTAGTTGCCTACTTCGTAGGCATACCTGTCAGCTGGTTAACAAATTGACGTGGTTGAACGAGTGAATGTCTTCTTTTTAATATATGTTCTGTTGGGCTGGTATATTGTTGTTCATTACTCTGGTATATATCATCCTCGACAACGATGTACTTCGTACGATCACATTCCCTTTTCTTCTCTTCGTCTTCTTGTTATTCTATTTTGCGATTCTTCCATTCCCGTAGTTCATTTGATATCCCTAACCTAAGACGACAACAATATCACTAGTGTATACATTGCAGCCAAGATTTTCAAGAAGCTGCTGCAGACATACCCTAGTACAGTTGAAGGACAGCAAGGTGTGTCAAGCAAGAAGGCTCGGCTTATTTATGATCCCTTGAGGCCTTTCCCGAGGACCTATATGCTCACCCCCAATAAGGCAGTACAGTTTCGTATCAATATTTGCTTCAGAGTTACCAAGGTGACGATATTGATGCCGCCGAGAGAAGCCTTTCTAGAGGAGGGTATTGGCCAGGGACTAACCGGGTTCAAGGGACAT
>Ga0164243_10012724_pt1 | contig 11892 bp, 8 predicted proteins | sample OricompcompostOP_FD_108781 | JGI IMG/M metagenome (GOLD analysis project Ga0164243, IMG submission 108781) | Organic Plus compost microbial communities from Emeryville, California, USA - Original compost - Organic plus compost (OP) | ecosystem: Engineered > Solid waste > Mixed feedstock >...
GAACTGGTGCGCCTTGGCGACCGGATCGAGCAGTTGCGGGGCGGCGGTAATGTAGCCGACCTTCCAGCCGGTGAGCGAAAAGGTCTTGCCGGCCGAGCCGATGCGGAGCGTGCGTTCGCGCATGCCGGGCATGGTCATCAGCGGAACATGGCGCCGGCCGTCGAAGACAATGTGCTCATAGACCTCGTCGCAGATGGCGAAGGCATCATGCGCCACCGTCAGTTCCGCGATGAGGCGAAGATCGTCCTCCGACAGCACGCGGGCGGCCGGGTTCATCGGATTGTTGAGGAGGACCGCCTTGGTCCTGGCGGAGAAGGCCGCGGCGAGCGCCTGCCCGTCCAGCCGCCAGTCGGGCGGGTTCAGGCGGACGATGCGCGGCACCCCGCCGGCACGGCGGATGAGCGGCAGGTAGCAGTCATAGAGCGGCTCGAGGACGACGACCTCGTCGCCCTCCTCCACCAGCCCGGCGATGCAGTTGGAAAGCGCCTCCGTCGCGCCCGACGTGACCATGACCTCGCGCCGCCAGTCCACATCGAGGCCGTAGAAGCGGCGGTTGGACTCGGCCACCGCCTGGCGAAGCTCGGGCACGCCCATCATGGAAGGATACTGGTTGGAGGTGTTCATCAGCGCTTCGGCGGCGAAGCGGCGGACATCCTCGACGCCATCGACATCGGGAAACCCCTGCCCGAGATTGATGGCCTTGTGCTCCTCGGCAAGGCGCGACATGACCTCGAAAATGGTCGTCGGCATGCCGGTATAGATCGCGTTGGTCGATTTCACGGGGCGTTCCTCTCAAGCGCCCGGACCTTAGGAGAGCGCCCGCGAACGGGCAAGCCGCCGGCCGCGTCCCCATTTGAGTTTCCGTTTCATCCCATACAGGGTATGGCTCCATCGGGAGAGCAGGTGATGGAAACCAGCATCAGAAGGTTCTTCGAGCGATATGAGCGCCTCTTCAATCAATCCCTCAATGGCGACATGGACATGGAGGAAATCGCATCGCTCTATGCATCGGAATTCATAGCGGCCTCGCCTGCCGGGGTGATGGCCGGCAAGAACGACGACCAGCTCAAGCAGGTCATGGCGGAAGGCTATGCGCGCTACCGCGCGATCGGGACCAAGGAAATGCAGCTACGCGATGTCCGCCTGTCCCCCATAGATGACTATCATTGCATGGCCCATGTTGCCTGGACGGCGACCTATGCCCGAAAGGGCCAGCCGGACGCGGTGATAGATTTCAATATTCACTATTTCGTCCAGAACCTGAACGAGGAACCCAAAGTCTTCGGTTGGGTGTCAGGTGATGAGCAGGCCCTTCTACGAAAGCACGGCATCATCTGAGGTCTGCTTGCCGCGCTCGCCGACCGATTGACGGACGGCCCCCTCACCCGACACTTTAGTCCTGCCGGCACGAACAAAATCAGAAGAGGCCGGCACCGGGGAGGATGAATGACCTACGACACGATCATCGTCGGCGGCGGCTCGGCGGGCTGCGTGCTGGCGAACCGGCTTTCGGCGCGCAGCAACCACAATGTCCTGCTGATCGAGGCCGGGCCCGACACGCCGCCGGGCCGCGTGCCGAGCGTCATCCTCGATCCCTATCCCGGCGAAGCCTATATCGACCCGCGCTTCCACTGGACGAACCTCAAGGTCACGACGGAGTCGCTGCCGCATAACGACCCCGATGCGCAGGCGCCGCTCCGCAAATACGAGCAGGGCCGCGTGCTCGGCGGCGGCTCCTCGATCAACGGGCAGGTCGCCAATCGCGGCGCGCCGAACGACTACCGCATCTGGGTCGAGCGCGGTGCGACGGGATGGGGCTGGGAGGATGTCCTGCCTTATTTCAAAAAGGTCGAGCGGGACATGGATTTCGACGGCCCCTATCACGGCAATTCGGGCCGCATCCCCGTCTCGCGCACCTTTCCCGAAAACTGGAACGGCCATGTGAAGGCGGCGGCGGAAGCCTTCGCCGCGGCGGGCTTCAAATACCTCCCCGACCAGAACGGGCCTTTCGAGGACGGCTATTTCCCGACCACCGGCTCGCATGTCTATGAGAAGCGGGTGTCGGCGGCGATCGGCTATCTCGACCCGGCGACACGGCAGCGCCCAAACCTCCGCATCGCCACCGAGACGCAGGTGACCAAACTCCTTTTCGAGGGCACGCGCTGCGTCGGCGTCGAGACGGTATCGAACGGCCGGAGCGAGACCTTCCGGGCGAACGAGGTAATCCTTTCCTCGGGCGCGCTGCATTCGCCCGCCCATCTCCTGCGGGCCGGCATCGGCCCGGCCATGGCGCTGAAGGATCTCGGCATCGAGGTGCTGGCGAACCGGCCCGGCGTCGGCCAGCGGCTGATGGACCATCCCTCCATCGCCGTCGCCTCGTTCCTCAAGCCGGAAGCGCGGGTGAACGCCTATACGCGGCGGCATCTCCTGCTGGCCCTTCGCTATTCCTCCGGCATCGCCGACGCGCCGCAGGGCGACATGTATGTCGCCGTCTGCTCGCGCACGGCCTGGCACAGCATCGGCGCGCAGATCGGCGCGATGATCATCTTCGTCAACCGGACATGGTCGGAATCGGGACAGGTGCGGCTCGCCTCGGCCGACTGGCGCGAGGAGCCGGCCGTCCAGTTCAACCTCCTTTCCGACGGGCGCGACCTCGAAAGGCTGAAGCAGGGTTTCCGCAAGATGGTCGCGATCCAGATGCATCCGGCGCTCGCCGCCGCCGCGACCGATGTGTTCGGCGCTGTCTATGGCGAGCGCTTCCGGCAGGTCGGCACCGTCACGCGGCGGAACCGGATCGCGACCGATCTCTTCGCCCGGCTTCTCGACGGACCGCCGAAATTCCGCACCTATCTGATGGAGAAGCTGATCCTCGAGGCGCCGAAGCTCGCCGTGCTGATGGAGGATGACGAGGCGCTGGAAGGCTTCATCCGCAAAGCGGCGGTGGGAGTCTGGCACGCCTCCTGTAGCTGCCGCATGGGCGCCGCAAGCGACCCGATGGCCGTGGTGAACCCGGCCGGGCGGGTGCATGGCGTCGAGGGACTGCGGGTGGTGGACGCCTCGATCTTCCCCATCGTGCCCTGCGCCAACACCAATTTCCCGACCATGATGGTGGCGGAGAAGATCGCGGACGCTATTCTGGCCGGAGAGTGAGGCCCGGATGGCGAAGAAGCGCGGGACCGCCGGGAAAGCCGACCTCCGCCCTCCTCGCTTCCATCCCTGCTCCGGCACCTATATTAGGAGCGGGATTTTCGCTTTCCCGCGCCGGAAACGGCGCGGCCCCGGACCATACACATGACCAGCCTTTCCGACGAAACCGCCAAGAGGCGGACCTTCGCCATCATCTCCCACCCCGACGCGGGCAAGACGACGCTGACCGAGAAGATCCTGCTTTTCGGCGGCGCCATCCAGCTCGCCGGCGAGGTGCGCGCCAAGGCCAATCGCCGCCAGACCCGCTCGGACTGGATGAATATCGAGCGCCAGCGCGGCATCTCGGTCGTCACCTCGGTGATGACCTTCGAATATGGCGGGCACATCTTCAACCTGCTCGACACGCCGGGCCATGAGGACTTCTCCGAGGATACCTACCGGACGCTCTCGGCGGTCGATTCGGCCGTCATGGTGATCGACGCGGCCAAGGGCATCGAGGAGCGGACCAAGAAGCTCTTCGAGGTCTGCCGGCTCCGCGACATCCCCATCGTCACCTTCATCAACAAGCTCGACCGGGAGAGCCTCAACCCGTTCGAGCTTCTGGAGGACATCGAGAAGACGCTAGCGCTCGACACGGCGCCGCTGACCTGGCCGCTGGGCAGCGGCCGCAACTTCGCCGGGGTGTACGACCTCCGCGAGAAGGCAATCCGCCATGTCGACCGCGAGGAGCTGGTGGTGGCGGGAGCGGACGCTGCGACCTTCAAGACGATCCTGCCCGAGGACATGGCCGAGCAGGCCGCCGAGGAGATCGCGCTGGCCGAAGCCGCCTGCCGGCCCTTCGACCTCACCTCCTTCCGCGAAGGCCATCTGACGCCGGTGCTCTTCGGCAGCGCGCTCCGCAATTTCGGCGTGCGCGACCTCATCGACACGCTGGCGAGCGCCGCGCCCTCCCCCGGCCCGCGCCCGGCCGGCGAGAAGCTGGTGCAGCCGGACGAGAGGGAGATGACCGGCTTCGTCTTCAAGATCCAGGCGAACATGGATCCGAACCATCGCGACCGGATCGCTTTCCTGCGTGTCTGCTCGGGCAAGCTGACGCGGGGCATGAAGGCGAAGCTGGTGCGTACCGGCAAGCCCATCGGCCTCAACGCGCCGCAATTCTTCTTCGCGCAGGAACGCGCCATCGCCGACGAGGCCTTTGCCGGCGACATTGTCGGCATCCCCAATCACGGGACGCTGCGCATCGGCGACACGCTGACCGAGGGCGCCGACATCGCCTTTCTCGGCGTGCCGAGCTTCGCGCCGGAACTCCTCCGCCGCATCCGAGTCGGCGACGCCATGAAGGCGAAGAAGCTCCGCGAGGCGCTGCAGCAGATGGCCGAGGAAGGCGTGGTGCAGGTCTTCCTGCCGATCGACGGCTCGCCGCCGATCGTCGGCGTAGTCGGCGCACTGCAGCTCGACGTGCTGAAGGAACGGCTCGCGGCGGAATACAACCTGCCGATCGAGTTCGAGCAGGCGCGCTTCCAGGTCTGCCGCTGGATCACCTCGGAGGAACCGGCGAAGCTCGCGAAATTCGTCGAGGAGCATCGCGGCGACGTGGCCGAGGACCTCGACGGCGCACCGGTCTTCATGGCGACCTCGGCCTTCATGATGAACCACGCGCGCGAGCGGGCGCCGGAGATCGTCTTCACCGACATCAAGGACTACCAGCTCCAGAAGGCGAACTGAGCCGATGGCCGCTTCGCCTCCCCTTCTCCTGTTGCAGGAGATCGGCCTCACTTTCGGCGGCACGCCGCTCCTCACCTCCGCCGATCTCTCGGTTGGGACGGGCGAGCGCATCTGCCTTGTCGGACGGAACGGCTCGGGGAAATCGACGCTCCTCAAGATCGCCGCCGGCCTCGTCGAATCCGACAAGGGAACCCGCTTCATCAAGCCCTCTGTGACGCTCCGCTATCTGGCGCAGGAGCCCGACATGAGCGGCTTCGCCACCGTGCTCGACTTCGTCGTGTCGGGGCTCGGGCCGGGGGACGATCCCTACCGGGCGCGGCAGCTTCTCGAATCCCTCGGCATGACCGGCGAGGAACCGACCGGGCGGCTTTCGGGCGGCGAATCCCGTCGCGCGGCGCTTGCCCGCACGCTTGCGCCGGAACCGGACATCCTGCTTCTCGACGAGCCGACCAACCATCTCGACCTGCCGGCCATTGAGCAACTCGAAACCACGCTCGCCACGCTCCGCTCGGCGGTGGTGCTGGTGAGCCATGACCGGCGCTTCCTCGAAAACCTCTCGGAGGCGACCGTCTGGCTCGACCGCGGTGTGACGCGGCGGCTCGACAAGGGCTTCCGGCATTTCGAGGCCTGGCGCGACACGGTGCTCGAAGAGGAGGAGCGCGAGGCGCACAAGCTCGACCGCAAGATCGAGGAAGAGCAGCATTGGCTCCGCTACGGCGTGACGGCGCGGCGGAAGCGGAATGTGCGCCGCCTCGATGCGCTCCGTTCCATGCGCGTCGAGCGGAAGGAATTGCAAGGCAAGCGGCCGGTCGGCGACGTTAAGCTCGCAGCGCAGGAAGGCCGGCTTTCCGGCAAGCTGGTGATCGAGGCGGAGAACGTCTCCAAGAGCTATGGCGAGCGCGCCATCGTGCGCGACTTCTCCATCCGCATCGAGCGCGGCGACCGGGTCGGCATTGTCGGGCCGAACGGCGCCGGCAAGACGACGCTCCTCAACCTCCTCACGGGCGCGCTTTCGCCGGACAGCGGCACAATCCGTCACGGCACCAATCTCGACATCGCCGTTCTCGATCAGAGCCGCAACAGCCTCGACCCCGAGACGACGCTCGCCGACACGCTGACCGACGGACGCGGCGACACGGTGATCGTCGGCGGCGTCTCGCGCCATGTCATCGGCTACATGAAGGACTTCCTTTTCCGGCCGGAACAGGCGCGCTCGCCGGTGAAGGCGCTGTCGGGCGGCGAGCGCGGGCGGCTGATGCTGGCGCGGGCGCTGACGCGCGCCTCGAACCTCCTCATCCTCGACGAGCCGACCAACGATCTCGACCTCGAAACGCTCGACCTCCTGCAGGAGATGCTCGCAGATTATCCGGGCACGCTGCTCCTCGTCAGCCACGACCGCGACTTCCTCGACCGTGTCACGACCTCGATCGTCGCCTCAGAAGGCGACGGACGCTGGACGGAATATGCCGGCGGCTATTCCGACATGGTGGCGCAGCGCGGCAGCGGCGTCGAAGCCCGCTCGGCGGCAAAGACTGCCCGGCCAGCGGCGGACCCCGGCGAGAAGGTTGTCCGCCCGCCCCCGGCACGGAAACTCTCCTTCAAGGACCAGCATGCTCTCCGCGAGTTGCCGGGACGGATGGAGAAGCTGACGAAGGAGATCGGGAAGCTCGAGGCGCAGCTTGCCGACCCGCTATTCTACGGCCGCGACCCGGACGGCTTCTCCAAAACGGGCAAGACGCTGGAAGCGGCGTGCGGCCAGCTCGAAGCGGCCGAGGAGGAATGGCTTCGCCTCGAAATGCTGCGCGAGGAACTGGAAAGCTAGACCCGCGCCTCAGGGCAGGTCGATCAGCGGCGCGCCCTGTGCCGGCGTCCGGTCGTGGACGATGATGTGGTTGCGGCCGGCGGCCTTCGCTTCATAGAGAGACTGGTCGGCTTTCGCTGCGATCACATCGATGGTTTCGTCGGGGCCGACGAGAGAGGCACCGACGCTGACGGTGACGCGAACCTGGTTCGACTCCTCGACAATGATCGGCTCACCGCTGACGGCATCGAGAATCTTGGCCGCGATCAGCCGAAGCGTCTGCTCGTCGCATTCCGAGATCAGCACGGCGAACTCGTCGCCCCCCCAGCGCGCACAGATGTCGTAGTTCCGAAGGGCCTGCTTGAGGCGTCGCGACACTTCCACCAGGACGACATCGCCGGCCTGATGCCCATAGGTGTCGTTTACGCTCTTGAGGAGGTCGAGGTCGACGAGAAGCAGGCCCAGCGTCGTCCGGCTGCGACCTGCCCTGTTCCGCTCGCGCTCGGCGGCGTTCATGAAGCCGCGCCGGTTGTAGATTTCCGTCAGAGGATCGACCTCCGCCAGACGCTCCAGCTTCATGGTTCTTTCGCGGACCCGTTCCTCGAGAAGCTGGGTGTTCTCCGCCACCACCTTCGTCATGCCGGAAAATGCCCGCGACAGCCGCCCGATCTCGTCATTGCCGGTGTCCGGCGGCGCGATGGCATAGTCGCCGAGCTGGATCTTGCGGACCGATGCCTCCAGCCGGGCAAGGCGATCGAGGACGATCCGCTTGAACAGCACCGTCAGCAGCAGCGCCGCCAGGAGCAGGATGATGCCGATCAGCAGCCCCATGGGCATGAAAAGCCCGGGATCGATGACCTCCCTGGTGTCCATCAGGCTGAGGTTGAACCAGTCGAGATCGTCGAGATAGCCGACGCCGACGAGATATTTGCGTCCCTCGATGGTGATGAAGCGCGAACGGACCGAGGCGGCCCCCTCGGCAAGATCGGTCATCATGCCGACCAGCGCCACCCGGTCGGCGTCATTGTCGATCAGTTGGAAGATCGTCTTCTTGGAGCCGGCATCCTTGGTGAGGCTGTGGAAGTCGATCAGCTCCGGATCGCGGTAAGCCTGTATGGCGCCGCTCCGGTCGATGAACATGCTGTCGACGCCGGTCTGCGGAATGTCGACGACCTTGCGAATGAACTTGTCGAGATCGATGCCGGTCCCGATCAGGCCGACCGTGTCGGCCCCGTCGACAAGCGGGCAGTTGATCCAGACCTTCGTCACCTCGACGGCTTCGTCGCGGTTGACGTTCAGCCGGCAATTGCGCCCGGCGGCGACGGTCTGGAAATACCAGTCGTCGCGCGGCAGGCCGCGTTCCAGCGTGTAGCGGAGTTCCTTGCCGGCAAAGGAATTGTCGCGATCGTTGAAGTAATAGTGCCGAGACTGGTTGATGACGATGAAATAGCTGCGGTCGGTGAAAGACCGGCGGTAGTGCTCGAGTTCGGCCAGTCCGCGGCGGCGCTTGTCCGGATCGTCTTCGTCACGCGCCCATTCGAGGACGACTGGCGAACGCGCCAGAGTCCCGGCGAGAGAGGTCTCCCGCGACAGGGTTTCGAGGGCGCGGTAGCGGTCGAACTGGACCTGCTTTTCCGCGAAAAGCGCCCCCAGGCGGATGGTCGCCTTGTCGATGAGATGGTGAAAGACGAAATAGGCAGGAACCGAAAGGGCGATGAAGACGAGAAGAGTCAGGAGCAGGACTCGCCCCTGCAAGCTCGCAGGCGTAACCTTCCGGTGCGCAGGGGTCCTCATCGTCAGCGGGCCAGACGGTCACTCTTCAAATTTTAGGAAAGCTTTCAAGGGGCGCGGTTTCTATGCTGTAACCAAGCATAAAATCAAGCGGAGGACAGAAGAAAGCCCCCGAAAAACCTGATACCGGCGGGAACAATACCGGCGTATCGGCACCGGAAAATTCATTCCGGTCAGCTACTTCAATCGATTCCAGTATTGGAAATATATTTCCGCCCTACCGTTCCGGCTCGGCCGCCAGACCGGCCCTGGCCTCCGGAGGAAGGGCGAGCAGCGCGTCCATCGTCGCATTCTGGATCTCGCCCTGCATAGCCTCGATCTCGGACCTGATCGCCGCAAGCTGCGCGTCGATGGCGGCCCGGTCGGGCGACGGCGCCGCCGCCATCACGGCAAGATCGGAACGCAATTGCCGAAGCCGGTCGAGATGGGCGACCGTGGTCGGGCGCTGGGAAGAAATCGCCGTCTCGATCTGCCGCAGGGAGGAGTCGGGCAAGCGCCCCTGAAGCCAGCGCATCTCGAAATGGAGCGCCCGCGTCTCAGGGGGCACTCCGGTCCACTTCACCCGGATGAAATCGGTCGCCAGCGCACCGAGGAAGAAGGCGTTCAAGGCCAGCGAAACGATCAATCCAGCGGCAAGCCAGCGATCGCGGCGCAGGATGCCGCGAAGGTCGGTCATCTGAGATCACTCTCCAGAGGCCCGAAAACGATGGGATCGACGACGATCGCCACCTCGCTCAGTGCCTCCGGCTGGGCGAGACGAAGATCGGACCAGCTTCCGAGGCCGGCGCCGCAGACGATCACGGAAATCGCGGCCGCCCATTGCAGGCGGCCAAAGAGGCGCGGACGCGTGGCGGACAGCACGGCCTTGCGCACGCGACCGACCGCCCCCGACGCCGCTATCTCCGCGTCGATCCCGGCGCGCGCCGCGGCAAGGCCCCGGTCGAGGACACGGGCGCGATCGAGCGTGCCGCGGACCGTCCGGTCGGCAAGCGCCGCCTCGGCGGCCCGGCGGGCAAGCTCGCGCCCGGGCCAGCGCGACAGGTCGCCGCCATAGACGTCGATCATTCCGGGAATTGTCTCCGGCGTTGTGTGTTCGATTTTTTCCATGAGACCCTCCTCCTTCACCTTTCCTCCGACAGCCATGTCTTGAGATGGCGCCGGGCACGAGCCAGAAGCGATTCGAAGGCGCTCTCCCCAACGCCCATCACAATCGCGGCTTCGCTCTGACTCAAATCCTGAAAATGAAACAGCAGAAGCGCCGTCCGCTGCCGTTCGGGCAGCCGATCTATGGCCTGCCGGACAGCGCGGATGTCGTCGGCCCGCTCAAGGCCCGCATCGGGCGACGGCGTGTCGTCCTCGAGACCGGATTCCATGTCCTCGATCGGCACGGAGGGCCGGCGACGGCGCAATATGTCGATGCAGAGGCGGTAGGCGACCTGATGCAGCCAGGTCGAAACGCGGCCATTGGGCTGCCAGGCCCCCGCATTCTGCCAAAGGCGCAGCAGGGCCTCCTGCACGACCTCCTCGGCCTCGGCGCCGTCGGCGGACAGGATACCGCGCGCAAAGCGCAGCAGCCGCGGCGACAGCTCATCGACGACCCGCGCAAAAGCCGCGTCATTGCCCCCGGCGATCGCCGCCATCAGTTCCTGATCGGCACGGATACGCTGGCGATCCAGAGGATCGTCGGTATGCTTCAAACCTGCTCTCCCGCGAAGGCTCGCCATCGCTGCCCCGAGGCGACGATAACCGATGACGGAACGGCGCGCACGGAGCCCACGCAAAGGTGAACGCTCCGGCGGCGGAAGCGTTCTTTCGCCGGTCAGGGGCAGCGGGAGGGCAAGGCCGGACATTGAAGGCGTTTCCTATTCGGCCGCGTCGAGGCGGCCGCCCACAGTGACGAGTTCTTCCTCGACCGCATCGAAGGCGCGCGGCCGCGAGGCGGCGGCGAGTTCCTCGGCAAGACGATGCTCCTCGGTGACGCGCGGCTTGGAGAAGCGGGCGAGCAGGCTGTAGGCGACCGGCGTCAGGAACAGGGTCGCGACGGTCGCGACGCCGAGGCCGCCGACGATGATCCAGCCGAGCGCCATGCGCGCCTCGGAACCGGCGCCGCCACGCAGGATCAGCGGCAGGCCGCCGAGCACCGTGGACAGCATCGTCATGACGACCGGACGAAGGCGGATCATCGAGGCGTTGCGCACGGCATCGCCGACCGACTGGCCGGAATCGCGGAGCTGGTTGGCGAATTCGACGATGAGAATGCCGTTCTTCGCCATGAGGCCGACGATCATCACGAGGCCGATCTGGCTGTAGATGTTCAGCGAGCCGCCGCTGAGCAGGATAGCGAAGACCGCCGCGGCAAGGCCGAAGGGCACGGTCGCCATCAGCACGAAGGCGCTAGTGAAGCTCTCGAACTGGGCGGCGAGCACGAGAAGGACGATCAGCACGGCGAAGCCGAAGGTCATGTAGACGCCGCCGGAAGCGGTGGTGAGCTCCTTCGCCTCGCCGGTGAAGAGGATGCCGAAGCCGGGCTTGAGGGTCTGCTTCGCGATGGCCTGCACCTGCTGCATGGCCTGGCCGAGCGCCACGCCCGGCGCGAGTTCGGCGGTGACCGGAATGGCACGGTTCTGGTCCTGGCGCGGCAGGCTCGGGGCAACCGCCGTCTCCTCGAAGGTGACGAAGGAGGAGAGCGGCACCATCGCGCCGGTGGTGCTGGAGCGAATCTGAATGGCGTCGAGGCCGGTCTGATCCTGAATCATGCCATCGGGGACACGGAGCCTGATCTCGATCGGGTCGTCGCCGATATAGAAATCGCCCATATCGCTGCCGGAGAGGACCGTCTGCAGGACCTGCGTGACCGTATTGATCGGAATGCCGGCATCCATCGCGCGCTCGCGGTCGATGCGGATCGAAAGCTGCGGCTGCGTCGTATTGTAGTTGATGCGGACGGTGCCGAAGGAGGAACTCTGCTCCATGGCCTTGACGAGTTCGTCCGTCTCGGCGGCAAGCGGCTCGTAATCCGGCCCGGTGACGGCGAAGGAGACGCCCTGCCCGCCGCCACGAATGCCGAGGCTGTTCGAGCTGCGCGCGCTGACCTGCACGCCGGGAAGCGCCTGAAGCTTGCGGTTGAGCTCGGCGGCGATCTCCATCTGGCTGCGCTCGCGCTCGCCCCAAGGAGCAAGCGTCATGAACATGAAGCCGCCGGTTCCGCCCTGCCGGGTATTCACGAACAGGTTGGTCGCCTCGCCGCTTTCGAGGAGCGGCAGGGCGATACGCTCGACCTGCCGGATCTGGTCGATCGAATAATCGACGGTCGAGCCGTCGGGCGAGTTGATGGCGATGATGACCGAGCCGCGATCTTCCGGCGGGGTCAGCTCCTGCGGCAGCATGGTGTAGCCGACAACCGCCGCGCCGGCGAAAAGCGCCGTCGC
>Ga0164243_10012725_pt1 | contig 11891 bp, 11 predicted proteins | sample OricompcompostOP_FD_108781 | JGI IMG/M metagenome (GOLD analysis project Ga0164243, IMG submission 108781) | Organic Plus compost microbial communities from Emeryville, California, USA - Original compost - Organic plus compost (OP) | ecosystem: Engineered > Solid waste > Mixed feedstock >...
AGCTCATCAATTGCAGCCTTTTCCACAATCTCAATGCCAGCTTCTTGCAGCATGTTAAGTGCGTTGTCCAGTTCATCCGAGCGCCCCGACCCCGGACTATGAATAAAGATAGCTTTCCGTGTTTCAACCATGCTCTTCCTCTATCTCTATGCTTCTCAGCGAATATTCTATTTTGCTCTGAGATTGTATACATCCATTTCCAGCCCGACGCGTCGGGGAGCGGGTTCATTCCTCCTTCATAGGTTCCGCCAGTCAGCTCGATGGTCCCACAAAAAGCGAATATCGCCCGCCCTGAAACGTCGCTTCGTCCCGAACGTGTCTATAGAAAACGTACAAGATAATGCTGGCATGCAGCCACATTTCATTCTCTACTATTAGATACGATGAACTTGCCATTTGGGGACACGAAAAACAGCCAATTTTGCCCGAGAGCAAAAAAAAGATGGCAGGAAAGGAGCAGACAACGATGGCAGACGAAAAGCAGCAGAAAAAAGAGCAAGCACCCGGCTACCTGCCTCCGCGCCCGGAGAAGATCCGCGAAATGGCAAAGGGCAAAGACCAGGATCAGGCAAGCAAGCAGCCTGAACACCCAGATGTAGAAGCCGAAAAGAAAGCGGCAAAGGGGAAAGGCAAGCCGGAAAGCGGCTTCGGTCAGATCATCAACCCGAAAACGAATGATAGCAATCAGTATCGCTAGCGGCTCCAGGCCACAAGCGGCACTGGCAATTCTAGAGCGAGATGGCTATACTATAACAATGCTTGGCTGAACGGTCAGGCATTGTTCACATTGTTCACTATTTCTGGCGAACAAGATATTCTTCAGGAAGGTAGAAAGAGAAGTCGTGACACATTATCAGTCTGTTGATTCACTAATACAGACCATCCGCCAAAAACTCGAACATCGTCCACATCTCGCGCAGATGTTCGCGCAATGTTTCCCGAATACCCTTGAAACCACTGTCGAGGAGCTCGATGACAGCACCACATTTGTGATTACCGGCGACATTCCAGCCATGTGGCTGCGTGACTCCTCAGCACAGGTCAATCCCTATATCAAACTGGCAAACGAGGATACCGATCTTCAACGCATGCTGCGTGGCGTGATCCGCCGCCAGGCCTCCTACATTCTGAAAGATCCCTATGCTAATGCCTTTAACCGCGAAGCAAACAACAATGGCTTCCACAAGGCCGACCTCCCACCGGCAGGCCCCTGGGTTTGGGAGCGCAAATTCGAGCTCGATTCGCTTTGCTACCCTGTGAAACTGCTCTATACCTACTGGAAAACCACCAACGATCCACAGGTATGCGACGATCTTGTACACACAATGCTCTGGCAAATCATCAAAATAATGAAGATAGAGCAGGAACACGATAGCCGCTCAGAGTACCGCTTTATTCGGAATGTTGGTCCCACTACCGATACGCTTCCCTTTGAGGGCAAAGGCACCCGCACCAACTTTACCGGCATGGTCTGGAGCGGCTTCCGCCCAAGCGATGACGCCTGCACATTCGGCTATCTGGTCCCGGCGAACATGTTTGCTGTCGTGATTCTCGGCTACATGATCGAGCTGGCAAACAAAGTCTACTATGATAGCGAGCTGGCTCTACAGGCCGAAAGTTTGCGGAAGGACATCGAGCACGGCATCCAGACTTATGGCATCGTCAATCACCCGCGCTTCGGTCGCATCTACGCCTACGAGACCGATGGCTACGGCAACTACAATCTGATGGATGATGCGAATGTGCCAAGCCTGCTCTCGATCCCGTATCTTGGCTATCGACCAGTCGATGACCCGATCTACCAGAACACACGCCGCTTCATCCTGAGCAAGGAGAACCCCTATTACTTTGAAGGGAAGCTGGCTCGCGGCATCGGCAGCCCGCACACCGAGCATGGCTTTATCTGGCATATCGCGCTTAGCATGCAAGGGCTCACCTCTACCAGCGCCGAAGAGCGCAAAGAGCTGCTTCACATGCTTGAGACCACTACCGCAGATACTGACTATATGCATGAGAGCTTCCACCCGGACGATCCATCCCGATTCTCGCGTGCATGGTTCGCGTGGGCAAACAGCCTCTTCGGTGAATTTGTACACATGATGGTTGAAGAGCATCCAGAAGAGCTCTTCTAAAGCAAGCTGAATGAGCGGCGGAGACACCTTCTGTCGCTCTTTTTTCACTGCTCCTTCCAGGCAATCAGCCGACTCGCGATCAGGGTCAGTATCAGTGAGAAGCCGATCAGTACACCGATATCGATCGCAAGCTGTCCCGTAATCGGCCCGAGCAAGACCTGTCGCAGCGCCGAACTGGCATAGGTAGCCGGACTCAAGCGACCAAGCAGGTTAAAAAGAGACGGCAGACGCTCCGGTGGGATCACAACCGGCCCCAACGCAGAGAGCAGAAAGATCAACACGATCGAGATCGCACTTGCTTCCTGTGGTAATCGGATCCGCGAGCCAATAATGGCGCCAATTCCCGCAAGCGGCACGGCACAGAGCGGCACCACCAGCACCACCAGCGGGCTTATATGCAACGGTAGATTCAAGATCAAAGAGCCAAGCACGATCATCACCACCAGCGAGGGCAGCGCCAGCAGCAGAAAGGCAAGCAGAATCGCAAAGATCAGTATGGGGCGCCAGATCGGAAGCGTGCCAAAGTAATCGAGCATCCCAAGCCTGCGCATAAAGAGCACGTGCGAACTGATATTGTCCATTGTGTTGAACAGCAACGAGAAGACAATATTGCCCACCAGCACATAGCTCAGAGAATATGGTCCCGAATCGCGGGCAAAAATGCTCAAAGCCAGCAGCGAAAACAGCGGAGCTATGGTCCCGGTAATCAACATGCCGCGCCAGGACCAGCGCCAGTTTGTCAACTCGATCAAGAAGATATCAAACAATTGCGTCAACAATGACGGGCGCTTGTAGGTGCGGGGGAGCGAAGATTCAGGCTGTGACATAATGCAGATAGATATCCTCCAACGTTGCGGTATAGAGACGAACATCATCACAGTGTTCCCGCGAAAGGGCGCTCAACACTGGTCCCACCTGCTCCCAATCCAACATCACCAGCCAGCGCCCGGGCATCACCTCATGAGGCGTCAGACCCTCGGGAAGTGTGGGCGGTAATCCCGGCGTAAAGGTCAATTCGAGCCGCATCTTCTTTCCGACAATCTGCTTGAGCTCACTGAGCGAGCCTTCAACAAGGAGGCGACCATCATGCAGAATCGCAATCCGCTGGACAATCTTTTCGGCTTCAATTGCATCATGCGTTATAAAAATAATCGTTGTCCCATAATCAGCATTCAACTGGCGCAGGATATCCCAGACCATTTTGCGGCGCAATGGGTCGAGATCATTGGTCGGCTCATCCAGAATCAGCACGGGCAGCCTGCCCGCAGCAGCGACCGCAAGCCGCACAATACGCTGTTGACCACCCGAGAGCCGCGAACTGTACTTATGGCGCAGATCTTCGATCTGCCACAGCTTCAGCAGCCGCTCGCGCTCCTGACGGGCATCATTGCGGGTCATGCCTCGCAAGTGCGCGGTAAAGTAGAGGGCCTCGTCTACCGTCAGGTTGTTCAAAGCCTCATAGCGCTGCGGCATGTACCCGACCAGTTGCGGTACAAGCTGTGGATTGTTCTTCAGCTCATGCCCATAGAGCTTAATAGAGCCTGATGTGCTCTGTAAAAGGTTGACCATCTGACGAATCAGCGTACTTTTTCCCGCACCATTATCGCCAAGAATACCGAAAATTGTTCCTTCCTGTATTTGCAAGGTAATATGCTCATTTGCCGCTTTTGTTTGGCCAGGATAATATTTTACCACATCTTGAACATCGTAAACAAGCATAAAGCTCCTTTTTCAGCCTGTGCAGAGAAAGACTCGCCACTCCCCCGCAATCGCAGTATAATAGAGCCAATACACCAGAAGGGATAACCGATCACATGACCGAGACGCGTCATTCACAGATAAACGCTCACTATTACTGGCAGCAGACGCAGGTGCTGATGGCCGAGGTCATCGAAACGCAGGCCGAAGCAATCCATCAAGCGGCACTCCTCTGCGCGACCAGTATCGAACAGAACGGAGTCATCCATACCTTTGGATCGGGCCACTCACGCGCTTTTGCCGCCGAATTCGTGCATCGAGCGGGCGGCCTTGCCCCGATCAACCGCATCGACCTTGAAGATCTCGCTCTCTATGGTGATTGGCCAATAGAGCGCGCTCGTAGCCTTGAATGCGAACGCGATCAGGAGGCAGGCAAGGCGCTCCTGCACTGCCACACCATCGAGCCACAGGACGTCTTTATCATCGCCTCACAATCGGGCGTCAATGCAGCTATAGTAGAATACGCGCTCCAGATCAAGCAGCGCGAGCACAAGCTTATCGCCCTGACCTCGCTCAAGCATACCCGGAAGACTCCTTCACGCCATCCCTCAGGGAAAAAGCTCTATGAAGTTGCCGACATCGTGATCGATAACTGCACGGAACATGGCGATACGCTGATCTCGCTTCCCAGCGGAGAGCAGATCAGTTCCGCCTCCACACTCATCGGTGTCCTGATCGCCCAGGCGCTCAATACAGAGATTATCGGCATTCTGCAAGCTCGCGGCGTGGAGCTTCCTGTCTTTGTTTCAGACAACATTCAGGGCGGCATCGAGCGTAACCTGACTCTGCAACGGCGCTATGAAGACCGCGTCCGCTACAAGGGCTAGTAGCCCTATCGGAAAGGTCGCGTGTGCGGCCTTTCCCTATGCCTGATCGCGCAGAGGCGAGGCCGCATCGGTGCGCAAAAGCAACAGCAAGCGCCGACTGACCGTCACGGGAAGTGCTGCCGCCGTCGCAAAGATCCGCTCCCGCTCGTCCTCACTCAGATCGCGCAGAGGGTCCCATCCATAGCGCTTCACGTCTACCCGATCGTTCGCGGAAAAAACAACACCCTCATCTTCAAGCAGGCGGCGCATCTTCCCCCGCTCGCCAAAAGCCCAACTCCCCGATAGCTCACCCTTACTATTAATGACCCGTTGTGCCGGCACCCCACCACTTGCCTCGTGCATTATCCACCCGACCATACGTGATCCCTTCGGATATCCGATTGCTTTCGCCAGCCATCCATACGTGGTGACGCGTCCGGGCGGACAGGCCTGTACCAGGGCAAAAACACGCTGCATCAACGAGGTAACCAGTTCCGAAAACGCTTCAGACTCCATAACCCACCTCTCTTAAGCTCTTACCCATACATCGAACCTCTCCTGCTACTCTATAATAGTATTCGATGCAGTGAATGAAAAGGGACATTTTCAGCCGATTCTCCCTTGAAATAGGGACTATCGGGCTATATAGCTAAGGTTGCACATACGAGATATGCTATCAGCAGAATGCCCCTTTTAAGCAAGCAAGCGATTGACAGAAAAGAATATTTCACGCTATAGTGGCAAGGGAAATCATTCTATTCTCTACAATGAGACGAGAACATCTCTCCTTACTTCATCGCGATCTATGGGGGTCACAGGATTGAGCGAACTCAGTACAGAATCACTGGTGACAATACTTGCATTGGTGGGCAGTGTCATTATCATTGCAGCATTGCTCTCAGGGCTTATAGAGCGGAGCGGCTTTCCTCAGATAGCCGTTTTTCTTTTGATGGGCGCAATCATCGGACCTGCCGGCCTGGGCGTATTCGACGTTACATTGACATCTCCCATTTTACATATCGTGGCGACACTCAGCCTGGTGCTTGTCCTTTTTACCGACGCAATCGCGCTTGATCTGGAAGAAGTGCGCCGTTCAAGCCGTCTCACCCTGCTGATTCTCGGGCCTGGAACCTTGCTCACCGCGGCTCTGGTCGCGCTACTGGCCTGGGCATTTCTGCACCTCTCCATTCCTGCCTCAATCCTGATCGGGGCCGCACTGGCCTCGACTGACCCGGTCCTGCTTCGCGGCTTCCTGCGCCTGGGCAATGTTCCATCCAACGTCAAGCAGGGGCTCCGCCTGGAAAGCGGTCTGAACGATATTGTGCTGCTGCCAATCGTCCTGGTAGCAATGACCTTTCTGCAGGAAAAAGCCCCCCAGACAGCGAGCGAGTGGGCACGAATTGCGCTTGATCTCTTTGTGCTTGGTCCTGGCGCGGGTATCCTGATAGGCGTCTGTGGCGTGGCGACAATGGCTGTGATTCGGCGTAATATCGGGATTCGGCGCGAATATGAGTCCCTCTACTCACTTGGCATCGCGTTCACTGCCTATGCCGCCGCGGAAGCTGTACACGGCAGTGGCTTTCTGGCCGCCTTTGCCGCGGGTTTTGTCATCGCCGCGCTGGATGTCGAAATGTGTGATTGCTTCCTGGAGTATGGCGAGACAACAGCCGAGTTGACGCTGCTCTTCACCTTTGTTCTGTTTGGCACATCCCTGATCTGGAGCGGCCTGACGATTTTGAGTCTGCCGCTGATCCTGTTCGCCATCTGTGCTCTCCTGGTGCGCCCCTTCTCGCTGCTACTCTCCCTGGTTCGCGAGCGGATGACGCGCAAGGAGCGGCTCCTGATCTCATGGTTTGGCCCGCGTGGCCTCAGTTCGTTACTGCTGGTCCTGTTACCGGTTTTCTCGGGTATTTCAGCAGGAGAGCAGCTTTTCGAGATCACCTCGGTCGTTGTGCTCCTCTCCATTCTTGTTCATGGTGGCTCATCATCCTTCATTGTGCGCCGCAATTCGCACACACGCGACACGCAACCACCGCACGTACCAGAAGAGGCAAGCGAGCAGCCTGCATCAACAAAGCAGGTGGTAGAGTTTATGCCACGAGAACAGGCACAGATCGCCATGAAAAGGGGGAAACAAGCAATCCCGGATCGCCTCACGCTCGATGAGATACAGAGATTACAAAAGCATGGAAAGAATATTTATCTTATTGATGCACGTAAGACGAGATCATATGAGAAAAGCGACGTACAGGCAAAGGGCTCGCTACGAATCGATCCGGATCACGCTGTAGAGCAGGTCCGGCAGCTCAATCTGCCCCTGACTGCCTGGCTAATTCCCTACTGTACCTGACCAAATGAGGAAACAAGCGCCCGTGTGGCGCACGAGCTACAACAGGCCGGTTGGACTCATTCCTATGCGCTCGCTGGTGGCTGGCAAGCATGGGTAGACGCGGGACTCCCCGTCGAGCCCAAAACAGCGTGAGTCAACGCCCGGGGAGCCAGCGGAGCAGCAAATACCCGATCACTCCCGAGAGCAACAATGCAAGGAGAATGCCTACTTTGGCATCTTTCAACAGGGTTTCATACGCGCTGCTAAAAGCCAGCTCGGCAATAAAAAAAGACATGGTAAAGCCAATGCCAGCCAGCCAGCCAACGCCATAAATATGCCGGAAAGTTACGCCCTCAGGCAGCTCGGCCCAACGCAACCTGACAACCAGCCAGGAGAGCAGCGTAATACCCAATTGCTTGCCAATCACCAGCCCGGTCACAACGCCCAGGCTCACCGGGCTGAACAGGGACAACCCCAGTCCGCCGGGGTTCAGGTTCACACCCGCATTCGCCAGCACAAACAGCGGCACAATCACATATGAGACAGGATCATTCAGCGCATGCTCGATTCGTTGAAGCGGCGTTTGAATCCGCTCACAAGCCGTTTCAAGCGCCTGCACCGCCGTCTGCTGGCGATTATCCATATAGAGGCCAGTTCCCGGCGCGCAAGCCTGCTCGAACTCATCAAGCACCTCGCGGCTCTGCCGAAGGAAGGCCGTAGACGCAATACGAGAACGAGCGGGAATAGTCAGGGCCAGCAGCACGCCCGCGATGGTCGCATGCACCCCCGACAGAAAGACGGCAAACCAGAGCAGCAAGCCAAGCAGCGCATACGCCAGCCAGTGACGCACCCCAAGAGCATTGATGAGGACCAGGACGAGAAACAGGAGCACTGCCGCTCCCAGAGCGACCCAGGAGATATTCGATGTATAGAAAATGGCAATCACCGTAACTGCAAGCAGGTCGTCAGCAATCGCGAGCGCCGTCAGGAAGATCTTGAGCGTTTGTGGGATATGGTTTCCCAATAGGGCCAGAATCCCAAGCACGAAGGCGATATCTGTCGCCATTGGAATGCCCCACCCGCGCAACGCATCCGTGCCAAGCGTCCAACCAGTATAGATAAGCGCCGGAAAGATAGCCCCGCCAAGAGCTGCCAGCAACGGAAGCACGGCCTGACGAGCGCTTGAAAGCTCACCTACCAGCAGTTCGCGCTTGATTTCCAGGCCGACCAGCAGAAAGAAAAACGTCATCAAGCCATCATTTATCCAGGTGTGAAGCGACTCGTCAAGGACAAAGCCAAAAAGCGAGATGCTCAGGTGGCTCTCCCAGAAGCGGGGGTAGCTGCTGGCCCAGGGAGAATTTGCCCAGAGGAGAGCAATAATCGTACAGCCAACAAGCAGAATACCGCCCGATGTTTTCGTCTGTAGAAACTCCTGAAAGGGCTGCAAAAGGCGCTCGGCCAGGGTGTGCTCTCGCGGCTTCCGTAAGCGAAAACGCATACTCATTCTGCATACTCTCCTTCTGACTCCTTACTCATTATAAAGAAATACGCGAAAGCACAACAAAAAAACGAGCCGCGAACACCATCACGACTCGTTCCGCTCGTTCTATAGTTTATGCCCCGGACTCGACCAGTTTGAGCATATGCCAGAAGGTGTCTTTTCCTATCTTCCAGGTACCATGCTCTTGATACCCGGCTTTCCTGTAGAGCCGATGCGCGCCCTCATTGCTCAGCTCAACGTTCAGCGAAAGCTTTGAATACCCTCGCTCCTGCGCGAGCTTCTCTACTGCCGTCAGTAGCGCCGTCCCGATGCCACGCCCGGAGAATGCTGGATCGACTGCCAGTGCATCCACATAGAATTCATCATCTTCGGCCTCGCGGGGCAATGTCACAGCTTTGCCGAACTTCTGTTGTAGATAGCGCTCAATCGGCACGTCAAGCTGTAGCTCGTCACTTCCATGATAGGCAATCAGAATGCCCGCAACCTGTCCATCCACCTCGGCAACCAGCGTATTACGATAGCTCAGGCGGTTCACATCCTGCTCAAAGTAGGTTTGCAAGGTCGCCAGAATAGCGTGTTCATCATCCTCACCGGTAATGAGATTCGCGATTTCATGGTAGGCTGAATAAATAAGCTGTGCAGCCTTTATAGAATCTTCTTTTTTTGCGCTTCGTATGTGCATAGATAGCTTCCTCGATCACTTGATTTCTCTCCATTATACTCGACACATCTCAATGAGTAGCAGAGCGCAAAACAAAAAAGAGAGAACGCTATCCTGCCGCAAAAGATAGCGTTCTCACCGCAGTGGAAGTTACAGAGCAAGTCTTAGTGGGGTTCCGCTCCCCAGGCCCGCTGGCCGTCTACATAGACCGTAATATTCTTCCAGGCGGTCGCGACAGTCAACGGACTGAAGGAATAATCGTTTAACTGCGAGAATGGCTCGACATCGTGGCCAGCAATCCGCATACGAAAATGCGTGAACTGCTTGCCTTGCAGCATATCCTGGCTGTTAAAAGTAATCTCAGTATAGCTGTCAGCCAGCTCGGTTGGCTGAGCCATCGCCTTCATCTTCGCGACAGCCTTACTCTTCTCAAGGCCGCTACCCTCAAGGCTCACGGTTGGCTGCACCGAATGATCCCGCGTGAAATAATAACGCAGAGAGATTGAGCGGAAAGGAATATCTTTGGCGCCGGTATTTTCCAGAATAATATCAGCAACAATGGTGGCGGTCTGTGCATCGCTGACCAGAGGTCGATACTGAATCTGCAACCCGAGATCATCGGTATTCAGCGTATCAAGCTCTTTCAAAGGATCGGTCTTGCCGTTCAGCAAGCCAGTTGGTTCCTGGCCCCAGATCAGGAGACCCTTTCGGTACAATGCGATCTTGTCGTTATCGCCGAAATCAAGTAATGCTGCATTATACGAATAGTCTTTCGACTGCTGGAACTGGATCTTCTGGTTTTTTGAGCGAATCTGCAATTCGATATCGCCGCTGTCGCTATTACCCTCAAGCAGCCCCTTCACAAAGCCGAGCTTCAGAACCGAATCGGCTCCGGGCAGTGCGGACTTCAATTGTTGCAGATTTGGCTTGAGGTTATCACAACCAATCTTCGGGGCGCGGATGCATTGAATCTGCAAATCCTCTGGAGAAATACCTTCAAACCAGTATGCCAGGTTTAGCTCATTCAATGCAACGGCCTCCGGGCCTTCGTTCACAATACGCAACACTGGATGAATAACCGTATCTGCAACGGTGCCAGAGCCAACCTTATACTGTACTTTTATCAGCTTTCCGCTCGCCGCCTTGCCGGGTGCAAGCGTCTGAAAAACCACCCAACCGAGCGCCGAGAGCAGCGCCAGGCCGAGAATACCAACACTTATGACGCGTTTCCTCATAGTGGAGAACAAACCTCCTGAATTCACATGTTCCAATACAACTCATTTTGTTTCAATACAGTTTCAAGTATGTCTACAAGCAACAACATGCGGCAAGCGCAAAGGAAAGGAATAGAGCAAAATGTATTCGTGCTCTCTGAATGCATGTTTATCCTAGCATAGCTTTCTTTTTCACGCATGAGTAGAATTGATGAATTTCAGCTCTTTTTTATTTCTCACCATCAATAAGGGGTATTCATATGAATATGTACATATTTCTGAGAGAGAAGAGCAGGCAACCGCAGAGAGAGCGGACCCACAGTCTGGCCCAAAACAGCAAAAATCCGGGCCCCATATGCGGGAACCCGGATACAACGCTCAAGCTACGCTCTCTGTTTTACAACCTGCTTCTTTGACGCCTCTCGTAGATGCTCAATCTCTTCCTGATAATTTAGCGGATAGACAGCCCGTACATCAAAGCTCATCAAGTCCATATATGGTTGAAGGAAGGCCGTCAGCTCCTGGGGACTTTCCGTTTCAACAAGCAAGAAGCCAGAGCCACCACCGGCCAGATTATACCAGCCACGAATACGCTCGGGATGGTTTGAACCCGCATCGTGCAGCTCAACGGTGCGCTGTGCTACCTGCTCACGGGTTGTGCCCGGATACCATGTAAAAGCACAATACCACTGCATACTTTCTCTCCTTCGCTCAACACTCAGGCAGTTCTGTTTGAATAGTGGTGCTCACTATAGCATCTCGAATAGATGCTGACTCTACAAATAGTGATGCACCCATTTCAACTACCCATCACACGTTCACTCGTTTGTGATGGTTACAGAGCGTGATTGATCGGCCTGCAAAGCCAGCTTCTCGGCCAGAGAACGCATCTCATCGATCAGCGCTACAGGCTGCATGATCGTGAACGGGCACCCGAGCGAAACCAGGAAACGCGCCATATGATCCAGACTGTCATCATACGCTCGCAACAACACGCCATCCTCGGTCGCTTCCAGCGTTGCATAAGTCGGCGGAACCCGGTCGTGAAGCTGCTCCATGCGCGCTTGCAACAATACAACGATATACCAGTGCGAAGGTATCGCCGCGAATTCTTGAATGACATATTCGAGCGCATTGAAACTATCTGGCTTTTTAAAATACGCTTTTTGCTCTTCAATACCAATAACTCTGTCGATTCGGAAAATACGCACTGTATTCCTGAGATGACAGAAGCCGACCGCGTACCAGCGATTCCCCCAATGCACCACGCCATAACAGTCAAACAGACGCGTACTTGTTGCTTCCGTCCCTTTTTGGTAGCGTATCAACAAGCGCTGGCCACGATATGCAGCCATGCTGAAGCGCAGCATGAAGTCAGGAACCTGCCCCTCAACTCTGGTCTTGAGATTGAAGCTTACCATCTCGTGGACTGCCTGCACCTGCTCCCGGAGCCGCTCGGGTAGCAAACGCTCTACTTTTGCCAGTGCTCC
>Ga0164243_10012728_pt1 | contig 11888 bp, 8 predicted proteins | sample OricompcompostOP_FD_108781 | JGI IMG/M metagenome (GOLD analysis project Ga0164243, IMG submission 108781) | Organic Plus compost microbial communities from Emeryville, California, USA - Original compost - Organic plus compost (OP) | ecosystem: Engineered > Solid waste > Mixed feedstock >...
CGAGCCGTTGAGTGCGGCGACGATCATATAGACCGTCAGCGTATGCAGGGTCGGCAGCACCTGCGTCCAGAAGGGTACGTCGGGTCCGAGGGGCCGTTCGTTGACGATGGACAGCACGCCCTGCGTCAGCAGATACAGGAAGCAGACCCAGCCCAGCGCGGTAAGCGCGGCATCCAGGAACACACCCGGGATGGAACGTTCGGTCGTGATGATCATGAGGCGCGACTCCGTTTGATGCCTCGGTCCGGGCTTGTACAGCGCGCCCGCCGGCGCCGGATCCGCAGCATGACTTTGGGGAAACTGATCACCGTGGTGAACAGGCTGATCATCCAGTAGGCGATCGGATACCAGATCACCCAGTACAGCGAGCGCGCCAGGCCCGGCTCGTAGCGCCGGTCGATCAGCACGCTGATGAGGAACTGCACGAGGCACACCGCGGCCAGCACCAGGCCGGTGAAGGCGGGCGGCGCCAGCGAGACGATCTGCAGGTCCGGCGGCAGGTCGACCAGTGCGCCCAGGCCCCACAGCAGGATGGACAGCGCGAACGAATACGCCCAGATGGCCGACAGGCACAGCTCCAGCACCAGCGGCCACAGCCGCCGGTGGCGCCAGCCCCAGATCGAGCGTACGTTCTTCAGCAGCACCTCGGCGCCGCCCTGCGCCCAGCGCAGGCGCTGCTTCCACAGGCCGCGCACCGTCTCCGGCATCAGGATCCAGCAAAGCGCGCGCGGCTCGTAGAAGATGGCCCAGTGGTCGCGCTGCAGCTTCCAGCTGATGTCGATGTCCTCGGTGATCATGTCCAGGCTCCAGTACCCGACGCGGTCCAGCGCATGGCGGCGGAAGGCCGCCACCACGCCGGACACTGTGAAGACCTGGCCGTAGACCCGCTGCGTGCGCTTGATGAGCCCGATGATGGACGAGAACTCGCCCACCTGGATGCGGCCGATGAGGGTGGAGCGCGTGCGGATGCGCGGGTTGCCGGTGACCGCGCCCACGCGCGGGTTGTCGATCAGCGGCGCCACCAGGTAGGCCACCGCGTCCGGGTCCAGCCGCGCGTCGCCGTCGATGCAGACCAGGTACTCGCTGCGCGCGGCCAGCGCGCCCATGCGCAGCGCCATGGCCTTGCCCTGGTTCTGCGCCAGGTGCAGCACGCGCAGGCGCTCGTAGCGCAGCGCCAGTTCGTCCAGCATGTCGGCGGTGCCGTCGCGCGAGCCGTCGTTGATGGCGATGACCTCGACGTTGGGATAGTGCTGGCCCAGCGCGGCCAGCAGCGTCTCGGTGCCGTGCTCGGCCTCGTTGTAGCAGGGCACCAGTATCGTCACCAGGGGCTCGCCCGCCAGCGTGGGCGCGCGCCGCTGCGCGCCCCAGGGCCAGTGGCGCTCCCAGTGCCACCAGAAATAGATGCCGCCCGTCATCCACACCGCCGACATGAACAGCGGATAGAAGAACACGAACGCCAGCAGCATTTCGCCGGTCAGCATCAGGGTGAAGCCGAAGGGCGCGCCGAGCACCAGGCACAGCACGAAGAAGGCAAGCAGACGGTCGGTCATGGCTTGGGGAACCATTCGTTGGAGATGGCCGGCCGGATGGCCTCGAGCCGGGGCTGGTCCTGCGAGAAGTCGTCGGGGTAGTAGCCGAAGTTGCGCGCCCCGCGCAATTGCAGCCGGGTCATCCAGCCGGCTAGGCGGTCGCCGTCGATCGGCGCGCCGTCGGGCTGGCCGGGCAGGGCGCGCCAGTCGCGGCTCTGCAGCTCGAAGACGGTGCGCTGCAGCGCGCCGGGGCGCTTTGCCACCTCGTCCACGATCCGGTCCAGCCAGGCGTTTTCCTCGCCGTCGGGCACCTTCTCCATCAGCGGCATGGCCATCGGCGCCGTCCAGTCGTAGGCCTGCAGGAAGTCGTCCAGGTTCTGCGCGAACCAGGCCTCGCTTTCGGGCTGCAGGATGGGCGCGGCGTAGATGTTGCGCGCCGTCTGGATGCGCGGCCCGCCGATGGCGCGCACGCGTTCGGCCAGTTCCTTGGTGAAGTCGGTCAGCGTGCGGCTCTTCAGGCGCGTCCACTGCTGCATCGCCTGCGGATCGGCGCGCAGCGCGGCCACGTCGCCGGGCAGGCCGGCGGCGCGATAGGCCTGCAGCGCCGCCGGGCCGGCGTCCTCGAAGTCGCTCAGCATGGCGTCGTCGTGGAACAGGATGCCGTCGAAGATGGCGCTGCGCGCCAGGTCGTCGTACAGCTCGCCGATGCGCTGGCGTGCCACCGGATCGAACGGCGAGAGCCGGCGGTACAGGTCCGGGTCGACGTCCGGCGCCGCGCCGTCGGGCCGCCAGCGCTGCACCCGGGCGATCGACGGGTCCAGGTCGAAGGCCAGCACCGGCATCCAGGCGTAGACGCGCACGTGAGCGCGGTTGCGCAGCTGCCAGGACACGCGGTTGAACAGGTCGGCCCGCATCGGCAGCCAGCGGTTCGGGAAGTACAGCGACTTCACCAGCCCGTCGCCCTGCGGGTCGGCGTAGGCCTGCAGGAACACCGTGTCCACGCCCATGTCGGCGATGCGCTGCACCAGGTCGCCCAGGTTGCGGTCGGTCTGCGCCGGGTCGGGGTCGTAGATGTAGTCCATGTCGACGTGGGCCACGCGCATGACGCCCGCGCTTTCCATGCCCAGCACGCTTTGGGCGAAGGTGTTGGGGCCCGGGTCGTCGGCCACCAGCAGGCGCGGCGCCGACATCAGTCGGTCCACCGAGGCGGTGCCGTCCTGCAGCGTGAGGGCCAGTTCGTAGCCGTTCTCGCCGATGATCTTCAGCGCCGTGCCGCCCTCGGCGCCGTAAGGCCACACCCACACGCGCGGCGGCTTGCCCGTGATGCTGCGCAGCTTGGCGCTGATGCGCTGCACGTCCTGGCGGATGCGCGCGCGGTAGGCATCCTTGCTCTCGTAGGTGCCGGTGGCCGCGTCGTAGCGGCGTACCGCGGCGGCCGGCTGCGTGTTGCCCTGCGGATTGGCCTGCAGGCCGTAGTGCAGGTCGTTGGTGTGGGCGCCGATTTCAACCAGGTCCGAGCGCGCGATCAGGCGCAGCTCGTCCCAGTTCAGGATGCGCTCGCGCGCCGTCGGCTGGCCGCCGAAGTCGACCTGCTTGTCGGCCGGCGTGTCCAGCCATACGCCTACCGGGGCCAGCACCGCCGGCCAGCCATAGGCCTTCAGGATCGGCAGCACGCGGTTGTAGAAACTGCGGTAGCCGTCGTCGAAGCTGAGCAGCACGGCGCGTTCGGGCAGGGGCTGCCCGCCCTGGCGCGCCGCCAGGATCTGGTCCACGGACACCGCGCGGTAGCCGTGTTCGCGCAGCCACGCCAGCTGCTCGACCAGGTGGTCGGTGCGCACGCTCAGGTAGGCCTGGTCGGGATCTTCGTCCTCGACGTCGTGGTAGGCCAGCGCCAGGAAGCGGTTCTCGGGCCAGGGCCGCTCCACGGCGGGGACGGGCCGCTGCGCGGGCGGCGTGAAGGCGGGGATGTCCTTGGCGCAGCCGGCCAGCAGCAGGGCCGTGCACAGCAGCAGCACGCGGCGCAGGAGGAAAGAGAAGGAATGCATCGGCGCCCTCGTCAGAAGCGGTAGGTCAGGTCGAACACGATGCGCAGCTCGCGTTCGCGGTCGCCGTCGTATGGCCGGCTGACGCCGGTGACGCTGGCGCCCAGGTCCAGCACGTCGTTGGCGCGGTAGCGCTGGCCGTAGCCCAGCAGCAGGATCGCGCCGGTGCCGTAGCTGCGCTGCGTGTACGAGCCGGCGCCGGCGGTGAAGGTCTGTTCCCAGGCGTTCTCGTAGCGGCGGTACAGCGTGTGCGTGACCTGCACGGTGGGCAGCAGCGTCAGGTCGCCGCGCGGATTGAAGTAGGGCGCGTCGCGCCGCGTGTTGCGCGAGGCGAAGGCTTCCAGGCCCAGGTCGGCCCGCACGGTGGGCGCGGTGTAGACGCGCTCGCGGCCCACGACGCCCACGGCCAGGCGGTGGTTGCCGTCGGTGAAGCGCGACGGCGCCAGCGAGAAGTTCCACTCGCTGCGCTCGCTGCCGCGCCAGCGCACATAGGCCGACAGGCTGTTGGACGAGATGTCCTGGTTCAGCGCGCGCAGCGGCGTGTCGCGCGAGCGCACCTCGGCGCCGCCGCCGACCTGCCACTGGTCGTTCAGGTCGTACGCGGCCGACAGCCGCGCGCCCGGCTTCACGCCGTAGCCGTAGCTGTGGGTCGAGGCCTCGGCCTCGACCGTCAGGTCGCGCACGCGCCACTGCGCGCCGGTGCGCAGCCAGCGGTAATTGGCGCGGCCTTCCTCGAAATTGCCGTTGGCGTAGCCGCCGCCGCCGAAGACGCGCCAGTCGTGGCCCAGCGGCGGGGAATACAGCACGCTCTCGATGCCGAAGTCGCCGCTGCCGGCCACCGGGCTGTCCTGCGCGATGCCGCGGTAGCCCTCCACGCGCAGCTCGGCCTTGTTGTGCACGTCCCAGGCGCGGTCCAGGCGCCGCACGTTCTGTTCGTCGGGATAGCGCGCCACCACGTCGTCGCGCAACAGCTCGGCCTGGCGCCATTCCTGCAGGTCCATCGCGGTGTAGGCCTGGCCCACCTCCACGTCCAGGCCGCGCGGCGTGCGCGTCTCGGCCAGCTTCAGCTCGCGCTCCGCGGCACGCGGCATCTCGCGGGCCAGGTAGACCTCGGCGAGGGACGTGCGCAGGCTGGTGTTGTTGGGCGCGAGGTTCACCATCTCTTCCAGCCGCTGCTGCGCATGCGGCGTATCGCCGGCCTGGCCCGCGGCCACCGCCTCCAGCAGCTGTCCCTGCAGCCACAGGTCGTTGGGCAGGCGCTCGGGCTGGCCCCGCACGTAGCGCCACGGCGCCAGGCCGGCCTGCAGTTCCCGGATCGAGCGGGCGGCGGCCTCGTGGCGCTCGGCCTCTGCCTGCGCGTAGTACAGCCCGCTGTAGGTGGTCATGCGCTCCTGCGGGTCGTCGGTGCCCGCGGGGTCGTCGAGGATCTGCCGGTAGATCGTCTCGGCCTGCTCGGGCTGGCGCAGGTACAGATAGGCCGAGGCCACGTCGTTCAGCGCATAGCGCGGCACCTCGATGCCGTCGGCGCGCAGCGCTTCATACTCCTGCACCAGCTCCTGCATGCGCATGCGCGAATGCAGCGCCGACAGCCGGTCGATGCGGGCGCGCTGCAGGTCGTCCTGTGCCGGGGCCCCCAGTGCCTGCCAGGCGGGGATCAGCACGTCGTAGCGGGCCAGCGCGCGGTCGGCCACCTCGTAGCGCTCGGCCTCGCCGCGGCCTGGCAGGGCGGCCAGGCGCACCAGCTCGGCGGCCGCATCGGCCTCCATGTGGCGGCGCTGCGCCTCGTCCAGCAGGTCGGGGCGCGCCTGCGCCATGCGCAGCGCGGCCTCGGGCATGCCCGCGCGCTCCAGCGCCAGCAGGTATTCGCGCGCCGCGTCGTCGCGCCTGGGCGCCAGGTCGTGGGCGCGGTCGGCCTCGTACAGCGCGGCGTAGGGGGCGTCGTGGCGCCGGTAGGCATAGGACAGCGCCACGCGCGCATCGACGTTGGCGGGCTGGCGGCGCGCCAGGGCGCGGCCGCGCTCGACGGCGTCGGCGGTGCGTCCCGCGTCGGCCAGGGCCATGGTCTCGCCCACCGCGAAGCCCTGGTCGCCCGGATAGCGGCGCACCCCGTCCTGGAACAGCGCCAGCGCCTCGTCCCAGCGCTGTTCGTCGCGATAGGCGCGCGCGGTCGCGCCCAGCACATCGGCCGGCAGGCTGGCGCGGTCGGCCAGCGCCTCGTAGGCGCCGATCACTTCCTTGCTGTTGCCCGCCCAGCCGGCGATGACGATGTGGTCGTAGGCCGCCCGCCGGTCCTGCGGCGACTGCGCGGTGCGCTGGCGCAGCATGGCCAGGGCCGGCTCGTAGTCGCCGGCGCGGGCGCGCCGGATCAGGGTGTTGTATTCGGAGGCCGTCTGCGCGCCGGCGGCCGGCGGCGCGCCGCACAGCACGCCGGCCAAGAGGGCCAGCGCGAGTGCGCCCGGGGTCCGTCCCGCACGGCCTGCGTGCAGGCCCTTTCTGTCGATTTTCCGCGCTGATTGCATGGGCTGTGAGCGAATGCGCCCGCTGCGCCGCGTACGGCGCAGTGGATCAGGGTTGTCGGTTCGAGGGCTGTACGGCAAGCGTCTGCGCGGACCCGGCGCCGGTCGCCCGCGGCGAAGCGGGGTCCGGACGGCAACGGGATCGCGGCGCGCACCGAAAGAACGCGCCGGATGGCGCCCCGCCAAACGGGGGCGCGTCGCGCAACTGCGGGCACGCGGCCTGCAGTGTCGTCAGCGAGCGGAAAGTGTATGGGTTGCGCCGGCGGATGACTGTCAATCAAGGCAAAGTCACTGTCAAGCAACGCAAAGAGGGTGTTGCCGGATGATTCCGTTCTCTCATCCTCTGTAACGGCGCCCGGCGAGCGCTTCGCGCGGCGGGCGGCCGCCGTCGATTTGTTACGATAGCGTCTGATTTCCGCTGCCCGCCCACTCGAGACGAACTCCTAATTCATTTTCATGTCTCCTCCTGGGTGGCTACCGGCGGCGCTCCCGGGAGCGCCGGTCACGCCGTCCGCGGCGGCCGCCGTTGCGGGCCGGCCGGCTTCCCCGGATCGCGGGCGCCGCCCGCGGGTTCCTGACACAGCAATTTCCAGGTCGAGGTATCGACGGTGCAGCATCAATGAAGACGTGGTTGAAACGTATCCTGATCGGCCTCGTGGCGGTGGTCGTCGTGGCCGTCGTCGGCCTGGCCATCTTTCTGCTTACGTTCGACCCGAACGCCTACAAATACAAACTTGAAGAACTGGTCCAGGAACGCTACCAGCGCGTCCTGACCATCGACGGCGACATCGAGCTGTCGCTGTTCCCCCGCATTGGCCTGGCGGTGCAGGGCGTGTCGCTGTCCGAGCCCAACAGCCCCGACACCTTCGCCTCGGTGGACAGCATGCGACTGGCCGTGGCGGTGTGGCCGCTGCTGTCCAACAGCTTCGTGGTGGACCACGTGGCCATCAACGGCTTCAAGGCGCGTGTGGTGCGCGACAAGAACGGCCGTTTCAATTTCGACGACCTGCTCGACGACGGCGCATCCGCGGCGGTGGCCGCGGACGCGCCCCAGCCGGCCACGCCCGCGCAGGCCGCGGCGGGCGCCATCGGCGGTGCGGCACAGGCGCTGGTCAGCGGCACGGCGACCGCGCCGGCGTCCATGCAGATCGACATCGCCGGGCTCGACATGCAGGACGGCGAGCTGCAGCTGCAGGACGCCGTCAGCGGCATGGCGGTGGCGGTCACGCATCTCAATGCCGCTACTGGCCGGGTCACGTTCAACCAGCCTTTCGACGTGAGCATGTCGGCGCGCATCGAGGGCGGCAACCCGCGCGTGGATGCGGGCCTGACCGGCCAGGGCCAGTTCATGCTGGACCCGCGCAGCCGCCGCTACGGCGCGCAGAAGCTTGACTTGCGCATGAACGGCATCCTGCCCGGCGCGCAGGCCAAGAGCCTGGTCGCGCGCGGCAACGTGGCCGTCAACGGCAATGCCTCGTCGCTGGACGTCGCGGGCCTGGAAGTCGTGTTCACCGGCGATCTGGCCGCGCCGGCCTCCATGACCAACGTCGAGGCCAGCGTGGCGGTGCCCAAGCTGGCGGTCGACCCGCACAAGCTGCAGCTGCAGATCGAGCGGCTGGCCGTGCGCGCCAAGGGCACGCGCGGCGACGGGCCGCTCGAGCTGGCGGTGGACGCGCCCGCGCTGAACGTCTCGCCGGCCTCGGCTACGGGCCAGGGCATGACGGGCCGCGTGCGCACCCAGACGCTGGACGCCAGCTTCGGCCTGGCGGGCATCAGCGGCAACGCCGCCGAGCTCGACATCGACCAGGCCAAGGTGGACGGCACCCTGAAGCAGGGCGACCGCGTGATCAAGGCGGCCTTCACCTCGCCGCTCACGCTCAACCTGCTGCAGCGCTCGGGCGCGCTGTCGGCGCTCAAGGGCGACGTGGCCATCACGGACCCGGGGCTGCCCAAGGGCAGCCTGCAGATTCCCGTGATCGGCAGCCTGTCGGCCGACCTGGCGAAGGACCAGGCGGGCGCCCGCATCAACGCGGTGCTGGAGGGCGGCAAGTTCGACCTGACGGCCGACGTGGCGCAGCTGTCGCAGGCGCCCAGCGTGAAGTTCGCGCTGGCGGTGGACACGCTGGACCTGGACAAGCTGGCGCCGCCCACGCCCGCCGCGCCGCCACCCGTGCCCACTGGCGACGGCAAGCAGGACGCCTCCAAGCCGCCCGCTCCTGCGCCGGCCCCGGCCGCCGCGGCCGACGACGGCAACATCGACCTGTCGGCCCTGGTCGGCCCCACGGCGTCCGGCACGGTCAAGATCGGCCAGCTGGTGGTGCGGCAGGTGCGGGCTTCCGAGGTGTCGGCCGAGCTGGCGCTGGCCAAAGGCAAGCTGGACGTCAGCCGGCTGGCGGCCTCGCTCTACCAGGGCAAGCTGGGCGGCGTGCTGTCGGTGGACGCGGCCAACGGCAACCAGTTGGCGGCCAAGATGGCGCTGGCCGGCGTGTCGGTGCAGCCGCTGCTGATCGACCTGGCCGGAAAGGACATGCTGAGCGGCACGGGCAGCGTGGCGCTGGACCTGAAGACGGCGGGCGCGAACACCTATGCCATGACCAACGGCCTGGCCGGCAGCATGCAGATGCGGCTGCGCGACGGGGCGGTCAAGGGCATCAACGTGGCCCAGTCGCTGCGCGAGGTCAAGCGGCTGCTGGGCCATGCGCAGGAGTCCGCCGTCCCGGCCGACCAGGCGCGCCAGACGGATTTCACCTCGCTGGAGGCGGACCTGAACTTCGCCAAGGGCGTGGCGACGGCCTCGCGCCTGGATGTGGCCGCGCCGCTGCTGCGCATATCTCACGGCGACCCGGCGCGCATCGACTTCCCGCGGCGCGCGCTCGATTTCGTGGCGGACGTGCGGGTGGTCAACACCTCCACCGGGCAGGACGGCAAAGAGCTCGGCGTGCTCAAGGGCCTGACGATACCGGTGCACGTCACCGGCCCGTTCGACAAGCCGGTCTACACGCTGCGCTGGGGCGACGTGGCCGGCGACCTGCTCAAGCGCGGCATCAGCCAGAAGCTGAAGGACGCGATGGGCGGCGAGGGCGCGGGCTCGAAAGAGCCGGTCGAGGCGCTGAACAAGGCTCTGAAAGGACTACTCGGAAAATGAGCGCAGGCGAATTCCATCCCCTGGCCGAATGCGGCGGCACGCGCCAGCCCGAGGCGGCCGCCTACCATAAGCGCTGGCTGGTGGTGAACGACGCCGGCCAGTGGCTCGACCGCGCGCTGTGCCCGCAGCTGGCCGAGGTGTCGATCGAGCTGCGCCTGGGCTACCTGGTGCTGAAGGCGCCGGGGATGCTGCGGCTGGACATCCCGCTGGACGTGATCGAGGACGACGACAGCGTGCGCTACCAGATCGCGCTGGGCGGCGAGACGATCGACGTGGTCGACGAGGGCGAGCTGGCGGCCGCGTGGATATCCAATGTGGTGGGCTTTCCGGCGCGCGTGATGAAGGTGCATCCCGACGTGGCCGAGGTACGCTGGCCCTGAGGGCGGCGCCGGCTTGCCGCCTGCCGGCCCGTGCCCCACGGCCGCTCGCGGCGGGCAGGGCTGCCGCGGGCGCAATCCCGCTAGTGCGGCGCGGCGCCGCGCCGGTACGCGAACACGGCGTGGGCCAGCAGCCCCGCCACCAGGCCCCAGAAGGCCGATCCGATGCCCCAGAAGCTGGCGCCCGACGCGGTGGCCAGCAGCGTGACCAGCGCGGCCTCGCGCCGCTGCGGGTTCGCCATGGCCGACGATAGCCCGCCCAGGATCGCGCCCAGCAGGGCCAGCCCCGCCAGCGCCGCGATCAGCGCGGCCGGCAGCGCCTGGAAGAAGGCCGCCACCGCGCCCGCCGCCACGCTCAGCACCACATAGGCCAGCCCGTAGGTGGCCGCGGCCACGTACCGCCGTGCCGGGTCGGGGTGCGCCTCGGGGCCGGCGCAGATGGCGGCGATGATGGCGCCCAGCGTGACGCTATGCGCGCCGAAGGGGGCGGCCAGCGCGCCCAGCAGTCCCGTCAGCGCCACCAGCCGCGAGGCCGGCGGCCGGTAGCCCGCCGCCTGCAGGATGGCCAGGCCGGGCAGGTTCTGCGAGGCCATCGCCACCACGAACAGCGGGATGCCCAGGCTGACGGCGGCCTGCCAGGTGAAGGTGGGCGTGGTCCAGACGAACTGCGTCAGCCCGGCGTCCAGCCCGTCCAGGCGGATGCGGCCGGCCGCAGCCGCGCCGGCCAGGCCCACGGCCAGCACCGCCAGCACGGCATAGCGCGGCGTCCAGCGCTTGCCCAGCAGGTAGGCGGCGCACATCGCCAGCACCAGCGCGGGCTCGCCGGCGATGCTGCGGAACACGCCCATGCCGAAGTTGAGCAGCACGCCGGCCAGCATGGCGCCGGCGATCTCGGTGGGGATGCGGCGGACGATGGGATCGATCCAGCCGAACAGGCCGCACAGCAGGGTCAGCAGGGCGGCCAGCAGGAAGGCGCCGACCGCCTGGTCGAAGGGCACGCCGGCCAGGCCCGTGACAAGCAGGGCCGCGCCGGGGGTGGACCAGGCCAGCACCACCGGCATGCCGGTGCGCAGGCTGACGAAGGCGCCGCCCGCGCCCAGCGCCAGGCAAATGGCGCCCAGCCACGACCCGATGCGCGCGGCGTCCAGCCCGGCCGCGTGGCCGGCCTGCACCATCAGCACCGCGGTGCCGCCAAAGCTGACCAGCACCGCCACCAGGCCGGCCACCACGGCCGACAGGGACGCGTCGGCGGCCGCGCGGCGGCGCACGGCGGGACTTGCGGCCTCGCTCATGCGGCGCGCGTCAGCCGCCGGTATTTGGCCATCAATTGTTCCTGGCCCTCTTGCCACTGGGGATGCAGCTCGATGCATTCGACCGGGCAGACCACTTTGCACTGGGGCTCATCGTGGTGCCCGACACATTCGGTGCAGCGGTCGGGGTCGATGATGTAGAACTCCGCGCCCATGGAAATCGCGTCGTTCGGGCACTGGGGCTCGCAAACGTCGCAATTGATGCATTCTTCGGTGATTCTGAGGGCCATTGGGGCGGGACGGGCGTAGGACTGCGTCCATTGTACGCCGCCCGTCCGGCGGGCCTGGCGACCGCCGGGAGGCCTGTGGGGGCATTTGTGCGGCGACCCGCACGGCACGGCGCCTCAGTTGCCGGGCCAGCTCTGCTCGCGGCGTTCCTTGGCCTTTTCCTGCAGCCAGCGCTCGACCGACGGGAACACGAACTTGCTGACGTCGCCGCCCAGCTGGGCGATCTCGCGCACGATGGTGCCCGAGATGAACTGGTACTGGTCGGACGGGGTCATGAAGAGCGTTTCGACGTCGGGCAGCAGGTGGCGGTTCATGCCGGCCATCTGGAACTCGTACTCGAAGTCGGACACGGCGCGCAGGCCGCGCACGATCACGGCCCCGTTCTGCTCGCGCACGAAATCCTTCAGCAGGCCGCCGAAGCTGAGCACCTCGACGTTGGGGTAGTGGCCCAGCACCTCGCGGGCGATGTCCACGCGCTCGTCGATGGTGAAGAACGGCTTCTTGTTGCGGCTGTGCGCCACGCCCACCACGACCTTGTCGAAGAGCGCGGCGGCGCGGCGGACCAGGTCTTCGTGGCCGCGGGTCAGCGGGTCGAACGTGCCGGGGTAGACAGCTGTGATCATGCGGGCTCCGTAATTGTTAGCGGCTTGCACCATCCTCCGAACCCGGATTATTGACCGTTTTCCGCAATGCAGCAAACTGCATCAGGCGGTAGTGCACGGCCCCCGCCTTGCCCTCGCG
>Ga0164243_10012729_pt1 | contig 11886 bp, 8 predicted proteins | sample OricompcompostOP_FD_108781 | JGI IMG/M metagenome (GOLD analysis project Ga0164243, IMG submission 108781) | Organic Plus compost microbial communities from Emeryville, California, USA - Original compost - Organic plus compost (OP) | ecosystem: Engineered > Solid waste > Mixed feedstock >...
CGCGCTTGATGCCCTCGCGCAACGTCGGCAGGTCGTTGGGCGCGGAGAACGGATTGAAGCGGATGCGCGGATGGTCCTTCGGGTCGGCCGAGCCCAGCAGCACCTCGCCGCGGCTGTCGGGATGCAGGATCGCGGGCCGGATGCCAAAGGCATCGGCGTAGGCCGGCTTGATGCCTGGGAACCACATGTGCACGCCTGGCGGCGAGCCCGGGAACATGTATTCGACATCTGGCACCGCGAGCTCTGGCCGCGTCTTGATGAAGGCGAGCACGCCGCTCGGGATCGAGGTCGCGGGGCCGGTGCCGAAGAAATACGCGCGCAGCATGTTCACGGCCATGCGGTCGAACCGCATCATGGCCTGGAACGGTCCCGGCTGCCGGCGCGCATACATCACCGCGGCGGCCCAGTGATCCTGCAGGTTCCTGCCGACGGGAAGATCGACCAGCGGCGTGATGCCGATCTCGCGCAGATGATCAGCCGGGCCGATGCCCGACAGCATCAGGAGCTGCGGCGAGTTGAACGTGCCGCCCGAGAGGATCACCTCGCGTGCCGCATGCGCGCGCACGAGGCTGCCGCGCTCGGCGTATTCGATGCCCCGCGCGCGCGTACCCTCCATGATCACCCTGGTGGCGAGCACCTTGGTCTTGAGGGTGACGTTCGAGCGTTTGAGCGCCGGTTTGAGATAGGCGGTGGCGGCCGATGAGCGGCGGCCGTTGCGGATCGAATACTGGCTGCGGGCGAAGCCTTCGGTGTCGCCCGCGCTGTTGTCGTGGATTTCGCGATAGCCCGCCGCCTTGCCGGCCTCGATCCAGGCGTCGTAGACCGGATCGAAGCGGCGCGCCCACTCCACGCCGATGGGTCCCTCGCCGCCGCGAATGTCGCTCGCACCCTCGGTCCAGGTCTCCAGCCGCCGGAAGTACGGCACGACGTCGGCATAGGACCAGCCGCGCGCCCCCTTCTGCGCCCAACGATCGTAATCGCCGCGGTCACCGCGCGTGAAGCCGGTGATGTTGATGGACGAGCAGCCGCCCAGCACCTTGCCGCGCATGGCCTCGATGCGGCGTCCGGCGGCATTGGGCTCCGGCTCACTCTCGTAGCCCCAGTCGTGCATGCGGTGCTTGTGGATCATGCCGACGCCGATGGGGATATGGATCAGCGGATTGCTGTCCCACCCGCCGGCCTCGAGCACCAGCACGCGCACAGCCGGATCCTCGCTCAACCGATGGGCCAGCACGCAGCCGGCCGAGCCTGCGCCCACGATGATGTAGTCGTAATCCTTGGTCGTCATTCCGTCCCAACGCCGATGTTGTTGCGCGCGCATCCTAATCAGGGCTTCGCCGCCGGCGCTACCATCGCGCATGCAGGGCAGCTAAACTCGCCGCATGGGACGAAAAAATGTGACGGGAGGAGGAAATTCACCATGGCCAGCGATCGCATCCTGACCACCCACGTCGGCAGCCTAGTCCGGCCCCCGAAGTTCGTCGAGCTTCTGCGCGCACGCGAGAGCGCGCAGCCCCCGGCGCCCGGCGTCTACCAAGCGGCATTGACGGAGGCCGTCGCCGAGATCGTACGTCAGCAGGCGGACGCGGGCGTCGACATCGTCAGCGACGGCGAATTCGGCAAGGGCTACAATTGGGCGTTCTACGTGCATTCGCGCATCACCGGCATCACCACGCGGCCGATGACCGCCGAAGAGGCGAAGGACCCGCAGGCCAGCATCAGCGGCGGGCGCGATCGCGAGGCGTTCCCCGAATATTACGCGGAGGCCGACAAGGCGAGCGGACTTGCCGCGCGGCTCGGCAACCGCTTCGTCTGCACCGGGCCGATCACGTACGTCGGACAGAAGGAGCTTCAGCGCGACATCGACAACCTCAAGGCGGCCGTCGCCAAGGTGAAGGTGGAGGGTGCCTTCCTGCCGGTGGTCGCGCCGGCGAGCGCATTGCCCAGCGCCAAGAACGAGCACTATCGCGACGAAAAGGAGTTCCTGTTCGCGCTCGCCGAGGCGCTGCGCGTCGAATACAGGACCATCGTCGACGCCGGTCTCACCGTGCAGATCGACGACGCGTTCTTCCCGTTCATGCACGAGAAGCTGGTGCCGCCGATGACCGAGGCGCAGTACCGCGACTGGGCGCAGCTTCGGGTCGATGCGCTCAACCACGCCCTCGAAGGCATCCCGACGGAGAAGTCGCGCTATCACATCTGCTGGGGCAGCTGGAGCGGCCCGCACGCATTCGACGTGCCGCTCAAGAGCATCATCGACATCATCCTCAAGGTGAACGTCGGCGCCTACAGCTTCGAGGCCGCGAACGTGCGCCACGAACACGAGTGGAAGGTGTGGAAGACCGTGAAGCTGCCCGCGGGAAAGAAGATCCTGCCGGGCGTGATCAGCCATGCCACCAACGTGCTCGAGCATCCCGAGCTGATCGCCGACCGCCTGGTGCGCTTCGCCAGCCTGGTGGGGCGCGAGAACGTCATCGCCTCCAGCGATTGCGGCTTCGCGCAGAGCCCGTTCGCGCAGCGCGTCCACCCGTCGATCATGTGGGCCAAGCTGCGCGCCATGGCGGAAGGCGCCAGGCTCGCCAGCGACGAGCTGTGGGGCCGCCGCTCGGCGGCGTGACAAACACAGCCGTGCGCGACCGGCGGCGGCACTAATTGGTCGGGACCGTGTCCTCGTGTCCGAGGTCCTGGCAGGTTCGGTTCCGAGCGAAGTTCGGGTGGCACGACATCGTTGGGCCCGCCTGCCGCTCCCGCGCCATGCGCGCGCACATCTGGGGAAGCGTTTCGGTTGGATTGTACAGCCAGGGAAGCCCTTCAATGTAGATGCAGGTCACGACCGGCTGAACGTTCGTCGGCAATGTTCCCCGCGTGCATGTCACAAGGCATGCCGCCGACAGGGGCACGGGGCAAACACCCGTAGCGAGCGCGATCGCCAAGCCCACCCACCCGTCGTTGTTTCGCACGTTGCGCTCCCGGTTGAAGCCGATCAACACGGAGGAAGCCGATTTTCCATCGGCGGCGGACCCAGCGGATAGGATGCCGTCCCGCCCTCCGTCCAATTGCCGCCCGCACTCGTCTCCGCGCCGCCCGATCCGCGGTCCCAAAATCGATTCCGGTATGTCAATTCCAACGTCGACATGCCACGGATGGGCCCCGGTCCGGTCCGCCACTTCGCATATTGGACATTGAAGCGCACCGTCCGGCCGAATTCATCTTTGACAAGAACATAGAAGAAGCCATCCGCGTCCCTGAACTTCGACTGCGCCTTCAGGGTCGCGGTCAGCAGGTCGATGTCCTGCCAACCTGAAATCGTCCGCGTCGACTGCACGACCAGGAAGGAATAGCCCGGGCCGACTTTCTCGGCGAACCCTCCCGGCGTTCGCTGTAGGGGCACCGATCCCACCTTCGCAGTCTCGAAGCAGACCGCGGCCTCCTTGAGCGCGACGCCTTCGACCAACAGCACCATGCTGGCACCTTCGTCCAGTCCGAGGTCCAACAAATCGCGCGGCCTGCCCTGCGACGTAAGCCGCGCCGACCCCGACTCATTCACGAACCAATCAACCGAATCCGACCGGCTCCACAGCCCGCGGCTGGTGGTGAACAAACGGAAGCTGGCCTTCGGCAGAGGGGGCAGTTCCAATGCTTGCTTGTCGACGTCCTGCAAATGAAGGGCGCGGACCGTTGCGTCGCAACGATCGACCCGGTCAAAGCAAATGTCCGCCGCGTCCAGGATCTTGCGCAGATTGTCGTCGACGACCGCTCGTTGCCGGTCGATGGCCTCGATCCGTTCCCGCCCGAGGTCCGCCAGCTTCCTTAGCTGCTCGGCAAGCACCTGCAGCGCAAACTGCTCGTCGAAATACGAGACGAGGCGCCGGCGCGCTTCGCGATTAGCCGCATCAAGAAGCGGATTCACCTGCTCGTAGATACCGACCGCCGAATACGGCGCGGTCCGATAGATCATGGCGGCAGGCCCTGGCGACGCGCCCGGCGCGATCTGCGAGGGAAACCCAGCTCGCGTGTCGCTGGCATATTCGATCGCGCGCCGGATGACCCCCGCGCATTGCGCAAAATTCACTCCCAACGAGCACTCGACGAAGCCATTGTTCGCCGCCTCGGGAGTACCGAAAATCGCCGTCAGCTTGGAGACGTCTCCACCGACCTGACGAGCAGAGATCACGACTTTCGCATCCCTGGAGAATTCGCGTGAGGCCTGATCGAGGTTTGCCTGCGCGGAAGCCACGGAACCGGAAATATTGAATCGGGCCTCGAACTGCTGCTTGCGCTCCCGCGAGGAAAACTCGACGCGGATGGAGAAGAACAGGCGCGCGCCGCGAACCAGCTCTTCCACGTATTCCTGGCCGCACGTCTGCCGCCACCGCTCCGAATTCCCGCTGACCGAATTCCCAATCGCGGAGCGAACCACGTTGGTCGCGAGCTTTTCCGCCGGCATCAGGTAGTCGGACATCCAGATCGCCGACAGAGCGTATTGGGTCGAGGTGGCGTTCCGCATGAATTTCGCAGACGCCGAAGCCGTGGTGAGACCGAACCGTGCGCGACCGCTCGCCCCGAAGCCGAGAAATTCCTTGGTCTCCGCCTCGCTCAGCGACTGCTCGAAACTGAAGCTCGACGATTGAACCCCGCTCGTCGCCGACGTCCCCGTCACGCACGCGTTTCCAACAAATTCCTGCTTGTCCGAGTTGTAGGCATATCCCAGCAATGCCGCCCGACCCGACGTCAACGCCGACACGTCGGCAGCGCGCCCGTGGGAACCTATCAACATGAGACAGCCAGCCAGCAACATCATCACCGGCCGGGAACGTCGTTTTGCGATCAGCGCGGACATACGGTTGCCCCCTGCCTGTTTCTCCGACTCCGTCTGCTCAGCGGCGACACGACGGAGACTGGTCCAGCATGACTTGCAGTTGCGCGCGCCGCACATCGGCCTCGCGGTGCATATGAGTTGCCACGTCCTGAGAGGCCGGCGGCAGAGTCATTCCAGGAATCGGGGCTCGAATCGCATCGATACAGGCGGCGCCCCGCACGCCGTCCCCGTTGCGGTAGAAGATGAGGCATTGCGCGGCCTGATTGAGATGACTTTTGGCCATCTCCAGGTCCTGCCGCAGTATCTGCACCTGCTGACAGCACCGAATCCCCGCACCCACGGCGATGTCGGTATCCGGCCGGCCAGGGTTGTCACTACGGACGCCCGCGATGCAAGCGTTCACGCTGTCGGTTTGTGCCCGGGCGGAGACGCAACTTATCAAGGCAATGCAGAAAACGAATGAAATCCGAATAAACATGTCACCCCCCAAGGCAACAAGCGCTCAACTCCATCACAAATTCCCAGCCTCCACAACTTGAGATACAAGGACGGCGTGAGGGGTGGGAGCGAATCCTGGTCCTGCTCCGCCGCGGGCTTTCGCTTCGCCAGCGCCACGATTGCGCACCCCATCGCCCCATTGCCCCGGCTGCCGAGAACCTTGCGGCACCATCAGAGACACCCTTCCGTCCCATGAGCTTTTTCGACCAGCCCCTGCCCGTCGACGCCGCGCTGCCCGAGCTGACGGCGGCGCTGGCGACGCACAGCAATGCCGTGCTCGTAGCGCCTCCGGGCGCCGGCAAGACCACGCGCGTGCCGCTGGTGCTGGCCGATCAGGACTGGGCGAAGGGCAAGAAGATCCTGGTGCTGGAGCCGCGCCGGCTCGCCACCCGCGCGGCCGCCGAGCGCATGGCGCGTACGCTCGACGAGAAGGTCGGCGACACCGTCGGCTATCGCGTGCGCCTCGGCTCCAAGGTCTCGCGCGCGACCCGCATCGAGGTCGTCACCGAGGGCATCTTCACCAATCTCATCCTGGACGACCCCGCGCTCGACGGCGTCGCCGCGGTGCTGTTCGACGAATTCCACGAGCGCTCGCTCGACGCCGACCTTGGCCTCGCTCTGGCGCTCGACGCACAGGCGGGGCTGCGCGAGGACCTCAAGCTGCTGGTGATGTCGGCGACGATCGACGGCGCGCGGGTGGCGCGCCTGCTGGGCGACGCGCCGGTGGTCGAGAGCGAGGGGCGCGCCTTCCCGGTCGAGACACGTTACGTCGGCCGCGACCCGCAGCGGCCGATTGAGGCGCAGGCAGCGGACGCAGTCACGCGCGCGCTGCGCGCCGACGAGGGCTCGCTGCTGGTGTTCCTGCCGGGCGCCGCGGAGATCCGCCGCTGCGAGACGCAGCTACGCGAGCGCGTCAGCGATCCTTCCGTCGACATCGTAGCGCTGTTCGGCGCGCTCGACGCGGACGTGCAGGATCGTGCCATCGCGCCTGCTCCGCCGGGCCGCCGCAAGGTCGTGCTCGCCACCTCGATCGCGGAGACGTCGCTGACGATCGACGGCGTTCGCATCGTGGTCGATGCCGGCCTCGCGCGCGTGCCGCGCTACGAACCCGACGTCGGGCTCACGCGGCTCGAGACCGTGCGCGTCTCGCGCGCCTCCGCCGATCAGCGGCGCGGGCGCGCCGGACGCACCGCACCGGGCGTGTGCTATCGGATGTGGGACGAGCCGCAGACCGGATCGCTCGAGCCCTTCACCAAGCCGGAGATCCTTGCCGCCGACCTGTCGTCGTTCGTGCTCGACCTCGCGCATTGGGGCGTCACCGACCCGGACACGCTGGCCTTCCTGGATCCGCCGCCGAAGGCCGCGCTCAACGAAGCGCGCGCGCTGTTGCACGAACTCGGCGCGCTCGACGAAACGAACCGCATCACCGAGGAAGGCAAGCGCCTGCGTGCGCTGCCGCTGCCGCCCCGGCTGGCGCGTATGGTGGTCGACGGCGGCCGCGAAGGCACCGGCGCGCTCGCCAGCGAGATTGCGCTCGTGCTCACCGAGCGCGGGCTTGGCGGCAACGACATCGACCTGCGCCACCGGCTCGACGAATTGCGCCGCGACCGCTCGCGCCGTGCACAGGATGCGCGGCGCATGGCGGAGCGCTGGGCGGCGATGGCGCAGGAAGGCTCCGCGCGCGCCGAACGAGACCAAGGGGAAGCCGAGGGCGCCCTCTCGGTCGGCGCCATGCTCGCCCTCGCCTATCCGGACCGCATCGCCAAGTCGCGCGGCGCCGGCGGCGGCTTCCTGCTCGCCAACGGACGCGGTGCCGCCGTCGACCAAGCCTCGCCGCTCGCGCGCGAGCCTTTCCTCGCCGTCGCGGAGATCGCGGGCAGCGCCACGCAGGCGCGCGTGCTGCTCGCCGCGCCGATCACGCCCGAGGAGATCGAGACACGCTTCGCCGACCAGATCGAGACGCGCGCGGACGTGGTGTTCGACACCGCATCGATGAGCCTGCGCGGGCGCGCCGGCCGGCGGCTTGGCGCGATCATGCTCGCCGAGCGCACGGTGCCGGTGGACGCGAGCGACGAGAACGCGCGCAAACTGGCCGAAGGGATTGCGCGCGCCGGCATCGAGCGGCTGCCGTGGACCAAGCCGCTGCTGCAGTGGCGCGACCGCGTCATGTTCCTGCGCCAAGCCGAGGGCGACGAGTGGCCGGACCTGTCGGACGATGGGTTGGCGGCGCAGGCAGGCGAGTGGCTCGCGCCGGCATTGGCCGGCAAGACGTCGCTGAAGGAGTTTTCGGCGGACGAACTGGCGGGCGCGCTGTCCGTACTGCTGCCCCACAATCTGCGGCGCCGCCTCGACATGGAGGCGCCGACGCATTTCGACGCGCCGTCGGGCTCGCGCGTGCCGATCGATTACGAGAGCGGCGAAGGCCCGAAGCTGTCGATCCGCGTGCAGGAGCTGTTCGGGCTCGATCGTCATCCGACCATCGCCGGCGGACGCGTGCCGCTGCTGGTGGAACTGCTCTCGCCCGCGCACCGCCCGGTGCAGGTGACGCGCGACCTCCCGGGCTTTTGGCGCGGCAGCTATGCCGCGGTGAAGACCGAGATGCGCGGGCGCTATCCGCGCCATCCGTGGCCGGACGATCCTGTCAGCGCGCCGGCGACGCGCCACGCGAAGCCGCGCGGCACGTAGTTTCAACTTTAGCAAACGCCGCAACACGGCGTTAACGACGGCGCGGACCTGTGCGATCCGGCGCATCGAAGTTAGCGCTCTGCAAACGTGGTCGCGGCTATGGAACCGTATCCTTTTACGAAGGCGGGTTCATGCGTTTCATCGTGGTCTTTGCGGTCGCCGCCGTCGCCATCGGGGCGTTCGTGCCGACCCTTTTCAACCCGCGCCCCCGCCCCGCCACGACAGCAAACGTCGCCGCGCCGGAACCGCAGGCGCCGGCAGGATCGCGCATGGTGTCGATCCGACGCGCGTCCGACGGGCACTTCCACACCGAGGCATCGGTCGATGGCCGGCGCGTCGACATGCTCGTCGACACCGGCGCGTCCGTGATCGCGCTGCGCGAGCGCGATGCCGCGCGGCTCGGCATCCATCCGGCGGCGCGCGACTACAGCGCCAAGATCTCGACGGCGAACGGCGTGGTGCTGGCCGCGCGCGTCGAACTCAACCGCGTGGAGGTCGGTGGCATTACCGTCCGCAATGTCGCCGCGGTCGTGCTGCCGGATGAGGCACTCGGCAAGAACCTGCTGGGGATGTCGTTCCTCTCGAAGCTGCGCTGGGAGCAGCGCAACGGACAGCTCACGCTGGAACAATAGCGCGAACGCGCGTTCCCCTGTCCGCACACATGCGAAGGGCCGCTCTTGCGAGCGGCCCTTCCATTGTCGGACCGTGGTCCGGCACTACGGCGGCGCTGCGCTTTCGCGCAAATCCCCCGTTACTGCGCGACGCTGCGCTCCCAACCGACAGGCTGGAAGCGCGCCGCTGTCACGCCTGGACCTCGGTAGAGGCGAGGATCCAGATCACACGTGCCGGCGACCGCGGCGATTGACAATGAGACACTGGATCACCTCCTTTCTGATGTTGACGACGTCTGAATGTAGGTACGGCCCGCACGATTCGTAAAGGGTCGCCGACCGTCCTTTTCCGACATTAAAATTTCGACATGCGCGCCAAACAGGCCGCCCATCCATTTTTTATGCAAACTCGCAGTCGTTAATTTGTCGCGCCACTGTTACAACAGCACCGGCACCTCACACCTTTGCATGGCGATGGCTGACAGTCAGGACGCGCAGGTTGGCAAGCCCGGCGCGGCCGCTACGAGCGATTTGAACCGGCCGCTGTTCGTCGCGCTGATCGCGCATACCGTCACGGTCAATGCCGTCGTCGCGCTGGCGCGGGTCACCACGTCCTACCGCGCCATCGAGCTCGATCTGTCGGTGGTCTGGCTCGGCGTGATCGCCAGCGGCTTCTCGCTCATCCCCGTGTTCTCGGCGGTGTGGGTCGGCCGCCTCATCGACCGCGGCTATGACGCGCTCTCGGCGCGGGTCGGCGCGGCGATGATGCTCGTCGCCTGCGCGGGATTGTGGTGGATGCCAAACTCCGCCGTGCATCTGCTGCTGTTCTCGATCGTGCTCGGCTTCGGCCACCTGTTCTGCATGGCGGGCCATCAGATGATCGCGGTCCGCTGTGCCGGACCGATCAGCCGCGAGCACGTGTTCGGCTATCACATGATCGCCATCGCGATCGGCCAGGGACTCGGCCCGATGATGCTGAGCTGGCTGGGGGGCGAGGCGCATCTGCCGCCGACGCAACTGCTGTTCACCGCCGCGCTCGTCGGCGCGATGATCTCCCAGGTCGTCGCCTTCGGCCTGCGCCGCACCGGCGCACCCGCAGCCGCACGCGGCAGGACTGAGACCGTCACGGTCCGCGATATGCTGCGCCAGCGCAGCCTCGTCGCGGTGCTGATCGCAAGCGTGGTTACGGTGACGGCGTTCGAACTGCTCACCGTGTACCTGCCGCTGCTCGGCACCGAGCGCCAGATCGATACGCGCGACATCGGCCTGCTGCTGGCCACGCGTTCGCTGGTCTCGATCGTGTCACGCACCTTTTACGCACGGCTGATTATGCTGGTCGGACGCCAGCGCCTGATGCTGGCGTGCATGATGCTCGGGGCCGCCGGCTTCACCCTGATGGGCCTGCCGGTGCCCCTGCCGCTCATGTATGTCGCGATGGCGGTCGTGGGTGTCGGCCTCGGCATCGCGGCCACCCTCGGATTCTCGGAGGTGGTGGCGCTCGCTCCGCGCCACGCCCGCGCGACCGCACTGTCGCTGCGCCTGACCGGCAACCGCATCGGGCAATTGCTGGTGCCGGCGGCGGCGAGCGTGGTCGCGGAGATCACCGGCATCGGCGGCGTGCTGCTGATCATCGCGGCCTGTCTGGCGGCGTCGGGCGCCTTCACTCACATCAGCGTCAAGAGGCCATAGGGCCTTTGCGCTGATTTGTTAGTTGCCTCCGGCGCAGCTTGCGCTATCTCAAGCTGCAACTTTCTTCCGCCGAAACGGTTTAACAGGCTGTTGAAGAAGTCTTCCACGGCCTTGCGGTGAAATCGGCTTCATCGCCTCTATGGAAGCAGATTTGACCGATAATGGATCCGTCGGGCTGGAGCTCGGCCCATCCGTCGCCACTGGCCTCGTCCATTTCGTCGTTGCCGCTCCAGTTGAACTCGACGGCATCTGAATCACCGGCGCCGTGGATTGCGCCGGTGACGCAACCGAAGGCAAACTCGCCACCACCCTTACCGTCGAACAGAATGTAGGCGGGCTCGACCATGTCCGGATAGTCGGACGTGTAGTCCGGCATCGTCACGATGCGCCATTTTCCCTTCATGTGGCGGCTCCCAAGAGCTTGGGCAGGCGGATCAGGTTGTAAGCCGCGAGCCCTAACGTAAAGGCGGCATTCACCCGGTCGCGGCCGCGCAGCTTGACTTTGGCCAGACCGGCGGAACTTTTGATCCAGCCGAACACCTCCTCGATCCGTTTGCGGCAGCGCTGGCTGATCTCGTAGCCGATATGGCGCGTGATACGTCCGTCGACCGCCGTCTTGCGCGGCGTGCCGGTTTTGCTGAGATGCCCGTCGATCGCGATATGCGGCGTGACCGATCGCTCTCTCAAGTCGTGCACGAACTGTTCGACGTCGTATGCCTTGTCCGCACCGAGTGTGATCCGCCGTCCTCGGTGACGCCGGCCATCAATCAGAGCCAGCGCCATCTCGCGTTCGGCGGTGCCGGTGGCTTGGCTGACGCCGCCGCCAACTGCCAGGCCGTGCCGGTTCTCCATGAGGGCATGTCCGATGTAGCAGAGCTTGGCCGGCTGCCCGTCACCCTTCTTGTAGAGCCGGGCCTCCGGGTCGGTCGTGCTTTGGTGCGTCTCGTTCGAACGCTTCTCCTTGTGGAAGCTACGTTCGGCGTTGCGGCCCGGACCCTCGCTGTCGTGGTCGTCGCCGTCCTTCCGGCGGAAGCTCTTGATCGAGGCCCAGGCCTCGATCAGCGTGCCGTCCACCGAGAAGTGGTCGCTCGACAAAAGCCGCTTCACTTGCGGCTGGGCCAGAACCGCCGCCAGGAACTTCGCGGCGATCTCCCCCTCCAGCAACCGGTCGCGGTTCTTGGAGAAGGTGGAATGGTCCCAGACCGGATCGTCGACGCCGAGACCGACAAACCAGCGGAACAACAGGTCGAACTCCAAACGCTCCATCAATTGGCGTTCCGAGCGGATGCCGTAGAACGCCTGCAACAGCATCGCCCGAAGCAGCTTCTCCGGTGCTATCGAAGGCCGCCCGAAGTCCGTATAAAGCGCGGAAAATGCCCGCGATAGGTCGCTCAACGCCGCGTTCGCGATCTCCCGTATCGTGCGCAGAGGATGATTAACGCGAACGCGGGCTTCCAGGTCAACATAGCTGAATAGCGATCCAGACCGCTCGTCAGACCCGCGCATGCCCGCTCTCCCGATTCAGTAAATCGAGAGAATCATTCCTAATCCGATCCCGCTAGGGACTTCTTCAACAGCCTGCTA
>Ga0164243_10012731_pt1 | contig 11885 bp, 9 predicted proteins | sample OricompcompostOP_FD_108781 | JGI IMG/M metagenome (GOLD analysis project Ga0164243, IMG submission 108781) | Organic Plus compost microbial communities from Emeryville, California, USA - Original compost - Organic plus compost (OP) | ecosystem: Engineered > Solid waste > Mixed feedstock >...
AGCAGCGCCTCGAAGCCGGCGAGAGAGGTCAGGACATGGACTTCATCCACCGCCTCCAGGAGCTGCGCGAAGGGCACATCGCCCACCACTTCATCGGACCACTGGCGCGCGTTCGACTCCCCTTCGCCGGGTTTGCGAAGCGCTTCGCGCACATCCGGGTGGGGTTTGTACAGCAAATAGGCATCCGGATTTTCCTCGCGGACGGCCTTGAGCAGATCCATATTGCGGCGAATGCCCGGCGCACCATAGCGGATCGATGCATCCGTCTCCACTTGTCCGGGAACGAGGATGACACGTTGTACGCCTGCGGGTCGCTGCCATTGCTCTGTCCCTACGTTGTACTTGGTAACGCCGCCCGAGCAGATCGCTTCACGCAGGCGTGCCGCGCGGGCAAGCAGGTCCGCATCGAACTGGGTGGTGCGCAGCAGGGATTCCAGGCGCGACGGCGCGGACGCATCGTAATAGATTCCCTCGTCGTCGATCACCCAGGAGACGGGCCGAACCAGCTCGGCGCCAAGCCCGACCGAGCGCAGGAAGCCGTCTTCCAAGCGAATCAGCGATACGCCTCCGGCAAGTTCCGCAGGCATCGGTTTCTTGCCCCACACCACGAGCGTTGCACTTGGAGGCACAGAGCTCGCATTTTTTACAAAGCGCACCGAAGACCCTTGAAGGAAGTCTTGGACAATCGGCTTTTTCCAAGGCGAGAAGCCAAGTGCATACAGCTCGGACCCAAAGCGGTTCCGCATCGCGCGCTGCAAGCCCATCCATTCGATCAGCCGCTCCGGTTCGCAACGGCTATGAGTCTCAGGATCAATGTAGCGTGGGTACTCGACCAGCGCGGCATGGACAAGATTCTCAATTCTGACGGTCTGACGTCGTTCTGGCGCTTGTAGCTCGTCCTCAGTGAGTCCCCAACCAGCATAGAATGGCATGCCGAAGGTACGCACGCGTTTTCCCCATAAGAGCGCCTCGAAGCCCATTTGTGAGGTAACGACATAAACCGCATCAGCGCGCTCGATCAGAGACACCGGATGTACGTCTGTTCCCAATATTTGGATCTGTGAGTTGTGACCGAGAGCACTGAGATCAAAGTGCCCCTTCTTTCGTCCGGCAATCACTTCAGGATGAGTCTTCAACAGCACCGTCTTATCGCTGTTTTCCGCCAATGCTGCCCTGAGCATGCGGGTAAAACTTGTTTTGTCAGCGAGGCCGTAGCCTATTGATGCATCGCCGAGCGTTTGATCGATAACGAGGACGAAGCGCGATGGTAGTGGACGAGCAATCTCAGGTGCATGATTATATTTCGAGATACGCATCGAACGCCAAAGTTGGACAAGGTGGGACGCCCGACTTTGTTTCGACTCGCTTATTCTCTGACTGATGAGATATTCAAGGCGAGAAGGAGCGGTAGCATCATAGTAAATGCCGACGTCGTCCACGACCAATGAATAAGATGTCTGGCCCGCTCCAAAGCCGACGGACCGAACAAATCCGTCTTCTAGAAAGCAAAGCGGCAATTGATGCTTTCGAGCATATTCAATTGCCTGTGTTGCGGAGGGTTTTCTGCCCCAGGCAATAACGAACGCTCTATCTTTGATTCCATCTGATCTCTTACGAGCGAAGAATACAGGATAGCCAAGAAGGTCAGGCAGATTCGGATATCTCGCCACTCCCGATGTTATTGCCAGCGCAATCCAGTCGCCATCAGGAATTCGCAATCCTGAATGTAGTCCGCTTTGAACGTCCATAAAATCTGTTTGAGGCACGATCGACTTCATCGTAGCGCTTTTAATAGTTTCGTCCCATAGTGATGCAACGCATAGGAGCAGCTTCGCCAAACAGATGCAAGGCGCTGTGACTTATCCTCAAATAGATATCCATGCGCTTCCGGTGTATAGAACATTGGACGGAGTGGTAAGGGCTTCCCCATTGAAACTTGTGCGTCTAGAAGCTGGTTGACTCGGACCACGACATCTGTGGGTGAAGGCCTTGGCAACCCTAAATGCGCATTCAACCATTCCTTTCTCAACATCGGTAAGTGACCGTTGAGAAGGCGCTGAAACGATATTAAGCAGCCGCTTCCCGCAAAATGGTGATTTCCATATTCACTACGTATTCCAAAGTCGGATATGACTCCGGTAGGAATTCCCAGTGCGAGAGATTCAATTGCAACTGTCGATCCAACAGTTAGGCAAAGGTCTGTCGTAGGAAGTAAGTCTTCGATTGGCCGATAGTCAAAAAAAAGATTCGACGGGCGCTGTGAAATCAAACATTTATAGATATCTTGATAAAAATAGGTTTCGGAATGCGCGATTCCACGTGCCCCGCGGCGCGAACGTGGTTTGATCGAAATCGTCCAGTCCGGAAATGCTGTTGCGAGTTTGCAAAGTGCATCTAGAACGTACTTTCTCTCCCGCATGCTCCTGGGAACGTCCGGTTGACATACGAAAAGTACGTTCTTGCCAGAGTTTTGACGTTGCAGTGAAGTAGGTGAGGGGCGAATATAGCCACTGGTTACAATCCAATCGTTAGGAAACTGGAGTGCAGATAACGATTCTGCAAACTTTGCACGGTCGAGGGGACTGTTTACACAGACCAAGTCCGCTCCTGCGCGACAGAGAAGGGAGTGGATGTTATGTGGATCAGTTATTCCGTTATAGCCCGTGACGAGTATCGGTCGTCGCGTCGACGAATTGCTCCGTAAAGTACGATGACATTCACGTATAAATCGTAAATTCGCTCCCCCGCCGAATGCAAATATAACGGCTGAAAAATTTATCAAGTCGTAGGACGTCTCGCGAGCGACAACCTCTGCTAGGCCCTTCGATAGGGCTGCTCGGCTAGCATGGGGAGAGAGCGCGTATATAGAAAAGCCGGAGAAGCGATCAGACAGGGAAAGTCCCCACTTTCTTCTAGAGTCGACATCAGATAGCACTAAAAGTCTTTTATCATCTTCTCGCATAAAAAATGAGGCATTGGCAAAAATTATAGAAGCGGTAAAAAACGGCTACCAGCCATTGCGGCGTTTCGGAAATACTCCATTCTTCTTGCGGAGGAATTTAAAATTTGCATGCTTTATCTGAGCATCCAGTGCTCCGCTTTCTGCGTACTTAATAAAATCATTGTGCTTTTCCGAAATCTCTCATCATCTTGAAACAAAGTCATGCTTTCACAAGAAATTTATTCAAAATTATGAGCCAGAGAGATCCTTGAAATTATGTCGACATTCCGGCGGTAATTACTAGAGCAATTACGCTAACATCTTGTCAATCGTGCTGGGCTTTTGATCTGTATGAGAGCGAGAATCACGCTTGGGAAGCAATGAGCGAAGCACATCCGAAACGTTTACCTGAGCGAAATAGTTAATTGCACGCGTGCCAGATATATCTGAGTGTAAGAAGAGATCAAAAACATTTACTTGCTCATCTTTGATTACACCGACTTTATGCTCTGCAATTAAATCTGAATAATTTTGTCTTCCCTCGTCTCCATAGACAAACGAATATACCCCGAAATAATCAGCTTCCAAAACAGTAGTTGATCCGTCTGTGAAATTGAAATCAACCAATTCAAACAAATCATTAAGTTGAATTTTGTCGACGTCAGGCCCAGAAATTACGTTCTCTTTTCCAAGAATACTACTCGTGATTTCGGCTCCTTTGGGATGTTTCCTAACTACCCAACCTATGGTGGTCGGCGAAGTATCTATCATATGAGCCAAGTTTCGTGGAATTGCACTGTCACGTTGCAACGTAATTAAAATTTTGACGTGCATTCTTTTAAGCGCCGCCTTGAGTCGTCTTGTTCTAGCGAGGTCTTGGGCCGATTTATCATAGGTGAAGCTAAGCCAAGGATAGCCGCCAACGATTGCCCGATGAGGCATTGTGCCATCCCCCGCCTTAAACGCTTGGCTAATATGCTCAGCATCCTGCTTGCTCCATACCCAGAAAAAATCCGGGAGCGATCTATACCCAGAAGGCGGAATTTCCTGCCAGTTATCGTAAAACACTTGGTTAAATCCCGCCATGACCCCATGCTGTAAGTCAACCGATACTATGCCAAGATTTTTCGCTGCACGGACAAGCGGGGCGTAGTAATAGTAAGGATGAAAAAACACCACCTTTGGGGAAAATTTTCTTAAAACGTCTTCATAGAATGACGTCATGTGATTTTGCCAGTCGAAGAAACTGTTGAGGCGATTTTCATCGATTTCAATAAATGGGATGTGTTTCTTTATGTCGTTAAGAAACCGCGATGGATATGAGATATCAACCCCAGAGCCTAGAGTAAAATTGTGTGGAGGTAATATGCACACAGGGATATGTTTGTATCTCGATATCTTCTCTACAGCCTTCGACGATGCCTTTATAATTTCAACTTTTGCGGCGCTGCTAATTTTGGAGGCAATTTCATAAATTGGATCAATTAGGCGATTGCATACCTTTCCACCAATTTCGACATGATCAGTAGAATTCAGGTTCGAAAAGAACAGGTAATCAACGCGAGTCTCTTGTATATCTTCCAAAAGGCAGATATGTGGATAGGTTTCACGGAGGTCTAGCGCCTTTTCGCGATGAATATGGTCCGGCCTACATAACTGTGAGAGATACGGGTTGAATGCTATTTGATTCCGAATCTGTTTTTTCCAGGCGTGGTCACTCTGTATCATTAGCTCACAGCGAAGAAGGGGCCATAGACACTCGCCTTCGAATTTAATTCTGTTAACAGCCGCAGCCTGTTTTAATTGGAGGATCGTTTCGAGATAAAAAGTTTGTGGCTTAACGAATGGATCTGTCACGGCGCTGCGAGAGCTATCACTAGCGCTACGATTGTGATTTTTTGTTATTCGTTTAAGCAATGCATCGCGAAAGAACAAGACGGGATGTCTCATGAGTTTGGTTGCTTTGCTCATTTGACCCCTTTCGTTGCTTTGCCATGTAAAAATTCATTGCAGTCATATCTGGGCAATTCGAAGATAAATTGAGAAAGATCTCTGGCCGTAATATCGCGTGAATCAACGCTAAACGAAAATTTGAAACCTTCTGCGCGGAGAATTGATAGGGTTGCTCCATTATAGGAATGACTGCCGCCATATGGAAAACAAAAACTATCCAATTGGTTTCCCCGCGTCATGGTTTTAATAATATTCTTCGAAAGCATAATTTCTTCTTTTTGTTCTTCTCTCGTAAGGTTGGATAGTAAAGTATGTGAGTGCGAATGGCAGCCGATCCCCATGCCCGCGTCAATCATCTCTAATATCTCATGCTGAGATAAATAGTATTCACAAGCGAGTGCCTGTTCGTCTTCGCAAAAGATGTTCATTGCCTTATCCAGGAGTGACGTTCTGCGTGCTGGCTTGATGTAGTAGTTAATTAGTCGCTTTACTTCCTGCGTTGCCGCTTCATTTTCCTGCTTTTGGTATGTTCTTGTCGCGTAGCGCTTGTCGCAGTCCGGTAACAAATCATCATCAGCCAGCATGTCTCTGATAGCACTTAAGACAGCTTGTCCACCAACTTTCCCAAGTAGGTAATGGGTGCGATGCACATCGAGGAGGCGCTTTGAGTGATAGGGGAGCGTTGGAACATAGAATATTCCCCAAAGCTTGCGCTTTCGTAGTGCTGGAAACACGTGGTCGTAATGATCTGAAAGGCCATCGTCAAAAGTCAGAACAATGCCGTTCGGAACGGGAGTTGAAGACTGGATAGCGTCGAGAAGCTCGGCTCTTCCTAAGATGTGATAATGCTCCTGGAAATGGTCGAGCTGAGCTTCAAAATCATCGACATGCAAATAAACGAAGTGTGGAAGATCAGCGTTGCCGTCGCGGACATAGTGATACATCACAGCTTTCATGCGTTAACTCCCACAATTTGGGCCGGCCGATCTTGGTCCGCATCTCCTTTGAATAAAACTGGTACTGCTCCGTATTTCACCTTGAGTGCATATCGAATAGGAGAATTGCTTCGTACGAAGGGCTCAAAGTAATTGGGTACAATCGCTTCGTTATCCTGCATGTCAAGCAGGGCGAAATCCGCCTCGAGAAGATGTTTTCCCTTTGACTCCGAGATCAGCATGTCCGCGTACTCCGCGTTCCTTTCCCTGATATGCTTCAGAAGTGCAGAGCGAACGTTTGGGATGGTTTCAATTGAGCCTGCGGCATCGACAATTCGAATTGCCCGCGCTGACCCGACCACGACGTCTCTTAGTACCAGGATCAAGTTGGTCTCTTTACAGTGAAGGAAGCGGTACTTGTAGTGAGGGTGATGTCCGTACTTGCTGTAAAGATAAACCGGAGTTTTTGCCGACGGAGAGGAAGCAACGAGTGTAACCCGAGGTAGTTCGTTTGCTGAGAGTTCAGTCAAACGGTACTGAGATTGGTTGCATGTCTGTAATTTCTGCTGTGGATTAACCGCGATTTCAAAATGTTTCCTCTCTGGATCCACTAGATAATAGTGGGAGAGAGTGCCCGTTTCAAAGCGCAATGCACGATAGATTGCAGATGCCGTTTCGCTTACTCCCAGAGTGCCGATCACTGCATGCCCAATGGACTGCTCTAGAAAGCGAAGCAGATTGAGTCCGACGCTACGATTGCTCGCGTCGTCACGCGTCTTCCAAAGTGAAAGCCATAGGGTATCGGACGAGGCAAGTGACGAGTCAAACTTCGATGCTGGAATGAACCCCAGAATGCTGTCCAATTCTCCGTCCGTTCGCCTGGCAATGACAAAGTTATACTGCTTCTTTATCGGGCAATAGTGCTGGAAATGCATGAGCTGTTCGCTCAGTGCAAGAATGTGCCGCGGGGACCAGTGGTCTCTGATGAACCGCATCACCTTTCCGATCTCGCCGACTTGGCAGAAGCCAACCGGTGCGTGGTCATTCATTGCGTGCATCAATCAGTCGAATGTGGCTTGGAAGAGGGTAGTGGTGCACACAGTTCCACTCGTAGTGATCGCCCTCTTTCTTAAGACCGGACCTGTCGAGAAAATCGCGCATCGGGGCATTCCTGTCAGTTGGAACAAAATCAATGTAAAGCTTGCTTGCGCCGTTTTCTGCTGCCATCTGAATCACCAATCCAAGCATCAGGTTCTCTAACTGGCGCCCCATAACCCGGCAGCTCATTACGAAATCAGAAATCTGCATGTCGCTTCCGACTCTCTCGGCGCTAATTACACCGGTTAGCCCGGAGTCTCCATACTTATCTGCGACCCGGAAGGACCAGCAGTAGTGTCCGGGATGCGCTGCCCACGCGACGAGATCTTGTTCAGCAATCTTGCGTGCTAGGGCATTGAATTGGTTGGATTTATTGATGAGCTGAGTAACCCGAGATTGATTCGAGGTGGTAAGCCGGTTGACCGTCGCAGACATATTGATTGTGGCTAGCCATTCCTCGTGTGACAGAGATTCTCGTAATTGTTTTCTTGTGCGCTCTGCGGCGAACATCGTTACCCGTGTACGGTCTTCCTCACTAATACTGGGCACATTGAAGCAAGCGAGCTTAAGAAATGCTTCTTTATACAGTGCAGGATCTTCCGGCCAATCGGGTACCAGTACCTCCGGCAGCGCCTCTGCGACACGGGCACGTTCTGCAGGATTGTCGTCAATGAACACAAACGAACTCAAGCCAAGGTTTAGTTCCTGAGCGATCTCGACAATATTTTTTGCCTTGTCGTCCCAGTTGATTCGCCATGCAGATATGTCCTCAAGTCGTAGGATCATTTCCGGGTGGTTTTTGATTGCGGCGAGTGCGTTGGACTCGTAGTTTTTGCTGGCGATCGCAAGTGCAATTCCCTTGTTCGTCAAAGCCTTCACTACCCTTTGGAAGTCGACAAACGCCTCGCCTGTGTGATCGTGGCCCCCGAGACGAATTCCTTCAATACCCACGTCGCCCAGAATGCCACCCCAAAGCGTATTGTCGAGATCTAGCACAACGACCCGGCGGGCTTTGCCATTGAGTCCCGCTATGGCTGAACTGATGTCGTTTGCTGCCCACTTGAACACGTCGGTGGAGAAAGGGACTTTGGCGCTATAGAACAGCTTGGGGTTTGATGTGCGCCCGCTGCAAGCGAGGAAGTAGTTGAGTACGTTTAGCACGTATACGTTCGTCTTGCTAGACAGCCGCGCACTCAGCCGATTGTTTGCCTCGTTCAGGGCAAATTGAAGGCCGGATTGAGGACGGTAGTCCAGCATACCTTGTCCGGAGTGCCCTAACGGCATCATCCAGGACATTACGAAGACGTTTTTGACCTTTGGCGAGCATTCAAGAATAAGGTCAACTACTGTATCAACATCTTCCTGCAGCTTTTCTGCGTCAATGTTCTGAAATTCGAGCCCGCGCTGGAACGCAGGAAGAATGCTCTCCGCTCTAGTCCAGATGATTAGATTCTCTAGATGCGGTTGCGAAGCATCGGTCTGAAATTTTCCCGTCGTGTCTGAGTTCAGAACGGTAAGGTCTCCACGGGCGACGCTCAGCAAGCTTTGGAAAACCTGCCCGAAGGGGAAGCTTGCCACTTTTCCGACCGCATGAGACGTGTTTTCAAGAATGCGCCCAAAGAGATCAGCATTAAAGTCGGATATCACTGCAGTATTCATCGTAACGTCCTATGCTCTGCCCACCAGATATGCTCGAAGCGAGCCGATGTTAGAGAAAACCGGCGCGTTATCTACGTCCATAAGAAGATTGACGAGATCGAGGCCGAATCCCTGGGTACGCAAACTGGACTCGAGTGCCGTAACAAAAAGCAGGACGCCAAGGGAGTCAAGAGGACTATCATCGCCGGCCAACGGTTGATCATCGGAGTAGCTCAACCTGACCGAGGCTGGAAGCTGGCAGTTCACTTCATCAATGGCGGTGCGGAACGCGATATCTATTTTACTCATATCAATTCCTTATTTATTCCTATGCGACGACATCATTGCGACTTAATTGCGCTCCCTTTTTGATTGCCTTCTTTGCAATCTTGCCAATCAATGCTTCATAGTCGTCTGCATTGAAATCGCCAGTTCCAGGGCGTCGCACCCATAGATTTTCTTCAGTGAAGCGGTCGCCCGCCGCAATATCCCTATCTGCAACCACGGATGCAAAGGCAAAGCGCATGGTTACTTCTTCTTCGGCAGCGTGCCCTTTTTCACCACCGCGTGCTTTTGCAATTGCTTTGCTCCCCGCAATCAGATCGGCGAGCGCGGTCGGATCCATCGAGCAAACGATGTCTGGGCCGGGACGGGTCATCGTGTCGGTGAAGTGTCTTTCCAAGATGCTTGCGCCGAGAGCGACTGCGCCTAGGCAGGCGTAGTTATCGATTGTATGATCGGAAAGCCCGATTACTGCGTCTGGAAATGCCTTGGCGAGCGCTTCCATTCCACCAAGCCTTACAAGTTCGTAGGGAGTGGGGTAGACGTTTGTGCAGTGTAAAAGAGCGAATGGAACGCGAGCTTTCCGCAAGATGTCCACTGACTTCGCGATGCTCGCAAGATGATTCATGCCCGTCGAAAGAATGACGGGCTTCCCGAATGACGCGACAAGACGGATCAAGGGATAGTTATTGCATTCACCCGAGCCGATTTTATAGGCTGGAACATCCATTTCACGTAATCTAAGGGCGGCCGCTCTGGAGAATGGCGTGCTAATAAATTGCATGCCTTTTGAAACAACATATTGCATTAACTTGATTTCATCCTTTTCATCAAGCGTGCAGCGTTTCATGATCTCGTAGATCGACACATCTGCATTACCAGGAATAACACTCTTTGCGTCTTCTGACATTTCGTCTTCGACTATATGGGTTTGATGCTTTACGACTTCTGCCCCCGCGCCATGTGCCGCATCTACCATCGCGATGGCTGTGTCGATACTCCCTTCGTGGTTAATGCCTATTTCTGCGATGACTAACGGATCGTAGTCAATGCCAATTTTTCGGCCGCCAATCGAAAATTCTGGGTTCATTTTTGAGCTCCAATAAGTGAATTTGCGCACATGAGATCCAATTCGGAATCAATGTCTACGGACTGACTTGCGGACATTTCGTAGGCTTGGATTGGTGCAATGAAAAACGAACGCAAGTTAAATAAATCTACGATGTCATTCACGTAGATTGCGCCATTGGGTCGATACATCTTGGGTAGCGACTGACGAGGGCTTTCCAGATCCGCCAAGTTGCGCGTTGGGACGACCTTGCCATCTCGCAATTCGAAAGTTTTGAATGGATGATGGTCGCACTCGCAGACGGAAATGATTGACCCCGGTCCCAACAAGCGTTTCTGTTCGACCGCTTCAAAGATGTCCTTTGCAAGGCGCAACGGACTCGTCGGCTGTAACAGGACACAAATGCCCTGATGCGCATTTATTTCTTGGAGCGCGTGGCAAACGGCATCAATAGATCGAGCATCATCGGACGCGAGCGCGTCCGGGCGGAAAATTGGCTTCGCCCCATATCGCCGTGCCTCCTCCGCGATATCGTCTCCATCGGTTGTAACAATAATGTCCGAGAAAACGCCTGATTCGACCGCTGCAAGTATTGCTCGTCCAACCAGAGAAATGCCTCCAACAGGTCGCAAATTCTTACCCGGCAATCCCTTTGACCCTGCGCGGGCGGGGATAATGGCGACGATCTTCATGCCATGTCCACAAAGGTTTTTTGAAATTCAGTTTCCCAGAATCCTGGGGAATCTATCGCCGCAGCGAACTTGCTAACGCTATTTCCATCTCCAAAATAAGTCGCGCGTCCCTTGCGGATGTATTGTTTGGCATTGTTGATTGCAGATAAAACCGACTCGCACCGATAGTCGCAATTGAAAATTGATTCGCCAAAATGCCGGCGCATTTGACGTGTGCCGACGTTGACAGTAGGGACCCCATAAAACGGCGCCTCTCGGATACCAGCACTGGAATTCCCGATTATGTATCGTGCATTTTTCAAAAGAACAAGGAATTTTTCGAATCGGATTGAAGGAAAGATCGCCAATCTTGGGTTGTTTCGATGTCTATCGATTTCGGCCAATATTGCACTTGTACCAGTGTCATTGTTAGGGTAAATGACAACGAAGTTATCTCCGCTTTTTTCTAATGCAGAAAAGTACGAGCGCGCGTTCTCACTCATTTCTCGCTCTTCGCTTGTGACTGGGTGGAACATGGAGATCGCATAGTTATCAAACGAAATGGCGTAATGAGTTAGCACGTGTTCCAAACTCGGGAGGTCAGAAGCGTTCATTACATCGAGATCGGGCGAGCCGATCTCGAAAATTCGATCAGGAGATTCGCCCATTTGCAGCAAACGATTCTTGGCATCGCTATTCGCAACCATATGTATATGCGCTAGCTTGCTAATTGAATGCCTGATTATGTCGTCAACGGTTCCCGATAATTCACCACCTTCAATATGGCAAACAAGCGTATTGCTAAGAGCACCAACGGTTGCGCCTGCCAAGGCTTCCAGACGGTCGCCGTGGATAACGATCATGTCAGGAGTGATTTCATGCACAAGGCGCGAGATCAGGGAGACTGTGTTCCCCAAAATCGAACACATAGGTTCATCTGCATGTTGATTGGAGATACAGTAGACGTTTTCAAAATTTTCGCGCTTAACCTCCAGATACGTGCTTCCATATAGCTTGAGCATGTGCATGCCGGTAACGAGGATGTGAAGCTCTAGATCTTCTCGAGACTCGATGTATTGCATGAGCGGCTTGATCTTCCCGAAATCGGCGCGAGTGCCCGTGACAAAAAATAATTTTTTCATAATCCCAGTACCACCTTTGCGCTTACGGCTATTTGATAAATAATCTGCGTCATGTCCTTCCAGATTTGGCGCGATTTCACGTCCACTTTCGGTAGAACCAGCACTTCATCCCCGGCCCGCAGAGCTGGGTTAGACGCGCCTTCGAGGAAGCTGCCA
>Ga0164243_10012733_pt1 | contig 11882 bp, 9 predicted proteins | sample OricompcompostOP_FD_108781 | JGI IMG/M metagenome (GOLD analysis project Ga0164243, IMG submission 108781) | Organic Plus compost microbial communities from Emeryville, California, USA - Original compost - Organic plus compost (OP) | ecosystem: Engineered > Solid waste > Mixed feedstock >...
ATGTGGAGGCGGAGGTGAAGAGGGATGTTGCTTGGTTGAGGGGGAAGAAGGCGGTTTTGGATGTTCCTGTGAGTGGGTGGGTTTATGATGTTAAGACGGGGAGGGTGAAGAGGATAGTTTGAGAGAGGGAGGGCCATGGGATGAGATGAGCTATGAGAGATGAGAGATGATGATGACGTTGATGATGATGAGGGGCGTTCATGATGATGCATTGATTAGGGGATGGTGAGATGTCTGGCGTTGGGAGCACAAGGGCGAGTGCGGTGTTGCAGAGGGTGGGTGCCTCTTTTATTGATGGGGATCGTGCTGAGCTTTAATACTACGACGATATGAGACTGCGGATACGAGCAGGAAGGTGCTATAATTTAAATTGATCTCGGTGACTCGTGCGATGTGATATCAAGGATGACGATGCATCAGTGTAGATAGCCGCCGGCTCGTGACATCCGATGCCGATCGTGTGCTATATCCTTCCTGCCTTGATTGATTGTGTGTTTGTTGGTGTTAGTCCGAGATTGATCAAAATCACCATTGAGATTAGGACGCAGCAAATCATGGCGGGGTCGATCGGATGCGATCGAGTTGGGCTGCGGGGCCAAGGAAAAGAGTAAAATAAATCGAGAAAAGGGACATAAAAAAGCTAAGACTCCATCGACATGCTAGCCAGCTTCATCCAGGATTGAAGGACCAAAGTATCGCAAAATCGCCAACATCGACCTCACGATGACTGTCTCGATTTCCACCAAAGTTCCCCCCCAAGCTCCGCCCTCCTTCGACTTCACCCCCTCCTCCCTCCTCGCAGAAACCCAATCCATCATCGCCCGCACCAAAGCTCTCGAAGACCACCTCGCAACCACCCTAACCCCCTCAACCGCCACCTTCTCCAACCTCCTCTCCCCCCTCGAGGAGGACTACCTCTCCGCCCGCTCCCGCACCACCATCATCCACCACATCGGCACCGTCTCCGCCGACCAAGCCCTCCGCGACGCCTCCCTCGAAGCCGACAAGCTCCTCGCCGCCGCTTCGGCCGAGAGCATCGCCCGCCGGGACATCGCCGCCCTAGTTGGCGCCGTGTACGAGCGGTACAAGCGCGGCGACGAAGTCCTCGACCCGCAGGATTCGCATCTGCTCGAGGAGACTTATGGGAGCTATCGCCGGAACGGAGCGGCGCTGGAGGAAGGGCCCGAGAGGGAGAGGTTTTTGGAGCTGAAGAGGGAGTTGCAGGATGTTTTGTTGGCGGCGAGGAGGACGTTGAATGAGGCGGATGATGGGGTGTGGTTTACAAGGGAGGAGCTGGAAGGTGTTCCGGAGAGGAATGTGGCCAAGTATAAGACGCGGGAGGATGAGAATGGGACGACGCAGTACTGGGTTACTTTCCGTGGAGGGGATTATGTGGCGGTTATGCATAATGCTGTTCGTTCGGCGACGAGGAAGAAGGCATATTTGGCGAGGGGTAATAGGTTTCCTGAGAATGTCGAGAGGTTGCGTCGTGTGGTCAAGTTAAGGGATACATTGGCCAAGATATTGGACTACGAGAACCACGCCGCCTTGAAGATGGAAGGACGCATGTCGGAAAGCGTCGAGGAGGTCGTGAGCTTCCTCGATGACTTGAAAGATAGGCTGAAGCCCATCGGTAAGGCTGAGATCGAGGCGTTGCTGGAGTTGAAGAGGGATCATCTGAAGAAGATGGGAGCCGTCGCGGATGCTGCTTCCGGTGATGTTGGCGATGACTTTGCGTATCTTTACGCATGGGACTTCTCTTTTTACCAGCGGATGTACGACCACGAGAAGTTCGCTCTCGATATGAGCAAGTTCCCCGAGTATTTTGAAGTGTGGCACACGCTCAAAGGTATGCTGTCCATCTTTGAGAGGCTCTTCGGTCTGGCGTTTCGTCGCGCCGAGTGTTCCGCATGGCATGAGGATGTCGTTCTTTACACCGTCTGGGATAGCGATGCGCTGGGTGGTGAGTTCCTGGGATACTTATATCTGGACTTGTTCGCTCGCCAAGGAAAACTATCACAGGCACATCATACGTCTCTGGTTCCGGTAAGTACCCAGGACGTTCAAAGTTTCCAAACGAGTGTTCCTTCATATCAAATCAACAGTGTTCTCGTCTAACTTGTTGGCTCCCTTCCGCTCTATCAGGGCTTCGTCGATACTAGCAAAGGCAAGCGCCAATACCAAGTCGGCGCCCTCGTCCTCAGCCTTAGCAAACCCACCCCGGACCACCCAACCCTCCTCCTCCACGGCGAGACCAAAACCATGTTCCACGAGCTCGGCCACGCCATCCACTACCTAGTCGGCAAGACTAAATATGCCCGCGGATTCTCTCGAGACTTTGTCGAGATCCCCAGCATCGTCCTCGAGAATTGGATCTGGGAGCCCGACGTGCTCATCGAGATTAGCCGCCATTACAGCCTCCTAGGCGACGAGAACATGCAGCGGCACTGGAAGGCCGAGCAAGCTAAGGCGGCTTCTGCTGGAAAGCAGCCCATCGGGGAGGAACTCGAGCCTACACTTCCAAGACAATTCGCGACGGATATTGCGCGTACGAGAGCTGTGAATGGGGCTGGACATATGCTCTTCCTTATTCACCAGGCCTTGTTTGATCTGACGATCCATACGGGTAAGGGGTACGATGACGTGGTGGATATTGATCTCACGAGGCTGTTTAGCGAGCTGGGAGAGGAGATTACCATGCTTGCTGGGTTGGTGGATAAGAAGACGGGCGAGCCGACGACGATACGGGAGGCGGGATTTGGGCATATCTTCCGGGCTTACGATGCTGGGTACTTTGCGTATGCGCTGTAAGTTTACCTTTGGCAACCTTTCTTTTCTTTCTTTTTTCTTTTTCTTTTCTCTCTTCTATTCTAACAGGTCCTTGTAGGGCTCGGACCATCGCAATGGACCTATACACCACCTTCTTCGCCCGCGATCCAATGAACTCCGAAACAGGCCTGAAATACCGCCGCAACTTCCTCCAACTCGGCGCGAGCCGTCCCGAAGCCGAAACGGTACAAAAGTTCCTCGGCCGGAAACCCAGTACCGTTCCTTACTTCGAATTCCTATCCAACGCGCCTAAGCCTCCTCCTCCCGCAAACTCTCCATCCTCACACGAAGCCACACTCCGAAGTCGGCTAGCATAGGAACACCGGGGCGTTTAGAGCAAAAGACCTCGAGGGCCTCGTACCGACGGAGGACGTACTCCTTTTCGGCGGGCTTATCGATCCCGGGCTTGGTTCGTTGCATCGCGCAGGTGAGTTTGGTGAGGCAGATGGGGCAGAGGTAGGGTGGTTGGCGGTCGTCTTCTTCGAGGGAGGCGGTGCCTTGCATTATGCAGGAGTAGTAGACGCAGTGGTCGAGGGCGAAGCAGTGGCCTAGTTCGTGCGAGGCGGTTTTGCATACGCGGGCGAGCCAGAGGCCGTCGGTGTCGGGCTTTGAAGGGTTGGTGCCAGCGATGCTAATTGCTGCTTGGACGGCGGCGGGGATTCCTCCCGGGCTGTTGAGGTCTACGATGACGCTGCTCTTGAAGGAGTGGCGGGCTGTGCGTTTGCTCTTTTTCGATATTATACTCTGCGGATGTCGCGGCTCGAGATAATCTAGGCAATGAGATGATGGCCAGATATGCTCGTAATCGACCTCGTCTCGTAAACCGTCCATGGCAGGGTTATACCTAAACGTAGAAACCACCGCGACGCGACTTCCCCCAAAGGCCCTCCCCGCGCAGAAATCATCCTCGTCGTCCTCGTAAAGGTCATGATGAACAAGCATCAAGACCGCGTACCCATCGCCCGGCACCAGTTCGATCAGCACATCGAGGATATCGCTCAGATTTAACTGATGATGAAGTCCCAGCCCAGGGTCATTCGGCTGTCGACACCTAACGCCTGTGCATTGCCCGTTCGCTGTCGCGAGACCTATGTACTTTGGGATGCGTTTCTTCTCAAAGTCTCCTTCTTCCCAGGAGACCCAGCGGAGGGCTTCGTCGAGGAGCTTCACGTCCAGGCCGTGGTAAAATGCGGATAGATACTCGCGGATACTCTCTATCGACGGATGCCGGTTCCCAGAGGAAGAAGCGTGGCGTTTTGCGTGCGCGGGTGTAGGGGCAGTTCCCGACCAACTCTTCAGCGCTGCGGTCATGGCCGGGGGTCCGGAGATATCCGGCGGCGCCACGACGTAGAGAGTCTTGCGAGTGGTGGTGACGGGGTTCCGGTCTTTGCTTAGGAGCCATGACCGTAGGCTTTGGGGAGGGTAGGTTGGCTCGAGAGCGAGGCAGTCGTCTGGGAGGACGATGGGGCCCGGGAAGGTGGACGGGTCGTCATGCTTGTCTTGGGATGGCGTTGTGGGAGGGACGCGGCCGGCAGGAGTGGTGGCTGCGAGGCGGCGGGGGAGGGGTGGGCGGGTGTATGGGGAGAGAGAGTCGGTGGGGGAGATGTCGAGGAGGAGGCGGGAATGGGTGTGGTGGGACGGTGGACTGGACATGGTTGCGAATTAGAGAGAATGTATATGTGAGACCAGAGATGAGAGACGAGATGTTGAGATGTCGACGGAGTGCCTAGGGGAGATGAGATTTGATAGCACGACAATAAGCCCTCACCCGCAACTCGATGGTGGTGATAATGGAGAGAGAGTTCCCGTTGCTTCCCAGTATTGACAAGGAGGCCGTTTCAACTCAATTGATCTTGAGCGACGAGCACTTGGAGTTGAGTAGGATTCTTATCCTTGCTTTCTTTCTACGACTAAAAATCACCATCGTCAAGTCTAGGCAGCAGCGCCGACAGCCGCAGACGTCAGCTGCTGCCATCGACGGTAAGAAGCAAGAAAACAGTACGACGATTGATCAAGATCCCTCCGGCCCGGAAATTATTTCCCAGCCCGGACTATCGCGGTTCCCCGGACAAATAATAATCATCATATTAATATTCTAGAGCCGAATTTTCGTGTCCGATCCGGGACCTCGAGAGAAATATTGCGGGACCAGGGTCGACAACGACGACCCCCTCACATTCTGCATTTTCGACAGCTTCATCGGAGCAAAAGAGGGACCATGGAAATTTATTTAAATTCTGGTCCTACGGGGTGTAATTGCTGAGTCTCGTCGGATTTCGTCAGGCCCTGTTCCTAGTGTTCCTAGTGCTTCGGCCTCCCCATCTTGATGAACTTAAATGATCGACGTCGAGGTGTCTCAGATGTCCGTTGGCAACCCTTGCGATCATGCAACCTTGGCGCTCGAACTTTCCTCTCTGAAAGAGTTGCCGCGTATTCCTTTGTCTAATTGTCGTGTGAGCGAGCGTCCCTTTCCCCTCTTCTTTGTCCCCTCGCCCGATTTGTGCTTCGCCTGACGCATTGGAGACGAGGCCAGTCGCAAACCCGCAAGGGGGAACCTAGGGAAATTTCTCCCCTTCTCTCTCTCTCTAATTTCTATCTGATCATATCTCGTCTGAACCTGAGGGTATTGAAGAACCTAAAGCTCTAGAGAAGACTATCTCGGACAACGGATATTCTGCTGGCTTTACTCTTCGTCATGCTGGACGAAAGGAATCGCGCTCATAAGCTGTATGATTCTTGCGCCCCGTGGAACAACAAGATCATAATGATTTGCATCGAGGATCTCGGGTTATTTTGTCGTAGCTGTTTTAAAGGCAGGAAGGGATAAACGCCCCGGATGTGCCCTTGATGTGAGGGCATGTTTGGTGGACTCGGGCTCCTCCGCAGTCTCATCTCGGAGATCAATCGTGTACATCTGTAGCTTGGCGTTGCTCACTAGTCGTTGCCTTTTTTTTGCGAGCCAGGTTGATGGGTGTTGTAGTATATACGGTTGACAGAGGCCCGAGTTTCCGGAAATTCTAGATTGTTTCTTCTCTGATATATATCGCCCGAGAGACGAAGTTATCACGAGTGGGCTCGGTCAACTTTTGCACTTATACCAAGCTCACAAAAAACTTAAGCCCGATTTATTTTTCCTTTCTTCCATTCCTTTTCTTATTCATTCATTTATTTGGTACTTTTCTTTTCCGTTCTCATCTCTCACCATGCGCTCCCTCCTGTCCCTTGCCCTCCTCTCCCTCACAACCGCCCTCCTCACCAAACGCCAAGCCGAAACCAGCCTCCACAGACTCTTCGTCGCCCGCGGCAAGCAATACCTCGGCACTATCACCGACCAGCGCCTCCTCCTCTCGGACGTCAACGCCGCCATCATCACCGCCAACTTTGGCCAGCTCACCAACGAGAACAGTCTCAAATGGGAGTCCGTCGAGCCCGAGCGCGGCGTGTTCAACTTTGACGAGCCGGACTTTGTCGTTGATTTCGCGCAGGAGAACAATATCCCCATGAGGGGACACACGCTCGTGTGGCATTCGCAGCTGCCGGGGTATGTGCAGAATATTACGGATGCGGGGGAGTTGAGAGAGGTTATTACGGAGCATATTACGAGTGTTGTGGGGAGGTATAAGGGGAAGATGTTTGCTTGGGTGGGTTGCGATCTCTCTTTCTTGCTGTATGAGGACGGTTTCGAGCATCGGAGAAGCTAATACAGGGGGACGGGTGTTTCCAGGATGTCGTCAATGAGATCTTCAACGAAAACGGCACGATGCGCGAGTCCGTCTTCTTCAACGTGCTCGGCGAAGAGTTCGTCTCCCTCGCCTTCAACACCGCGCGTGCCGTGGATCCCGACGCGAAGCTCTTCATCAACGACTTTAACCTCGACAGCGCCAACTCAAACAAGACGCAGGCCATGGTGAGCAGTGTTAAGAGGTGGATAGCGGCCGGAGTGCCCATTGACGGCATCGGTGAGTGCCTTCTGGTTATCTTTTTTTTCTCTTTCTTATTCTCCTGTTTTTCCTCCCTCTTCTATTGCCGGGTTTGGAAGATGAAGGAAGTAAAACTGGCAGCTATGGATCGGGGAGAAAGCCAGAAAACTAACCAGAAGCCAGGCTCGCAAACCCACTTGATCCAAGGTCTCTCAGCCGGCGTCCCCGGAGCGCTTGCGGCTCTCGCGTCCAGCGGAGTCGAGCAAATTGCCGTGACGGAGCTCGACATTGCCAATGCGCCGCCGGAAGAGTACACCACGGTGATTAACGCCTGTCTCAACATCACCTCTTGTGTAGGCGTCACCGTTTGGGGAGTTTCCGACAAGGTAAGGCCCAAGTTCGGTCGTTCGTAAACCAGCCGGGATTTTGAAAACTTGCAACTAACTTGGGACTTCAAGGACTCTTGGAGGCCGGGCGAGAACCCGCTCCTCTTTGACGCTGAATTCAACCCCAAGCCGGCCTACGACGCGCTTGTACAGGATCTCTGTACGGATAACTGCATCTTGTGAGAACGGCCCCCAAGCTGTTGTTCAGGTCCGGTTAGAATTAAAGAAAGAAAAAAACAATAAATACAAGGGAGACGAAAGGACGACTAATTCGGTGTTGGTCTCATTCGTGCCATCTCTAGGCCAGGAATACCACCTGATGGCTGCCTAAGGGCCTGCAGCGAGGCGAGGGCTCCGTTGGTTCGGAGAGGCACGGAGATGGAGCAATGGGTTTCCTTGAGCGCATTCTTGATCTTGATTCCGCAGATTCTTCTTGTTGGTGTTTAGCGCATTGTGCATAGGAAAGTAGAAAAAAAAAAAGATCAATCGAGATAACAAAAGTGTCAATCCGTGACTCTTTCGGCAAGGACCACACGTCAACTGATGGTGGGCACGCTCTTAACCTTAAAAAAGAGGGGAGCACCGAGAGAATGGAAAGGGTGGTTGGAGATGTGGCGGAGTCGTAGGGCTACACTTTCAAAGGCGCTTGTCGGCCAACTCAATCGGGACCTAGTCCGCCTTATGACCGACCGACAGGTTGGATTCGTCCCCCCGACTGGGCCTGGCTAAGTTGGGCCTGGCTGGGAATCGGGCTTCTGGAGGGTGGCCTCATTGCCTCAATCACTTGTCGCTTGTGTCACCTGTTGGAAGACCAGAGACGAAGGGACAAAGATCAACTTTTCAAATTGATGTCTACATCTCCGAGGTCGACACATTGTGTCTTTGGGAACCTACAGACATGTGACCGGATCGCGGTGCGCGATGCCGCCAGGAGTCGGTAGTGTAGTTTAGATCAGTTGAAAATGCTGCGCCTTCTTGCAATCTCGGGAGAGAACCCGAAACGGGAGAGCTGAAGATTCAACGTTGAGACGGATCCCGGATCAATTCTGTTTCGAGACTGGAGGCTGATGACTATGACTACGATGACGACGATGACGATGAGGACGATGAGGGATATTGTCAGCTGGATGCCTCGGATTCTTGATTGCTGAACCTGAGGCGATTGTTCTGTGAAGCTCTGACTGGAAGGCGCATTCGGTGCATTGGACCGTACTGCTTCGCATCGTGACCATGATATGACCGTTGGTAGGGCTGGTCTGAGCTGGTCTGGCCTGGGCAGGCCCCACTGAGCCATCAATTGATCAACACCAACACACTTCGACTGCACATTTCCAACGGCCTTCACCAAGCATTCCTCAATTGCTGCCTCAACTGCCAGCGAAACCTGCAAACCCTCCTCCAATGATGCCGCCCCAACCCCGTCTCATCCATTCCCCATGGCTCGCATTAGCCCTCGCCCAACTGTATTAATCCCCCCCGCCATGGTCTTCTCTCGGTCGCATCGTGCATCGTGGGCCCGGTCGATTGGGCTGTCAGGCGCGAAAGCCACTCGACCACTTCTTAGGGACTAGTTTGCAGTGGCTGAGCTACCCAAGTCCCTCTCCCTGATCGATAAAAACGATCAAACTGGCAATCTCGGCGACCAGCTGGTTAGAGTACAGCCTCAGCGTAGTCGATTTAGGGTTGAACCTAATTTCCGTGACGGTTATGTCGAGGACATCAATGGTTAAAGATGACGGGCTGTCCGACGCCAATGTGAAGGCAATGAAAACTGGCGTGTTCTTCCATGAAAATTGCCTTTTCATTCTGCCTTTTGTTGATATCTAGAGAAGATATAAAGACGACGATTGCTCAATCACTTTTCTTGACACTCTGGGCTCGTGTTGTTGCATATCATAAAGACATTGAGTCAAACAAAGAGCAACATCGACATTCTCATCATATTCTCAAGATATAAATCACTCATCATCAACATTGGCCAGTCGTCTTAAACTTTGCCTCATCTAAGACTCGCCAAGGCCTTTGCCTTTTTACAATACACATCGAGCATATCAAGTATCAATACTGAGTACTACATCACCACCGCAAACCATCATCATGTCGGCTGAAGACGATCCCGTCCCCGCCTACGAAGAAAACGGCCTCCGCTTCGCAGACTGGACCAAATCCCTCGACTCCGACTCCCTCGGCCTACCTCTAACGCGGCACCCCTTCGGCGATGGCCTCAAGATTCCCCTCGGGCTCTCCACCGAGTCGCTCGAGAGGCGCGAGACCCAAGCCATCATCTTCTGCCGCTTCTTCCAGGCCATCACCACCAAGAACCTCGACGTAATAACCCTCATGGTAACCAACGGGCTCATATCCCCCTGCGCCGTCTCCATGAAAGGGTTGACGCCCCTCATCGCCGCCGTGAACAACGGCAACATTGCCGTCGTGCGCTGCCTCGTTGGTCTCGGCGCCGACGTCTCCCAGCTCGGTACCCACAACGGCGCCGAGCGCACTCCACTGCAAGTCGCAGCCGAGCGGGGCTTCCTCCCCATCGTCAAGTTTCTCATGGAAGAGTGCGGCGCCGACGACGCGACGATCGCGCCCGACGGCCAGTTGGCTCTTCGGTTAGCGGCTGCCAACGGCCACCGCGAGGTCGTGGACTATCTCCCCGTGCGGAGAGGCGGCGGGTGGAGGCGATGGAAGAAGAAACACGCCGTACTCATGCTGCGCGTGCAGAAGGCCCGGCGGAAGATTCTCAGCTTTTGCGAAATCCTCTTCTGGGAGATTCCCAAGTTCTTCTTCTACTCTATCCCTAAACACGTCATCGTCATCCCCGTGAAAGACGCCGTCAAATACGCCATCGAACATCGTCGGCGCTTCGGTGGCTGGTGCAAACGCCAAATCCTCGCCATGCCCGGCCGCGCGAAACGGGGCGCCGAGGCCGTCATCCGCGGCGTCAAGAAGATCCCGCGCGTCGTCGCCCGCATCGTCAAGTGGCTCTGGCGCCAGACGAAAAAGGCCCCCGGACGCATCAAGAGGGCCGCCGTCCTCGTTGGGAACTGGCTTGCGGAGACGGCGAGGCGGTTCGGTCGTGCGGTGTGGTATGTGGTGACGAGACTGTTCTCGGTGCTGCATACGCTTGTGGTGGCTGTCGTGAACTTCTTTCGCCAGATTACGCTGAAGGATGTGTGGGATGGGTTCTGTACGTTGGTGAGGGCCGTGTTTGTCGGCTTGCCGAGGGCAATTGTGTCGGGGATCGCTGCGCTTGGGAAGACTTCTTATGAGGTCCTCAAGGCGCTTCTGGGCATCTTTGGGGCGGCAATTTGGTGGACGATATGGGGTATCTGGTACGTGATTCAGTACGTGCCGGCGCAGATCGGGGCTATATTTTTGTCTCTCGCGAAGTCGGTTCGCAATGGGTTTCAGGAGGTTCTCGTCTGGTTTGATCCCAAGAGGTCAGGCTGAAGGAACCGGGGATGAAGAAGAAGATGGGTTCTGTTTCCCTTAGTTATACCCCTTTTTCAAGCACATTAGATCCATTTGTCTTTCTTATGTTTGTATGTACACTAGAGCGTTGCCTTGCGGTCAGTCATTTGGGAAGGAATAGGTACGAATGTAATGATCTTATACACAACCCCCCAGCATCGCGAGATCTTTGAAGATGAATTACTCCACCCTCCACCACAAGATGAGATGAATGAATGAATGAACGCAGGATCTCCCCTCCCTTGAGGGTTTGTCCACCTACAAAAGGAAATTTCCATTCTCCTACCTCCTCGATCCCTTTTCCTTTCTCTCTACCTCTCAAACAAATCCTCGTTGAGAAAACGGTTTCAGTCCTTAGAAATACATCAGGGTAACAATCCCCCTTTCCACCATGCCCCCCAAGCGTCGCCACGATACCTCGGACGCGGAGTCTAGGACTCCGAAGCAGCCCAAGTACCCTTACGAGAACAGAATTACTGAACCTGTAGCTCATTATATGGCTTCCTCGGCCGGTCGGAGACGTGGCCAGTCCGGTGCGGCCCAACAGCCTCTTCCTTCCACCTCGACTGCCAAGGGCAAGGGTCATGGCCAATCCCAGGGCCAACCGGCCGGTGGTTTCCGCATGCCTCCGCCGAGCCTTGCCCAGAACACAGTCTCTCATTCAAAGTTTGGCCTCCCTCAGCCTCCCATGCCTCATAGCGGCCAATCCAGAGGTCAACCTCTCCTTTCCCCGTCGGCTAGTCAGGCCCAGGTTCGTAGAGAACCTGCCGTTCCTACTTCGGCCCCCCCGGTCCAGCATCTTCCTCCCCAACATAGTGGCGGACCCAGCGGCCAGTCCGTTGTCTCCGGGGCTGCCACTGCCCAAACCCAGGGACAGCCCGGAACTCGTCTAGTAATTCACCGCGACGCGTTTGCGACCACCGCCAGCAAGCACCTCTCAGTCTGTTTTACAATTATAGCATCCAATCCTGGCCAACCCAGCCCTCAGCCTTCCGCTTCCAATGGAAGAATCTTTCCCAGCTCGGCCGTTCTCGAGAAGCTCCCTGGGGGTTCTCGAGCCTATCCTTGTTACAGGTGCCTCCTCCATTACATGGCCAGTGGTTCAGACTCGACTGGTAGTTTGCAACTCTGCGTTGACGCGGACGGTATGTGTTCTTCCCCCCCCCCACCCCTCCTCCCCCCTTTTTTTTTTTTTTTTTTTTTTTTTTTTTTTTTTTTTTTTTACTAGCATTTTACCTTATTCATTTTCTTCTCTTCCTTTCCTTCTTATCTG
>Ga0164243_10012734_pt1 | contig 11881 bp, 8 predicted proteins | sample OricompcompostOP_FD_108781 | JGI IMG/M metagenome (GOLD analysis project Ga0164243, IMG submission 108781) | Organic Plus compost microbial communities from Emeryville, California, USA - Original compost - Organic plus compost (OP) | ecosystem: Engineered > Solid waste > Mixed feedstock >...
GACCGAGACGCTCTCGCGCGTCGCGGCGAGGCGGCTGCTCGGCGAGGTCCGCGCGGTCATGGAGCGGGCGCTCGCCGAGGGCGGCACGAGCTTCGACGACCTGTACGTCGACGTGAACGGGCGCTCCGGCTACTTCGAGCGGAGCCTGCGCGCCTACGGGCAGGGCGGCCGGCCGTGCGGGCGGTGCGGGCGGCCCATCGTGCGGGAGACGTTCATGAACCGCGGCTCGCACTACTGCCCGGGATGCCAGCGCATTCGGAGGGGCTGAGGGATCCGCGCTCGATCGAGGCTCAGCTGGGGATGCCAGATGCGCGCCGCCGCTGCGCTGCTTTACTCCAGCCGGTTCGCGGCGGGGTGGATACGGGAGCGCGCTCGGCTGGACGAAGCATCAGGGTGATCCCGTCGAAGTCGATCGGCTCCCAATGGTGGCCATGGACGAGGAATTCCATCCGCTGTTCGTTTTTCGCGGAGAACACCATGATGGCTCGGCCCGTTCGCACCATCCCAACGGTCTTCTCCCACATGAGCTCTCGTACTCGCTTGCTGGTTCTTCCTATAAAGACGCCCGCGGAGATTTCCAGGAGCCAACGCGTCAGATAGCCCCGAAGGCCGGGTGGGCAAGCCGAGAGGACCAGGACAACCATCAGTCGAACTCCGCGTACAACGTTCCTCCGGCAACGAAGCGTTGAGAACCGTCCCAGAGCATGACCACGTTTTCCCTCGTCTCATGTTCGACCGATTCCGCTTCCTCGTCGGGGAGCAGCAGGTGCCGGATGTCCTGCACGCATCGCTCGAGGAAGGCGCCCCCGTGGAACCGATCTCGAAGCGCCCGTCGTGCCGCACCGCCGATATCGACCGCGTTCTCGGCCGCCAGGTCGAAGGCGAGTGGGATGGTGAGCTCGACTTTGTAGAGGTCTGCGATGTCATAGACGAAGGAACGGACGTGCCCTGTGTGGATGAAGCCGAGCCCTGGCGAACAGCCGAGCGCGACGATCACGGAGTGCACTACGCCATAGAGGCTGGTATTGGCGGCCGAGAGCGCTTGGTTCACCAGATCGCCGGCCGCGAAATCCTCCACGTCGTACTCGCGACCGCTCCACGCGATCCCTGTTCGCTTGGCGTGCTCGCGATAGGTGCGTCGGATCCGAGCGCCTTCCCGACCGCGCAATTGCTGCATGGTGAGCCCACTGCAGTCCTCGCCCGGGAATCGCATCGCGTACATCTCGCGGGCCACTGCGAGGCGCTTGCTCTGATTCACGACCAGCGCCGCCTGCGCTTCGAGCAGCCGTGAACTGTGCGTCAGTGGACGTCCGTGCGCGTAGTAGCGGACACCCTCCTCGCCCACCCAGACCGCTGTCGCGCCGCTCTCCGCGAGCAGCACGATCGCCTGCTGGCTGATCTGCGTACCAGGACCGAGCAGGAGCGCTCCGAGTGCGGCAGCCGGGATGTGCACGGTTCCTCGCGCATCAGTCGCTGTAATCGCGTTGCTGTCTCGGTGTACGGAGCAATGCTCAAGATAGATGAAGCTGATTCGATCCTGGGCGCGGACGAGCTCTGGAAGGGAAGGGGGCGTTGCGCCGGGAATTGACACGTCACTCCGCCGCGGCGATCGTGAGCAATCCGCAGCCGTAGCCTTTCGCGCGACCTATTCCGTGCGTCAGACCATGGACGAACCGCTCGGGTTCCGTGACCGTCAGCAGCCCTTCGTAGGTTGCGACGCTCAGCGTGACGTTGGTCGTGCTTCCGCGAAATTTCAGCACGCGTCGATCACGCACAAGGAAAGTCGGGGTGCCGGTCTCGCCGACCACCTTGAATCCGTCATTCGCCTGCCGAGACATCAACCACTGCTCCTGCTGCGCGATCGTCACATGTCCCAATGGCTTACCGCGGGCGCCCGGCGAGACGCGAACGCTGTGAACTGGGTTCGCTGTGAGTCGGAAGGCGTACCGCTGGCCTGCGTCAATCCGCCTGAGCAGCGGGTCATAGCGACGACTCTCCCACCGCTCGATACTCGGCCATCCTGCTTGCTCGACGAGGTGAGTGAGATCTGGTTCGTCCGGGCTCACGATGTACAACTGACAGCTCGGACCATTCCGATCAAGTCGCCAGAGCACGCGACCCTCATCGCGCAACGAGGGGACCGGGAACCCCGCGAGCACCGCTGCGTGCAAGGCGTGCGGAGACCTCAGCAACCGCTGCGCACCTCGACGTTGCGGATTGATTCGAAAAAGAGTCAGGTAGCTCATGCTTGCTCCGGAATGATGTCGAGCGGAGCGTGCTCGGCCGGCGTCGATTTCGGGATGGCATCGGGGTTCGAGATGCTCACCGAGTCCCGGCGAACATCTCGCCAGTCGTATTCGCGTCGTCGTGGATCGAAACTTCGGGGGACATCGCGGATGCTCTCGGCTTTCGGAGTACCCGGCTCCGCATCGAGAACCAGTTCGAGGGTGACCTGCTCGCGCAGGGTCCGCCGATGTCGCTCGCGTGCTCGCCACGCAGCGGTGCGCAGCGCGTCGATCAGCGGGAGCTCGACGACCTCTGTTGGAATCGGTCCTGCCGGGGGGAATGCCCGACGACCGAGGAACAACGGGAACATCGGCCGCCCGACCGCTGCTGCAAAGGCCTTGAGCTGTGCGGCCTCGTCAGCTTCGAGTCCCACCAGGAACACTGCATCGGCGAGGTAGTACCGATTCGACAGGGGCATCGAGGCCGTCCCGTCGATCGTCCGTGCCGTCTGGAAATCGCGCTCGATCCGACCGGGTTGATCGATTCGAACTCCGAATCGCAGCGCATCGAAGCGCTCGAGCGAGGAGGTCCGCTCCATCCCGAGCGCCGCCGCGATGAGCCCGATCACGCCGCTCTTCGTCGGAGCCAACTCTGTCGCGCGTGTCGCGAAGCGGCTCCGCGAACCCCAGGCCTGCATCGGCCCGGCGAGTTCGAGGAGCAGCGTGCTCACCGCGCCCCCATCAGCCGCTCGCGCACCGTCGAACCCACCGCCCGAACGAGTTCTCCAAAGGTCACCGTCTCACCTAGTGCCGCGAGGGAGGCCGTCGCACGAGTGGTAGTCACCCAGGTGGAGATCGGTGTCGTGCCGAAATTCCTGTCGACCGATTTCGCCTGATCCACGAGGCGCTCGCTAGCCGCCGCCAATCGCGGGACATCGGTCACGGCGTCCTCGAAGGCTCCGACGAGATTGACCGGTTGTGAGTCTCGGATGGCGACGACGACGGCGTCGGGCAGCGTCCGGTTGGCGAACGTGTTCTGCTTGCCCGTCGGCATGCTCAGCACGAAAGCGTTCACGAAGGCCTCGACCGCTGCGCCAGTCGCTTCCACCTGGCCCAGGTTCTCGAGCAAGCGATTCGCGTCAACGGTGGCATAGCGATAAAGCGTCGATGAATTGAACTCGACCGTGCCGATCATGCCGGCTCCGGCATCCTCAGCCTCGTCGCGCTGCTTGTGATCGTCGACGGCTGTGTAGAAGTCGAATTCGCTTTCCACCGGATGGACACTGAGGGCGTGTGCAACCTGTGCGGCGGCGTCAACGTTCAGGTCGGTCGCCTCGGCCACCATTCTGCCGAAGAGCGCGATATCGACGGAATGCTCGGCGTCAAGTACCTTCTTGAGTCCGGCCGCCTTGAGCGCCGCCTTCGGATCGTCCGCACCATTCGCCGAGATCGCTGCCTCGGCAAGCTGGTCGAGCTGGCGACGGCTCAGGAAGAGCAGATAGCCGGATTCCTCAGGCTTTGGCGTCTCCTTGCCCGCGCCGCGAGGAGCGGTCACCTTGATTCCCGCGGCGTCGAACACGAGCCGTCCGAGCTCAAGCGCGCGATCCTCCGCGATTTCCGGCGACTTGGTTCGAATGTGCTCCGCGAGCAGCTCCACGACGCGCTTGGTGCGCATGCCAAGCGCGGACTGATCGAGCCATTGGCTGAACGCTATCCGCGCGGCTCGCTTCCATGCCTGGCTTGACACCCGCGCTCGGCGTACGCCGCCATAGATGGCTGTCTTGGGACTCCCAGTGTCATCACGATTGAGATTGCTCGGCGGAACCGTCTGCAATACGTAGATGTCGATGATCGTTCGGTTGCTCATGTCTACTCCTCGAAGGTTGCGGTTGATCGGCGCTGATCCGAGTCGATCGGCGGTGCGCCTTCCCCCGACGGGCCGGCAGTGCTGGCGCGGAAGAAGTCACGTCCCCAGGCATTGCGAACGTCGTTGGCGTACCGTCCGCTGCGCAGTCTCAAGAGGTCACGTGCGAACCGTCCATAGTCGAGAGGGATGTCGTTCGCGCGCAACTGCTGGATCAGGCCGCGAGAATGATGGACGACCTCGTCCCAGCTGGACGCCGTGCCGAGGGCGACGAAGCGTCGTCGGACAGCCTCCTCGGCGCCCGTGCTTGCCACAAGTTGTCGCGCCGCGCGTCCGATCGTGAACGGGTGCTCGGGATCGACGATGTGCATGCCCTTCAGGCGTTTGGACTGCTGGTGCACCGCGTAGAGCGTGATCGCCGTGTAAGCAGCATGCTCCGCAGCCGTCGGAGCATCTGCCATACGGACGTCGTCCGGATAGAGGCCGGCAGTCGTGAATTCGATGAGCTCCAGATCGCTTCCCGCGGCCGATGTGACTCCGTGCCGCAAGCGTGCCAGCGCGGACCCGGCCGACGCCTCGTTCCGGAGATAGGCTTCTTGCAGCCAGCGGACCTTGCGGCTCACATGTGTACCGACCTCCACGGCCGAGAGTGCAAGATTCATGCGGCGGACTCCTTCCCGTCCTGTGTTCCGAAGGTCTTTCGTAGGGCCGATCGGAACCAGTTCTCCGCTCGTGAGCTTGTGAGCAGCTCCGGCTGAGCACCCGGTCGGAGCGCGAGAAGTCTGCCGGCCCATGCCGAGGGGCCGCTCGCCGCGATCAGATCGTCGCCGAGGTCGGCGATCGCATTGCGCGCGATGATCCTCCAGCGATCCAGCGCTGCTGCCGCGGTCTCCGACCCCAGGGCGGCGAGCCATTGCCGATACGGTGCGTCGAGCGAGGCATAGCCGAGTGATTCGGCATACTGGCCCGGCCCCTCCGGCTCTCCTCCGGCAGCTCTGGCGAGATTCTGCGCGAGGTGGCGCAAGGCTCGGACGCCATCCTCTGCGAGGTCGACAGCGCGCTCAGCGACGTCGGCGAAGTCGGGATTGTCCGCTCGAAGTACTGCGAGCGGGATGAGCAGACGGTCGTCGATGATCTCGTCCACCACAGAGTTGTTGCTCCCGTAGACGACTCCGACAGCGCGGAGCCGAATCGTGCGGTTCGCTGCCAGCCGCCCGTTCTCCTGCAAGAAGCTCAGCCACTCGAGAACCCCCGGCGCGAGGCTCGGAGCGGCTTTCCCGCCGGCAGCAGCCCGCCGCGGGAGCAATGCGCTGATCCCCCGCCAGAACGCCCGGCCCGGTTGGTGCTCCCTCGGCATGTAGGTGGTCCGTCCGAGTTTCCTTGTCTGAAGTTCGCTGAACCGCCAGGCGGTCGCCGGCTCATAGTGCTGAAGATTCTGCGGGGTGATCTGATCGCCGTTGGTGACCAGGCAACTCGTGATCGATGCCCCGTCATGCATGAGACGAATCCGACGGCTCTGCCACGTGAAGAGTCCCACGGGGCCATGCGGCGGGTCGCCGCGATCGGCGGCAGTGTCAGGATCGTCACGTTCCCATGGCGGCAGATCCTGCTCCTCATCGCAGTCGAGGTAATTGCTCGGACCGACGAGGTTCAGCAACAGCGTCTCTCGAAGGTTGTCGCCCTCGGCCAGCACGCCCCCGAGCAGCCCGAGCCAGGCGACGCCGATCGGGTAGCCTTTCCCGCCGATCACTCGCGGATCCCCGAGCGCTCCCGACTTGATGCCAGATGTATCGAAGGCCTGAGTATGGATCAGCCAGCGCGCCGCTTCCGCGAAGGAGAGATGCGACGCCCCGGCACCCGCACGCGTCGTGAAGAGTCGATTCCTGGTTGGCAGGTCGAAGATGAGCGGTGTTACATCCCGCGGCTCGTCCTTGGCTGTTCGTAGCTCCGCCACTTGATAGAACGGCCGCTCCCGATGGAGCAGATCGAATCGGTCACGGTAGGCGCTGAGATACTGTTCGATCTCGTCAACGGGCAAGCCCTGCTCCCACCAGCGCTGCCAATTCGCACCGGTGATCCTTGACCATTGGACTGCTCGATAGAGGATCGCGAGCATGAGCCGGAGTACCGCGAAGTCTTGGGTCGACAGCTCGCCGGCCAGCTCACGGATCGAATCCGCGCGCCGGAAGGCTTCCAGCAACGAGACCTCCGTCGTACTGCCGTCAAGGAGCCGGACGACCAGCCATGGCTCGTTCAGCAGGTCGAAGTTCGTTCTGGCGTCGGTTGACGCGCTCTCAGCCATGCCGGCTGACCTCCAGTCCGATGTCGTCGTCGTAGTGGATCCGGAAAGCGATCCGGCGGTCATCATGCCGGGGACTACGGACATCGATGATCGCGTCGCTGCCGTCCTCGAGCACGACGACGAGCTCCCCCTGAAGCAGCGGACTGCTGTGCCATGTCTGCAACTCGTGTCGAGTGAAGTCGGCTTCGAGCGTCTCGATGAGCGCGTCGATTCCGGCCTGCCGGGACAGCCAGGATGGCAGCCTCACCGAGCAGTCCAGGATGCTCCTCGCAAGCCGCGGTAGCGGTGCGGTGTTCAGCGGAATGGCCTCACCTTCGGGGCCGGGAATCCGCAACGTGCCCTCGGCGTCGCGTCGTAGGAGGAGCACTTCAAGACTCTCGTCGCCGTCTCGAACACTCGCCCGTCCACGTGCTTCGGTTGCAGGATCATCAGCCTGCCCGTGCACCCAGCCGAGCAGCGTCGCCCCGTCCCCGTGCTGGATTCTGCCCAACAGGAAACCATCGGCTTCGCGCTGCCGCTGGGAAACGTCGTGCAGATGGGCTCGCTTCGCGGCGCCGAGCACGGTTGACCATTCACTGGGCCCGAGCGGCTCCTCGCCGTAGACCGACTGGACGAATCCGGGAATGTCGTCGGGCAGGCGGATCTCCTGCCGATCGTGTATCGCGGCTAGCGTGCGATAGAGCAGGTGGCGGTCGTAGACGCGACTGGTTCCGACGCCCGGTTCCGGTGGCCTCGCCGACCAGTCGACGTCCGTGATCACCAGTCGCGGTTCCTGCAGCGGAGCGGGCCGCGATTCCCGCACGTGCCGGTGCAGTCGGCCGGCCCGCTGCAGGAGCAGATCCATCGGCGCGATGTCGGTGATCAGGAGATCGAAGTCGATGTCGAGGGACTGTTCGATCACCTGGGAGGCGACCACGATGTGGTGAAGCGGTCGAGTACGTCCTTCGTTCGGAGGACCGAATCGTTGCAGGAGAGCGGCATCCTTGCTCGCGCGGTCCTTTGCCAGGAAGCGCGAATGTGCCACGGTGATCTCGATATCGGGAAACACGTCGCGGAGTGCGCGGGCCGTCTCCTGCACACTGCGGACCGTGTTTCGGATTACCGCGACGCAACCCCCCTCGCGCAGCGATTCCCGCAACAGGGCGATCAGGGCGTCGAGTGAGTCGTCGATGCGTTCGATGGCGACATGCCGTGTCGTACCGTCGGCGCGAGGCAGTGCGATCGAAGGTCCGGATTCGCCGGAGCTGATGATGGAGGGGTAGCCGACGTCTCCGTCGAGGCTTCCGTACCTCGCGACTCGTTCTGCAGGCCGGAGCGGTGCGGGAGATGCATCGAACGACCGTCCAGCTCGACGGCCCCTGTCGTACTCCTCGACGAGCGCTCGACGTCGGGCTGCCGGAAGTGTTGCAGAAAGCATGATTATTGGCACGCCATAGGCGGCCAACCAGTACACGACTCGATCGAGATATCGGCTCATGTATGCGGAATACGCGTGGACCTCGTCGAGGATCACGACTTTTCCAGCCAATGCCAAGTGGCGGAGCATGAGATGACGGCTGCGGAGACCAGCGAAGAGCGCTTGATCGATCGTGCCGATGACGAGATGCGCCAGTGGACCGCGTTTCGGGTCCGAGAGCCAGTGGTTCGCGATCACAGCCTCGCGATCAAGGGCGGATCCGCGCCGGGCCGAGTTCTCACCAATCGACCGGAAATATGCCTCTCGCCTGAGCTCGGCATACCGCGTGTTGTGGCCAGACCGCCTATGCGCGAGAAACACCGTGCTCGGCGTCTCGAGGCCGAGCCTCGTGGCCCAATCCAGAACCCGGTCGAACATACCGTCGGCCGTCGCCTGCGTCGGGAGGGCGATGAACACGCCTCCGAGGTTGAATCGCCCGGCGAGAACCTCGGCTGCTGCGAGTGCCGCTTCGGTCTTTCCCGACCCCATTTCCGCCTCGAGGATCATGAGACCCGGTTCCGGGATGCTGGCAGCGAGTTCAACGAAGGCGCGTTGCATCGGACGAGGCAAAGCTCCTTCGGGCAACCGGAAACGGCGTGAGAACAAGCCCTCGAGGTCATCCGCTGGCGCTGGAGCTCGCCAGATTCCGCCGAGATCGAGCGCGGACCATGCGGCTGTCACACGTTGCTCGGTGCCGGAATCGGGAAATTGGCCGATCGACGCGTATGGGAACAAGCCTTCATCACTGGCGATCCAATCGGCCACGATGACGAGACCGCTCAGCAGGACGAGGACGTGCTGAGGCATTTCGGCCGCTCGCCAGCGCTCGATTGATTGCCTGCTCGCGTGTAGGACGGTCGCCGCCGCGAGAAGCTCCCTGCGGACCTCGGCCCATGTCGAATCGCCGATCAGGCGCGAGTTCTGACCGATGGATCTTACCAGTGCGTCGTCTGCTGGCAGCCCGTGATGCGCTGCAAGGACGCTCCCGTATCGCCTCGCTGCCGTAATGCTGAAACCGAGTTCCGATTCCAACCAGTCGACTGCCGCGAGGTGGCTGACGATCTCGTGCCTTGCGACCCGGCGCTCCTCGCTCCCTGCGAGAGTCGAATCCATCACCAGTCCCACGTCACTCATCTGCTGAGCGAGGCGAGGAACCTGGATGGCGAATGCCGGGGAGGCCTTGCCGACGTCGTGGATTGAGGTGAGCCATACAAAGAGGTCCTTTGCGGCGCGCTCGGCCTCTGGGCTGTCGCCAAATGGGCGACGGATCATTCGCTTCTGCGCTTCAGGCACCCACTCGATCCACAGTCGCTCTGCGACTGCGGCGCTGTCGTCCAGATGCTGATAGAGCGGCAGCCAACCAGTGACCTCGTTCTCGACCGTGCGCTCGCTCTTCGCCCAGACGGCGCGCGCCCTCGGGGAAAGGCGGGAGCTTGGAATCCGCGATGACACGTCGACAGGCTAGGGTAGAGTCGTAATTCCCCTCAAGTGAGAAGTTATGCGCGCCACTCTGGGTTCTGGCCCGTTAGAACGCTCGTGCTGGATCCTCGTTGAGCGCCTGCCGTGCCTGAAGTTCTTCGTGTGCTGACTTTCACACGGTGAAATCGACCGGTTTCGGAAGGCGTCGACGCCATGAAGCTCGCATCTTTGCACCCCTGCGAGGCAGGGAACATGTCAGTTCCGTCGAGTGAGAACGGATCATCCCGTGATAGCCGGGCCCGCCCAGCGTAGTGACCGACCCTGTCGGGACTCTGACTCGCGTTCCGAGCGTCCTGGCCGTCTCGACGGGATCATTCCTGCGTGGGCGGGAAGCACATAGGCCCGCTCGAGGCGGGACGCGGAAACGCAGAACGCCCCGGTCTCAAACACGGGGCGTTCTCGGGGTTCGGGTTCGCGACTGCGACCGGCTACTCGACGATGTCGGGGTCGAGCGGCGCGAGGAGCTGCTCGGCGATCGGCGTGTACATGATCGCCGGATCATCCCTGCGTAGGCGGGGAGCACGAGCTCGAACGCGGCACTTCCCCGGTGTCGACGTGGGATCGTCCCCGCGTAGGCGGGGAGCACATGGGTGTGGCGCTGACGTGCCTGTGGTGGCTGGGATCATTCCCCGCGTAGGCGGGGAGCACTTGGGGCGTGAGCCCCCGCAGATCGGGCAGTCGGGATCATCCCCGCGTAGGCGGGGAGCACGTCGACAGGGCGAGGGACACGAACGCGGGCATGGGATCATCCCCGCGTAGGCGGGGAGCACCCTGCCGCGGTCGTCGCCACGCTCGTGGTGCCGGGATCATCCCCGCGTAGGCGGGGAGCACCTGCGCACCTGGGCGCAGCCGACCCCGCTCTACGGATCATCCCCGCGTAGGCGGGGAGCACGTCCCCGGCCCCGGCGCATACGCCGCCCTCGACGGATCATCCCCGCGTAGGCGGGGAGCACAACAGGATCGCCGTCGCCATGGTGACGAGCGTGGGATCATCCCCGCGTAGGCGGGGAGCACTGCGACGAGCCCATGGCCACCGTCCGCGTCGCGGGATCATCCCCGCGTAGGCGGGGAGCACTCTTGGAAGCGTTCGTGAGCGATGTCCAGCCGGGGATCATCCCCGCGTAGGCGGGGAGCACCCGAACACGGACCCGATCGCCCCGGCCACGGCGGGATCATCCCCGCGTAGGCGGGGAGCACAGGTTCTCCATGACGATCGCCATTAGCGACTCCGGATCATCCCCGCGTAGGCGGGGAGCACATGCCGCCTTCCTTGCCGCTGATGTCCAGCGAGGGATCATCCCCGCGTAGGCGGGGAGCACTCGTCCTCGTCCGGCAGGTCACTCGGCGCGAGCGGATCATCCGCGCGTAGGCGGGGAGCACAGCCCCGGCGTCCTCGAGGGCTACGCCGCCGTCGGATCATCCCCGCGTAGGCGGGGAGCACTCGGCCACCCTCAAGGTCGGCGCCGCCTTCGGCGGATCATCCCCGCGTAGGCGGGGAGCACGCAACTCTCGATGTCGCGATGTATGTCCGCTTGGGATCATCCCCGCGTAGGCGGGGAGCACAGATTTCCGACGAGCACGTTCGCCCGGTACATGGGATCATCCCCGCGTAGGCGGGGAGCACGGAGCATCCCAGTCGATCGTGAGATACCCTGCGGGATCATCCCCGCGTAGGCGGGGAGCACGATCACGTCGCGAGCCAGCAGGAGCTTCCGCAGGGATCATCCCCGCGTAGGCGGGGAGCACTTGTTCTCCCCGCTCGCTGTGCGGCGTGGCGGGGGATCATCCCCGCGTAGGCGGGGAGCACGCCGAGCAGGGCGACCCGGACGAGCTCGCCCTGGGATCATCCCCGCGTAGGCGGGGAGCACGCCGGGAACGGCGTCGTCCCGCAACAGGCCGCGGGATCATCCCCGCGTAGGCGGGGAGCACTTCTCGGCCGCGTGTTCCCGACGGTGGGCAGCAGGATCATCCCCGCGTAGGCGGGGAGCACCCGGCGCGGGCGATGTCGCCCTCGTAGTTCCGGGGATCATCCCCGCGTAGGCGGGGAGCACGATTTCGAGGCGCGGCCGATCGCGGGTCGGCTGGATCATCCCCGCGTAGGCGGGGAGCACTGGCTCACCCTAGACCGATGTCCCCCGTTCGGGGGATCATCCCCGCGTAGGCGGGGAGCACGGCGAGAGTCGACCGCACACCCCGCACCCGAGGGGATCATCCCCGCGTAGGCGGGGAGCACGACGAGCATTCCGCCGGTGCCGACCTTCTTGAGGGATCATCCCCGCGTAGGCGGGGAGCACGCGAAGAAGGCTGAACGGCGCCTGATCCTTGAGGGATCATCCCCGCGTAGGCGGGGAGCACCGGGGCGACGTCGGTGCGCGGCGTCGACGTCGGGGATCATCCCCGCGTAGGCGGGGAGCACAAGCCGCCGACCTTGTCGCTCGCCTTCTGGAACGGATCATCCCCGCGTAGGCGGGGAGCACGTGTCGATCAGGGCGACCGCGACCGTTGCCGCGGGATCATCCCCGCGTAGGCGGGGAGCACTTGTTCTCCCCGCTCGC
>Ga0164243_10012735_pt1 | contig 11881 bp, 12 predicted proteins | sample OricompcompostOP_FD_108781 | JGI IMG/M metagenome (GOLD analysis project Ga0164243, IMG submission 108781) | Organic Plus compost microbial communities from Emeryville, California, USA - Original compost - Organic plus compost (OP) | ecosystem: Engineered > Solid waste > Mixed feedstock >...
ATGCCCGACAGCATCAGAAGCTTGGGCGTATTGATAGAACTGGCCGAAAGGATCACCTCCTGACCGGCGCGGAAAACATTGACGCCGCGGGTATTGGCGACCTCCACCCCGACGGCCCGCCCCTCCTCGAAGACGACGCGCCGCGCCAACCCGCGCCGCAGCCGCAGCCGGCCGGTCGCCTGGGCCGGGCGCAGATAGGCATTGGCCGCCGACCAGCGCCGCCCCTCCCAGATGGTGGCCTCCATGGCGCCGAACCCCTCCTGGCGGGCGCCGTTGTAATCCTCGGTGGTGGGATAGCCGGCCTGGCGCCCGGCACGGATGAAGGCGTCGAACAGCGGATTCTTGCGCGAGCCGCGCGTCACATGCAGCGGCCCCTCGCTGCCGCGATAGTCGCTGACCGCACCATGCGAGGTCTCCATGCGCTTGAAATAGGGCAGCACATCGGCATAGGCCCAGCCCGCCGCCCCGCTTTCGGCCCAGAAGTCGAAATCCCGGGCATGGCCGCGCACAAAGACCATGCCGTTGATCGAACTCGACCCGCCGATGACCTTGCCGCGCGGCGTGACCAGCCGCCGCCCGCCCAGATGCGGCTCCGGCTCGGAGGAAAAGCCCCAGTCATAGCGGCGCATGTTCATCGGATAGCTCAGCGCGGCGGGCATCTGGATGAAGGGCCCGACATCGCTGCCGCCATATTCGATGATGTCCACCCGCTTGCCGGCCATCACCAGCCGGTAAGCCAGCGCGCAGCCGGCCGAGCCGGCGCCCACGATCACATAATCCGGGATCACACCTGCCTCCCCTGCACCGCCGTTGCGGCTTTCTCCGTTTTCCAAATACCCATGCCCACCGCGCCACGGGCACGGCGCCGATCAATAGGGCGCATCCACGCCTCCCATGCCGACATAGACCGATTTCAGCTGCGAATAATGCGCGATGGCGGCCGCCGAATTCTCGCGCCCGATCCCCGACAGCTTGACGCCGCCGAAGGGCGCCTCGACCGGGGTCAGGTTATAGGCGTTGATCCAGGTCGTCCCGGCCTGCAAGGCCGCAGCGACCCGATGGCCGCGCGCCAGGTCGCGGGTGAACACCCCCGCCGCCAGCCCATAGGGCGTGGCATTGGCGCGGGCCACCGCCTCCTCCTCGGTGGCAAAGCCCAGCACCGACATGACCGGGCCAAAGATCTCCTCGCGTGCGATCCACATGTCATCCGTCACCCCGGCAAAGACCGTGGGCGGCACGAAGGCCCCCTCGCCCGGCCCGCCGCAGACCAGCCGCGCGCCCTCGGCCCGGCCGCGGGCGATGGCCTCGCGGATCTTCGCCGATTGGCCCGGGCTGACGATGGGACCGTGCTGGGTCGCCTCGTCCAGCGGATCGCCGATCCTGATATCCGCCACCCGTTCGGCCAGCCGGTCCAGGAAGGCGGGCAGGATGCCTCGCTGCACGAAGACTCGCGTCCCGTTCGAGCAGATCTGCCCCGAGGAATAGAAATTCGCCAGCATCGCCGCGCCGACCGCATCCTCCAGCGAGGCGTCGTCAAAGACGATCAGCGGCGATTTTCCGCCCAGTTCCATGGTGACATGGCGCATGCCCTCGGCCGCGGCCGCATAGACCTTTTGCCCGGTCGGAACCGAGCCGGTCAGCGACACCTTGGCCACGCGCGGATCCGTCACCAGCGCCGCGCCGACCGCGCCACGGCCCTGCACGACGTTGAAGAGGCCCGGCGGCAGCCCGGCCTCGGCCAGGATTTCCGCCAGCTTCAGCGCGCCAAGCGGGGTTTCCTCGCTGGGCTTGAAGACCATGGCATTGCCCATGGCCAAGGCCGGCGCCGCCTTCCAGCAGGCGATCTGGCTGGGATAGTTCCAGGCGCCGATGCCGGCGCAGACCCCCAGCGCCTCGCGGATGGTATAGACGAAATCGCCGCCCAGCGGGATCATCTGCCCGGTGACGGTGGGCGCCAGCCCGCCGAAATATTCCAGCGCCTCGGCACCCGAGGGCCAGTCGGCCACCCGCGTCTCCTGGATCGGCTTGCCGGTGTCCAGCGTCTCCAGCCGCGCCAGTTCCTCGGCCCGTTCGCGGATGATCGCCGCCGCCCGGATCAGCACCCGGCCGCGCTCGACCGGGCGCAGCGCCGCCCAGCCCGGCTGCGCGGCGGCGGCAGCTGCGGTCGCCTGCGCCACCTGCGCCGGCGTGGCCTCGCGCAGCCGCGCGATCACCGCGCCGGTATAGGGGTAATGCACCGGCAGGGCCTCGCCCTCGCCCTCGACGAAGTCGCCGTCGATGTAAAGGCTGGCCTGCGGTTGCGCATCATGGCTCATGGCAGCACCTTCTCCAGATAATCCAATGTCATGCGTTCGGCTGCGGTCGCATCGGCTTCGCTGGACAAGGCGGCGCGCAGGTAAAGCCCGTCGATCAGCGCCCCCAGCGTGCGGGCGATGCGCGGCGCCCCCGCGCCCGCCAGCGGCCGCAAGGCCACCAGCAGGTTCGAGTTGAGCCGGAGGTGATAGATCCGCAACAGCCGCGCCGCCTCGGGCTCGACCAGCGCCAGCGCATAGAAGTTCAGCCAGGCGGCGATGGTGTCGCGCTCGAAATTCGCCACGTCGAAACTGGCGGCGACGATGGCGTGCAGCCGTTCCGGCGGCGTGGCCGCCCCCCGCAGCGCCGCGCGGGTCGAGGCGCCGTATTGCGTCAGGATATGGCGCATCGCGGCCAGGAAGATACGCTCCTTGGAGCCGAAATAGTGATGCGCCAGCGCCGGGGACATGCCCGCCTCGCGCGCGATCTGCGCCACGGTGACGTCCAGCGACCCGGCACGCCCCACCGTGGCGATCGCGGCGTTGATCAGCGCCGCTTTTCGGATAGGTTCAGCACCAAGTTTAGGCATGACAGGACACCATTTCGCCATTTCGACCCGCAAATTCGCGGGGAAGACCCGTATCTGGCCGATCTTTGATTGACTCGTCAATCAACAAAAGCCTTAATCGACTCGACAGTCAACAAACCAGGGAGATAAAGATGACATTTCGCCGCACCGCCACAGCTCTTGCCGCCGGGCTGGTCGCCTCGCTCGCCACGGCCGGATCCGCTGCGGCCCAGGAGCCGATGGAGTGCCGCAAGATCATCTTTTCGGATGTCGGCTGGACCGATATCAGCGCCACCACCGCGCTGGCCTCGACCGTGCTGCAGGCGCTGGGATATCAGACCGAGACCAAGATCCTTTCGGTGCCGGTGACCTATACCGCCATGTCCACCGACGACGTGGACGTGTTCCTGGGCAACTGGATGCCGACGATGGAGGCCGACATCGCCCCCTATCGCGAGGCGGGCACCGTGGACATCCTGCGCACCAACCTGACCGGGGCCAAATACACCCTGGCCACCAACAAGGCCGGCGCCGATCTGGGCATCGACGATTTCGGCAAGATCGCCGCGCAAAAGGACGCGCTGGACGGCAAGATCTACGGCATCGAGCCGGGCAATGACGGCAACCGCCTGCTGCTGGAGATGGTGGCCGAGAACAAGTTCGACCTCGGCACCTTCGAGGTGGTGGAAAGCAGCGAACAGGGCATGCTGGCGCAGGTCGCGCGTGCCGACGCCGCCGGCAAGCCGGTGGTCTTCCTGGGGTGGGAACCGCATCCGATGAACAGCCAGTTCCAGATGACCTATCTGGCCGGCGGCGACGACATCTTCGGCCCCGATTTCGGCGGCGCGCGCGTCGATACCAACACCCGCGCCGGCTATGCCGATTCCTGCCCGAATGTCGGCAAGTTCCTGCAGAACCTGGAATTCACCCTGTCCATGGAAAACGAGGTCATGGGCCTGATCCTGAACGACGGCGCGGCGCCGGCCGATGCGGCGCTGAAATGGCTCAAGGCCAATCCCGAGGCGGCCGCGCCCTGGCTGGCGGGCGTGACCACCGCCGATGGCGGCGACGCCGCCGCCGCCCTGGACGAGGCCCTGTCCGAATAGGACCCGGCGGGCAGGGGCGGCCGCCCGGCCGGCCCCTGCCCGTGCGCCGCCCCGATCCCGGGGGCGGTCCCATCCACCACCGGGACATCCCGCCCGCCCGGCGCCTGATCGGCGCGAACCTGCCGGCATCCGGGCGGCCCGTCATCCCGCATGGCAGAAAGAAAGGGACGCATGGACCAACTGACTGCACTCCTGACCGAGACCAAGATCCCGGTGGGCCGGACGGCCAAGGCGATCTTCGACTGGCTCAACGCCCATGCCGCGGTCGTCTTCAACTTCATCTCGACCCTGATGGACGGGCTGATCGGCGCCATCCTGGGGATCCTGGAATTTCCTCATCCGCTGATCTTCACCCTGCTGGCCGTGGCACTGACCTGGGGCCTGCAGCGCAGCTGGAAAACCTGCCTGCTGGTGGGGCTGGGCTTTCTGTTCATCCTCAACCAGGGCTATTGGGACGAAACCATGCAGTCGCTGACGCTGGTACTGTCGGCCTGCGTGGTCTGCATGGCCATCGGCGTGCCGCTGGGCATCGCCGCGGCGCATCGGCCGCGGCTTTACGCCTGGATGCGGCCGGTGCTGGACCTGATGCAGACGCTGCCGACCTTCGTCTATCTGATCCCGGCCATCGTGTTTTTCGGCATCGGCATGGTGCCGGGGCTGATCGCCACGGTGATCTTCGTGCTGCCCGCCCCGATCCGGCTGACGCATCTGGGCATCAGCTCCACCCCCCGGGCATTGGTCGAAGCCGCCACCGCCTTCGGCGCCACGCCCCGCCAGCTGCTATGGAAGGTCGAGCTGCCAAGCGCCACCTCGCAGATCATGGCCGGGCTGAACCAGACCATCATGCTGTCGCTGTCGATGGTGGTGATCGCGGCGCTGGTCGGCGCCTCGGGGCTGGGGGTGCCGGTGGTGCGGGCGCTGAACAGCGTCAACACCGCCCTGGGATTCGAAAGCGGCTTCATCATCGTCGTGGTCGCCATCATGCTGGACCGGATGCTGCGGGTAAGGGGGCGCCATGACTGAGGCCATGACTGAGACGGCACAAGCCGCGCGCAACGCGGTCGAATTCGACAATGTGAACATCGTCTTCGGCGACGCGCCCGAAACCGCGCTGCCGCTGATGGACCAGGGCCTGGAACGCGGCCCGATCAAGACCGAAACCGGCCAGGTGCTGGGCGTCCACAATTGCTCGCTGACCGTGCGCGAGGGCGAGATCCTGGTGCTGATGGGCCTGTCCGGATCGGGCAAGTCCACGCTCTTGCGGGCGGTGAACGGGCTCAACCCGGTCTGCCGGGGCGAGGTGCGGATCTGGGACGGCGACCGCATGGCCTCGGTCACCGGCGCGCGCGGCGCCGAATTGCGCCGGTTGCGGCGGGAACGCATCGCCATGGTCTTTCAGCAATTCGGCCTGCTGCCCTGGCGCTCGGTGCGCGAGAATGTCGGGCTGGGCCTGGAACTGGCCGGCATCCCCGCCGCCGAACGCCGCAAGCGTGTCGATGCGCAGCTGGCCACCGTCGGCCTGGCCGACTGGGCCGAACGCAAGGTGGGCGACCTGTCGGGCGGCATGCAGCAGCGCGTCGGGCTGGCGCGCGCCTTCGCCACCGAGGCGCCGATCCTGTTGATGGACGAACCCTTTTCGGCGCTGGACCCGCTGATCCGCAACCGGCTGCAAGGCGAGTTGCTGGAATTGCAGGAACGCTTCCGCCGCACCATCATCTTCGTCAGCCACGACCTGGACGAGGCTTTCCGCCTGGGCAACCGCATCGCGCTGATGGAGGGCGGCCGCATCGTCCAGATCGGCACCGCGCGCGAGATCATCGCCAATCCGGTCAATGACTATGTCGCGGATTTCGTCGCCCATATGAACCCGCTGGGGGTGCTGACCGCCGAGGACCTGGCCGAACCCGGCGAGGCCGCGGGCGAGGCGATCGCCCGGGAAACCCCGGTGCGCGAAATCATCCGGGCCATGGCCGGCGCCGGCGCCGACAGTCTGCCCCTGCAAGGCGGCGGCCAGGTGACGCGCCAGGGCATCATGACCCGGCTGGCCAGCCCGCCCGGCCAGGGCGGCGGCGAAACCTGAGCGACGCCCCCGGCCAGCCCCCCGACCGGGCCGGCCTAGATTTCGCGCGTCGCCCCCGCCGGCGGGGTGATCATGCGGCGCCGGATCCTGGCCTCGCGCCAGGTGATATAGCTGATGGCGCCGATCATGACCGCACCGCCGACCAGCACCCACAGGTCGACCGGCTCGGCAAAGACCAACGCCCCCAGCAGGCTGGCCCAGATCAGCTGCAGGAAGGTGACCGGCTGCGTCACCGTCAGCGGCGCCGAAGCAAAGGCCCGCGTCATCGCGTAATGCCCGGCAGTGGCAAAAAGCGCGGTGCCGGCCAGGACCGCGCATTGCCCCGCCGTGGGCGGCACCCAGACCAGCGCCGCCACCGGGGCCAGCCCGATGCAGACCGTCAGCGCCATCATCGCCACCACGGCCGTCGCCGGAACCAGCTCCGACAATCGCTTGGCGACCAGATAGGACCCGGCAAAGGTCACCGAGGCGCCCAGCTGCGCGACATGGCCGGGCTCCAGCGCCCGGATGCCGGGGCGCAGCACGATCATCGCCCCGGCCAGCGCCACGGCGATGGCCAGCATACGCCGCCAGGAGATGCGCTCGCCCATCAGCAGCGCCGCGCCGGCCGTGACCACGATGGGGTTGAGAAAGCCGATGGCGGTGACCTCGGCCACGGTGATGCGCGTCATGGCATGGAACCACAGGATCACCGCCAGCACATGCAGCCCGCCGCGCAAGGCGAACAGCGCCCAGATGCGCGGCGCAAAACCCCGGCGCAGCGCCGGCGCCAGCACCGGCCCCAGGAACAGCAGCCCGAAGGCAAAGCGGATGAAGGCCGCCTCGGCCGCCGGCAGCGCCTGGCCCAGCCAGCGCACCGTGCCGTTGACCCCGACAAAGCACAGCCCGGCCAGCAGCATCCACAGGATGCCGGGCCATTCGCCGCGGATATCGTGAGGCTTGCCGCTCATCCGCCCAGCCATGCCCTGCCCGCACCGCCGGCGCAAGGTCAAGGCTGCGGATTCCTGGAACCCGTTCCCCGGCCGGGCACAGACCGCCAGGACCGCGGCCGGGCGGTCCCTCGCCGGCTTTTTGCATCGGATGGCGATCTTGCCGGATTTTCCGATCTTGCCCGGGAACCTTTCGGCTGGGCCTTGCCGGCAGGGGCGGACCCCGGGCGTTGCCGTCGGCGGTCCTTCCGGGCCGGGGCCGAACAATCAGCCCCGCAGCACCAGCCCCAGCCCGACCGCCCACATCACCAGCCCGACCAACCCGTCCAGCACCCGCCAGGCACCCGGCCGCACAAACAGCGGCGACAGCCGGCGCGCGCCGTAACCCAGCGTCAAGAAGAACAGCACCGAGCCCGAGACCGCGCCGGCGACGAAACCCGCCTTGTTCTCCCATCCCGCCGAGACCGAGCCGATCAGCACCACCGTATCCAGCCAGACATGCGGGTTGAGCCAGGTCAGCCCCGCCAGCACCAGAAGCGTCGCGCCCAGCCCCGCGCCGCCCTCCGTCCCGGCCCGCAGGACCCCGCCGCCGCGCCAGGCGGCCCGAAAGGCCCGCGCACCATAGGCCAGCAGAAACGCGGCCCCGCCCCAGCGCATCGCCGCCATGAACCAGGGCGCGGCGGCGGCGATGGCCCCCGCCCCCAGCACGCCGGCAGAAATCAGCACCGCATCCGAAAGCGCGCAAAAGACGCAGACCGCCAGCACATGGCGGCGCATCAATCCCTGTTTCAGCACAAAGGCGTTCTGCGCCCCGATGGCAACGATCAGCGAAAGGGCGGTCCCCAGACCGGCAAGATAGGCAGACATGCGGCTCTCCTTCGCCGCCCTCTTGCCGGCCGGCCGCCATTCAGGCAAATTCAAAATCATTACCCATATTAAGATATGCTTCATGCTCGACTATGTGGCGCTCGCCACCCTGTCCGAAATCATCCGCCGCGGCAGTTTCGAGGCCGCCGCCGCAGCGCTCGGCATCACCCCCTCGGCGGTGTCGCAGCGCATCAAGGGGCTGGAAGAGCGGCTGGGCCAGGTGCTGATCCATCGCGGCCCGCCGGCCAGCGGCACCGCGACCGGGCTGCGGCTGATGCAGCATCTCGACCAGGTGCGGCTGCTGGAACAGGGGCTGGGCGCCAGCCTGCAACCGCCGGCGGTCCTGCGGATCGCGGTCAATGCCGACAGCCTGGCGACCTGGTTCCCGCCGGCGATGGCAGCGCTGCCGGTGCTCTACGACCTGGTCGTGGACGACCAGGACCATGCCCGCGACTGGCTGCGCCAGGGCCAGGTCTCGGCGGCGATCAGTTCCGATCCCCAGCCAGTGCCGGGCTGCGACGTCCTGGCCCTGGGGTCCATGCGCTATCTTGCCTTGGCGACGCCCGATTTTCTGGCCCGGCACTTCGCCGCCGGCGTGACCGCGGCCAGCCTGCGCGCGGCGCCGGCGATCATCTTCAACGCCAAGGACGCGCTGCAATCGCAATGGGCGCAGATGGCCACGGGCCGGCACCTGCACCTGCCGGGCCACCGGATCCCGGCCTCGGAACCCTTTGCCCGCGCGGTCGAACTCGGCCTGGGCTGGGGCATGATCCCCGAGGCCATGGCCGCCTCGGCGCTGCGCGACGGCCGGCTGCGCCCGCTGATCCCCGGCCAGCCGCTGGACGTGGCGCTGCACTGGCATGTCCAGCGCGCCATGGCGCCCGCCCTCGCGCCCCTGACCGCCGCCATCAGAAAAAGGGCCGCAGCAGAACTGCGACCCTGATTTCTCTGTTCCTGAAATACCCCCGCCGGAGGCAGGCAATCAAAGCTGCGCCGCCACGTCCTCGGGAATGTCGAAATTGCCGGTGACGTTCTGGACGTCGTCATCCTCTTCCAGCGCGTCGATCAGCTTCATCAGCTTCGTGGCGGTTTCCAGGTCGATCTCGGTCGGGGCCTGCGGCTTCCAGATCAGCTTGGCATGTTCGGATTCCCCCAGCGACGCCTCCAGGGCCGAGGACACCTCGGCCAGGTCGGTGTCCGAGGTATAGATCCAATGCCCGTCCTCGTCGCTCTCGACATCCTCGGCCCCGGCCTCGATCGCGGCCAGCATCACCGTATCGGCATCGCCGGCATCGGGCTTGTATAGGATCTCGCCCTTGCGGTCGAACATGAAGCTGACCGAACCCGTCTGCCCCAGGTCGCCGCCATATTTGGTGAAATAGCTGCGCACGTTCGAGGCGGTGCGGTTGCGATTGTCGGTCATCGCCTCGACGATGATGGCGATACCGTTCGGACCATAGCCCTCATAGCGGATCTCGTCATAGTTCTCGGCATCGCCGCCTTGCGACTTCCTGATCGCCCGGTCGATCACGTCCTTGGGCATCGAGTTCGACCGTGCCTCCTTCACCGCAAGGCGCAGGCGCGGGTTCTTGTCGGGATCGGGGTCGCCCATCTTGGCGGCGACGGTGATTTCTTTGGCCAGTTTTGAAAACAGCTTCGAGCGCAGCTTGTCCTGCTTGCCCTTGCGATGCTGGATATTGGCCCATTTGGAATGGCCTGCCATGCTATTTCCCGGATTTCTTGATATGTGCAGCGGCTTTTAGTCAGCCAGCGCCGGGGCCGCAAGCTTTACCCCCGATTCTTGCCGATCTCGGCCAGCACGTAAAGCCGCAGCGCCGTGGCCAGCCCCACCTCGGGCGGCCGGGCGGCGTCGATGCCGGCGATCAGCGTCGCTACGGTGCGGCCCTGGCCCCGGGCGATCTCGCGCAAGCCGCGCCAGAAGGCGTCCTCCAGGCTGACCGAGGTGCGGTGCCCGCCGATGGTGACCGACCGTTTCACCGGCGCCGACATCGGCGGCAGCGTCAGGGGCGGCGGCGGAACCGGCGGCTCAGCCATCGTCCTTCCCCGGATCTTCGCGGCGATGCCCGTCCAGATGCCGGGCGGCGCGCAGGGCGGCCTCCCGCTCGGCCAGCTTCCCGGCCTTGCTGCGGCCGAATTTCGCCGCATTCTCGTCGCCCCGGCGGCGGGCGGCATCGCGGGCGGCGGATTTGCGCGCCGCCCGCAGGTTCACGACCTTGCCTGGACCAGACCCGGCCAAGATCAGTCTTCCGGGCCGATCATCTGCTCGGGGCGGACGATACGGTCGAAGGTCTCGCCATCGACGAAACCTAGCGCGATCGCCTCCTCGCGCAGCGTGGTGCCGTTCTTATGCGCGGTCTTGGCCACCTTGGTGGCGTTGTCATAGCCGATGGTCGGCGCCAGCGCCGTCACCAGCATCAGCGATTCCTTCATCAGCTTGTCGATGCGCGGAATGTTCGCCTGGGTGCCGACGACCATGTTGTCGGTAAAGGACCCGGCCGCATCGCCCAGAAGCTGCATGGATTGCAGCACGTTGTAAGACATCATCGGGTTATAGACGTTCAGTTCGAAATGGCCCTGGCTGCCGGCAAAGCCCACGGCCGCGTCATTGCCCATGACATGGGCGCAGACCATGGTCAGCGCCTCGGCCTGGGTCGGGTTCACCTTGCCCGGCATGATCGAGGAACCCGGCTCGTTTTCCGGCAGGATCAATTCGCCCAGGCCCGAGCGCGGCCCCGAGCCCAACAGCCGCATGTCATTGGCGATCTTGAACAGGCTTGCCGCCACCGTCTTCAGCGCGCCCGAGAACATGACCATCGCGTCATGCGCCGCCAGCGCCTCGAACTTGTTGGGCGCGGTGACGAAAGGCAGGCCGGTGATCTTGGCGATCTCGGCCGCGATGGCCGTATCCCAGCCCTTCTTGGTGTTCAGCCCGGTCCCGACCGCGGTGCCGCCCTGGGCCAGTTCGTAAATGTCGTCCAAGGTCAGCTTGACCCGCTCGATCCCCTTCTGGACCTGGTGGGCATAGCCGCCGAATTCCTGGCCCAGCGTCAGCGGCGTCGCGTCCTGGGTATGGGTGCGGCCGATCTTGATGATGTCCTTGAATTCCTGCGCCTTCGCCACCAGCGCCTTGTGCAGCTTTTCCAGCCCCGGCAGCAGCACGTCGCGGGCCTGCATGGCAATGGCCACATGCATGGCGGTCGGGAAGGTGTCGTTCGACGACTGGCCCATGTTCACGTGATCGTTCGGATGCACCGGCTTTTTCGAGCCCAGCTCGCCGCCCAGGATCTCGATGGCGCGGTTCGAGATCACCTCGTTGGCGTTCATGTTCGACTGGGTGCCGGAGCCGGTCTGCCAGACCACCAGCGGAAAATTGTCGTCGAACTTGCCCGCGACGACTTCCGCGGCCGCCTGCACCATGGCCTTGCCGATTTCCGGGTCCAGCTTGCCGCTGGCCATGTTCACCTCGGCCGCGGCCTGCTTGATCGCCCCCAGCGCGCGGATGATCGGCACCGGCTGGCGCTCCCAGCCGATCGGAAAGTTCTGGATCGAGCGCTGGGTCTGGGCGCCCCAATACTTGTCGGCGGGAACCTCCAGCGGGCCGAAGCTGTCGGTCTCGGTGCGGGTGGTCTTGGTCATGGCATGCTCCCTCGCGATTTGCCGGCCTTGTAGCCCCGCCGCACCGGATTCGCAATTAGTATGCGAAAGTATGCAATTGCCGCCTAGAGGTCCTGGCGAAAGACATAGACCTGGGCCGGCGGCAGATTCGCCCAGATCCTGCGGCTCTTGCGATAGCTCAGGCCGAACCGCGCCCGCACCGCCTCGGAAAGCGGCGGCAGCGTCCCATAGGTGATCTGCACGAAGGGCGCCCCCGGCTTCATCACCGCCAGCGCCGCGCCCAGGATCGCGGCCTGAAGCCCGTCGGGCATCGGCAGCGTCGGCACGCCCGAAATCACCGCATCCAGCCCCTTGCGCCCCTGGTTCACCATTTCCTGCGCCGGCAGGTTGTGAACCCGGGTGC
>Ga0164243_10012736_pt1 | contig 11881 bp, 7 predicted proteins | sample OricompcompostOP_FD_108781 | JGI IMG/M metagenome (GOLD analysis project Ga0164243, IMG submission 108781) | Organic Plus compost microbial communities from Emeryville, California, USA - Original compost - Organic plus compost (OP) | ecosystem: Engineered > Solid waste > Mixed feedstock >...
GGGACGCCGGCGGCGAGCACCGTGGGGGCGAGCCGCACCAGCCCCAGGCCGCGGAGCCGGGGGTCCTCGACCAGGCCGGCCAGCAGAGCAGGGTCCTCGGCACGCAGGTAGCTCGACGCCGCCCCCGCGCGCAGCCGGCCGTGGCGGCGGGCGGCGTCTCGGACCAGGTACTCCAGCGGCTGCGGCACGCCGCTACGGGCGTGGGCGGCCAGCGCCTCCAGCAGCTCGTCGGCGGTGCTCCCGGCGTCCAGCGCCGCGCGGACGGACTCGGGGGTGAAGCGGACCGTGAGGGCGCCGCCGCGGGACTCGACCCGCGCCGACCGGTCCAGCAGGTCCTCCAGCGCCGGGCTGGGCCGCCCCGGCACGATCCCGGTGAGGTCGCCCTGCAGCAGCACCTCGTCGACGGGTGCCGGCAGGCCCCGGGCGAGCGCGCCGGCGGCCGCCTGCAACCGTGCCTCGGCGTCGTCGGCACCGCCTCCCGCGGGCACCGACGCGCGGCCCTGCTCGGACAGCGCGCCGGCCCCGAGCACGCCTATGCGGGCGGCCTCGGCCAGCACCTCGGTCACCGCGTGCGCCGGTGGAGCCGCCCGTGGGGTGCGCCAGCGCAGCAGCGCGAGCACGTCGTCCGGGGTGGGGGCCGCCCCGGCGGGCAGGCCACCGAGCACGTCGAGCACCGACCGACGCAGCCGCGGGGCCCAGCCGCGGCGAAGCTCCGGGTCCAGCGCCGCCTGCACCCCGCCGCGCTCGTCCCGCCCGCCGACCAGCCAGGGTGCGCGCGGCATCGCCAGCCAGACCGCCGCCAGGGTCGCCCAGCGCTCGGGGAGGTCGAGCGTGGTCCATTCGTCGGCCACGGCCGTGGGGACGAAGGACGGGTGCTCCTCTCCGTCGTCGGCCACCAGTCCCGCGGCCCCGGCGAGCTCCACGACGAACGCCGCCTCGGCCTCGTCCGTCTCCAGCGTCTGGGCGGTGCGGCGCAGGTCCCGCACGCCGAGCCCGCCCGAGCGCAGCACTCCCGGCGGGTGCTCCTCCCAGGCGCGGAGGAGTCGGGCGACGAGCCGGACCACCCGTTCGCCCGCGCTCGCGGCCTCCGCCGCGACGACCTCGGCCGGACGCACGGGCGCCGCGGGGACGGGCGGGCGGGCCGGCTCGCGGTGCGTGCGACCGCCGCGCAGCGCCAGGGCAACCCGCCGGGGCAGCACGACGTGCTGGGCGTCGCCGCGGACGAGCAGCCCCTGGGCCACCAGCCAGCGCACGGCCGCGGCGGCGGGGGTGCCGACCGCGGGCACCACGCCGACCGGTGGCCCCCAGGTCAGCGCGTCCAGGACGGCGCGAGCGCCCGCCGGGGCGGCGGCCAGCAGGGCGTCGAGAGGCGCCGGGTCGGCCGGGGCGGGGTCCGGCTCGGCACGGGCCGGCGCCGCGGCCGTCGTCGCGCGGTCCGGTGGCGTGGTGCTCTCCGCGGTGGACAGGCCGGCCGGGTACGGGCCCAGCAGGTCGGCGACTCCCGGCACGGTGTGCAGCCCGTCGTCTGCGTCGGGGTGCAGGAGCGCCGACCGCACCGCCGTCTCCACCGCTCGGGCCACCAGCGCGGCGTCGTCGGCGGGCGCGGTCGCGGCGTCGCCGCCGGTGCCTGCCCCGACGGCGGCCGCGAGCCGCTCGGCCGTGACCGGCTCGTCCTGCTCCAGGGCGGCGACGGCCTCCAGCACCTGCAGCACGCTCCCGTCCGCCCCGGCCAGCGCCCGCTCCAGGCTCGCCCGGCTCGTCGCCCGGACGGCCAGCGACGACAGCGTCGACGGCGACGGCGTGGCCAGGTCGGGGCGGCGGCGCAGCAGGTCGACGAGCTCGTCGTCGCTGCGCGTCCGCAGGTAGTCGGTGAACGGGGACATCCGCACCACGATACGTGCCGGGAGGGCCGCGGCGGGTGCCCCCGGTGCCCGTCACAGGCCTGTCGTCGAGGGCGTCCAGCCCGCTGAGGCCCGTCGCAGACCGCCCGAGCCCTCCGGGTGCGCCGAGGGCAGCCCGGGCCCCACGGGAGAGCCCCCCGGGCGGGAGCGCACACAGCCGGGCGCGGGACGATGTGCCCACGGAGCGCCTGGCGACGCGTCGTCGGGGAGCGCGTCGGGGCGTGTCGCCGGGAGAGGGAGAGCGGACGTGCAGCACGGCGAGCCGAGCAGGACGGCGTGGGGGGCCGCCGCGCACCGGGCCGCCCACCAGGTGCTCGACGGCGGACAGGTGTTCGCCGACCCGCTGGCGACCCGCGTCGTCGGGCCGCATCTCGAGGCGATCCTCGCGGACGCCCGTGCGCATCCGCAGAAGGCGCTGCTGCGCCGCTTCATCGCGGTCCGGCACCGGTTCGGGGAGGACGCCCTCGTCCGGCGGGTGGCGTCAGGGACCGAGCAGGTCGTGGTGCTCGGCGCCGGCCTGGACACGGTCGCCTACCGGCGTGCCGCCGGCGTCGACGGCGTCGTCGCCGGGCCTCGTGTGTTCGAGGTGGACCATCCGGCGACGCAGGGCTGGAAGCACACGGTGCTGGCCGAGGCGCGGGTCGTCGTGCCGTCGGGGGTGACGTACGTGCCGGTGGACTTCGAGACGCAGGACCTGTCGTTCGAGCTGGCCGCTGCGGGCTTCGACGCGAGCGCACCGGCGTTCTTCCTGTGGCTCGGCGTGGTGCCGTACCTGACCCCGCAGGCGGTCCGCGACACGTTGCGGCGGATCGCCGCGGTGCCCGGCGCGGCGGTGGTCTTCGACTACGCGAACCCGGTGGAGTCGCTCGGCGAGCGCGCGCGGTCGTACCACCAGCGCCGGGCCGAGCGGGTGCGCGCCCTCGGGGAGCCGTTCCGCACGTACCTCGACACGGACCGGCTTGCCGCCGAGCTGGCCGCCCTGGGCCTGCCGGTGGTGGCGGACCTGGGGCCGCAGGACATCGCCGTCCGCTACTTCGGGGTGAGGGCGGACTCGGCGGGGCCGGGCCGGTCGGGCGGCCACGTCGTGCTGGCCACCGCACAGGACTGAGCCGGCGGCGGCGCTGCAGCACGATCCGTGCGGCCGCGGTGTCGGTGCGGGACCCGAGCCCTGTGGCCGGGTGCGGCACCTGCAGGACGGGCCGGACCGACGCGGAGCGTGCGGTGCTCGGTGAGGGTCAGCGCCGCCGGTCGGTCGGCGGTGCGGTGCTCGCGCGGACGACCAGCGGCGCCGGCACCACCAGGTGGTGGTCGCTGAGCTGCTGCGGGCCGTGCTCCATCTGCCGCAGCAGCAGGCCGACCAGCTCCGCGCCGATGCGGACGAAGTCCTGCCGCACGGTGGTCAGCGGCGGCCACAGGTACTCCGCGATCGGGATGTCGTCGAAACCGACGACCGAGACGTCCTGCGGCACCCGCAGGCCGTGCTCGAACAGCGCGCGCACGAGGCCGGCGGCCATCTCGTCGTTGGCGGAGAAGACGGCCGTGATCTGCGGGTCCTGGGCGATGCGGTGGCCCAGCTCGTAGCCGGAGCGCGAGGACCAGTCGCCCTGGTACACCGCCGGGACGGGGCGGCCGGCGGCACGCAGCGCGTCGCGCCACGCCTCGGCGCGCACGGTCGCGGGCACCGAGCCGACCGGGCCGGCGAGGTGGTGGACCGTGGCGTGGCCGAGGTCGAGCAGGTGCTGCACGGCCTGCGTCGTCCCGGTCGCCTGGTCGGCGCCCACGGCCGGGTGGTGCCCGGCGAAGCGTGAGTCGGACACGGCGACGGGCAGACGCGCCGGCAGGGCGAGCGTGGTGGGGGTGACGGTCTCCGCGCGGATGATGACCAGACCGTCGATCGACTGGTGGCTGAGCCGCTGCACGGCCTCGTCCACCTGAGCCGACGAGGGGCTCTCCACGTCGACCAGCGTGACGGTGTAGCCGGCGGCACGGGCCGCCTCCACGACGCCCTCGACGGTGCGGGACTCGCCGGTACGAGCGAGCTGGTGCGCGATGACGCCGAGCGTGCCGAAGCTCCCGTACCGCAGGGCGCGGGCGGCGTGGTTCGGTGAGTAGCCCAGCTGCTCCATCGCGTCGAGCACGCGCTTGCGGGTGGTGGGGCGGACGTTGTCGAAGCCCATCGACACCCGCGACACGGTGGTCTGGGAGACCCGCGCGAGCCGCGCGACGTCCGCGATGGAGGCGCGCGGCTGCGCGGGCGGCGGCGTCGTCTCGTGAGTCATGGTGGGCAGCATATGGCAACGTCACCATCGTGATGTTCACGAGGTTGACGCGTCCGGCGCGGACGTGCCAACCTGGCCGCCGGACAGAAATGGTGACGTCACCATTCCGGGCACGAAGGGGTGACCCCGTGACACAGGCAGTGGCGACGGGCGCGCTCGCGACGGGTGGGCTCGCCGGTGCGGTGCACGCGCCGCGTCGGTCCCGGCGGTCCTGGAAGGGTTGGGGCTTCGTCGGCCCGTTCATGCTCGTGTTCGCGCTGGTCTTCCTGGCGCCGATCGTCTACTCGATCTACCTGAGCCTGTACCGGCAGCAGCTCGTCGGCGGGAACGCCTTCGTCGGGTTCGCCAACTACACCCGCGCGTTCGGCGACCCGCAGTTCTGGTCCGCGGTGGGCCGGGTGGCGCTGTTCCTCGTCGTGCAGGTGCCGATCATGCTCGGCATCGCACTGCTGGTGGCGCTCGCCCTCGACTCCGGCCGGCTGTACGGGCGCAGCTTCTTCCGCATCTCGATCTTCCTGCCCTATGCGGTCCCCGCCGTCGTCGCCGCGCTCATGTGGGGCTTCATGTACGGCACCCGGTTCGGCCTGATCGGCAACCTCAACGACGCCCTCGGTGTGCAGCTGCCGAACCCGCTCGGCCCGCAGTGGGTGCTGACCGCGATCGGCAACATCGTGACCTGGGAGTTCGTCGGCTACAACATGCTGATCTTCTACTCGGCGCTGCGCACGATCCCCACGTCGCTGTACGAGGCCGCCGAGATCGACGGCGCAGGACAGTGGCGCATCGTGCGGGCCATCAAGCTCCCCGCCATCCGTGGGGCGCTGGTCATCGCGACGATCTTCTCGATCATCGGCAGCTTCCAGCTCTTCAACGAGCCGAGCATCCTGCAGAGCCTGGCGCCCAACACCATCACGACGTACTTCACGCCCAACCTGTACGCGTACTCGCTGTCGTTCTCCGGCCAGCAGTACAACTACTCGGCCACGGTGGCGATCATCATGGGCGTCCTCACCATGGTCGTCGCCTACGTGGTGCAGCTGCGCGGCATGCGACGGGAGGTCTGAGCCGTGGCGACGACGACGCCCACGCTGTCGCGCACCCCCGCAGCCGCCCGCCCCGTGCGGCTGCGCACCGGCCGGCGGCGCTCGGTCGACCGCCCGCGCCGCAGCGTGCTGCTCACCGTGCTGACCGCGATCGTCCTCGTCTACTCGCTGGTGCCGCTCGTCTGGCTGCTCGTCAACGCGACCAAGACGCAGGCGGGGCTGTTCGGCTCCTTCGGCCTGTGGTTCGCCGACGACTTCGCCCTCGGCAGCAACGTGGTCGACACGCTCACCTACGACGGCGGCATCTTCGTGCGGTGGCTGCTCAACACGCTGCTGTACGTCGTGGTCGGTGCGGGCGGAGCCACCGCGCTCGCCGTGCTCGGCGGCTACGGGCTGGCCAAGTTCCGCTTCCCGGGCAAGCGCGCGGTCTTCGCGGTCGTCATCGGGGCGGTCGCGGTGCCCGGCACGGCGCTGGCGGTGCCGACCTTCCTCATGTTCAGCAAGCTCGGCCTGACGAACACGCCCTGGTCGGTGATCATCCCGTCGCTCATCTCGCCGTTCGGGCTCTACCTCATGTGGACGTTCGCCTCCGAGGCGGTCCCCGCCGAGCTGCTGGAGGCGGCGCGCATGGACGGTGCCGGGGAGCTGCGCACCTTCGTCCGGGTCGTGCTGCCGCTGCTCGCCCCCGGCATCGTCACGGTGGCGCTGTTCACCATGGTCGCGACGTGGAACAACTACTTCCTGCCGCTGATCATGCTGAAGGACCCCGACTGGTACCCGCTGACCCTCGGTCTCAACGCGTGGAACGCGCAGGCCGCCACCGCGGGCGGCCAGGCGATCTTCAACCTCGTCATCACCGGCTCGGTGCTGACGATCCTGCCCCTGGTCGCGGCGTTCCTGCTGCTCCAGCGCTACTGGCAGTCCGGTCTGGCGGCTGGCTCGGTCAAGGAGTAGCGCGTGCACCCCCCGGCGTCCACGTCGCCGTCCGCCCGATGGTGACGTCACCACAGTTCCCGACAACGAAGTGAGAGGACCTCGTATGACCCCCACCAGGTTCAGGACCGCGCTGCGCGGCGCGGCCGTCGCGGCAGCGCTCGGGCTGGCGCTGACCGCGTGCAGCGGCTCCGGGGACGAGCCCGGCGACGGTGCCGGCAGCGCCGGCGGCGGCAGCGACGCCGACCTGTCCGGCTCGCTCACCGTCTGGGCGTGGGAGCCGACGCTCAAGCAGGTCGTCGCCGACTTCCAGGCCGAGCACCCGGACGTGACGATCGACCTCGTCAACGCCGGCACCGGCAACGACGAGTACACCGCCCTGCAGAACGCCGTCCAGGCCGGCTCCGGCGTCCCCGACGTCGCGCAGGTCGAGTACTACGCCCTGCCGCAGTTCGCCATCGGTGGCGCGCTGGCCGACCTCACCGACCTGGGCGCCGGTGACCTCGAGGGCACGTTCACCCCCGGCCCGTGGTCCTCGGTGCACTCCGGCGACGGCATCTACGGCCTGCCGATGGACTCCGGGCCGATGGCGCTGTTCTACAACAAGGACGTCTTCGACCAGTACGGCGTCCAGGTGCCCACCACCTGGGACGAGTACGTGGCCGCGGCCAAGGCGCTGCACGCGGCGAACCCCGACGTCTACATCGCCAACGACACCGGGGACGCCGGCTTCACCACGAGCATGATCTGGCAGGCCGGTGGCGAGCCGTACACCGTCGACGGCACCGACGTGACGATCGACTTCTCCGACGCCGGTAGCCAGAAGTTCGCCGACCTGTGGCAGCAGCTCATCGACGACGACCTGCTGGCGCCGATCAGCTCGTGGAGCGACGAGTGGTACACCGGCCTGGGCAACGGGACCATCGCCACGCTCACCATCGGCGCCTGGATGCCCGCCAACCTCGAGTCCGGCGTGCCGGACGGCTCGGGCCAGTGGCGGGTCGCGCCGATGCCGCAGTGGCAGCCCGGCGACTCGGCTACCTCCGAGAACGGCGGCTCGGCGCTGTCCGTCCCCGACGCGAGCAAGAACAAGGAGCTGGCGTACGCGTTCATCGAGTACGCCGACGCCGGTGACGGCGTGCAGACCCGCATCGACGGCGGGGCCTTCCCCGCCACGACCGCCGAGCTGCAGTCCGACGCGTTCGTCGGCAAGGAGTTCGACTACTTCGGCGGTCAGAAGGTCAACGAGATCCTCGCGCAGTCGGCGCAGGACGTCGTCGAGGGCTGGCAGTACCTGCCGTTCCAGGTCTACGCCAACTCGATCTTCAACGACACCGTCGGGCAGGCCTACGTCGGGGGCACCAGCCTCGCCGACGGGCTGAAGGCCTGGCAGGACGCCTCCATCCAGTACGGCGACGAGCAGGGCTTCACGACCCACTGAGGCCCGCACGGGCGTCCCGCGCCCGCGCTGCGGGGCCGGCGGCTCTCCTCCCGCCGTCGGCCCCGCCTGCTCTCGTCGGGCCCTCCGCCGGCCTCGACAGCCCTCCACCAGCACCAGCAAGTCAAGGAGCCGGACCGCGCCATGGCGACGTTCGAGATCGGCGAGCACGACTTCCTGCTCGACGGTCGGCCCTACCAGGTCATCAGCGGTGCGCTGCACTACTTCCGGGTGCACCCCGCGCAGTGGGCCGACCGCATCCACAAGGCGCGCCTCATGGGGCTCAACACCATCGAGACCTACGTCGCGTGGAACGTCCACGCGCCCGAGCCGGACGTCTTCGACCTGACCGGTCCGCGCGACCTGGGCCGGTTCCTCGACCTGGTGGCCGCCGAAGGGATGCACGCGATCGTGCGCCCCGGGCCGTACATCTGCGCGGAGTGGGACAACGGCGGCCTGCCGGCCTGGCTGTTCGCCCGGCCCGGGGTGGGGGTGCGACGCGACGAGCCCGTCTACCTGGACGCGGTGTCGGACTACCTCTCCCACGTGCTGCCGCTGGTCGCCGAGCGCCAGGTCACCCGCGGCGGGCCGGTCGTCGCCGTGCAGGTCGAGAACGAGTACGGGGCCTACGGGGACGATGCGAGCTACCTGCGCACCCTCGCCGCGCTGACCCGCGCGCAGGGCATCGAGGTGCCGCTGGTGACCTGCGACCAGGCCGACGACGCGATGCTCGCCCGCGGCGGCCTGCCCGAGCTGCACCGCACCGCCACCTTCGGCTCGCGCAGCACCGAGCGGCTCGCCACGCTGCGCCGGCACCAGCCCACCGGTCCGCTCATGTGCATGGAGTTCTGGGACGGCTGGTTCGACTCCTGGGGCCGCCCGCACCGCACCACGGCGCCGGAGCAGACCGCCCGCGAGCTGGACGACCTGCTCGCCGCGGGGGCCTCGGTGAACATCTACATGTTCCACGGCGGGACCAACCCCGGGCTGACCAACGGGGCGAACGACAAGGGGCAGTACCTGCCCATCACGACCTCCTACGACTACGACGCCCCGCTGGCCGAGGACGGCACCGCCACCGCCAAGTTCCACGCGATGCGCAAGGTCATCGCGCGCTACGCCCCCGTGCCCGACGAGCTGCCGGCCGAGCGCGTCCCGGCCCCCGTGCTCGACGTCGACCTGCCACAGCGGGTGCCGCTGGCGGACGTCGTCGGGCTGCTCGGCACCCCGCGCTCCTGGGACCGGCTCCCCACCGCCGACGAGGCGGGGCAGTGGTCCGGCCTCACCCTCTACCTGACCGATGTGACCGCGCGGGACCGCGCGGTCACGTTCGCGGAGGTGCGCGACCGGGCGCTGGTCACGCTGGACGACGAGCCGGTCGGCACGCTGTCGCGCACCGCCGGCGAGCGGACTCTCGCGCTGCCCGGCCGCGGCGGACGGCTCGGCGTGCTGGTGGAGGACCAGGGGCGGGTCAACTACGGGCCGCGCATCGGTGAGCCCAAGGGGCTGGTCGGCCCGGCCCGCACGGCCGTGCGCGAGCTCACCGCCTGGCAGACGCTGCCCGTCGCGCTCGACCCGCTGCCCACCGCCGTGCTCGACGCGCTGCGGTCGGCGGGGAGCGGCGGCCCGGACCTAGCGGCGGATGTCGGCTCGCCGCTGGCCGGGCCGGTGTGGACGCGCGGCACCTTCTCCTCGGTGGCGGGCGCCGACCACTTCCTGCGGCTCGACGGCTGGACCAAGGGCTTCGTCTGGGTCAACGGCACGCTGCTCGGCCGGTACTGGAGCGCTGGCCCGACCGGCACGCTGTACGTGCCGGGCCCGTTGGTGCACGCCGGCGACAACGAGCTGGTCGTGCTGGAGCTGCACGCGACGGGCGCGGCCCGCGTACGGTTCGTCGCGGCGCCCGACCTGGGACGGACGGAGGAGTGACCCCGGTGGACCCGCACATCCGCTTCACCTCGACCCGGCTGGCCGACGGCCGCGAGCTGGTCTACGTGGACGACAGTGAGCCGTACGTCTCGGGGGCGGCCACCCGCCGGCTCGACGACCCCCGGCCGCTGCGGGACCGCTTTGCCCCGGTGCCCGGCCCCGACGGCATGACGGTGCCCGTCGTCGGTCCGCAGATGCGGCGCGACCCGCTCACCGGGGACTGGATCCCCATGGCGACGCACCGCATGGACCGCACGTTCCTGCCCGCGGCCGACGCCTGCCCGCTGTGCCCGGCCAAGCCGGGAGCGGCCTACTCCGACGGGGAGATCCCCGACACGGACTACGACGTGGCCGTCTTCGAGAACCGCTTCCCGGCGCTGCTGCAGGTGCCCGGGCACGAGGCGGGCGGGGACGGGACGACGCTGGTGGACGACGAGCCGCTGTGGCAGGCCCGTCCGGCGGCCGGCCGGTGCGAGGTCGTCGTGTTCTCCTCCGACCACGACGCGTCCTTCGCGGACCTGTCCCCACGGCGGGCGCGCACCATCGTCGACACCTGGGCGCAGCGCACGCAGGCGCTGTCCGCGCTGCCCGGTGTCGAGCAGGTGTTCTGCTTCGAGAACCGCGGCCGGGAGATCGGCGTGACGCTGCCGCACCCGCACGGGCAGATCTACGCGCTGCCGTACGTCACCCCACGCACGCAGGCGATGCTCGGGCAGGCCGCCGCGCACCGTGAGCGCACCGGCCGCTCGCTGCTGCGGGACGTCCTCGACGCCGAGCGTCGGGCCGGTACCCGGGTGGTGCTGGAGAGCACGCACTGGACGGCGTACGTCCCCGCGGCCGCCCGCTGGCCCGTCGAGGTCCACCTGGCCCCGCACCGCGACGTGCCGGACCTGCCCGCGCTGGACGACGACGAGCGTGACGACCTGGCGGTGACCTACCTGGAGCTGTTGCGCCGGCTGGACCGGTTCTTCGTCGACCCGGTCAGCGGCGCGTCCATCCCGCTGCCGTACATCGCCGGCTGGCACCAGGCCGTCGTCGGGCCGGGCCGGGACCTGGGGCGGCTGCACCTGCAGGTGTTCTCCGTGCTGCGCGCTCCCGGCAAGCTCAAGTACCTGGCCGGGGTGGAGTCCGGCATGGCGGCGTGGATCAGTGACACCACGCCGGAGCGGATCGCCGCGCGGCTGCAGGAGCTGGGGTCGCAGGAGGTCGGGTCGGGCGGGGCCCGTCCGCGGGAGGCGGGCGCGTGAGCCCGGCGGACGGCCGACCGGTCGGCGTGCCGGACCCGGTCGTGCCGGACCAGGCCGCGCCGGGCAGCGGTGCCGGCGAGGGTGTGCCCGGTGTGCTCGTCGCCTGGCCGCGTGCGGAGGGTGCACGGCGGGCGCAGGAGCTGTTCCGGGAGCGCTTCGGCACGGAGCCCGACGGGGTCTGGTCCGCCCCGGGACGGGTGAACGTCGTCGGCGAGCACACCGACTACAACGCCGGGCTGTGCCTGCCCGTCGCGCTGCCGCACCGGACCTACGTCGCGCTGCGACGCACGGACGGGGACGAGGTGCGGGTCGCCTCCCGGCAGGAGGGTGACGGACTGTGGACGGCGCCCGTGACTGCCGTGGGGCCGGGGACCGTGCACGGGTGGGGGACGTACGTCGCGGGGGTGGCGTGGGCGCTGGGTGGCGTCGACGCGTCGGTGCCGGCGCGCGGCTTCGACGCCGCGGTGGACTCCTGCGTCCCGTACGGGGCGGGGCTGTCCTCGTCGGCCGCGCTGGAGTGCGCGACGGCCGTCGCGCTGGACGAGCGGCTCGGGCTGGGGCTGGCCGCCGCCGACGCGGGCCGCGAGCGTCTGGTCGAGGCCTGCATCCGGGCCGAGAACGAGGTTGCGGGGGCCGCCACCGGAGGCATGGACCAGGCGGCGGCGCTGCTGTCCCGCCCCGGTCACGCGCTGCTGCTCGACACCCGGGACGGCTCGCGCCGGCAGGTCCCGCTCGACCTGGCGGCGCACGGGCTGGCGCTGCTCGTCGTGGACACCCGCGCCGAGCACCGGCTCAACGACGGCCAGTACGGGCTGCGCCGGTGGACGTGCGAGGCCGCCGCCGAACGCCTCGGGGTCACCAGCCTGCGCGAAGTGGACCTCGGCGGGCTCGACGCCGCCCTGGAGCGCATCGACGGCCCGCTCACGCTGCCCGACGGCCGCACCGTCGACGCCGCGACGGCCCGCCGCCGCGTGCGGCACGTCGTCAGCGAGATCGCCCGCGTCGGGGCCGTGGTGGACCTGCTGGACGCCGGCCTGCCCGGCGAGATCGGCCCGCTGCTCGACGCCTCGCACGCCTCGCTGCGTGACGACTACGAGGTCAGCAGCAGCGA
>Ga0164243_10012737_pt1 | contig 11881 bp, 10 predicted proteins | sample OricompcompostOP_FD_108781 | JGI IMG/M metagenome (GOLD analysis project Ga0164243, IMG submission 108781) | Organic Plus compost microbial communities from Emeryville, California, USA - Original compost - Organic plus compost (OP) | ecosystem: Engineered > Solid waste > Mixed feedstock >...
AGAAGCTCCTGCTGGCGACCGGCGCCTCGCCCCGCGTCCTTCCGATCCCCGGGCACGACCTTCCCGGTGTGCACATGCTGCGGCGGCTGGACGACTCGGAAGCGCTGAAGGCGCAGCTGGCGCACGGCGGCAAACGGCTCGTCCTCGTCGGTTCGGGATGGATCGGCATGGAGGTCGCGGCCACCGCTCGCGAGCTCGGCAACGACGTGACGATCCTCGAGCGTGACGCCGTCCCGCTCGCGGCGGCGCTCGGAGAGCAGATGGGCAGCGTGTTCCGCCGTCTCCACGAGGAGCACGGGGTCGACCTCCGCACGTCCGTGAACGTCGAGCGGATCGCGGGGTCCGACCGTGCCACCGGCGTGGTCGTGGACGGCGAGACCGTCACGGCGGACCTCGTGCTGATAGGGATCGGCGCGGTTCCCGACACCCGGCTCGCCGAGGACGCGGGGATCGAGGTCGATCGAGGCATCCTCACCGATGCGTCGCTGCGGACGAGCGCTGCCGATGTGCTCGCGGCCGGAGACGTCGCCAACGCGATGCATCCCGTGCTCGGGCAGCGACTGCGCAGCGAGCACTGGGCGAATGCGCTCAACGCCGGGCCCGTGGCCGCACGGGTCATGCTCGGGCAGGATGCCGTGCACGACATGATCCCCTACTTCTACACCGACCAGTTCGACCTCGGGATGGAGCTGAGCGGATACCCGCCCCTCATGAAGGATGCTCGGCTGGTCGTGCGCGGAGATGTCGACGCACGCGAGTTCATCGCGTTCTGGGTCCAGGGGCGGCGCGTGGTCGGAGGGATGAACGTCAACATCTGGGACGTCAACGAGACGGTGCAGAAGCTCATCTCCTCGGGAGCCGACGTCGATCCGGACGCTCTCGCCGACGCGGGACTCGCCCTGGACGACCTGGTCCCGGCGTGATGGTCGCTCCGCAGCTGGAGCACCCGGTGCGGACGATTGGCGACCGACGCATCGACTTCTCGCGGCGTCTGGCCGTGATGGCGATCGTGAACCGCACTCCGGACTCGTTCTACGACCACGGCGCGACATATGCCCTCGAGGCCGCCGTCGCGGCCGGACGCGCCGCTTTCGAGGCAGGAGCCGACATCGTGGACGTGGGCGGTGTGAAGTTCGCACCCGGCCCTGCGATTCCGGTCGAGGAGGAGATCGACCGCGTCGTGCCGGTCGTGCGGGAGCTGGCGCCGTTCGGTCCGGTGAGCGTCGACACGTTCGAGCCCCTCGTGGCCCGTGCCGCGATCGAGGCGGGAGCGGCCGTGATCAACGACACGACGGGCGTCCACGACCCGGCGATGGCCGACGTGGTGGCCGATTCGAGTGCGACGCTCATCGTGGCGCACAGCCTGGCCGCGCCGCGCACGCAACTGCCGCAGCCACGATACGGCGATGTCATCGGCGACATCGCGGCGTTCCTGCGGGCCCGCGTCGACCTGGCCGTGGCGCATGGGGTGTCCCGGGAACGCCTCATCATCGACCCCGGGCACGACCTCAACAAGAACACCCGGCACTCACTCGAGCTGACTCGTCGATTGGGGGAGCTGAACGCTCTCGGGCTGCCTCTGCTGGTGGCGCTGTCGAACAAGGACTTCATCGGCGAGACCCTGGACCGGGACCGCGATGAGCGCCTGGCCGGATCGCTGGCCGCTACCGTCTTCTGCGTCATGCAGGGAGCACGACTCGTGCGGGTGCACAATGTCCGTGAGACCGTGGACGCCCTTCGGATGATCGAGGCGATCCTCGAGTGGCGAAGCCCTGCGTACATGCTGCACAACACCCGACCCGAGGGGAACGAGTGAGACCCACGCGCGATGACCTGATCGCCGCTTACGGGTTGGACGACCGGACCGCCCCTCGTGTCCGCATGAACTTCGTCTCCAGCGCCGACGGAGCCGTCGCGCTCCACGGACGCAGCGGCACGCTGGGCGGACGTACCGACCGGGCGCTCATGGAGGTGCTGCGCGGGATGGCCGATGTCATCGTGGTCGGCGCCGGCACGGTCCGGGTCGAGGGGTACGGCGCCGTGACGCCGACGGCAGAGGATGCCGCCTGGCGACGTGAACAGGGGCTGCCGGCCGCGCCGCGACTCGCCGTCGTCAGCGGGGAGCTGAACCTGTCGCCGGACGACGCGGTGTTCGCCGAGGCGGCCGGACGGCCCCTTGTGGTGACACGGGCGTCGTCGCCCGCAGACCGCCGGGCCGAGCTCGCGCAGGTCGCGGATGTCGTCGTGTGCGGCGACGCGACCGTGGATCTGACGCAGATGGTCGCCCATTTCACGGATCAGGGGATGCCGCAGATCCTCAGCGAAGGGGGTCCGCACTTGTTCGGCTCGCTGCTGGACGCGGATCTGGTCGACGAGGTGTGCCTGACCGTCGCGCCGAGGCTCGTCGGCGGAGGGGCTGGACGCATCGTCCAGGGAGCGACGGAAGGCGATCGCGGGTATTCGCTGCGCAGCATCCTCCACGACGACGACGGCTTCGTGTTCCTGCGCTACGCGCGTTGACCTGGGGCACCCGCCACGCCGGCGCTACCGAGCCGTTTCAGCCCGTTCTGCGCGAATTCATCGGAAAGGTTCAGTTGGACACGCGCGTGCGCTAGGTTCTGTCCATCGCGCGCGACACACCCCGTCCGCGAGCGTCGGCAGAACGGAGACAGACCGTGATTTCTCACAAGACCCCCTCCGGCACACGGCTCGCGGGAGCGGCCGCGATCGGCGTGACCGCGGCCCTGGCCATCGCGGTGAGCGCACCCGCGCAGGCCGCACCCGGCAAGCCTCACACCCCGAACGGCCCCACCGTCGAGGTGCAGCTCTTGTCGTTCAACGACTTCCATGGCAATCTCGAGGCGCCCGGCGGCTCCAGCGGACGGCTCGTCGTCGACCATTCGCTGACGCCGGGAGCGACGGCCCCGACCGACGTGACGGCGAATGTCGGGGGCGTGGAATATCTCGCCACTCATCTCGCCCAGGCCCGGGAGGGGCATCCGTATTCCCTGACCGTCGCCGCCGGCGACCTCATCGGCGCCTCGCCGCTGCTGTCGGGCGCCTTCCATGACGAGCCGTCGGTCCTGGCCATGAACGCGCTGGGACTCGACGTGTCGGCGGTGGGCAACCACGAGTTCGACGAGGGGTACCGCGAGCTGCAGCGGATGGCCGGCGGCGGCTGCATCGACGACGGCGACGGCGCCGACAACCAGAACTCGTGCCCCGACGGCGCGTTCCCCGGTGCGGACTTCGACTATCTGGCCGCGAACGTCGTCAAGGAAGGCACGGATCAGACGATCCTGCCCGCATACGCGATCAAGAACATCAAGGGCGTCAAGATCGGCTTCATCGGGATGACGCTGCAGGACACCCCCTCGATCGTCACCGCCGCGGGCGTGGCGGGCCTGCAGTTCAAGGACGAGGTCGAGACCGCGAACGCACTCGTGCCGGTGCTGCGCGCGAAGGGGGTCCACGCGATAGTCGTGCTGATCCATCAGGGCGGTGTGCCCGGTCAGCAGACGTGGTACGGCCCGGACGGGAAGCCCTACACCGTGAACCCGTCGTACGACGCCGCGTGCGCCGACGGCGCGCAGCTGGACCCGACGAGCCCCATCATCCCGATCGCGCAGGGTCTCGATCCCGAGATCGACATTGTCATCTCCGGTCACACCCACCAGCCGTACGTGTGCGACATCAAGGATCCGGCCGGCAACGACCGTATGGTGACATCCGCGTCGTCGTTCGGCCGGCTCTTCACCGGCACGACGCTCACATACGACCGTCGCACGCAGGACATCGTGCGCACGTCGGTCGCCAGCGCGAACATGCTCGTGACCAGGGACGTCCCGAAAGACGCCGCTCAGACGGGGATCATCGACCACTACAAGGAGCTCGTGTCGCCCATCGCGAGCAAGGTGATAGGTCACGTCTCCGAGGATGTGACCCGAAGCCAGAACGCCGCGGGCGAATCGGCCCTGGGAGACCTGATCGCGGACGCCCAGCTGGCCGACCCGAGCGTCGTCGGTCCGTACGGCGCGCCGGTGATCGCGCTCATGAACCCCGGCGGCATCCGCGCTGATCTCACGTACACGGCCTCGTCCTGGGGCGAGGACGCCGGAGACGTCACGTTCGAGGAGGCCTTCACCGTCCAGCCGTTCAACAACTACCTGGTCTCGCTCGATCTCACCGGCGCCCAGATCAAGCAGCTGCTGACCGAGCAGTGGAGCGGCGCCAACTCCGGCACGGGACGCAAGATCCTGCAGGTGAGCGAGGGCTTCGCGTACTCGTACAGCGGGACGACGCTCGGACCGGTGACCTTGGACGGGGCGCCGTTGGAGGACGCCGCGACGTATCGCGTCGTGACGAACAACTTCCTCGCCGGGGGCGGAGACAACTTCCCGACGTTCCTGGACGCCCAGAACGTGTACTACGGGGGCCTGGACATCGATGCGTTCGCCGCTTACCTGTCGGGGCACAGCCCGTACACGCCGGCACCGCTCCAGCGCATCACCGCGCAGTAGGGGGAGGGTGCCGCGAACGGCCGGTGTCGTCGTCGGCACCGGCCGTCGCACGGTCCTGCAGCGGGCGCCGGCCACGCGCGGGCGTCCTGCCGGTGCCGGCCGGGACGCCCGCGATCGTGCGGCGCATGCGGTAAGGTCAGGCGGCCGCGAGGCGGTCTGCGTCCAGGATCGTGTAGCTGTAGCCCTGCTCGGCCAGGAAGCGCTGCCGGTTCTGGGCGAAGTCCTGGTCGACGGTGTCACGGGCGATGAGCGTGTAGAAGCTCGCCGTGTGCCCCGACTCCTTCGGACGCAGCAGCCGGCCCAGTCGCTGAGCCTCCTCCTGGCGGGAGCCGAAGGTTCCCGACACCTGGATGGCCACGGACGCTTCGGGAAGGTCGATCGAGAAGTTCGCGACCTTCGAGACCACGAGCAGGTCGATCGTCCCCTCCCGGAAGGCCTGATACAGCTGTTCGCGCTCGTCGACGGGGGTTGCCCCGGTGATCTTGGGCGCGTCGAGGGCCTCGGCGAGCACGTCGATCTGGTCGAGGTACTGTCCGATCACGAGGATCCGCTCGCCCCGGTGCTTGGCGACGAGGTCGCGCACGACGTCGATCTTGGCCGGAGCGGTGGCGGCGAGACGGTATCGCTCCTCGTCGGCCGACGCCGCATACTCCAGGCGCTCGTCGTCGGGCAGGTCCACTCGGACCTCGTAGCAGACGGCAGGGGAGATGAAGCCCTGGGACTCGATCTCCTTCCAGGGCGCGTCGAAGCGCTTGGGGCCGATGAGGCTGAACACGTCGCCTTCGCGGCCGTCCTCCCGCACCAGCGTCGCGGTGAGCCCCAGCCGGCGCCGTGCCTGCAGATCGGCCGTGAGCTTGAACACCGGGGCCGGCAGCAGGTGCACTTCGTCGTAGACGATGAGGCCCCAGTCGAGGGCGTCCAGCAGGGCGAGATGCGCGTACTGTCCCTTCCGCTTCGCGGTGAGGATCTGGTAGGTCGCGATCGTGACGGGCTTGATCTCCTTGACCTGGCCCGAGTACTCGCCGATCTCGTCCTCGGTGAGGCTCGTGCGACGCAGCAGCTCGTCGCGCCACTGCCGGGCGCTGACCGTGTTGGTCACCAGGATCAGGGTCGTGGTCTTGGTCTCGGCCATCGCGCCGGCGCCCACGAGCGTCTTGCCCGCGCCGCAGGGCAGCACCACGACACCCGATCCGCCCTCGGTGAACTTCTCGACCGCGGTGTGCTGGTAGGGCCGCAGGTGCCAGCCCTCCTCACGCAGCTCGATCGGATGCGGCGTGCCCGGCGTGTAGCCGGCGAGGTCCTCGGCGGGCCAGCCGATCTTGAGCAACTCCTGCTTGATAGCCCCCCGCGCCCACGCGTCGACGATGTAGGCATCGGGTGAAGGATGACCGATCAGCAGCGGCGCGATGCGCTTGTTCCTCGACACTTCGGCGAGCACGGCGGCATCGCTCGATCGCAGCACGAGCGATCCGTCGTGATCGCGGTCGATCGTCAGCCGGCCGTACCTGCCGACGGTCTCGCGGATGTCGACCGTCACCGACGGCGGCACCGGGAACTTCGACCATCGGTCGAGAGTGGCCAGCATGTCGTCGGCCTCGTGGCCGGCCGCGCGGGCGTTCCACAGCCCGAGCCGGGTGATCCGGTACGTGTGGATGTGCTCGGGGGCGCGCTCCAGCTCTGCGAAGATCGCCAGCTCGTGGCGGGCGGACTCGGCATCAGGGTGCGCCACCTCGAGCAGCACGGTGCGATCGCTCTGCACGATGAGGGGGCCGTTGGACATAACCGTCCATTCTACCGGGGCTCGACCCCGACGATGCTCGAGACCGGAACCGTGCGCTCGATGTCCGCGGCTCGGTCCCGCCCGCGCAGCCGGCCGCCGCCGAGCCCGGTCGCCTCCATCGTGAACGAGCGCTCGGTGCCGTCGGGCATGCGCACCGTCACCGAGACCTCGCTGTGCGTGCGCACGGCCTGCTCCAGTTCGCGCTCCAGCCACGCGGTGCCGGTGTCGCTTTCGCTGTGTGCCAGGAGGTGCTCGGCCAGCGGCATCAGGGCATCGGCCGGATCGGCGGGCACGATCCTCTCCCGCGGCGGATGCCTGCGCAGCGGCTCCGGCCGGCCCGCGGCGTCCACCGCGATCACCGGGTAGCGCGCGTCGGCGAGCGTCCAGAACACGGCATCGCGGGAGACCCCCGATACGAGCGACTCGTCCTCGGGGGTGAGCCCGACCGCGCGCAGCGCGTGGTCGACGGCGATCGTGCGCAGCAGCTGCGGATCCGTGCTCGTCACGCGCGTGCGGCCCGCCGGGTCGACGCCGACGTGCACGAGACCGTGGCGGGCTTCGGCCTGTTCGATGAGATAGTCCAGCGGCTGCGGGATGCCGGTCAGCGACATGTCGCCGAGAAACGCGCGAATCGACGCGGCATCCTCCCCGGCCGCCACCGCGGCGGCCAGCGTGTCGGAGGTGAACCTATACGTGGATGCCTCGGCGCGGGACTCTCGCAGGGCCATCGTCCGAAGACGCAGATCCAGCGGCGATCGCAGCGGACCCGGCGCGATAGCCGTCAGATCGGCCTGAAGGTAGATCTTGTCGATCTCGGCAGGAAGCATCGCGGCGAGGGCGGCGGCGTCCGGATCGTCTCCCCGGCGCAGGGGTGCCGCCCACGCCGGCTCGGAGCCCGCGGCGGCGATCAGTCCCCAGCGGAGGGCGCGGGAACGTTGCATGTCGACCGCGTCCGGCCACCTCGGGTCGAGGGGCACCGCGCCAGGCCATTCCGCGGGGGGAAGGTAGCCGCCCGCGGCGGTCCGCAGGGCTGCGGGCAGGCCCTCGCGCCATCCCCGGGCGACGACTGCCCATCGCTCGGCCGTCGCCTGGGAGAGCCACGTCTCGCCGATGTCCGTGAGCTGCCACGCCCGGCGGACGAGGGTCAGCAGACCGGGCGGGGAGGCCAGGGCGATCAGGTCCTCGAGCTCGGCACCGTCGGCGACGATGCCGGCCTCGATCAGTGCGCGGCGGTCCACGGCCGTCACCGCTCCGCCGCCCGTGACCGCCAGGGGCTGCTCACCGATCCGGGCGAGGAGATCGGTGAGCGCGCGCACCGACGATGCCGCCCGCTCGGCCGCTGCCGCCGCGGCCCCCTCGCCGGCCGGGTCGGGCTCGCGTGACGGCGGTTCGGGCGCGATTGCGCCCGGATCGGCCGCGAGCGCCGCGCGGAGGCGATCACGGACCGCGGCGAGCGGCCGGTCGTCGTCGCGAAGCAGGGCCCGCGCGTCGAGGGAGCCCCGGGCGTCGGCATCCACGGGAGTGACGTCCGCCGCTGCCAGCGCCCGCAGGAGCGGCCGGGGCAGGGTCGTCAGGGCGCGGTCGATCGAGGACGGCTCCAGCAGCGCTTCGGCCGCATCGAAGCAGTCTCGCCACGGCGCGCTCGCCGGCACCCCGCGGGCGTGCAGCACCCGCGCGAGTGCCGCCGCCTCCAGCTGCGCCAGCCGGGTCGCCAGCGCGCGCTCGTCGGAGGTGGCGGACACTCAGCGCGCCCGGCCCGAGGCCTTGTTCGCCCGGGACCTGCGCACGAAGCTCATGATGACGACCGACAGGATCATCAGGAACGCCACGATCGGCGCGATGAACACGATCGCGCCGATCGTCGACGCCAGGACCGGGTTGAACGACGTCTGTGTCGCCGAGGCGATGAGAATCGTGAAGAAGCACACGACCGACAGCACCAGCAGCCCGAGGGCGCTGAACGAGAGGAACCGGTCGATGCGGCGGACCGGCACATCTCCGGACGGGGTGGGAGCGCTCATCTCCTCCAGACTACCGCCGCGCGCGTGTGCCGTAGGCTTGTGGGCGGGGCCTTCGGGTCCTTTCCATTCCCAGCACGTCTGCGCGCCCCGGGGCGCGCGCCCCGTTCCAGCGAGGTACTCATGCCCACCGGCAAGGTCAGGTTCTACGACGAGGAGAAGGGCTTCGGCTTCATCTCCTCAGATGACGGTCAGGATGTCTTCCTGCACGCCACCGCCCTGCCCGCGGGGACGAGCGTCAAGTCCGGAAGCCGAGTGGAGTTCGGCATCGCGGACGGCCGCCGTGGCCCGCAGGCGCTCTCGGTGCGGGTGCTGGAGGCGCCGGTGAGCCTCGCCAAGCGGGCACGGAAGCCCGCGGACGACATGGCGGTGATCGTCGAGGATCTCGTGAAGCTGCTCGACGGCATCGGCGGCGATCTGCGCCGCGGACGCTACCCGTCGGGAGCGCACGCGAAGAAGGTCGCCGCGCTCCTGCGCAAGGTCGCCGATGACTTCGACGCCTGAGCAGCCGGATGCCGCGGCCGGCGCGGTACCGGACGACCGGCTGCTGGCCGCCCACGACCTCGCTCTGGCCGCGCTGCACGAGATCACCCGTCCTGGGACCGTCGGGGAGCCGGCCGGATACCGAGTCGAGCCGGACGGGGTCGTCTCGCTGCTGTTCGCCAACCGAATGCCCGGCTACCCGGGGTGGTACTGGACGGTCAGCCTGGCCGTTGTGCCGGACTCCGAGCCCACCGTGCTCGAGGCGGAGCTTCTGCCGGGGGAGGGGGCGCTGCTGGCGCCCGAGTGGGTGCCGTGGGCGGTCCGTCTGGCCGAGTATCAGGCGCAGCAGGCGGCTGCGGCCGAGCGTGGCGAGGACTCGGAGACGGACGCCGAGGGTCTCGCAGTCGATGACGAGGAGCTCGACCTCGACGAGTCGGACGACGACGAGGACCTCGACGGCGTGGACCTCGACGACGTGGAGGATCTGGATCCCACGGATTTCGACGAGGATGGATCGCCGATCCTGCACGCAGGAGACGTGGACGGAGTCGACATCGACGAGCTCGACGAATCCGCCGACGAGCTCGACGAATCCGCCGACGAAGAGGAGTAGCGTCCCGGAGCCCGGCCCGCGGCGGAACGAGCGCCCTATCCCGCGAGGCGATCGACCGTGTAGTCGATGCACCGGATGAGCTGGCGTACGTCGTCCGGCTCGATCGCCACGAACGTCGCGATCCGGAGCTGGTTGCGGCCGAGCTTCCGGTACGGCTCGGTGTCGACGATCCCGTTCGCGCGCAGGCTCTTGGCGACCGCTGCGGCATCCACGGTGTCGTCGAAATCGATCGTCACCACCACGGGAGAGCGATCGGCCGGATCGGCGGCGAAAGGGGTCGCGAACGACGATTCCTCCGCCCAGGCGTACAGGGCGCCGGAGGACTCGCGCGTGCGTGCGTCCGCCCAGCTCAGGCCGCCGTTCTCATTGATCCAGCGCACCTGCTCGTCCATGAGCAGCAGCGTCGACAGCGCCGGGGTGTTCAGTGTCTGGTTGAGCCGCGAGTTGTCGACGGCGGTCTTCAAATCGAGGAAGGCCGGGATGTAGCGATCGGATGCCGCGATGCGTTCGATCCGCTCGATCGCGGCCGGGGAGACGACTGCGAACCACAGCCCGCCGTCGGCGGCGAAGTTCTTCTGGGGCGCGAAGTAGTAGACGTCGGTCTGGGCGATGTCGACGTCGATGCCGCCCGCCGCGCTCGTGGCGTCGACCACGGTGAGGGCGCCCGCGTCGCCGACCACGCGTTCGACGGGCGCGACCACTCCCGTCGAGGTCTCATTGTGCGGCCATGCGTACACGTCCACGCCGTCCACGGGCTCGGCCGTCGCACGCGTGCCCGGCTCCGCCTGCCGCACATCAGGGGCCTGCAGCCACGGCGCCGCCGCCGCAGCGGCGAACTTCCCGCCGAACTCGCCGAACACCAGGTTCTGCGCGCGGTTCTCGATGAGACCGAAGGCCGCTGCGTCCCAGAACGCCGTCGATCCGCCGTTGGCGAGGATCACTTCGTATCCGTCCGGAACGCGGAAGAGCTCGGCGAGCCCTTCGCGCACGCGGCCGACCAGATCCTTCACAGGCGCCTGGCGGTGAGACGTCCCCAGGATCGATGCCCCGGGCCCGGCCAGTGCCAGCACCTGCTCCCGGCGGACCTTCGACGGTCCGCACCCGAAGCGGCCGTCGGCGGGAAGGAGGTCGGCTGGCAGTGCGACATGGGTCATGCGCTCGATTCTAGGTGGGAGCGGCACTGCGGCCCGGCCTGATGACGACCGGGACCCGGCTGGGATGTCGGGTCCGCCGACTAGGCTTGACGGCGTACGGCGACGCGCGCGCGCCGCACGGAGAGCACGAGGCAGCATGACCGACCTGATCGACACCACCGAGATGTATCTGCGCACGATCCTCGAGCTGGAGGAGGAGAACATCGTCCCGCTGCGCGCGCGGATCTCGGAGCGGCTCGGGCACTCCGGTCCCACAGTGTCGCAGACCGTCGGGAGGATGGAGCGCGACGGTCTGGTCGTCGTCTCGGACGATCGCCGGCTGGAGCTCACGGACGCCGGGCGTCAGAAGGCCGTCGACGTCATGCGCAAGCACCGCCTCGCCGAGCGTCTGCTCTCGGACGTGATCGGGCTGGACTGGGCGTACGTGCACGAGGAGGCGTGCCGGTGGGAGCACGTCATGAGCGAGCAGGTCGAGCGGCGCCTCGTCGAACTGCTCGGGCATCCCACTGAGTCGCCCTACGGCAATCCCATACCGGGCCTGGACCAACTGGGCGGGACCGCCTCGATCGAGTTCGAGCAGGGCGTGGTGGGCCTGGTGCGCAAGCTCGATGCCGCCGGCGGCCCGGTACGGGGCACGGTGCGACGTCTGGCCGAGCCCGCTCAGGTCGACCCGGAGCTTCTCGAGCAGTTGCGCGGGGCCGGCGTGGTGCCCGGCGCGAGCGGCGAGTACCGCTACAGCGAGGGATACGTGCTCGTGCAGATGGACGGCGCCGGCGAGGGCCTGGAGCTGCCTGTCGAGGTCGCGTCGCATGTCTTCCTCGTCGAGGAGGCGTGATCTCGCATTCGGGGGATTCCCGGGTGCGGCGGCGTGACATATTCGTTACCTTCGGGTAGCCTCGAACGGTCCACAGGCGAGAAGCCCGCCGACGGATGTCACACGGATCGCCTCGCAGGCTCGTCATCCGTGCGGCAGAAATCGCACGAATGTGTCCCGACACGCGTGCCGTGTAGCTTTCCGACGAGCCCGAGACCGGCCCAGTGCCGGACCCGGAGGCCACGGAGGTCAGCTTGGCTGAAGAGAACGACGCGACGAGACTCGAGCCCGACGAGCCCTCGACCGGACTCACCCAGACCCGCCGCGGCCTGCGCGCGGCATCCATCCGGCCCTACCGACGAGCCCGGCGCTCCGCGCCCGCCGTCGAGCGGAAGACGCCCGCTCGCCGATTCGCGGTCGTCGGGGTGATCGTGGCGCTCGTGGGCACCGTGTCGATCCCCGCCTTCGCGGCCGCCACCTCCGGCCCCGAGCCGCGGAC
>Ga0164243_10012740_pt1 | contig 11878 bp, 10 predicted proteins | sample OricompcompostOP_FD_108781 | JGI IMG/M metagenome (GOLD analysis project Ga0164243, IMG submission 108781) | Organic Plus compost microbial communities from Emeryville, California, USA - Original compost - Organic plus compost (OP) | ecosystem: Engineered > Solid waste > Mixed feedstock >...
CCGGACCGGGTGTCGCTTGCCGGATGGTCGAGCGGCGGCACAAATACGCTGTGGGCCGTGCGCACGCGCGCCAGGGCGAAAGACGGCAAGCCTGATTTTCGCTCGGCGGTGGCGTTCTATCCGGGCTGTACGCGGCTCGATGCCCTGGCCTGGGCCGCGCGTGTCCCGACGCTCATCCTCATCGGCAGCGCCGACGATCTCGCCTCGGCGCGTCAGTGCGAGAAGATGGTCGCCAACGCGCGTGGCCGCAGCGCGCGTGTGTCGTTCGTCGTCTATCCCGGCGCCTACCATGGCTTCGATCACCCGCACGAGACGCTGCAGGTTCGCTCGGGTTATGCCCTTTCGACCAACGCCTCCGGCCGCATTCACACCGGCACGAACGTCGCCGCGCGTAACGATACGCTGCGGCGCGTGCCGCAATGGCTGGCGCGTTAGACCAGGCTGATCGTCCTCAGAACAGGCTGCCCTGCCCCTCGTTGCCGCCGCTGCCGCGGCGACGGCGCAAGCGCGGCGCGGGCGACGGCGGCGCGGCGGCGCGCGTTCCCGTCGCCAGCGCGGCCACGCGGCCGTCGGCGAACTCGATGTCGAGCGCGAGTCCCGGCGCGATGCCGGCGGCGCCGTGCAGCGGCTTGCCGGCGGCGTCGCGAACGAGGGCAAAGCCGCGCGCCAGCACGCCGTGATAGGACAGCGCCGTCAGCAGTCCGCTCGCACGCTCGAGCCGTGCCGCGCGCCGGTCGAGCACCGCCTCGATGGCGCGCTCGGCCCGTTCCATGAGGCGCGTCACCTGCTCGCGCTGACGCTCGATCATCTCGCGGCGCGCGCGCGCGTTGGCGCGCAAAGCCGTCGACAGGCGCTGCGCGGTCGCGTCGAAACGCTCACGACGACGCTCCACCAGCACGCGCAGGCCCTGCGCCATGCCGCGCGCGCAGCGCTGCATGCGGTCGTCCTGCATCCTGATCTGCGTGCGCAGGATCTGCGGGCTGAGGCGCGCGGCGATGCGCGAGAGCTCGGTGCGGTGGATCTGCGCATTGGCGCGCAGCGCACGCGGCAGCCGGTCGGCGCAGGCATCGAGGCGCTGACGCGGCTGCGCCAGCAGCGCGTCGGCCGACGGCAGCGCGCGGGCGGCGGCGCGCAGCTCGGTGCGGCGCGCCTCCATCCCGCGCTGCCAGCAGGCGAAGGCGCGGCGCGCGATGTTGGCGAGTTCGTCCATCAGCTCCGCGCGCACCGGCACCGCCATTTCCGCCGCCGCCGTCGGCGTCGGGGCGCGACGGTCGGCCGCGAAGTCGATCAGGGTGATGTCGGTCTCGTGCCCGACAGCGGAGATCAGCGGGATGTGGCTCTCGGCCGCGGCGCGCACCACGATCTCTTCGTTGAACGACCACAGGTCCTCGATCGAGCCGCCGCCGCGCGCCACGATCAGCACGTCGGGCCGGCGCAGCGCGCCCTGCTCGGGCAGCGCGTTGAAGCCGCGGATGGCGGCGGCGACCTCCTCGGCCGCGCCGTCGCCCTGCACCCGCACCGGCCACACCAGCACGTGGCGCGGAAAGCGGTCGGACAGACGATGCAGGATGTCGCGGATCACGGCGCCGGTCGGCGAGGTCACCACCCCGACGACCTGCGGCAGGTAGGGCAGGAGCTGCTTGCGCGCCTCGTCGAACAGGCCTTCGGCGGCGAGCTTCTGCTTGCGCTGCTCGAGCAGGGCCATCAGCGCCCCGACGCCCGCGGGCTCGAGGCTCTCGATGACGATCTGGTAGGTCGAGCGGCCCGGGTAGGTGGTGAGCCGCCCCGTGGCGACCACTTCCATGCCTTCCTCGGGCTTGAAGCGCATGCGCGCGAAGGCGGCGCGCCACACGACCGCGTCGATGCGCGCGCTCTCGTCCTTCAGGGCGAAATAACAGTGGCCCGAGGAATGCGGCCCGCGATAGCCGGAGATCTCGCCGCGCACGCGCACGTGGCCGAATTCGTCCTCGACGGTGCGCTTGAGCGCCGCCGACAATTCGGAGACCGACCATTCAGGAACGTTAATTCTCGGCTCGGCGGCCGCAGCGTTGCTCATGGCCGCAACCTAGCCGATTCATCCCGTCTGCCCAACTGCGCCACACGGCTAACTGCTTGGCAGGAAAAGAATACGCCGCCCGTTTGGGGGCCGGGCGGCGTATCCGTTGCAACAGGTAAAGGGCTTGGTAATCAAATCGCAAATGCACCCTACCCGGCCGGCGCCCGCGCCGAAGTGACCGGAGTCACAAACGTGCAGCCCTCACATCTCGTTGATCGTGCTGTGATTTAGGCGGCCCGGGCGGCGAAGGCAGCAAGCAGCCGGTTCCAGCCGTTCTCCGAGTCGAATATGCCGCGCATCTGGTCGGCGGCCGGTCCGTATTGCTCCAGCCTGCGGTGCTCGAGCTCCACGCGCGTGCGCGCCGGTCCGAGCGCCACGAACCTGACTTCGACTTCGGTCATCAGCGCCGGATCGTACTTCCAGTCGGGACCGATCTGCCACGCCAGCACGATCCGCGCGGGCGGATCCCACACCAGAACCCTGCCCCAGTCGCATTCCGTGCCGTCTGGGGCGCGCTCGAACCAGCGTCCGCCCGTGCGAGGCTCGATGATCGCCGTCTCCGCGGCCTGCTCGCCGATGTGATGGCTTGCGAGCGGCCACCACGCGCCATGCTCCTGCGTGAACACGCGGAAGGCGCGCTCTTGGCTAGTCTCGATCTCGATGTCCTTGCGAACCGGTGCGAGCGCCATGGGGATCACCCTATTGATGCGGCTTCTCGGCACGCTTCTTGAGGTTGCCGAGCGCCTTCTGCCAGAGCTTGTCGAGATAGTCGCGCACCTCGGCGACGCGCGCGGGCTCGATCCGATAGAGGTTGCGGGTGCCGATCGATTCGTGCGTCACCAGCCCGGCGTCGCTGAGCGCGCGCAGATGCTGCGACACCGCCGGCCGGGTCACCGGCAGCTTCTCCGCGATGTCGCCGACGGAGCGGGGCCCGTCGGCAAGCATCTCAAAGATGGCCCGGCGCATCGGATCGGCGAGCACCGCCATCCGATCGGCGGGATCAGGCGTTGACCGCGCGCGGCTCATCCCTCACCTGCATCGGCCGGGCGCCGGCGGTTCCCGGCAGGGTTTGCGGCGCCGAATCGCGCACGCTCGGGCGCGTCATATGCCGCTCGAAATAGGCCGCCAGACGCGCATGCCGCCGCAGCAGCGCCGCGCTCTCGGGCAGGCGCGACATGTAGAACAGGATCGGCATGAAGTCCGCATCCGCGAGCGTGAACCGGTCGCCCACCAGATAACCCGACGCGACCGCCTGGTCCATCACCGGGAATTGCGTCTCCATCTTGGGTAGAGCGGCCTCGATCGCGGCGCGATTGGGACTGCCGTCGGAGGTTCCCGGGAAGAAATAGGCCGCCACGTACTGGCGCACCCACACCGGATCGATGGCGGTGTTGAGGATCGAGATCCACTGCTCGATGCGCGCAACCGCGACCGGGTCCGAGGGCCATAGCGGCGGCCCCTCGAAGGTGCGCTCGATGTAACTGCAGATCGCGCGCGATTCCGCGATGGTCACGTTGCCGTGGCGCAGCACCGGGATCTTGCCGAGGGGGTGGATGGCGCGCACCTCGGGCGTGTGCGGCATCACCGGGACGAGCGTGTAGGGCACGCCTTTCTCGGCGCAGGCGATGCGGCACATCCAGACGAAATTGCTGGCGGGTCCACCGATGATCTCAAGGTCAGCCATGGAACGTCCTCCTTGCGGTGACAGGCTTGCGGCGTCTAAGTTAGCAAAAACTAACGGTTAGTTATCACTAACCAATAGGGGCGTCAAGCGCCGCCGGCGGATGCTGCTTTGACGGTGATCGTCCCTTCGCCTGGCGTGCGGCGGCGTTCCCCGCGCGGCGCGCGGCGCGGTGCCTGCATGCCTCGTCTGCGGTGGGCGGCGGCTATCGCGGTGGGCAGGTTTCGGTGTAGATCAAACAGCGACGATGCGGGCGGGACCCGCGACACAATACCTTTGGCGAACACCCGAATGAGGAGGAGCGCCGCATGACCAGCCCCCAAGCGATAACGCTGTCGGAGCGCGCGGATCAGCTCGAAGAGCAGATGCTCAACGATCTCAACAACAAGATCGCGACCAAGGCCGTGCTCTACAATCTCGGCGACGGCAAGGTCACCATGGAAAGCGGCGCCGCCGTGCTGGCGCAGAATCCCGGCAAGGTGTTCTCGATGGGCCCGGACGCCCGGCTGCCGATGATGCCGGACAAGCCGACCCTCGTCGACTTCATGAAGCTGCGCTTCGCCTCGACCGCGCACCTGTTGCAGAGCGCCAAGCATGCGCTCAAGGCCGGCCTGCCGGAGAAGACCGTGCTGGCCTGCCTGCTGCACGACATCGGTGTCGTCGGCTTCATCCGCTCCGACCACGGCTATTGGGGCGCGCAGCTGATCGAACCCTACGTCGACGAGGAAGTGAGCTGGGCCATCCGCATGCATCAGGCGCTGCGGTTCTTCCCCGACGAGTCCGTCGGCTACACCTATCCCGAGCTCTACGTGAAATTCTTCGGCGCCGACTACAAGCCCGAGCCCTACATCGTCGCCGAGTACGAGCGCGCGCGGAAGCACAAGTGGTACATGACCTCGCGCATGATCACTGTTTATGACGTCTACTCGTTCGATCCGGACGCCAAAGTCGAGATCGAGGAGTTCACCGACATCATCGGCCGCCATTTCAGGCAGCCGAAGGAAGGTCTCGGCTGGGACAACACGCCCTCCTCGCACATGTGGCGGACGCTGAACTGGCCGACCCGCTTCCTCTGAGCCCTGCCACCCAACAAGAACAAGATAGAGTCCGACGTGAACCTTCAGTACGAGCCGTCGCACACCATCCTGCGCGAGACGGCGGAGCGCTTCCTTTCCGAAAAATACGGCTACCGCACATTCTGCGCGATCGCCGACAGCGAAACCGGCTTCTCGGCCGAGATGTGGTCGCAGTTCGCGGAGATGGGCTGGCTGGCCCTGCCGTTCTCCGAGGATGACGGCGGTCTCGGCGGCGGCGCGGTCGAAGTGGCCATCCTCATGGAGGCCTTCGGCAAGTCGCTGGTGATCGAGCCCTATGTGGCGAGCATCATCCTGGGCGGCGGGCTCGTCGCCGCGCTCGGTGACGCCGGGCAGCGCGCGGAGCTCATTCCCGCCCTGGCGGAAGGACGCGCGCGCCTGGCCTTCGCCCACGACGACCGCGCGACGACCAGGGCATCGCGGCAGGGCAAGGGCTACGTGCTCTCCGGCGCCAAGGCCGCCGTGCTCGGCGCGCAGGCCGCGGAGACGCTGCTCGTCTCGGCCGCGCTCCCCGGCGGCGGCACCGGAATCTTCGCGCTGCCGCGCGATACCAAGGGCCTCACCATCCGGCCGTACCGCACCGTAGACGGCGGACGCGCGGCCGATGTCGACATTGCCGACGCGGCGGTGCCTGCTTCCGCGCTGCTCGGCGGCAACGAGAAGGCGCAGGACGCCGTCGCCGCCGTGCTCGACCGTGCGGTGGCAGCGATCTGCGCCGATGCGGTCGGCGCAATCGCGACGATGGTCGCGCAGACCGTGGACTACGCCAAGACGCGCGTGCAGTTCGGCCAGCCGATCGCCAAGTTCCAGGTGCTGGCGCATCGCATGGTCGACATGAAAGTGCGCGAGGAGGAAGCGCGCGCGAGTTGTTTATTGGCGACCCTGAGTTTGGATGGGGCTACGCCTCAGGGTCGCGTGCGCGCCGTCTCCGGCGCCAAGGCCAAGATCGGCCGCAACGGCCGCTTCGTCGCGCAGCAGGCGATCCAGACCCACGGCGCGATCGGCACCACCCAGGAGCTGCCGCTCGGCGCCTATGCCAAGCGCGTGATGGCGTTCGAAATGTTGTTCGGCTCGACGCGCGAGCACCTGCGCCGTTATGGCGCGCTCATCGCTGATCCTGCGCTCGCCAGCGCCGGCCTGCTGCTCGAACCCGCCGGAGCCTGATCCATGGACCTCGCCCTCTCCAACGACGACCTCACGTTCCGCGACGAGGTCCGCGCCTTCCTTGCGCAGGCGCTCACGCCCGACATCCGCCGCGACCAGGCTTTGACCACCGGCTTCACCTCCGAGCCGGAAGTCGCCATCGGCTTCCACAAGGCGCTGCAACGCAAGGGCTGGTCGGTGCATTCGTGGCCGGTCGAGTACGGCGGCACCGGCTGGACGCCCGTGCAGTCCTACATCTTCGAGAACGAATGCGCCCGCGCCGGCGCCCCGGTCTACAACGGCGCCGGCCAGCGCATGGTCGGTCCCGTGATCATGCGCTTCGGGAACGAGGCGCAGAAGCAGAAGTACCTGCCGCGCATCGTCAGCGGCGAGGACCACTGGTGCCAGGGCTATTCGGAACCGGGCTCCGGCTCCGACCTCGCCTCGCTCAAGACCCGCGCGATCTCCGACGGCGACGACTACATCGTCAACGGCCAGAAAATCTGGACGACGCTCGGCCACAAGTCGAACCGCATGTTCGCGCTGGTGCGCACCTCGACCGAGGGCAAGCGTCAGGAAGGCATCTCTTTCCTGCTGCTCGACATGGACCTGCCCGGCATCACGGTGCGCCCGATCTACGGCAACGGCGGCGACCACGAGTTCAACGAGGTATTCTTCGACAACGTGCGCGTGCCGAAATCCGGCCGCGTCGGCGAGGAGAACAAGGGCTGGGAAGTCGCCAAGTACCTGCTCGAGTTCGAGCGCGGCGGCTCGCTGCAAGCCGGGCGCGTGCGCGCGCAGTTCACCAAGCTGGTCGAACTGGTCCGCAAGCGCTGCGCGGACGATCCCGACGTGACGCACCGCCTCGCCGAGCTCGGCACCGACCTCGACGCCATGGAGATGATCGACATCTCGGTCCTCTCGGCGCTGCAGGCCGGCAACAACCCGGGCCCGATCTCCTCGCTGCTCAAGCTGCGCTGGAGCCAGTTGCGGCAGGACATCTCCGAGCTGGCGGTGGACGCGCTCGGAACCGACGCCCTGCGCTTCGTCGCCGAGCGCCCGCTCTACGAGACGCTGCAGCTTCCGCCCGATGAGGAAGAGGCGCTGTCCACGGTGCCGCGCTATCTCAACTACCGCGCCTACACGATCCTTGGGGGCACGACCGAGATCCAGACCGGCATCCTCGCCCGCGCCCTGCTCGGTCTCTAGATGGACGCGGCCGCGCCGCCGGAGAGCAAGCCGCTCGACCACGCCGCAGCACGGCGCATCGTCATCGCGATGATGCTGCCGGTGTTCATGGGCTCGCTCGACCAGACCGTGCTGGCGAGCGCCCTGCCCGCCATCGGCCGCGAATTCGGCAACGTGCACGACCTGCCGTGGCTGATCACCGGCTACCTCATCGCCGCAACGGCCTCGACGCCGCTCTACGGCAAGGTCAGCGACATCCGCGGGCGCCGCTTCGTGCTGGCGATCGCGCTCTGCGCGCATCTTGCCGGCTCGCTGATCTGCGCGCTCGCCCCCAGCATGGGGATGCTCATCCTCGGCCGCGCGCTGCAGGGGCTGGGCGGCGGCGGGCTCACCTCGACCGGCATGATCGTGCTGGGGGACGTCGCCTCGCCCAAGGACCGCGCCCGCTACTACGGCTACTTCTCGATCACCTACACGACCGCCGGCGCGTGCGCGCCCGCGCTCGGCGGGTTCCTCGCGGACTACCTGCACTGGTCGGCGATCTTCTGGCTCAGCATCCCGCTCGGCCTCACCGCGATGGTGGTCACGCTCTCGGCCATGCGCCGGCTGCCGCGCCACGACCGGCGGCACCGGCTCGACGTGCTCGGGGCGATGCTGATCGTGCTCGCGACAGTACCGTTCATGCTGGCGCTCACCTCCGGCGGGGTGCGCTTTGCCTGGACGTCGGGGCCGATCGTCTGGCTGTTCGTCGCCGCGGTGATCATCGGTGCGATGTTCGTCGTTCGCCTGCTGACCGCGCCCGAGCCGCTCATCCCGCTGACGATCCTGCGCGACCCGGTGGCGCGCTGCGCCATCGCCACCAACTCCTTCGGCTGGGGCGCCATCGTTGCGCTCAACGTCTACCTGCCGGTCTACCTGCAGGACGTGCTGGCCATGTCCGCGACATCGGCGGGCCTGAGCCTGATGGTGTTGATGGGCGTGCTCAACACGAGCGCCGGCCTTGCCAGCCCGCTGATCGCGCGCCACCGCCGCTACAAGATCGTGCCGCTGATCGGGCTCGCCGTCACCGCGCTCGCCGTCGGCATGCTCGCCTGGCTGGCCGGCAACATGACGTTCTGGGGTTTCGAGATCCTGCTCGCCGTGATCGGCATCGGCTTCGGCCCGCTGCCGCCGCTCACCGGCGTCGCGCTGCAGAACGCCGTCGCGCTCCACCAGTTCGGCATCGCGGTCGGCACGATGAACTTCCTGCGCAGCCTCTCGGCGACCGTGCTGGTCTCGATCTTCGGCGCCATCACGCTCAAGACCACCAACGCGGCGACGTCGGCCGCGGAGTTCCAGACGATCTTCCTCATCGCGGCGGGCAGCCTGACGGTCGCGCTCGTCGCCATGCTGCTCCTCGAGGAGCGGCCGCTCAACACCTCACACACGCGCTGAGGCGCGGGGCGCAGGTCAGGCCGGGGCGAGCCGGCGCGGCTTGCGGTCGAGGCAGAGCGTGAGGATCAGCGCGACGATGGTCGCGGCCAATACGACGAAGAACGCGATGTCGTAGCGGCCGGTGGCATCGAAGATCGCCGCGCCGGCATAGGCGCCGATGCCGCCGAAGATCTGATGCACCATGGTGATGATGCCGGTGATCGCGCCGAGGTGACGCGTTCCGAACGCATCGCGCACGAACAGCACGGTCAGCGGCGCGGTTACCAGGAAGGTTACGCCGAACATCAGGCTGAACACCGCGATCGAGAGCGGCGACTGGTCGACCGCGATGAGCGCGAACATCGCGATGCGCAGGCTGAAGGCGGCGACGGTCGGCCACACCGGGCCGGAGCGGTCGCCCCACCAGCCGCCGGCGATGACGCCGACCGTACCGGTCAGGCCCATGAAGGCAAGCAGGTTGCCCGCGAGCACGGCGTCCACGCCGCGGTCCTGCGCGAAGGCGACGACGTGCGTCGCCACGAAGAAATCGTCGAGCCCGCAGACCGAGAAAATGCCGATGAACAGCCAGAACTGGCGCGTGCGCGCGGCCGCCCGCAGGTCCATCCCCGCCTGCGGCGCCTCCGCCGCGCGCGCGATGGCGCGGCGCTCGTCGGGAATGACCGGCATGACCACCAGCAGCAGCACGAGATGCAGCACGCCGAGCCAGAAGAACACCGAGCGCCAGCCGATGGCGGCGAGCACCGCCGTGAACGCCATGATGATGACGAGCTGGCCCACGGTGATGCCCGACAGCACCACCGCATTGGCGAGGCCGGTGCGGCCGGTGAAGGCGCGCGTGACCATGACGCCGACCGGCACGGTCGAGATCGCGCCGTTGCCGGCGGCGAAAACGATGCCGTAGAGCACCAGCGCGTGCCAGGGCGCGTTCATCCACCCCATCATGCCGACGCTGATGCCGCTGATGACGAGGCCGCCGGCGAGCAGCATGCGCAGGCTCATGCGGTCGGCGAGCTTGCCCGCCCAGAAGGTGGCGAACGCGGTCACCACGAAATAGAGCCCGACGGCGAGGCCGACATCGCTGCGCGGCCAGCCGAGCTCGTCGACGATGGGCTTGAGCGTGAGCCCGATGGCGAAGCGCGCGCCGCCGCCGATCAACACGACGAGGAAGCCCGCCGCGAGCACCATGCTCATGCGAATGCGAGGAGAGGAGGAGTTCAATTGCGGTCACCGGCAGAATGGAGGCCCCGTGTAACGCGGAATCCCGCGGCTGGCCAGCCGTCACTTATCCCGCGCGGAACGGCCATTCCTGTTGCTCCGCCGCCTGCAAATGCTATTCACTCCCGCCTCCGGCGCGCGTGGGCGGCCGGCCCGAACGAAGCGACGAGCGCGACGCATGAACATCCTCATCCTCGGTTCCGGCGGACGCGAGCACGCCCTCGCCTGGAAGATCGCGGCGAGCCCGCTGGTCGAGCGGCTGTTCTGCGCGCCGGGCAATGCCGGTATCGCGCGCGAGGCGGACTGCGTGGCGCTCGACGTGACGGACCACGCGGCGGTCATCGCCTTCTGCAAGACCAATGCTGTCGGTCTCGTGGTGGTCGGGCCCGAGGCGCCGCTCAGCGCGGGCATCGTGGACGACCTCGAGGCCGCCGGCATCAAGGCGTTCGGCCCGACGCGCGCAGCCGCGCGGCTCGAAGCGTCCAAGGGCTTCACCAAGGATCTGTGCCAGGCCAATGCCATCCCCACCGCCGCCTACCGGCGCTTCTCGAACGCCGCCGCGGCGCGCGACTACGTGCGCGAACACGGAGCGCCCATCGTCGTGAAGGCGGACGGCCTTGCCGCCGGCAAGGGCGTGGTGGTGGCGCAGAGCGTGGACGAGGCGCTCGCCGCGATCGACATGATGTTCGGCGGCGGGCTGGGCGCCGCCGGCGCGGAAGTCGTGATCGAGGAATGCCTCGTCGGCGAGGAAGCGAGCTTCTTCGCGCTGTGCGACGGCGAGACTGCGCTGCCGCTCGCCTCGGCGCAGGACCACAAGCGCGTCTTCGACGGCGACAAGGGACCCAACACCGGCGGCATGGGCGCCTACTCGCCCGCGCCGGTGATGACGCCGGCCATGGAGGCGCGCGCGCTCGAGGAGATCGTGCTGCCGACGATCCGGGCCATGAAAGCGATGGGCTGCCCCTACAAGGGCGTGCTGTTCGCCGGGCTGATGGTGACCAAGGACGGTCCCAAGCTGATCGAATACAACGTGCGCTTCGGCGATCCGGAGTGCCAGGTGCTGATGCTGCGCCTCAACTCGGATCTCGTGCCGGCGCTGCTGGCGGCGCGCGACGGCGTGCTCAAGGCGTTCGACCTGCGCTGGTCGCGCGAGGCCGCGCTCACGGTGGTGATGGCGAGCAAGGGCTATCCCGGCAAGTACGCGACCGGCACGCCGATCGAAGGATTGGACGAGGCGGCCGCGCTCGAGGGCGTCGAGATCTTCCATGCCGGCACGAAGAGCGAGGGCGGACGCATCCTCGCCAATGGCGGGCGCGTGCTCAACGTGTGCGGCGTCGGCGCCAGCGTCGGCGAGGCGCAGCGGCGCGCCTATGCCGCGGTCGATGCGATCCGCTGGCCGGAGGGCTTCTGCCGCCGCGACATCGGGCACCTCGCGATCGCGCGCGAGACGATCGGCGGTTGACGCCCGCGGCCTGCGGCGGTCAGATGACCGCCCGCAATGAAATATCGGACGTCGCGATGCCCGATCTGGCAGACCTGTTCCCCGGGTTCTCCTCGAACTGGATCGACACCTCGATCGGCAAGATGTTCGCGCGCGTCGGCGGCGAGGGCCCGCCGCTGCTCGCCCTGCACGGCTATCCGCAGACGCACGTGATGTGGCATCGCGTGGCGCCCGCGCTCGCCGAGCGTTTCACGCTCGTGCTGGCCGACCTGCCCGGCTACGGCTGGTCGGCGGCGCCGGACGCGGCGCCCGACCACAGCCCCTACACCAAGCGCGCCATGGCCGGCGTCATGATCGAGATCATGGAGGCGCTCGGGCACGTGCGCTTCAAGCTCGCGGGCCACGACCGCGGCGGCCGCGTGGCCTACCGGCTCGCGCTCGATCATCCCGGGCGCGTGGAGAAGCTCGCCACCCTCGACATCATCCCGACCTGGGACATGTGGCAGCAGATGGACGCGCGCCTTGCGATGCGCGCGTGGCACTGGCCGTTCCTGGCGCAGCCCTATCCGTTGCCGGAACTGCTCCTGAAGAACTCCGCCAACGAATATTTCGACCTGCTCACCAAG
>Ga0164243_10012741_pt1 | contig 11877 bp, 9 predicted proteins | sample OricompcompostOP_FD_108781 | JGI IMG/M metagenome (GOLD analysis project Ga0164243, IMG submission 108781) | Organic Plus compost microbial communities from Emeryville, California, USA - Original compost - Organic plus compost (OP) | ecosystem: Engineered > Solid waste > Mixed feedstock >...
CGGGCCGGTGCGCCGAGCCCGGATGCGACGGGCGGATCGTCGACGGGTTCTGCGACGTGTGCGGGACCGCCGCCGCACCCCCGGCCGCGCACGCCACGCCGCCCCCCGCGCCCCGCCCGGCCGCCCCGGCCGGCCCCGGCTCCGGCCCGGGCTCCGGCCCTGGTTCCGGCCCGGGCTCCGGCTCCGGCGGCTCGGCCGCCCAGGGCACCTGGACCACCAGCGGCGCCACCAGCGGCTCCGTCAGCGGCCCGTCCGGCCCGGTCTCCCGCCCGACCCGCGGTTCGGGCAGCACCGGCGGGTCGTCCCGCCGCGGCATGCTCGGCCTCGGCCTCGTCCAGGTCCCGCCGGTGCCGTACCGCGACCCGGCCGGCGCGATCATGACGGACCCGCGGGTGCCCGAGTCCAAGCGGTACTGCGGCAACTGCACCGAGCCCGTCGGCCGCGGCCGCGACGGGCGGCCCGGCCGTACGGAGGGCTTCTGCAAGAACTGCGGAATGCCGTTCTCGTTCAGCCCCAAGCTCAAGCCAGGCGACCTGGTGGCCCAGCAGTACGAGGTGCTCGGCTGCCTCGCCCACGGCGGCCTGGGCTGGATCTACCTGGCCCGCGACCGGCGCGTCTCCCAGCGCTGGGTGGTGCTGAAGGGCCTGCTGGACACCGGCGACGTCGAGGCGCTGGCCGCCTCGGCGCAGGAGCGCGCGCACCTGGCCGCGGCCGAGCACGCGAACATCGTCAAGATCTACAACTTCGTGGAGCACCCGGACGCCCGTACCGGCGCGATGGTCGGCTACATCGTGATGGAGTACGTCGGCGGCCAGTCGCTGAAGGACATCCTCCTGGCGCGCCGCCGCGCGGAGGGCCAGGAGGCGTCGCTCCCGCTGCCGCAGGTCATCGCGTACGGGCTTGAGCTGCTGCGCGCCCTGGACTACCTGCACGGCCTCGGCATGCTCTACTGCGACCTCAAGCCGGACAACGCCATCCAGTCCGGCGACGAGCTGAAGCTGATCGACCTCGGCGGCGTCCGGCGGATGGAGGACACCGACAGCGCGATCTTCGGCACCGTCGGGTACCAGGCGCCGGAGATCGCCGAGCGCGGCCCGTCGATCGCCTCCGACCTGTTCACCGTCGGCCGCACGCTGGCCGTGCTGAGCTTCCCGTTCAAGGGCTACACCGGCACGTACGCCACCACGCTGCCGCCGCGCGCCGACGTCGAGGTGCTGAGCCGGCACGAGTCGTACGACCGGCTGCTGCGCCGCGCCACCCACCCCGACCCGGAGCAGCGGTTCGCCGACGCCGACGAGATGTCCGACCAGCTGCTCGGCGTCCTGCGCGAGGTGCTGGCCGCCGAGGACGGCCAGGAGCGGCCCGGCACCTCGACGCTGTTCGGCCCGGAACGGTTCCCGCTGGACACCGAGGTCACCGCCGCGGAGCCGGACGGCCGCCCGCTGCTGCCGGTGACCCCGGCCGAGGCGGCGGTGGCGCTGCCGGTGCCGCTGGTCGACGGCACCGACCCGGCCGCCGGCTTCCTCGCCGGCCTCACCGGCCGCGGCCTGGCGGACATGGCGAACGCGCTGACGAACGCGCCGGTCCGCTCGCCCGAGGTGCTGCTGATGCTGGCCCGCGTGTACATCGAGCTCGGCCACACGAACAAGGCCCGGCCGCTGCTGGACGACCTGGCCCGCCGCTACCCGGCCGACTGGCGGGTGCCCTGGTACCGCGGCGTCGACGCGCTGGCGCACAGCCGCTCGGAGGAGGCGGTGGCGCTGTTCGACGAGGTCTATGACCGCAAGCCCGGCGAGGCCGCCGCGAAGCTGGCCTGCGCGGTGGCCCAGGAGCAGGCGGCCCGCCCGCGCGACGCGGCCCGGCTGTACGACACGGTGTGGCGTACCGACCGCTCGTACGTCAGCGCCGCGTTCGGCCTGGCCCGCGCGCACCTGGCCGCGGGCGACCGTACGCCGGCGATCGCCGTGCTCGACTCGGTGCCGGCCTCGTCCAGCTTCCACATCGCCGCGCAGCTCGCCGCGGTGGCCACCGCCGTACGCGAGCGGGACGGCGCGGACCTGTCCGACGCGGAGCTGCTGGCCGCCGGGCAGCGGCTCGACGGCCTGCGCCTGGACCCGGAGCGGCACGAGCGGATGGCCGCCGAGGTGTGCGAGGCCGCACTGCGGCTGCTGCGCGACCGCCCGCCGGGCCGGCCCGGACCGCACCCGCGACCGGGCGCCAAACTGCTCGGCGTCACGCTGACGGAGGACGACGTGCGCCGCCGCCTGGAGCGCGGCTATCGCGAGCTCGCCGGTTTGAGCCGCGTCCGGGAGCGGAAGGTCGCGCTGGTGGACAGGGCCAACGCGGTACGGCCGAGGACCCTGCTGTAGATGGACGGGACATCGATGGACGACGGCATTCCGCATCCGGACGGCGCCCGCACGGACGAGGGCGCCTGTCCGCGCTGCGGTTCGGCCGTGGAACCGGGCGACGCCTTCTGCGAGGAGTGCGGCGCGCCGCTGCGCGGCGGCACGGCCCCGGCGGCCGCGGTACCGCGGGCGGTGGCCGCCCCGTACCCCTGGCAGGCGCCGGCGCGCGCGTGCGTGGAGTGCGGCGCGGAGGCGATCGGCGCCGACGGCTACTGCCAGCGCTGCGGCACCCGCCAGCCCGGTGACCGCGACCACCTGGAGCTGGACGTGGCCGGCGTCGGCGCGGCCAGCGACAAGGGCCTGCGGCACAGCCGCAACGAGGACGCCATGGCGGTGACCCGGCTCGACACCGGCGTCGTCGCGGTGGTCAGCGACGGCGTGTCGTCCTCGCCGCGGCCCGAGGACGCCTCCCAGGCCGCCGCCGACACCGGCCTGGCGGTGCTGGGGGAGCGGCTCTCCGCGGGCGACGACCCGGAGGCGGCCACCCGGGCCGCGGTCGAGCGGGCCGCGGCGTCGGTCACCGACCTGGCCGAGTCGGAGTTCCACGCCCCGGCCTGCACGTACGTCTCGGCGTACGTCACCTCGGCCGGGATCACGGTCGGCTGGGTGGGGGACAGCCGGGCGTACTGGCTGGCCGACGACACCGCGCCGGTACGGGAGGGCCCGGGCGACGGGTCCGGCTCCGTCCTGCTCACCGAGGACGACTCCTGGGCGGGCCGGATGGTCGCGTGGGGCGTGATGAGCGAACAGGAGGCGCAGGCGGACGCCAAGGCGCACGTGCTGACCGGCTGGCTGGGGGCCGACGCCGGGGAGCTGGACCCGCGGGTGCGCACGTTCGTGCCGCCCGGGCCCGGCGCGGTGGTCGTGTGCAGCGACGGCCTGTGGAACTACCTGCCGGAGGCGGACACGCTGCGGGCCGCCGCCCCGGACGCGCGCATCGACCCGAGCGGTACCGCGGCCGCGCTGGTGCGGCGGGCGCTCGAAGCCGGGGGACACGACAACGTGACGGTGGTGGTCGTCCCGTTCCCACCTCCGGAACAAACGAATAGGGAGCGAGAGCGATGAGTGAGGGGCCGGACTTCTCCGTCAGGGTCGACCAGAACAAGTACCTCCCCGAGGGCGGGCAGGAGGTGCACGCGATCGTCACCGTGGCGGCCACGGGCGGCGAGCCGAACTCCCAGCCGGGGCGGGTCACCGAGGTGGGACCGGCGGACGGGCCGGACGCCGCCGAGGTCATCATCATCGACACCTCGGGCTCGATGACCGGGCCCGGCGACAAGATGGGCGCGGCCAAGCGCGCCGCGCAGGCCGCGATCGACACGCTGCGCGAGGGCGTGAACTTCGCGATCATCGCGGGCGCGAACACCGCCCGCATGGTGTACCCGAACATGCGCCGCCTGGTGCCGGTGACCGAGCGCTCCCGCGCCGAGGCCAAGCAGGCCATCCGCACGCTGATCCCCGAGGGCGGCACCGCGATCGGCTCGTGGCTGCGGCTCGCCGACGCGATGCTCGGCCAGCACCCGCAGGCGATCCGGCACGCCATCCTGCTCACCGACGGCAAGAACCAGCACGAGCGGCCGGAGGTGCTGGACGCCACGCTGACCGCCTGCGCCGGGCACTTCGTGTGCGACTGCCGCGGCGTGGGTACCGACTGGTCCGTACCGGAGCTCCGTAAGGTCGCGTCGGCGCTGCTCGGCACCGTCGACCTGATCGCCAACCCCGACGACCTGGAGGCCGACTTCCGCGCGATGGCGCAGACGTCGATGGGCAAGGCGGTCGGCGACGTCGCGCTGCGGGTGTGGATCCCGCAGGGCGCGCGGCTGCGGTTCGTCAAGCAGGTGCTGCCGACCGTGGAGGACCTCACCGCCAAGCGCACCGAGTCCGGCCCGCAGTCCGCCGACTTCCCGACCGGCGCGTGGGGCGAGGAGAGCCGCGACTACCACGTCTGCGTGGAGGTGCCGCCCGGCGACGTCGGCCGGCAGATCCGCGCGGCCTGGGTGAAGATCGTGTCGACCGGCCCGGACGGCGAAGAGGTGCGCGCGTCCGGCAACGTGCTCGCCGAGTGGACCACCGACGAGGCGATGTCCACGCAGATCAACCCGCACGTCGCGCAGTACACCGGGCAGGAGGAGCTGGCCGAGGCCATCCAGGAGGGCCTGGCCGCGCGCCGGGACGGCGACGTGGACACCGCGACCACCCGCCTGGGCCGGGCGGTGGCGCTGGCGCACGAGACCGGCAACGAGGGCACCGCGCGGCTGCTGAGCCGGGTCGTCGACGTCATCGACGTCGAGAGCGGCACCGTACGGCTGAAGCCGCGGGTCAGCCAGGCCGACGAGATGTCCCTGGACAGCCGCTCCACGCGGACCGTACGGACCCGTGGCGGCGGCGCGCGGCCCGCGGGCGAACCGGGCGCGCAACCGGGAGGAAGGTGACGCGGCGTCATGGTGACCTGTCCCGCCGGGCACAGCTCGGCCGCCACGGACTTCTGCGACGTATGCGGGGCACCGCTGACCGGCGGGCCGCCGGGCCCCGGAGGCGCGGGCCCGCCGGGCGTGGCCGGCGTCCCGACCGAGCAGCTGCCGCAGCCCACGGAGGTCGCCGAGCCGGCGGGGGGCCGCTGCCCGGACTGCGGCGCCGCCCGTACCGGCCGGTTCTGTGAGGAGTGCGGCTACGACTACTCCACCCGTACGTCCGGGAAAGGCATCCCGGGCCTGCCGATGCCGTCGGGCCCGCCGTCGGTGTCCCGCCCGACCCCGCCGGACGGCACGCCCGGTGACGTGCCCGCGGGCAGCTGGGCGGCGGTCGTCACGGCCGACCGCGACTACCACGCGTCGGTGCTGGCCCAGCTCGGGCCGGACACCCCGCCGGTGCCGTTCCCGCCGTACCATCCCACCCGCCAGGTGCTGCTGACCGGCCAGCAGGTGCGCATCGGGCGGCGCAGCGTCAGCCGCGGTGTGACCCCGGAGATCGACCTGGGGGAGCGGCCGGAGGACCCGGGCGTCTCGCACATCCACGCGGTGCTGCTGGCCCGCCCGGACGGCTCGTGGGTGCTGGTCGACCCCGGCTCGACCAACGGCACGACGGTGAACGACGGCACCGACCCGATCGCGTACAACATCGAGGTGCCGCTGCACGACGGCGACCGCATCCACGTCGGCGCGTGGACGACGATCACCCTGCTCCGCGGCCCGCGCGGCGGGGGAGCCGACGCGGGTGAGGGGGGTGGCGCACGGTGACGACGGTGAGCCGCCCGCCCGCCCGGACGACCCCGGCGGCCCCGGTGACCCCGAACCGGCGGCGGCCCGGCGTGCTCCGCCGCGTCGCGTCGCGGATGCGGCTGCGCACCCGCCCGGCGCGGATCCTGGGCGTGAGCGCGCTGGCGATCGCGCTGGTGGCCACGCTGTTCACGGTCACCAACGCGGCGATCGGCGACGCCCGCGACGGCCTGCGGGTGATCGGCCACCAGGCCGGCCCGCAGGTGGTGGCGACCGCGAACCTGTACTTCGCGCTGTCCGACATGGACACCCAGCTGGCGAACATCCTGCTCAACGGCTCAAGCGTGAAGCTGGGCTTCAGCCGCGACCAGTCGCTCGGCCTGTACGACCAGGACCGGGTGGCCGCCGACAACGCGGCCATCCAGGCGCTGCGGCTGACCGGCAACGACCCGGAGGCGCAGGCCACCGTGCGCGAGCTGCTCGACGGCATGGGCCAGTACGAGCAGCTCGCCGCGCGCGCCATGCAGCTGGACGAGCAGTCCAAGCACGAGGCCGGCGCCGCGCCGGGCAACGTCTTGGCCGTGCACCGCCAGGCCACCGACCTGATGACGCAGGACCTGCTGCCCAAGGCGTACAACCTGACGCTGGACAGCGGCTCGATCGTGCGCCGTACGTATGAGGACAAGCGCGGCGCCGTGCTCGCCGGCCGCTGGTGGGTGGGCCTGGCCGGGCTGGCCGCGGTGGCGCTGCTCGTGCTGTTCCAGGCGTACCTGAGCGTACGGTTCCGCCGGCTGGTCAACCCGGCGCTGGCGCTGGCCACGGTGATCTGCCTGGCGTTCACCATCGTCGGGGTGCTGCTGCTGAACGCCGAGGCGGGGCACCTGCGGGAGGCGAAGGTGCGCGGCTTCGACTCGGTGCTCGCGCTGCACCGGGCACGGGCGATCAGCAACTCGATGAACGCCGACGAGAGCCGCTTCCTGCTCGACCCGCTGCGCGCCGACACCTACGACCAGCTGTACCTGTCCAAGGCGCAGTCGATCCTGTACGTGCCGTCGGTCGACCTCAAGGGCTACGACGCCGGCGTGAACACCGCGCTCGACCCGTCCGGCATGCCGAAGGCGCCGATGGAGGGCTTCCTCGGGGTGGAGGCGCAGCACGTCACGCTGCCCGGGCAGCGTGCGGTGGTGAACCGGGTGATGTCCGGGTTCCGGCAGTTCCAGCGGTCCGACGCGAAGGTGCGCACGCTGGCCGAGCAGGGCGACCGGCGCGGCGCGGTGGACACCCGGCTTGGTGACGCCGAGGGCCACACCAACGTGGACTTCGCGCTGTACGACCTGTCGCTGGGCTCGCTGATCGACATCCACCAGCAAACGTTCGCGCGGGCGATCGCCGACGGCGACGCGGCGGTCGCGGGCTGGAACGTCGCGCTGCCGGTGACCGGCCTGGTCGTGGTGGCGCTGATCGTCATCGGGGTGCGGCCCCGGGTTGCGGAGTACCGATGAGCAGGGGCATGCGGACCAGCCGGCTGCGCCGTACGGCGGCCGGGCTCGCGGTCGCCGTGCTGGCGCTGGCGTCGGCGGCGTGCGGTACGGCTTCGGGCGCGACGACGTCGGTCACGAACCAGGACGCGCCGCTGACGATCGGCGTGAAGGCCGACCAGCCGGGGCTGGGGCAGCGGAACCCCTCGAACGGCACCTTCTCCGGGTTCGACGTCGACGTCGCGCGGTACATCGCCGGCAAGCTCGGCTTCAACTCCGACGAGGTGGAGTTCAAGGCGGTCGGCTCGGCGGACCGGGAGAAGGCGCTGCGCGACGGCTCCGTGGACATGGTGGTGGCCAGCTACTCGATCACCCCCGAGCGCGAGCGGCAGGTGCTGTTCGGCGGGCCGTACTACGTCGCGCACCAGGACATCCTGGTGCGGTCGAGCGACACCTCGATCAAGGGCGTGGACGACCTGGCGCACAAGAAGCTGTGCCGGGTGAACGGCTCGACGTCCTGGGAGCGGGTGATCAAGGAGGGCGACATCCCGGCGGAACCGGTCACCGCGCCGGACTACGGCACGTGCGTGAAGATGCTGCGCGACCAGAAGATCGACGCGGTCAGCACCGACGACCTGATCCTCGCCGGGTACGCCATCGCCTCGGGCGGAGAACTGCGCGTGGTGAACGCGCCGTTCTCCGACGAACGGTACGGCGTCGGCCTGCGAAAGGGCGATATCACCGGTTGCGAGGCGGTGAACAAGGCCATCACGTCCATGTATCAGGACGCCACGGCACAAATCCTGCTAGCCAACTGGTTCGACAAGTCCGGATTGGAGCCGACGACCGAGGTGCCGCAATTCGAGGGGTGCAGCTGAATTACGAGACCAGCTCGCGCTCGGATTCGGTGGCCGGCGTCGGCGCCCCGGCCGTGGTCGCGCGGGTGCGCGCCTGTTCGCGCTCCCGCCGCGCGGTGCTCACGATGAGCCCGATGCCCACCGCGACCAGCACCGTGAGGGTGGCCGCGAAGATGATGAACGCGGTCTCGAAACCGGCTGTGTCGATCATGATGTTCCCCCTTCGGAGATGCTCATAATCGACACTACGAATCGCCGGCGTTAATTGCTCCGGGCGCCGCCTGTGTGCTGCGTCATAGGTCAATTCTAATTACGAGACTCGCAGTTCAGCGAACATATTGGCCCGGCCCGCGTGACGGACCTCACAAAGAAAGGCCCGGCGGAGTCTCCTCCGCCGGGCCCCTGGTCTAGGTCACTTCTGCTTGCCGCTTTCGTGCTTTCCTCCCCCGTTAGAGCTCTTGTGATCTCCGTTAGCACCTTCGTGCTTCCCCATGGTGATCCTCCAACCCCGTACGATCTCTCGCGGTCTGGAAGCTACCGTTCCGGCTACCGGCTCGCCACTTTGACGGGCAACGGCCCGGTCACGGTTCCGCGTCACTCCCCCTATCCACTACCACCCCTATAGCGGGTATGCCTCGAGCAGCCGGAGCCACACCTCGCTGATGGTGGGATATGCCGGAACCGCGTGCCACAACCGGTCGATCGGCACCTCGCCGGCGACCGCGATCGTGGCCGCCTGCAGCAGCTCCCCGGAGTCCGGGCCGACGAACGTGGCGCCCACGATGACCCGCCGCGCGGTGTCCACCACGATCTTCGCGTGGCCGCGGTAGTCGTCGGCGTACAGCGCCGCCCCGGCCACCGAGCCCATGTCGACCTCCACCGGGTGCACGTCGTACCCGGCCGCGACGGCCTCCCGCTCGGACAGCCCGACCTGCCCGACCTCCGGGTCGGTGAAGATCACCTGCGGCACGGCGGCGGACAGCGCGGTGGTGGCGTGCTTCTGCCACGGGCCGTCCGCGACGTCCCGCCCCTGCGCCCGCGCGGCGATCACGTCGCCGACGGCGCGGGCCGCGTACTTGCCCATGTGCGTGAGCGGCGCGTCGCCGGTGACGTCGCCCGCGGCGTACAGCCAGCCGTCCGGTACGTCGTGCGCCCGGCCGGTGGTGTCCACGCGCAGCGGGGCGCCCGGCTTGCCGCCGATGGTCTCCAGGCCGATGTCGTCGGTGCGCGGGCTGCGGCCGGTGGCGAACAGCACCTCATCGACGGTGAGCGTGGACCCGTCGGACAGCTTCAGCGTCACCGCCCGCTCCCGGTCCACCGCGGTCACCTCGACGCCGGACTGCACCACCACGCCCAGCTCGTTCAGCCCGACGCGCACCGCCTTGCCCACGAACTCCTCCGCGCGCGGCAGCAGCCCGTCGCCGCGGACCAGCATGGTCACCCGGGAGCCGAGCGTCGCCCACGCGGTGGCCATCTCGCAGCCGACCACGCCGCCGCCGACGACCGCCAGCCGATCGGGCGGCTGCGTCGCGGACGTCGCGTCGCGGCTGGTCCAGGCGTCCGCCTCGGCGAGCCCGGGCAGGTCGGGCAGGACGGCCTGGCTGCCGGTGCACACCACCACGGCGTGCCGGGCGGTCAGCGTACGGGTGGTGCCGTCGCCCGCGGTGACGGTGACCGTGCGCGGCCCGTCGATGCGGCCGTGCCCGCGGACCAGGTCGATGTGCGCGCTGGCCACCCACTGGACCTGCCCGTCGTCCTTCCAGTGCGAGGTGAAGGAGTCCCGCCGCTCCAGCACCGCGCGGACGTCGAGCCCGTCGGCGATCGCCTGCCGCGCGCCGTTCACCCCGCGCGCCGCGGCCAGCGCGGCGCCCGGACGCAGCAGCGCCTTGCTCGGCATGCACGCCCAGTACGAGCATTCGCCGCCGACCAGCTCGGACTCCACGATCGCGGCGGTGAGCCCGCCGCGTACGGCGCGATCGGCGACGTTCTCGCCGGTCGGCCCCGCACCAAGCACGATCACGTCATAGCTGTCCGGCACGATGTGCTCCCCCTTGATCTCCGTCGGGCGTCGGCTCCAACTCTTCCATCTCCCCGGCCTCGGCGCGGTGAACCCGCGCTGATATCTGCCTACCCAGGCGCGGCCGGGGTCTCGACTCCGGAGAGGTCCGCGTGGAAGTGTGTGATCGCTTCCGCGGAACGGGCGGGACCGTCTCCCTGACCGATCCAGTTTTTAGGTGGTGTTCGCCGTGCGTCACGTCGGCGGATTAGTACTCGGGATCATCGCGATCCCGCTCGTCCTGTACGGCACCGGCTGGGGATACGCGCGCACGCTGCACGTCGTCGGCGGCGCGCCACCCACCGGCGCGAGTCAGATCCTGGGATACGCGGCACTGGGCGGCGTCGGCCTGCTGGTCGGCCTGATCCTCATACCGCGCCTGTCCCCGCTGGCCACGTTCCTGCCGGCGGCCGCGCTGCTCGTCTGGACCGGCGCGCTGTTCTGGAACACCCAGCAGGCGGTCGGCTGGGCCCCCACCGGCGCCGCGGGATCCGGCATGACCTCGCTCCTGATGTCCGGCCTGTACGGACTCCTGGGCGTGGCCCTGCTGCTCCCTCTCCTGTTCCCCCGCCGCTGGCGCCGCCGCGATGACGACGACGGCGGCGAGTTCACCTTCTTCACCTGACCCATAAGGGCGCGGCCGGGTCACCCCGGGGAGGCCGCGCCCTCAGCCGGCCACGACCTCCGCGCCGCGGCCGGGGAACACCGTGCCGGTGAAGAACGCGTGCACCGCCGGATCCGGGTCCGCGCACACGTCGCCGGCCACGCGCACCCGGTAGTCCCGGTCCAGCGCGTCGTACACCGTGGCCGCGACCATCGCGCCCGTGGCGACGCCCGCGACGGTGACCGTGTCCACGCCGCTGCTGCGCAGCACCAGGTCCAGGTCGGTGCCGGTGAAGGCGCTCGCCCGGTGCTTGGTGACGACGACGTCCTCGGCCGCCGCGCCCAGCCCGGGATCGAGCTCCACGCCGGACGCGCCCGCGTGGAAGTCCTCGCCCATCCCGAAGATCGCCTGCACGCCGGCGTTGCGCGCGGAGACGTCCGCCCCGTTGGGCCGCAGCGCCGTACGGACGAACACCACCAGCTCCCCGCGCTCCCGGGCCGCCCCGGCCAGCGCCGCCGCCCGGGGGACCAGCTCCGCCGCGAGGGCGTGCGCGCGGGTGATGCCGACCTGGAGATCGCCGATGACCACGGCCTGTCGCGTCACGCGAGGATCCTAACGACGACGATCCCGTACGAGGAGACCCTGGCGTGGAGTGGCCACCCGGCGCGCGCGGCCTACGGTGCGGCGCCGGATCAGGGCTCAAACGCCACCGCCTGCCCCTCCGGGGACACGCTCACCCGGTACGACTCCCGCCCCGGCCGCCCTTCCGCGCACCACTCCTCGTGCAGCGCCTCCACCCGGGCCCACAGGTCCTCCGGCCCGCCGAGCTCCACCCGGCCGTCCGCCACCCGCGCCCAGGACGCGTCGTCGCCCACCCACACGTCCTCCGCCCGGTACCCGAACCGTGCGTCGTCCAGCCGCAGGGCGAGGGTGAACAGGAAGTCCAGGTTCCGCGGATCCACGGAGGTCGACCGCGTGCGCTCCGCCGCGCGCCCGGCGTCGGGTGGCGGTCCGGTGTGGCGCCGCTGGCCGCGCAGCGGCATGAACCCCAGCGGCGTGCCGCACCGCCCCGCGGCCGTCCCGTCCTCGCCCGCCGTCAGCGTCAGCAGCGTGCCGCCCCACGGCGCGGGCGTCCACGGGAGCACGATCCGCCCGCCGGGCCGGGTCTGCGCCACCCAGGCGTACGGCACCCGCGCCGCCCCGCAGGTGGCGATCACCCGGTCGTACGGCGCCCCGGGCGGGTGCCCCTCCTCGCCGTC